>Ga0114931_10008953_pt1 | contig 12040 bp, 9 predicted proteins | sample 2SBtaG_FD_89579 | JGI IMG/M metagenome (GOLD analysis project Ga0114931, IMG submission 89579) | Deep subsurface microbial communities from Kolumbo volcano to uncover new lineages of life (NeLLi) - 2SBTROV14_V59a metaG | ecosystem: Environmental > Aquatic > Marine > Volcanic | place: Kolumbo...
AAGAGGAGACAAATCGGAAATGGCAACAGGGTCAATGAGATAACAGGCTTGACGCGAAGCGACCTGAATCAACGCAAATTCAGGGTAATAGGTGGATTCGCGGTGAAATTCCGTATCCACGCACAGCACGCTGGCGGTTTCCAGTTTCCGGCAGGCGCGCTCCAGAGCCTCGGCGTTATCAATATAGTCGGGAGTCAGATCGATAGCCTCTTTCATGTTGGTAAGACTAACTGGTGTGATTCATGAATTCGACCCCGTTCTTGCTAGCCCGGTCTTTTAATTCAGTCCCTCGTATCAACCTGAAACAACATGATATTTTACCGGGTTGGTACGGTTTCTAACCTTTATTTCGCCCTCTTTCTATGCATGGATAAATCCCCGGCACCGGCAAAATGTCTCATCTCCCATCATCACTGTATTGCCTTCAGCCATTTGTTCGAACCGGGCGGCAATATTCACGGCATCCCCGATGACCGTATAATCCATGCGATTCCTTGAACCCACATTACCAATGACGACATTGCCGGTATTGATACCGATGCCCACTTTAAATTCAGGCTTGTTTTGCTGCCTTCGCAAGGCCATCAATTCATGTAATTTGTTTTGCATGGCAAGAGCCGACCTGACAGCATTTTCCGGAGCCTGATTCCCTGAATCGATGATACCGAACACCGCCATCAATTCATCACCGACGAATTTATCCAGAATGCCATCGTGCTCAAAGATGATATCCACCATGATATCAAAGTACTCATTGAGCATGGTAATAATTTCTTCAGGTTGCATGTTTTCGGACAAGGTGGTGAATGAACGAATATCGGCGAACAAAATAGTCATTTTCATGGTTTCATTCTGAAGCGGCAAATCTCCTCCCGATTCGACAATATGCTCCACGATATTGCTCCCCACGTAACGGCCGAGATTGTGGCGGATAATCGCCTCATCCTTGAGCCGCTGCTGATAGACCTCTATATCCCTGGCATACAGCATCATCTTGGTGGTTACCTCACGATAGTTCCTGTTCGATCTGTCCATCTCGCCCAACATGGTGTTGAATGAATGAGCAAGGTCGGATAATTCCTGCGGCGCATGACCATCCAACTCGATGGTTTTCCTCATTTTTGCCGTCAGCGCCATACGAACCTTGTTGCTCAGTGTTTGAAGTTTGTTTCCATTTCTGCGAAGCAAAGTCAGACCGAGAAGATGTGAGCAGAAGGCAGCGGCGGCAGCCAACAGAATCCCCTGTGTAATATCAGCATGAATGGCTATGATGACATAAACCGCTAACAGAAACGGAATCATCCCGATAAGACTGAAGGCCATGTCGAAGATGTTCTGAAAACTTTTGCCTTTCTGCCCGTTCATTCAGCTACTCCACCGGTTTGATCACTGAGAACACTGTTAAATGCCATCAGATCATCCATCATCACCCCGATGCGCGATCCGGCCGGTTTATTCGATGCGACTCCTTCCTGTTCACCTATCCAGGCCACTATCGCCTCACCCTCCATGGTAGCATTCATCTTGTCTGTCCCCGGCAGATGGATGGTTAATAACAAACGTTGGCCGATGCTGTACATGTCCGGGCAGACGCTGGAAAAACAGGCGCCACCACCGGAAACATCCCGCAGGCAAGCATCTTCGAGATAATGCCGAATAACCCCCTCCAAAGCATGAACTTCCACTTTAAACTCAACTGGAAATCGCTCGAATTCCCTTCGCCCCGCACCCTGATTTTCCATCATCATTCCTCCCTGATCCGATGCAACCTCTTTAAGATATTAGCACAGCATTTTGCCTATACAGGAAGCACGAAGCTGAAGGTGCTTCCCTTGCCGGGTTCGCTTGCTTCCAGCCAGATGGCGCCACCATGCATTTCAACCAGGGATTTGCACAAGGCCAGGCCCAGGCCGGTACCCTCGTACTTGCGGCTCAGGGACACATCAACCTGCTGGAAAGGCTGAAACAGCAAATCCTGATCTTTCCGGTCAATACCGATACCGGAATCGGTGACGGATACCTTGATGAATGCCGGAGGCATCAGATTTTCGCGCACAGCCAATCTCTCATACACGGCCCCATGCTTGCGCCGTAGCGCGGTGGCCTTGATTCCCCGCACCTTTATGTTCACTTGACTGTTGTCAGGAGTGAACTTTACTGCGTTGGACAACAGATTGGTCAGCACCTGCCTGATGCGCTGTTCATCCACTGTAATAACACCGATGTCAGCCGGCACATCGCGCTCCAGAGCGATATGGTGCTGTTCGCTTGTATACCCGACCATGTTCACGGCATCATCAACGAGCAAATGAATATCGGTTTTATCAAGATTCAGTGGCATCTCTTCGGCTTCAATCTTGGACAGATCGAGAATATCGTTGATGATCGTAAGCAAATGTCGGCCACTTTTGGCGATATCACGAGCATCCTCCTTATACGTATCCGGCGAGGCATCGGAATCTTCGCCCGCCATCAGCTCCGAGAAGCCGATGATGGACGTCAGGGGCGTACGCAGTTCATGGCTCATATTGGCGAGAAAAGCCGATTTGGCCCGATTGGCCGATTCCGCGGTGTGTTTGGCCTCCAGCAGTTCGGCCGTGCGCTGCTTCACCGCCTCCTCCAGGTGGGTCACCAGCCTGATATTCTCAATGGCCGTGGCTGCCTGATTGGCCAAATTGCGCAGCATCCTGACTCTGTTTTCCGTGAAGAAACCCGGCTTGCAGCTATAGATGTTGAGTGTGCCAATGGTCTTGCTCCTGGTGCAAACCAGGGGCAGAGCCATGGATGACCCAAGGTCATACTCCAGAGCCCTGTCCCGCCATGGAGAATAGGACGAGTCAACCTCAAGGTTATTGCAGACCTGTGGCTCGCCCGTGCGGATTGCCCGGCCCGAAGGCCCCTGACCCTGGGGCGAATCATCCCATCGCACGGTAATCCCGGTGATGTACTCGTTTTTTGGCCCGCAAACGCCGACTGCTTTCAGTTCGCTGGAGCCGTCCTCAATAAGTCCGATCCAGCTCAGTTCCAGGTCAAAGATATCCAGGGTTGCTTCGCACACCGCATGGTAAAGGTCATCCGCATTCTGTATGCCGATGATATGTTGCGAGGCATCCGCCAGAAGCTCCATCTCACGGCTGTATTGCTTGATTCGCTCTTCAATTTGTTTGTGCTCGATGGCTATGCCGGCGATATGGGCTGACGAAGCAATCAATGCCAGTTCGGCCTCAATCGGAGAGTGCGGTTTGTCAGAGTAAAGGGCAAATGTGCCGAGCATCTTGCCCTCCGTGCTGCGAACCGGTTTGGACCAGCATGCTCTCAAACCGTGTGCAAGCGCCAGATTCCTATAATCTTCCCACAGGGGATCAGTGGCAATGTCGTTGACAATGACCGTTTCATTCCTGAAGGCAGCGGTACCGCATGAGCCAGCATTTGGCCCGATTGCGATGCCGTCGATGGCTGTATTGTAGGCCTCAGGCAGATTGGGCGCGGAGCCTGCAAGCAGGTGTTTGCCACTATCGTCCAGGATTAGGATGGAGCTGCGCATACCGGGAACTTGTGATTCAATCATCAGATTCAGCGCCTTCAATATCTCTTGCAATGGGCGCCCGGTAGCCAGCATTTCCAGCACATGTTTTTCCTCCCGCACAAAGCTCTCGGCCTGCTTGCGCTCGGTGATGTCACGTGCAATGCCCTCGATTGCTATGGGACGCTTCTCGCTGTCATGGATCATTTTACTCGTTATCGATGCAACCCTTTTGCTCCCGTCTTTATGCACCATCACTGCTTCGAAATCATTTACTTTTCCGTTTTGCGCCAAGCGATTCATGAGTTCCTTGCGCCGGGAAGGGTCAGCATAGAATTCCGTCAGGGAACGACCAATGACTTCTTCCGGTTTGTATCCTGTGAGGGGGAAGCAAGATGGACTAACAACCTCAAGTTCTCCTTCCATATTTGCTCGATAGTACATATCCTGAATGGATTCGAAGATTGCACGATAGCGCTGTTCACTCTGTTTGAGTTCTTCTTCCGCCTTCCGGCGCTCGCTGATATCGTGGGCAATCACCTGAACAGCGGGCTTGCCGATGTAATCAACTGGATTTGCACGGACTTCCGCATGGAAGATTTCGCCATCCAGCCGTTTCAGCTTTTCGTCAGCCATGGGTACAGGTCGGTGTTCCTGCAATACTGTTTGAATGCGCCGGGCCACCACTTCCCTCTCGCCCGGATCCACGAAATCCATCACCGCCTGACCGTTCAGGGCGTCAACATTGGGAGCTCTGAACATCTCCGCCGCAGCCGGATTGGCAAACACGATCTTACCTTCACAGTGAACCACGATGGCATTCGGAACAGCTTCGATAAGCGCCCTGTAACGCAACTCACTTTCACGAATTTCCCGGTTCAGACCACTCTCTTCCCGCAGGTTCATGTTTTCCCGCTTAAGCGATTGGTGGGACATCCAGTGCCGGATAACATGGCTCAACTCATGGGAATCAACCGGCTTTTCCAGGTAGTCCACCGCTCCCTCTCGCAGGGCCTTGATGGCATTATCCTTGCTGGCATAAGCAGAAACGATGATGACCAGACAGTCCGGATGATGCTGGTGAATATATTTTAGCAGTTCAATGCCGGATTTGTCCCCGAGAACCAAATCCACCAGTGCAAGATCAAACGGTTCATTGAGCAGGGCTACGGCCTGATCATAATTGGCAGCCTCGCGCACATGGAGTCCCATTTGCGCAATGATGGTGCGATACATCTCGCGAATACCTGATTCGTCCTCCACCAGAAGTATATTGGGCTGGTTCATGGCTGCCTCCTGTTTGATGGCGGTGGACAAAATACTCTGGGAGCTTGCCGGGTTTATGAAAAATCTACTGCCGGGTTTCGGTAAAAAAGCTGCGGATGGTATCAACATCCCTGTCGTTCAGATCAGAATAAATTTCATCCAAAGCATTTGCCCTGGACTGGAAGGCAGACAGGATATCGGGATCAAAATGTTCGGGTTTGGTGCGACCGTCACCTTGGGTGATGATTTTCACCGTTGTGTGATGATCAAACGCTTTCTTGTAGGGGCGCTTGCTGCGCAACGCATCATACACATCGCAAATCTGCATGAAGCGCGCTTCCAGTGGAATATCTTCACCCGCCAGACCCCGCGGATAGCCACTGCCATCCCAGCGTTCATGATGGCATAAAGCGATCCTGGCCCCGGCCTTCAGCCATGGCGAAGGATGATCCTTGAGGATTTTGTGCCCGATCGTTGTATGTGATTTCATCACCTCCCATTCATCCGGTATATGTTTACCCGGCTTGAGAAGCACATGATCGGGGATACCGATTTTACCAATATCATGCATGGGACTGGCATGGAAAATCATCTCGCTGAACTCGGCGCTTTGGCCCGTCTCCTCACTCAGATAGCGACAGTAATGACTGATCCGCTTGACATGCTCCCCGGTTTCATCATCCCTGTATTCAGCGGCCCGCATCAGTGTGAAAATGCTTTCCGTAAAGGATTCCCGCAGCTGTTGTGTCCGCTGATTCACCTCATTCTTGAGGGTCTTATTATAGTTTTTTACAAGATCAGACGCCTGTTTAAGACGCACAAGGTTCCTTACTCTCAACTGGAGTTCATTGGGTTCAATGGGTTTGGTAAGGAATTCCTCTGCTCCCATGGAAAGCGCCCGGACACGCGATTGACGATCATCAAGGGCCGTAACCATGATAATGGGTATTTCACGGGTACTCTCGTTATCCTTAAGCCTGGTTGCAAGCTCAAAACCATTCATCCCGGGCATCATCACGTCCAGGAGAATCACATCGGGCTGATATGAATTGGCCAGTGTATAAGCCTGGGGGCCATCCGCCGCTTCTTCAATATCATGGTTCTCGGCAGCCAGAACCCGACGCATTAACTTTCTTACCCTGGCTTCATCATCCACCACCAGTATTTTGCTCTTTTGTGCATGCTTCATTCCAGACACCTCTTCATCTCGGCTATAAGCTGTTCGCGGTGAATGGGCTTGGTAACATATCCATCACACCCCCCGTCCAGCATCTTCTCCCTGTCTCCATCCATCGCAAACGCGGTAAGCGCAATAACGGGGATATCCCGTGTGGCAACATCGCCCTTCAAAATGCTTGTGGCCGTCAGACCGTCCATGCCGGGCAACTGGATATCCATCAGAATCAGATCGGGATGCTCCTTCCGGGCCATCGCGATGCCTGTTTCGGCTTCGTTTGCTTTGAGGATTGAATAACCTGCTTTCTCTACCAGCAGGGAAACAAGCTTCATGTTGGTGGGGTTATCCTCAATGATGAGTATTTTCATTTTTTTATAATTCTCCCCAGCAAGGTTTCAACTTCGGTCAGAAACCGATCCCTGTTGAAGCTGCCTTTTTCCTTAATGGCCTGCACATGGCGCATCAACTTCTGTCTCTCACGCCCGGTCAGGATTTTGGCTGTGAGTACGATGATAGGGATATCCCGCGTTTTTTTATCCTTTTTAAGCCGGTCGATGACCTCAAAGCCGTTCATAACGGGCATCGTCAGATTAAGTACAATCAGGTCTGGCCTGTTTCTTTCCACGGCCTCCAGCGCCTCAGCGCCGTCATATGCCTTCACCACCTGATAGGTGGATGCATCGAAGTAGGATGAAATAATTTTTACGGCCTTGGGGTCATCGTCCACCACAAGGACATCCGGTTTGATGCCGGCCTGAGATTTAATGTCGATAGATTTGATGACATCGAGGAAGTCCCGTTTCTTGATCGGCTTTCTGACAATGGCATTGGCGCCGAGGCTCAGGCCTTTTTCGGCATCATCCATGCCGGAGACAATCAGTACCGGGATGTCCATGCACTCCGGCAGATTGGCTTTCTCATTCAGGAACTCGAAGCCGTCCATATCAGGCATCATCATATCCAGCGTAATCAGATCGGGTCGGCTCTGGCGCATCTCATCAAGCGCTGCGGGTCCGTTCGCAGCCAGCGTGACCGCATAGCCAGCATCTTCCAGATAATGCTTCAGCAGGTTTGATTCCCTGGCATTGTCCTCAACCACGAGCACCGTAGCCTTGCCGGAAGGGGTGGCCGCGGAGGCTGGTGAGGACTTTTTCGTCCCGGACGGTTTCTTCCTTGCAGGTTTTGGCGCGGACTGCGCGGATTCGGCGGCAAGCTTGGCGGTGGCCCGGTGTACTTCATTGATGAATGAACCATGATTAAAGCCGCTTTTTTCGACAATCTTCAGCACGCCGCCGTTTAAAGCCTTACGGTCCGCATCGGTAATCACCTTGGCGGTGAGGATGATGATCGGGATATGAGCCGTCTCCTCGTTGGCCTTGAGTGCCTCCACAACATCGAAGCCGTTCACCTCCGGCATCATCAGATCGAGAATGATCAGATCAGGTTTTTTGCTTTTGGCATTGTCAATGGCTTCGGTGCCGCCGTAGGCACGCAATACCGTGGCACCACTGTCTTCCATATGCCGGGCGACGACTTCCACCGCCTTGGAGTCATCATCCACCACCAGTACCGTACCCGATACGCCGCCATCCAGTCCAAACCCGGCCTGGCCAACCGCCGTGAGCAGGGCCCGTTTGCGGACCGGTTTCTGCAACACCTCGGTTGCCCCCAGCGAAAAGCCTTTCTTCTCATCGGCGACAATGGAAACGATGACCACGGGGATGTGCGCCAGCGTCTTATCCCTTTTGATTTCAGCCAGAAAATCCCAGCCGTCCATACCGGGCAGCAGGATATCCAGCGTAATCAAATCAGGCTTCGCTTCGGCGAGCATTTCCATCGCTTCTTCAGCCGTTGCGGCGCGTGTGGTGTGGTAACCCGCTGTCTCCAGTTGGATGCGCATCAGATCGGCGGCTGCATCCTCATCTTCGACAACGAGCACTGATAGCGGCCCTGTTTTTGAAGATATCTGTTCCGCCGGGGCTTTCGCGACTGGTATGGTTCCGGTTGCCGCATCCCCGGTGCGATACGGCAACCAGACGGTGAAGGTGCTGCCTTTCCCTTCCTCGCTTTTCATGCCCACCGTACCGCCATGCAACTCGGCCAGTCTCTTGACCATCACCAGCCCCAGCCCCGTGCCCTCATATTTGCGTGACAGTGAGGAATCCGCCTGCACGAAGGCGTTAAACAGCTTCTGTTGATCTTCATCGGAAATACCAATACCGGTGTCGGTTACGGAGATTTCGAGGAAACCGCCTTCGGATGAAGTGGGAGGGGTCAGCGGTACAGCTGAGTTCTTACCGCTCCCAATTGCCTCGCCTTTCGCCTTTCGTGCTGAAAGCGAAACGCTGCCGCCATCCGGCGTGAACTTAACGGCGTTGGACAGCAGATTGAAAATAATCTGCTTGGCCTTGCGCACGTCCATCCAGCAGGTGTCCACATCCTTGCCGATATCCTGCGAAAGCTTGACACGGTGGGTCATGGCCCTTTCCTTGACAATGGACAGGCTGTTGTTCAGCAGATCCGTCACATCCGTTTCCATCAGCTCCAACTCCATCTTGCCCGCCTCGATTTTGGACAGATCAAGGATGTCGTTGATGAGGCTTAAGAGATGCTGGCCGCTATCAAAGATATCGCCGATGTATTCATTTTGTTCCTCGCTGAGCTCACCCGTAACGCCATCTTTCAGCACCTCGGAAAAACCGATGATGGCATTCAGCGGCGTGCGCAATTCATGGCTCATATTGGCCAGAAACTCGGATTTCATTTTGTTGGATTCTTCCAGCTGGAGGTTCTTTTGCGTGATCTCCTCGCCACGCTTCTTGAGCTGTTCGGACATGCTCTGCAGGTCGCTGTACTGTCTGATATTATTGATGGCTACGCCAATCTGGTCTGAAAGCCGCTCGATGAAGGGAGTGTCCAGATCAGTTGGCGGCTTGCTGGCAGCAAGCACCAGCACGCCCAACACTTTTTCCTGGTAGTTGATGGGGCTGGCCACGACAGTCGCGGGTTTGAAATTGATGATGCCGGTCTCAATGTTCATGCCACTATCGCCGGTGTCCGGATTGAGGATGATTACTTTGTTTTCCAGGGCTGCCTGACCGATCAGTCCTTCGCCAGGCTCAAATGACTGCTTCAGTGTTTCCGGGGTTCCGTGGTAGGCAGTGCAGGTCAGGATTCCCTGCCACTCATCCTGCTCGTAGATGGCGGAGACCGGGATGGGATGATTATCCGCCAGGATGGACAAGGCGGCGGACAGGGCCTTTTTCCGGTTGTGGGTTGAGGAAAACAGGGCCATGATCCTGCCGTAAGATTGATCGTAACGGCCACGTATTTGCAATTCTTCGTTCTTCTTCGCAATCTCTTGCTCTGTGGCTACGCGTTCGCTGATATCACGTACCGTGCCGATAAAAGAGCGCAACTCTCCGGCAACCATCTCATTGACGGCCAGATCAAGTGGGAAGCTGGAGCCATCCTTGCGCCTGCCTTCCACCGTGCGCCCAATGCCGATGACTTTCGCCTCGCCGGTATCGAGATAATGCTTGAGATAACCGTCATGCTGACCCTTGTGCGGTTCGGGCATGAGCATGTTCACATTGTTGCCAATCACCTCTCCCGGCTGATAACCAAAAATAGCCTCAGCCGCCGGGTTGAAGGATTCAACAATCCCATGTGTATCAATGGTAATCACGCCGTCCACCATGGCTTTGATCACGCCCTCGCTGCGCGCCGCTTGCTCGACGATGGCCTCGGCCATCTGGTTGAAGCTGCGGCCGAGCTCGGCAATCTCGTCGCGACCGCGAACATCGGCGCGCACCTCAAAATCGCCCTTGCCAAGCTTCTGGACCACGGCCTGCAATCTCCGTATGGGCCGCACCACGGTGACATGCAGCATGAGGAGCAGCACCAGCGCCAGCACGACAAGTATGCCGTCCATCGCGAGCAAAAAGAGATGGCTTTCGGCATCGGTCTGCGCAGCGGCCGTCTGGCGCTTTGCCAGCAGGCGCTGCTCCTCGGCGTTGAAGCGGGCCATCTTCTGCCGGATTGCATCCATGATGTTCTTGGCGCCGGCCGTGAGCATGAAGTGCCGCGCCGCCTCGAAGCCGCTGGTTCGGCGCAGGCGAATCGCTTCGGCCGCAACATCTATTTTGCGTTGGCCGAGTTTGGCAACTTCATCCAGCAGCGCAAGCTGCGCCGGGTTGTGCGCTACCATCTGCCTGAGGGCGCTCATGTCCCGCGGCAGGCGCGCGTTGCCGGCGTCATAGGGTTCAAGGAAGGATTCGATGCCACTGATGAGATAGCCGCGCTTGCCGGCCTCAATATCCTGGAGGTCGGAAAGATAATGCTCCGACTGGTTGATGATGGCACGGGTTTTTTCGACCCATTGGTCCTGCCCATGCAGGACTGTCACCCGGCTTTCCATCAGTGTGAATCCGAGAAGGATGAGCGCCAGCATGAGCAACATGGCGGCAATGATCCGCCTCTTGATGTTCCATCTCATCGGCATTTCCCCCTGTCAATGGCGGCCGGTTCCAGCACCAGCAAGGCAAACACAGCGAGTCCGGGGCCCGGCCTGGCCTTGATGCTCAGGTGTATACCCCTCTCCGGTCGATGTTCTGAAGCCATTTACCCCCCCCCCTCAACGCCATGTATGTAAAAGCCACGATCGGGATATGGAACGATATTTCGGCATCACATTTATTCACTGCGCGGAAAATTGGCTGAGTGAGGATGCATTTATCGCATAGCTGTGCCTATGAAGAAATAGCAATAATGACTATTTTTGCATGATCATGCTGACAGGGAATGATTGATATTGCCGCGGTCTGCCAGAGCAGCTTGTAGTGACGGGGGTTAGCCGTTCAGCAGACCGGCCTGTATGGCGATGTGGACCAATTCGGCCTTATTGTGGATATTCAGCTTATGCATAATGTTGTTCTGGTGATTGCGCACGGTGTTGGAGCTGAGATACAGGGTTTTGGCAATATCCTTAGCCGATTCGCCATCTGCCAGCATCAGGAAGATTTCAAACTCCCTCATTGTGAGGCGCTGTAGCGGTTCGCTGGCTCCGGATATATCTTCTTTAGTTATCCGGTTGACCAGAGCAGGATCGATATATTTGGCCCCATGAGCGACTCGCCGCACAGCTTCAATCAGCACCTTCGGACCACTTCCCTTCACCAAATAGCCCATGGCACGTGATTGCATGACTCTGGATATCATGGTGGAACTGTCGTAAAAACTTAGCACTACAATTTTTGCATGCCGATCTCTGGCCAGAATATGGCGCATGGCTTCCATGCCGCCCATACCGGGCATGTTCAAATCCATCATCACGATATCGGGCTGATGCTCCATATAGTCATCTGTAGCGCACTTGCCACAATCCGATTCCACCACCACCTCGATATCAAAGCAGCTTTCGAATATGCACTTGAGTCCAAACCTCACGACCGCATGATCATCCACCACTTGCACACGGATAACCTGATTCATTGCATTTGCTTTTCCCTTTTTGAAAATAGATCTGAGCGTGATTTATGGCAGAGTGATGCCTGTAAATGAATAGTAATAATGACTATTTTTGCTATAGATACTGGCGCATGAATAATTCAGTTACCTCACCCTGTCAGATCAAATGCTAGCTTTATTATTAAGGATATTCCGTATAATGTCAAATCAGGATTGCGTTCAGCGACTGGTATGTTGGCCTGTGATAATCCGCGAAGGGTTAAGCTATAGTGAGCGAATCAGGTGAAGGAATGGCTGGTTGGATGAGCAACAAGACAGGTGTGTTAGAGAAGGGTTGATTAATTCATGACTGGTTTCTATGAGTCTGGAATCACCAATATCTGCGTTGCCAATCTTGCCAATAACAGTGTTATTGGCGGCGACTGTCGCCTTGGCGATTTTTGAATCTCATATCAACTCACCCAGAATTAATCAGCACTTCCTTAGCGCAGGGGATGAAAACGGATTTTGTTGTTACGGAACAGTTCAAACTGTTCCCTTGGAACCTGAAACGGGCTGGCCGCCTCAATGGCACGGACCAGCGAGGCATCCAGCGCCGCATTGCC
>Ga0114931_10008954_pt1 | contig 12040 bp, 13 predicted proteins | sample 2SBtaG_FD_89579 | JGI IMG/M metagenome (GOLD analysis project Ga0114931, IMG submission 89579) | Deep subsurface microbial communities from Kolumbo volcano to uncover new lineages of life (NeLLi) - 2SBTROV14_V59a metaG | ecosystem: Environmental > Aquatic > Marine > Volcanic | place: Kolumbo...
AAAGAATATGATGTGGTTTTGAGACAGCCTCTATGGGCCTCGACATCAGTGGAATAGTTATGACGTTAAATTTTCAAAATACTTGTGTTTATAAATAGTCGGACCATTATCTTGTATATGACAATTAATCCGACTATCATTTAGGGAGCCAACTTCCTCTTTAGCTCAGACATTTATTATTATCTTCTATTTTGTTGTCTTCGTCTGCCTTGCCCTTGCTGAGGCTTGTTGTTTTTAATATACTCATCAAACAAATCTTGCTGTTCATCATTCAATAAACTTTTTACTTTATTTTCAAATATAGTTCTTAGATTCTCCATTTTTTCCTTACTGGGTCTCTGACCAGTATTCATTAATGTCTTTGCTTCTGTAAAGTGATCTTTATACAAAGAAAAAATTTCTGTTTTTTGTGTCTCACTTAAAGATAATTCAGCAGCTAAATCTTCAACCATTTTATTTATTTGTGTTTCATTCGGTATTGGTGGTGGTCCCTGTCCTTTTCTTTGTTGCGCGGAAAGACCGCTAAATACAAAAAACATTGCTGCAACAAGTAACGCGATACTTAAATTGATTCTTTTAAGTGTTTTCATTTTATTCTCCGTTTTTTATTAAATAAATGTTCTAATCTTTATGACGTCTATTTGAAGAAATACTTGTGCAGTTTTAAAAATAAAAACCGAGTAATTATTAATTACTCGGTTTTGTGAAATTAAAGATGATTTGTGTTTTGTCAATTATGCATATTCATCCATAATTGAACCACTAAACGTCCCTTTTTCATTCTGAAGCGTTTCAATAAATGATTGAATTTCTTCTTCATAAATATCACTGTTTCCTAATTTTTCCATCAGTTTGGAAAATTCAGGTGGTTTTGGTCTTCCTCCACCTTTTGCACCTTGCGGTCCAGGTTTTTCAGGCACTTCAAATCCAGCTGCTTCCATAATACCTTTCAGACCTTCCGAAGGCTTAATTCCGGCTTCATTCAAATCAGCTTTCATTGACTCAATATTCACTGTTGTCATGTTTGATGAGTCATAATTAGAAAGAATACTTTTAACCGTTTCCTTTTGTTCATCGGTTAATGGTTGACTTGGCTGTGGCATTGGGGGGCGCATTGTACTTGAACTACCAATACTGTTAATCATTTTACCCTCATAAATAGTTAATTAATATATAGTGCTTAATGCACAGCAAACTATCGCAAATGAATTGCTTAAATAAATGGTTAAAATAAGACTAAATAGGGTTAAAACGTTCCCTTATAGTGTTGTTCTCTAAATTGAAGTGGGGTGATAGATGTTCGTTTTTTAAAAAATTTATTAAAGTTAGTTGGTTCTGTAAAGCCCAAAGTGTAACTGATTTGTTTAATTGTGTCTGGGGTTTCAAGTAGAATCTTTTTTGATTCATGAATTATTTTTTCTTCAATAAATTCTTTAGCAGTTATGCCCCAATATGTTTTTGTAATACTGTTTAATTTTTTGGTGGTTATGGCAAGAAGATTTGCATAGTATTTTACACTTCTAGAAGTATTCAGATTCCTAGAAAGAAGTTCGCTAAACTCTTTTAACAAATTACTATCTCTATTATTTAATGTTGATCTGCCATTACTCGTTAACTGTTCAATTGTTTTTGTACTCATAGTCATAATATATTATTCTATTTTATTCATGTCTTAGTGCCTCAATAGGATCTAACGCTGAGGCCTTTCTTGCAGGATACCAGCCAAAAAATACTCCGATAAATGAGCAGAAGAGAAATGAAATAAGAATAGCATCAGAGGTAATTAATATAGGCCATCCCATAATGTTCTCAACGGTTTGAGAAGAAACTATTCCTAGAACTATTCCAATAATTCCACCTATAACACTTAACAGTATTGCTTCTAGAAGGAATTGCATTAAAATATCTTTCTCTTTTCCGCCAACAGCTAAACGAAGTCCTATTTCTCTGGTTCTTTCAGTAACAGAAACATACATTATATTCATAATTCCAATACCGCCAACAATTAGTGAAATTGTAGAAATTGATCCAAGCAGTACAATCATCATTTCAGAAATAGAGCCGAATGTGCTGATCAATTCTTGTTGAGTTCTAATTTCAAAATCGTTTTCTTCAGTATCTTTTAGTTTATGCGAAAGTCTCATAGCTTCTTCAACTTGTGTAGATGCCTTCTCAATTACGTCTTCTGACCTTGCTGACATAACTATTGTCTGAAGATATATTTGACGCGTAATCCTTTTCATAACCGTTGTGTAAGGTGCAAGAACTATATCGTCCTGATCTTGACCAAAAGTATTATCCCCTTTTTCCTTTAATACACCAATTACTTTAAAGGGTATTTTATTGAATCGTATATTTTGCCCAATCGGATCAACATCATCACCAAATAGATTGTCAACAACAGTTTGTCCAATTAAACAAACTTTGGCAGAGCTTTTAATTTCCTGAGAATTAAATATTCTTCCCTCAGCTATGTCGTATTTTTTTATATAAGTATATTCTTCATTTCCGCTAAAAATTTGTGTGGGCCAGTTGTTTGAACCATAAATTACCTGTCCTCCGCTTTTAACTTCAGGAGAAACCGCCTTAATTAAATCGCAATTATTTTGTAAATATTCCACATCAGAAACTACCAATGTTTGAGACATTGATCTTCCCTGTTGAACTCCGCCTCTTCTTTCGCTTTTAGGCATTACATTAATTAAATTTGTGCCCATGGAAGAAATTTGTTCTCTAATACTTGCATTAGAACCTTCTCCAATTGCAAGCATAACAATTACCGAAGCAACCCCGATAATTATACCCAACATTGTTAGAAATGATCGAGTCTTATTTCTCTTAATTGCTGCAGTTGCTACTTTAATTAAATTTAGTATGTTCATTATGTTTTATGCGTTTTTCATTCTAATTTAGTTTGTCATTTCCGAATGTCTTTATCGGAAATCCGTTATCTTAGTTGCCTTAATTCCTAGTAAAGCTGGGAATGACAATCTTATTACAAAGAGATTTTTAAATTTAGAATTTGTCATATCGAGAGAGTGTTTTTTACGATTGAGATATCTCCCAAATATATATTGGAGATTTCTCGCCCAACAGAAAACGTTGGTGCTCGAAATGACATATTTTAATAATAAATTTAAATGTGCAAAAACAAGATCTGCATCTTCCACATTTTCTAGCAATATTTCTTCCTCTTTTAATTCATCAAGAGCTAACTGTGCGCTTGATCTATTTTTAACCGAAACATCTTTAATTAATCTTCCGTCCCGAAAAACAATGTTTCTTTTTGTAAACTCAGCTATATCCGGTTCATGAGTTACAAATCCAATTGTAATTCCACTTTCATTTAATTCTTGAAATAGACTCATAATCTCATAAGAGGTTTTCGTATCCAAATTTCCGGTTGCTTCATCAGCTAAAATTATAACCGGATCATTTACCAAAGAACGAGCTATTGCTACTCGCTGCTGTTGACCCCCGGACATTTGATTTGAAAGATGCTTCATTCTATCTGCCAGTCCCACAGCTTTTAAAGCATATTCGGCTTTTTCTCTGCGCAACTTATTGCTGATACTAGAATTATACAAAAGGGGTAATTCAACATTTTCCAGCGCAGTTGTTCTTGGTAGAAGATTGTATGATTGAAAAACAAAACCAATTTTTGTGTTTCTTATATCAGCAAGTTGATTTTTCTTTAGTGAATTCACATTTTTTCCATCAAGCCAATAATCTCCGCTTGTCGGTTTATCTAAACAACCTAAAATATTGAGCAGTGTAGATTTACCGGAACCACTAGCGCCCATAATTGCTAGAAATTCACCTGCTTTTACAGTTAGATCTACAGATCTTAAAGCTCTTACTATTTCTGTCCCAACAGTATAGTTCTTTTCGATGTTTTTTAATTCTATTATATTAATTTTATTCATTTTCAATCTGATTAATTTATATTTGCAAAACTTTCATTAAAATACTCTACCTGATGTAGTCTCCATTCTTCTTCAAGCTCATTTTCTCTAACAACAGAATCTATCCACTCTAATTCTTTCAAATCCAAATCATTGTCCACTATTGCTAACTTAACCCCTTCTTTTACAAATTCTTCTGCAACTCCTTTAGAACTAAACTTGGGTGGCTCATCAACAATATGCTCATTATCTAAAATATCTTTTAGTGCTCCATTGCAAAAATCATGCGCAAACCATAACCTCTCTCCTATTTTCATTATCATACAAAACTCTTCATCTTTTACTTCATTATTCTGCCTCACTAATAAAAGTAGTCCTCTTAAATAATTACTGCGATCAAGCCATGTCATTTCCATATTAGCCTCATTTTATATGCTCTTAAAAAATAATTATTGAGTTGTTAATTAAATAGTATCAACAATCATAGGCTAATTTTCTTGAGGGTTTGATTTGTAATTCTAAATAAATAAATTGAGGCTGCTATTATTCTTAATTTTATATTCATGTAAATAATCAGCATAAGCGGAAAATCTTTTTCAGAACCTCTCCTTTTTAAGTTTAACGAAACAGAGGTTACATCATTTTTAAGTTCCAAGAAGTAATATTCATTTTTAGTTACAATATTTATATATGTTTGATGCATTTTACGCCAGATACCTTAGTTTATGTTAAATTCAATTACTATCTTCCCGGCCCGCCTCCTGCGCCTCTACCCGGCCTTTCCTGAACAAACGGGCTTTTTTGAGTTTCTTTACTATCTTCATTGCTTGCCGATGTACTATTTCCAATTTCCATTGAAGTAACAACCTCATCGCCCTCATTTAATCCTGAAAGAATTTCTAAATTTACTCCATCAGTCATTCCGGTTTCTACCATAACCGGCTTAATTATTCTATCGTTTTTAATCCACACTCTTTTCATATTTTCGGACATTTCCTTTCTTGTTCCAGCAGTATCCATCTTATTTTTTTCATCAGGTCTTTGGATTATTTGTTTTTGTGGTCTTTCACTTTCTGGTAAGCTGTTAAAATAATCCTTCATTATTTCTTGTTCCGGTGTAAAACGAGTAGCTTTCCCAGATAAAATCAAGACATCATTTGCTTCTTGAACATAGTCTGTTATACTTGCAGTCATACCAGGTTTTAATTTATGATCAGGATTAGTTACCGAGACAATTACAGTATAGGTTATAACATTTGAAGATTCCTGAGGTTGTAATCTGACCTGAGAAATCTTTCCAGCGAATGTATCATCAGGAAATGCATCAACAGTAAACTCTACTCTTTGTCCTTCAGCAACCATTCCAATATCTGCTTCATCAACATTTGCTTCAACTTGCATTTCAGTAAGATCATTCGCAATTGTAAATAATTCGGGAGTACTCATGCTCGCAGCCACTGTTTGTCCTTCTTCTACTGCTCTATTCATTACAATGCCATCTATCGGAGCATAAATATTTGTATAACCTAAATTTTGTTTTGCCTTACTCAAATTTGCTTTTGCTGATTTATGAGCGGCTTCACTTTTTTTATAATTATATTTGCTCAAATCAAAATTACTTTCGGAAATTATTCCTTTTTGAAATAACTTTAGATCTCTTTTGTATATTGACATATGATATTCTAGTTCTGCTTCGGCATTAGAAAGATCGGCTTCGGCATTTTCTAGATTTGATTGTAGTGTTGATTTATCAAGCTCTGCTAACAATTGTCCTTTTTTAACTTTTGAGTTAAAATCGATATAAATTTTTTCAATAACACCTGAAACTTGAGTACCTACAACTACTGTATTTGTTGCTTCTAATGTTCCGGTTGCTGTAACAACATTGCTGATTGATCCCTTTTCTACCGTTACAGTTTCAAAAATATATTCTGTTTTGCTATTTGCATTAAGTACAAACACTGCACTTGTTATGAGTAGAATAATTGCGGCTATAATAATTATTGTTCTTTTTTGATTTTTCATTTTGGTAATTACTTATCTAGTTATTATCATGTAAATTTGACAAGATGAATAAAAAAAGGTTTAAAAAATTGAATGAACAATTAAACTTTTAACATGCCTTAAATCAGATTTGTCATACTGAATCCATGGTACAATAAACTTAAAATCTGAGCCATTATTTTTACTAGAAGATGAAGAGTGATTTTTTAAATAAGACATATCTTGGTGTTTTTTCTTTTCATATCTTTTTTTGCTTTCCATTTCACTCCTCCAACAATTACTGTAATAGTGAACCAGTGCTTCTTTAGTTATTAAGACGTCAGAATTGAAAAAACCTTGTGCTGATAGACAAATTAAACGATTATCCTTTCTCCATTTGGCCAATTATCAAATAGTTGTTTTTCAAATTTCATTGCTCCATCAGAACCTTTGTATATATTAATCCATGCTCGCCAATTATCATTATCCATATCCGGGTAATCTAATCGGTAATGACTACACCGACTTTCTTTTCTCATAATGGATGCTTTCAATTTCATCTCGGCAGAAATTATCATATTCTTTGTTTCATGTGCTAATCTTAATTCGTGCATATCTTTTGCTTTTAACATCTGCATATGATGATCTCTTAGTTCCTCAATATATGCTAGTGCAGCCTGTAAAATATTTCCTTTTTTGATATAAAGCACAAAGTTAGGAATTATTATACTTTGTAAGGTTTGTGTTACCCAAGCAGGACTATAGCCGGCTTCTCTCTTTAATGGAGCTAATATCTCTTCACTTATTTTATCAATTTTAGAAGTTGGAATCTTTTTAAGAGGTGTTTTTCGAGCATACTTGGCAGCTTCTTTGCCAGCAACTGCTCCCTGAGAAGCAGAACCCGCTAAAGAAGACCCAACTTGTGTATAAATTGCTCCAGACATATAAGATCCAAGAGCATCTCCCGCAGCGTATAGTCCATGTATGTTAGATTCGCATTTATCGTTTATAGGAACAACACCTTCTGACTTGTGAATTGCTAATCCCGCTGAAGAACCGCCAACCATATCACCACTCATTCCGGGAGGTGCACCGCCCTCATTTGAACTATCTTTTCTTCTAGGTGGTCTTTTATCATCTTTAGGTGGACGTCTTCTCTTAAATTCCTCTGGGACATAAGGACCTCCTGAAACTTTGTTACCATTACTCCCTGGAGGTTCCATTTGAACAGGACTTCCGTTATTATATGCTATATAATTCAAGTCAACACCAAGATCATGGTGAATTTCTACACTAGTAGTTGAGGGTTTTCTTTCAAACATACCATGCCAATTATCAAAGCAAGCCGCTGAATTTGTTGATTGACCAGGATGTACATCGTTCCATTCTTTCCCCGTAACCTTAGCCCCAATATTATAAGCCATTATAGTTCCATCATGTGTTAAATCACAAATTGGAAATCCATTTGGTTTAAATCCCCCCGCACCTGTACATAAAATAATACTCTTAGCATTGAACACGTATATTTCTTCATCATCCAGACCAAAACCAGAAGCGCCAGCAATAATTCCATCTTGTTTAATTAAATGTGTTATTACAATTCGTTCTTTTAAGTCTATGTTTCTATAATTTATTGGTTTACTAAAAGAAGCATTATAAAGAGAAGATTCAAAAAATCCCCACTCTCTTAGTTCTTCAACTCTTGCTTTTGAATTTTCAGCCATTTGCCGAGTATACGCTCTGTTGTTAGAATTTAATGCCGATCTTGAGACAGAATCCACAAATTCATCAAGACTAACATTACTCGATTTTTCATCAAAAGAGAAAATACCTTTTGCAAATGGTGTTTGTCCTGAAGAACCCAATCTTCCTTTTGATACCATCATTACTTTTGCCCCGGCATCATTTGCTTTTACAGCTGCAAACAATCCTGCCATTCCTCCACCAATAACCAATACATCAGTTTTATTTATTTTGCTATTTATATTATCTGCGTCAATTTCCGATTCATTTTTAGCCCAACCCATTGGAGCACTAATGGCACTTAAGGCTGAAAAACCAACAGTTCCACCGGCAAGAGATAAAAAATTTCTACGAGACATACCGTTTTTTCCATTTAATTTATTCATTTACTTACAACTCTGTTTTGGGAATTATTTAAGAAATAAGTGTTAAAAAGTAGCATTATTCCGCCTGCCGAAATAATTACATAAAATATTGACATTGCTAAATCTGAATGTCTTCCAAGCTCTATCACATGCCAAGTAGCAATTGCTAAAAATGATATTGATAAAACTCCATGAAGAATTCGCCATGTTTTATAGTTCATTGAAAGTTTATTACGAAGCAAGGAAGTGATTCCAATCATTAACATTAGTGTCCATGCAGTTAATCCAAGTATAACACCAGTGCTGTTAAATGAAGTTACAATTGTCCAAAATGCTTCTAATGGTTCAACCCCACTTTCAAAATATCTTGGAAGTACAATAAGAAAGGGATGAATAAAGAGTATCGGAATAAATATATAACCGATAAATTTATGCGCTTTTACTAGGTTACTCATTTTTAATTCATTGTGAATGTTTCTATAACCGCGAGTAAGAAAAAATTGACCAATCATTATTGAGAAAGCTAATATTGTTAACATTGAAATTGAATCTTTCAGTAAAGTTCTCCTAGGAAAATCTCCTAAAGACCATAACAAAATTGGAAGACCGACAAAAACAATTATTTTAGTAATAAGATTATATTTGTTTATAAATTCTTTCATAATTAACCCCAAGAAACTATAACCGGTATTGATTTTTCCGGCGAAATGGTAATTGCATCTACCGGGCAATACATTCTGCACAAGTGACAAATCTGGCAATCTTCAGGATATTTAATTACTGCTTTCTTAGTATTCGGATCTAAACGAATTACATCTGTCGGACATGTTTTTATACAAGTTTCACAGCCGATACAGCCGCTTATATTTGAAATAGACATCTTAGTTTTCCAAGTTTAATTTTCTCTTTATTATTAAGACGTTATTTTGTAGGAAAACTTGCAGATCAGATAAAAAAACCCATTAACAAAATAGTTAATGGGCACAATAAGTTTATAAATAGAGTATGAGTTAATAGGTTATTTCAATAACATCATCTTCTTTGTTTGCGAAAAACTATTACCAGAAAAATTATAGAAATAAATTCCGGATGGTAAATGTGAAGCATCAAAAGTAAAAGTATATATTCCGGCATTTATTGGATTATTGAACAAAGTGGCAACTTTTTCTCCCAAAATATTATAAACTTTTAAAGAATATTCACCACCTTTTGGAATGCTAACTGTAATTTGTGTTGTTGGATTAAATGGATTCGGATAATTTTGTTGCAATTCATATTCGGTTGGTAATTCATATTTCTGATCTTCAACATCCGTTATACCATTATTATTTTCTGACCCAAAAGTTGGGCTCATCTGTATAAAAGATCCTGTTCCATTTGGATAACGACCATATGATAAATCAGTTTCTTGATCAGAATATGTTACCTCATCAATAATAGTTGTATCACTGTTGCACAAGTAAATAGTTTCACCAGAGCTTGATAGTTTGAAATTTGCATGTAATCCTTGCTGACTTTCATCTTTATCTGCCCACACAATCAAATATCCGTTTGCAGAAATAGTCGTATCGGGAAATGCCCATTGAGAAAGGTCATCACCATCATCTGAAAGGAAATAGCCCTTTAATGGAATATTGGATTCTGTATTATTATAAAGTTCAATCCAATCATCATATTCACTATCTGGATCCATTACTGTTGTTGAATTACTAGCCATAAACTCGTTAATAACTAAATCACCCGAAACACTTAAAGTGTAGAACTCATATGCAGCTCGTTCAGGTGAAAATGATGCGGCTTCATCATTCTCTGCATAAATGTAGTATTGGATTCCGCTTGAACCAGTCGGAACTGAAACACCATAAGTCCCATCTCCAGCAGATCCATCTTCATTATTGCCATCATCATACATTTCAATTTTTACAAAAGGATCAGTTGTACTATATCTGTAGGCAAAGGTTACACTATTAGCATTTGTTACATTTGCTGTAATATAAGTTTCAGAATTTGGTGTTGGCGTTTCAGGAATTTGTTGAATTTCTGATATAGTTGGAGCTGTTGCTTGAAAATCTGATAAGGAATTTAGATAGGTAACCCTTGAATCCATTAATTCAGCAACCCCAATAATGCTTTGGTTTTGTCCGGGTCTGCCACCACCGCCACTTGAAATACTATTATCTATATTATTTTTAAAATCAGAATAAGTAAAGAATTTATTAGGATCGTTTTGTACTTCTGTATCAATTAGGTTTTGAAGCTCCAATGCTCTTGTTCTGTAGTAATCATTTTCAAAATAATCTGCCATAATAGTTTTCATATGAGCAACATACATTTTACGGTAATTATCATTATTCAATATTTTACTTATAATGGGAAATTCACTCTCATCAATATTTGCATAAGGCGATAATTGTTGAAGCTGACTCGTTCCCAATTGGCCTAGCGTTTGATGGCTAGTAAAACCCCCAAAACTTTCGTTTAAATCCCAAGGAATTGGATTAAACCTTCCTGAATCATCCATGTATAAATAATAATTTTGAGGATTATTTATTGGTCCATCAAGATTGACTATTAAGTTTGAGAAAGCAAGAAACCACAGATGACGATCTATATTTAGAACATCTTCTACATTGTCATTATAATTATTCAATGTATCAAGAAACCATATCAACTCTTGCCATCCAAAATCAGATTCCAATCTGTAATAATTATAATAACTGCTGGAATCATTATTAAAATATTGCCATACTCCACCTCTTGGAGGACCAGTTGTTGAAATTTCACCTTTTATTCTGGCATTTTCATCACTATAAAAATGAGAACGCATAAAATGCTTGTCTACATCTTGGTTGTTTGTGTAAAGACCAAGGTAAGTTCCATTGATATAAACTTTTGCATAATTTGAGTTACTTGCAGGAAAATACTTACGTGCAATTTCATAACCTAAGACTTCTCTAATAAAACTTGGATCTTTGTATTCATTTGCAAGTTTTAAGGTACCATAATCTTCATGTTTTTGACCATCAATTATATAATCAAGTTTTATATTTAATGGATTTTTCACTTGATTGGCGTTATAGCTGCTATTACCTTTATATCTAATACCTACGCTATCGTAAGTAATTCCATTGATAATTGCCGTTCCCAAAAGTCTTTCTTTAAGACCATTAGAAGCAAGACTGTCCAATAAAAAGTCCCAATTTGATTCACTAAAATTTAACTCTATTGTATTAATTGTGTTAATATCATAAAAATCTTGAGAGAAAAGATTTGTTGAAAATAATAATAATATTAAAATTGGAATGAATAAAAAAGATTTCATAATTTCTCCTAAATGATTAAAAGCCACCTATTATTATAAGACGATAGATATTTTATAAACAAACTTGCGTTTTAACTTGTAAAAACCCATCAACAAAATTGTCAATGGGCTTTTGAATAATATGTTTAATTTAATTACTTTATTAGGATCATTTTTTTTGTCTTAACTACATTATTTCCTCTGAAAGTATAGAAGTAAATACCTGAAGTTAGGTTTGAAGCATCGAAATTAAAAGTATGGTTTCCAGCATTTATTTTACTGTTTAGCAAGGTTGCTACCTCTTGTCCAAGTATATTATATACCTTCAAAGTATAGTTTCCACTTTCCGGTACACTTACAGAAATTTGAGTGCTTGGATTAAATGGATTGGGATAGTTTTGTTTTAGTTCAAAGTTGTTTGGAACTTCGAGATTATTTGATTCACTTTCATTTACACCTGTTACTGAACCATTAACATTTCTAACAAGTCTAACAAAATTGTAAAAGCGCTCGCCGCCTTCACCAAGCGGCCCGTCTTCAACTTTAGTGTCGAAACGCACGGCGCCGGCTCCATGGGTATCAAAACCATCAGGATTTACAGCAGTGCCAAAAGCTACATACCATGCGTAATAGAACGGATCACCCGAATTAAACCTGGCTGAAGTACTCGTCCAGTAATAACCATAATCATCATTTCCGGCTTCGTTTTTAATTGGCGTGCAATTAAAAATCGGATCGATAGC
>Ga0114931_10008955_pt1 | contig 12039 bp, 11 predicted proteins | sample 2SBtaG_FD_89579 | JGI IMG/M metagenome (GOLD analysis project Ga0114931, IMG submission 89579) | Deep subsurface microbial communities from Kolumbo volcano to uncover new lineages of life (NeLLi) - 2SBTROV14_V59a metaG | ecosystem: Environmental > Aquatic > Marine > Volcanic | place: Kolumbo...
AAGCGCGTATAGCGTGTATGGTCGTTTATAAAAATAATTAAACATATCTTAGTCTTTATTTACCTGAATGGAAATACCACCCAGTAGTTTTAATAAAATATCTTGTTTTGCCACTACCAACTCTTTACCTTCTAATTGTGCGTTGGCAACTACCGCTCCTTCTTCGCCCGATTGTATCAAGCTAACTTCTTGTACTACGGCCTTATCACCTTCTTTTACCAGTACATAGCTTTTACCATTTCGGTTTAAAATAGCATCAAAAGGAAGCATAAGTCCATCACCTTTAAATACTTCAACATTTACTTCAACACGGTCGCCACTCATCAAGCCGGGGGCGTCTACATAAACTTTGTATTCTGCCAGGCTGTTGAAAGTACTGTTTAGTTTAATGGCATTATATTGTTTCTGGTTGTACCGTACACCGTATATATTCAAATCGGTGGGTACCCGTACCAGCAAATAAAAGCCGTTTTTGGCATTCAGGCTTGCAATGGGTCTGCCGGGCATGGATACATCCCCTGCATTTACCCAGGTTTTAGACAGCCGGCCATCTACAGGCGAAAGAATAACGGCATAAGTTAATGCATTGTTTAATTCACTTAAATTTTGGTTTAATGTTTCAATTTTAGATTGTAGTGCTGCAATATTGCTTTCTTCCATTTCCGATTGCTCAATGGAAGCGCCTTTCACTGCAATTAAGTCGAGGGTTCTTTTATGAGTTGCTTCCAGATTTTTAAGGGCAACTTTGGCAGCTTCAATGCCTGATTTTACGCTGTTGATGTTGCTTCTTATGCTGGTGTCGTCCAGTTTGGCAATTACATCTCCTTTTTTAACCTTTGAACCGCTGGCTTTAATATAATCAACACGGGCCGAAATGCGTGAAGTTAGTGTTACATCCTTATCATTTTTAGCAATGGCCAAATAAGGCAAACTCAGCGTAACCGGTTTTATTTGGGGTTTAAATGTCGAAACTACTATGGCATATTTTTTGGCCACAGGTGTAGAAGCGTCTTTTTTCCGTGCTCTTTTTACAGCGAATATTCCGCCCGCAATGAGGATAACCACTACTACAATGCTGATAATTGTTTTTCTATTCATCTTCTTCATTTTACTATGTTTTCAATGTTATTTCCATAAATCACGGCCAGTTGCATTAGCGTTTGCCATTTTTGAGCACGGGCCTTATAAAGTTTTGATTTTTCTAAAACGAGGTCGTCTTCGTATTTCAGATAATCTTCAATGGTCATTTGATCCGATTCATAACTAACACGGGCAATTTTCAGTAATTCGGTTTTGTTTTTTACACTGTTGGCGTATAGCTTTAATGAAAGATTAATCAGCGACAGACTGTTTTGCAATTGCCGGGCCTGAGAGCTCAATTCCAGTTTCATTTTTGCCAGTTCGTTTTCGGTAGATTCCATATCGAGTTTACTCATTTTAATTTGAGTATATTGGCTTTTTGTAAAGATGGGAATATGTAACCCCAAGCCGAAAGTGGTAAAGTCTTCGTTGATACGGAGATTATTATTGTATGCATTGGCCATGCTATGGTTGTAGTTGCCATTGAAAGTAATGGAAGGCAACAGCTTTTCTTTTTCGGCCTTGAAACCTAATTGGTCGGCTTTCAGCTTGTTTTTCAACGGATCGAGGGCTCTGAGGGCACCACTCAGATATGTGCCTTTCTGCGTCATGGGAACAGCTTTTTGTAAAGTGATTCCTGTTAATGCACGGATGGCCGAAATTACCTGCTCGCGTTGAATGGAAATTTCGTTTTTCAGCAACTTAATTTCATTGATGCCGTCGTCAATTTTTAGCAGGGCCGACCCAGGTGCACGTTGGTTTTTCACCTTTATATTTATGATTTCTCTTGTTTTCAGCAACGACTGTTTTTTTTTCTGCAATGCATTAGAAAGTGCATCCAGATACTGAATATTGGCATTTGAACTTACCAGGATAGCCTCGTTTTTCAAGAGATTTAAATGTTTCAGGGCTTGTGCCGAATGTATCATCATCCTGGCTTTTCCGGCTGTTGTGTAAATTGACAGGGCGAAAACAGGCATGGATACAGCTGCCTCAATCCTGAAAATATTTTTACTGAAGGGTTGTGGAAGCGTTTGATCCTTTATAATTGAAAATAGCTCATTGGGAGCCAAAGGAACCATCCCATTTGGGGATGACGAGTTTTCGTAAGTGCCAAAAGCAGTAATACTTGGGTATAACTTACTGTATACCAGGTTTTTGCCTGTAATTGCTTTTTCCAGATTGATTTCATCACTTCTGGTTTGCGGGTGTGTTTTCAACGAATCGAAAAGTGTCCCGATACGCTGTGCTTCCTGGGCTTGTATAAAAACAGGCAACAGAAGCAGCCAAAGGAGATAGCTGATTGTTTTTGATTTTCTGATCATCTATTTGTGTTTATTTGTTTAAAAAGATATTCTCAAATTTATTTTACAATAATTTTTCGCTTTATTAGAATAACAGGTAGCAGGGTCAATGCCCCCAAACTTGATCCCAGCATACTGGCGGCAATTAAAATACCGAAATAAATCATAGGGACCAGATCGGAGAATACAAGGACTAAAAAACCTGCTGAAACCGATATAAAGTTTATTAAAATAGCTTTACCGCTCATCATCATAGTTTCTTCAATAGCATTATGGATGTTGTTTAATTTACTGAAACTGTGTTCGTAATGCGACATAAAATGGATAGAATAATCAATACCGATTCCTAATGCTATACTGGCAACCAGGGCAGTTACAATGTTTAGCGGAATACCAAGTAACCCCATAATTCCATATAAAATAATAATTGTAGTAATGATGGGCAAACTCACATAAATCCCTTTTTGAAGTGATTTCATCATTAAACTTACAAGAATCAGTACCATAACTATGGCCAGCGCCAGGCTGGCAAACTGACTTTTAACCAAATTTGTATCAAGTTTTTCATTTACATAAGGCATCCCTGTAACGTGTATCTTATAGTCGGCTGAACGTTCTTTGTTCAGGTAGGCTTGAAGATAATTGTTAAAGGTTATCACGGCATTTTCTTTCTGGTCATCAAATTTGGCAATAACAATACCTTCATTCATATCTTCGTTCACCAGTTGATTGATACTTCCGGATTGTCCAAGTAAAAACCAAAGTTGCCCCACCGATGAAGCATCAGGAATGACTTCTTTGCCTTTGATGGCCTTGTTCATTTTTGCAATAATGTCGGCAATAGAGTTGGTGCTTGTGATGAACGGGCTTTGTTTCATGTATTTTTCTGTGGCCAGCATTTTTTTCAACACTGACGGGCTTTGCATGTCGCCATCAAAAACCACAAATACTACTTTTGACCCGCCGAATTTGTCACGCATAATATTTTCGGCCAAGGTGGCCGGGTGATTTTTCTTAAAATAATCGCTTACGCTGGTATTTCGTTTAATATGAAAAATACCTATTATACTGATAATCATTAGTAAACTCCAGAAAATAATGATCCGGCCGGGATGACGGAAAATTATATTTTTTAAAGGTTTCAGGATAAATTCACCCATGAAAGATTTATCGCCAAGCCGGTGATTGCCAATTTTTTTTGTTCGATTATCAGGAAGGACAGCGAGTAGGGCAGGAACGAAAAAGATGGCCAACAAAGCCGAAAAAAAGGTTCCGAGGGCAGCAAGAAATCCAAAATCGCGAATAAGCCCGAGGTAAGCACCGAAAATAAAGGATAGAAAACCTATCATGGTAGTAAGGGCTGTCAGGCTCACGGGAACAATCATCAAGGTCAGCGATTTGATGATGGCATGTTTTAAATCTGAGTCTTTACACATGTTTACCCGGTTCAGGATGTGGATGGTATAGGCTGTGCCCACTGCCAGTATGATAATGGGGACGTTGTTGGAAACCATAGATAATTTTAAGCCCATCAACACAAAAATTCCCATGGCCCAAACGATGGCCAGACCGGCTGTTAACAGGGGTAATGTTACCCCGCGAAAAGAACGGAAACTGAGGAAAAGCACCAGTGCCATCACCAAAAAGGCAATGGGAATCAATTTGATTAAATCGGTTGAAATTACATCCGACACATAAGTGGTCATAAACGAAGATCCGCCATAAAATATTTTATCGGGAAGATGAAGTGCATCAATTTTTGTTTTTACTACCCGGGATATGGTTTGGTCGTTTACGCCGTTTTTGAAAAAGAACACGATAATGGTGGCTTTTCCGTCAGCCGATACCAGGCTGGCACGATACATTTTGTTGGATGTAATTGAATTGCGGAGCTGCACGGCTTCCTGGTGATTCTTCGGCCAGTTGCTGTCGTTTATAAGGCTGCCAATCTGAAAGTTGTCTTCCGTGATGTTAAAATTCATCACATTAGTCAAGCTTGTTACTGAAGAAATGCCGTCGGTGTGCTGCAGGGTGTCAGTAATTTGAATGATATTTTCCAGGGTATTGGGCTCAAACACATTGTCCGATTCCAAAATAATAATACCCATCTGGTTGCCGCCAAAAGTCTTGCCGACGTGTTTAAACAACTGAACGATAGTGTCGTTAGCCGGTAATGAATTGATTACGTTTGAATCGACTTGGATGTTTTTAAGTTGATAACCAAAAAAGACGCTCAGCAACATAACCAAAGTGAGTATAATCCACCTGTACCGGACAATATAATCTGATAGTTTTCTCATGTTTTACTTACCGTGTTAATATTTTGCAATAAACATTACCGGGATATATTCTTTTATCCCTCTTCCTTTTTTTTAAATAGTTTCAAAAGTATGTTATTTTTCTCTATTAACAGGGATGTTTTTTCGCACTTTTCTTAAAACGGGGTCTTCTTAATTCTTCAGATATTTTTTACTTTTCCACATTTCTAAACGAAAAACCGAAAATACCCGAAAGGGCACAATCAAATCGCGGATGGTAAAAGGTTTCTTATGCATTTTCTTCAACTTCTCGGTAATAATTTTCGATTGTGGTCTTTTGTGCAGGAGCCTGTTTTTGTTGATATAAGCCATTTTGTATGCTTTTATCAGCAACTGTTGGATACGTTTAGGGCTTATGTTGTCAGTCCGTACGGTAGAATGCAAAGCATCATAAAGTTCCCACTTTTTGTGTAGAAACCGGCCCTCTTTTTCTACATCGTTGTACAAAGCCGTTCCGGGATAAGGTGTTAAGACCGAAAACTGGGTTACTTTTGGGTTTACGTCGCGGGCCCACCTCGCAGTTTGCAGTACCATATCTTCGGTTTCATTTATATCGCCTATGATAAAGCTTCCGTGGATATTGATTCCGTATTTATGTAAAAGTTCAATCGCTTTGTCTTGTTCGGTATTCCCTACGTTTTTTCCATAATCGTTGAGTACTCCTTCGTTGTGGCTTTCAAGGCCTAAAAATATTTGGAAAGCTCCCGACTCAGCCATTCGTTTTACCATGTCTTCATTTCTGATAAGGATGTCAACACGAGAGAAGCACCACCATAAGATATCGGTCATTCCCCGTTTCTCAAGTTCGTCGGCAAAATCCATCACTCTTTTTTTACTCAAGGTGAAATTGTCGTCCATAAAAGCAAAAGTAAGGTAACCGTAATCATTGTACAGCATTTCCATCTCGTCAACAATAGATTTGGCACTGCGGTAACGCCATTTAAGCCCTCCAAATTTTGATGATGAGCAGAAATAGCAGTTAAATGGACATCCCCGGCTGGTGATCAGGTTTGTTAATGGCATCCCCTGCATCTGGCTGGTATATTTGTCCATGGGCAGCAAATCACGGGCTGGAAACGGCATTGCGTCCAGGTTTCTTGGTGGAGGGGCGTCAGGTGTACGGACATACTCTCCGTTTTCGAGATATGAAATACCTTTGACGGTTTTTAGGCTGGTTTTGTTTTCAAGGGCTTCCAACAGATTTATAATAATTTCTTCGGCTTCACCTCTCACAATAAAATCGACAACTCCCGTGTCAAGTGCTTCTTTATCTAAAAAGGAAACATGATACCCGCCCATCAAGATCTTTTTCCCGGCTTTTTTGGCAATTTTTGCAATGCCAACAGCCTCGGGATAGCGGGGTGTATCGGCTGAAATACCTATAATATCGAATTTTTGAAAATAGTCGATTGTGAGCTTTCTGTGGTCGACAGCCCTGTCGAGGATGGTGACCTCATGTCCTTTTTCGCGGGTAACGGCAGCAAGGTAGGCTACACCTAAAGGAGGAAGTCCGACTTTCATTTTTGCATATAAATTAGAACCTTGCGGACTTACAAATAATATCTTCATACTATTAATCTTTTATGATTAAAATTAATTTCCCGTATCACTTTTTTAAAAAGGTAAGCCTTTACTAAACTGTTCTGTTGTTTGGGCTGTTTAATAACTCTCCCGGAATAGGCCGGGAGAGTTATTAATGAAGATTATTTGGAGAATGTTTCAGCCGGAACTTTTTTCAGATATTTTTCATCGAAAATGCGTTGTGTCAGTTTCTCCAGTTCATCATCAAAATTTTTCATCATTACCTCATATTCCGGGTCGTGTAATACGGCTTCGGCTTCTTCATCTTCGCCTTTGGCATCCGGGGTAAGAATGTTATGTTTGAAATTATCATAATGATCACGAATAGAACAAGGCATCAAAACGTTGCCACGGTGATCGTGGTTTTCAAAACCATAGTCTTTTTGCCATTTACGTCCGTTTTTAAACATTTTCGATTGTAGGCCGTCAATAAGTGTTTTTCCATTGGCATACAAATCTTTCACGTTATCAACATAATACGGAACAAAAACGCAGGGCATAATGTTGCCGTTCCAGTCGATGTAGAAGTATCCGTTCCACCGGCCGTAAGCAATACATCCGCTCGACAGCGAGGAAGAATTCCAGAAGTCGGCAATGGGATAATGTTTATCTTCAAGCAGATGTACCCATTGGTTATATAGTGCAACACGCTGTGGGGGTGTAACCATTAGATCGGTAACGTCTTTGCCCCGGCCAATAGGCATTAACTGAAATTGCCACATATATGTCACGCCTTGCTCGTCAAAGAAGAATTTATAAAAATCATCATTGATAAGTACTTCATGATTTTTGCTGGTTGCCGTAACGGAGATTCCAAAAGGAACGCCGGCATTCCTCAGGTTAGCCATGGCTTTTAAGATGCGATGATAAACTCCCTTTCCGCGACGTTCGTCGGTTTGCTCTTCCCAACCTTCAACCGAAATAGCAGGGGTTACATTTCCCAGTTCGGCCAGTTTATTGGCCAGTCCCTCTGTAATAAGGGTTCCATTGGTGTAAACGAGGAAGAACATGTCGTTAAATTCTTCAAAGATGTCCAGCATGGTTTTTCCGTCGCTTTTATACATAAAAGGCTCACCGCCGCTTATGGTCATAAAATGACTACCAAACAGGTCATGCGCTTCACGCACTATCCGGCGTGTAGTTTCGTAGTCGAGTTTTTCAGCTATGGCCGAGTCGGCACTGGCATAACAACCTGTACAGTGAAGGTTACATCCTTTTCCGGGAGATAATACGAGAAATTGGGGCGGGTAATCGCCATACTTTTCTTTATAGGCTTCTTTTACCGGATTTAGTTTTTTGTGCCGGTCGGGTGTGTAGGAATCACCAACAAACACACTTGCCATCTTTTTCATTACTTCAGGCTTAATAAATCCTTTGTCAAGGTTTTTCCGGGCCTGTTGAACGATGGATGTCATGAATGTATATTGATCCAGTTTTTCCTGTTCAAGTTGTTCCCCCTGGACATTCATCAAGTTTTTGTACAAATACTTGTCCAATTGCTTTACAGCCATGCCGCGAAGCATTTTATTGGAGATAATAGTGTTAACCGCTTGTTTAAATGCACTCTCTTTCAGATTTTTCATGATAATAGAATTTTAATTATTTTTTCAAAGCTTTTAAAATTAATGTCAACATTTGGTAGCAAAAATTGTCGTGTTTGAACACGGGATTTAAGTTAATTTCAATATTCAAAATAATAGGGATTCCCATATATAAACTGGCCAGACTTTCAGTGGAAATGTCGCTGCTCCAAATACCGTCAAGTATTCCGTCCAGGATAATTTTGCTAAAATATTTTTGTTGAAGATGAAAAATTTCATCTAGTTCCTCTTTTAATTCTTTGTTGTTTTGATAAGAGGCTTCGGTAAAAAGTAAAATAGTAATTCCTTTGTTCTCTTTTAGGTACTGCATGTGGTAGCAAATAAAATCTTCCAGCCTTTTATCGGGTGCAGTGTCCTGCATTGCAATATCGTGAAGCCGGGTTACCAACATGGCCTTCACGTCTTTTACAATACTGCCGATAATTTCTTTTTTTGAATTAAAGTGCCTGAATATGGTCCCTTCACTAATCCCTGCCTTGGCGGCAAGATGATGGGTGGATAGTTTTTTCAGCCCTTCTGAATAGATGATGTCCAGCGCTGTTTTTTTTATTTCAATTCTTCTCGTTTTACTTGGTTTACGTTGTGCTGTAACTGCCATGGTTTAATTCTTTTTTAAGCTGATTTCTTACATTATTTATATATACAAGTAAGTAATCACTTGCAAAGATATAATAGAATTTTCATTTGTCAAGTGATTTGTATGATATTTTTAAAAGAACAATTTTTGTTAGTAATCTAATCAATTGATATATAGATATTAATATTCTATTAAGAATCGTTATGAATTATGTTTTTATATTTGGATGATGGGTGGCTATAAATAAGGAGTGAGTACTTACATTTCCTTGTTTAGATTGAATAGTAATTAGATATGGGTTTGTGAGTAAAAATTTGGGGGAAACCGTTTAGCGGATTCCCCCAAATTTCTTTATTGAAGAAAAGATTATTTATTTGCACAGGCGATACACAGCTTTTTATCTCCTTTGATACGGCCGTATTTTTCAACAACCATTTCGCCACATTCATCACATACAAAGCCGTCATAGGTTCCTTTGGGCTCTTTCCAATCATAATCAAACACTTCCGAAATGTTTAACATTTCTTCGTCGGGGGTATTCATCACCTTATCGATGAGAGGTTGAACTATTTCGATTGGAACCTGAGTGGGTGGTACGCCTTTCATACGGTAATCATTAAAAAAGGCTGTATTTTTTGTGGCAAGCATTGATTCGGCTTTAGGGGTAACCCTTACGGCACGATTGGTTTTTTTGTCCACCAGGGTAAGTCCCCATTTTCCCATGGGAACACTTTCGATATTTTCTTTACCCATTGTACAGCCTGTAATTACCTGTACACCATCGGCAAAGCAGTGTGCACAGTGATGTTCACCCAGCTCAAGTATGGCATGCAGGTTACTGTCGCCGGTACGTTCTACACCCAGTTTGTTCATTGCCGCAGCGGCTACCCTAAGTCCGTTTGGCATTGCCGGGCATTTATGCCCGTGAAATTTTTGCCCGAATTCGAGCCATTCTTTTGGATCTATCATTTTCTTAAATTTTTTGATTAGTGAAAAAACAATTGAAATTGTAAACTTGTTATATTTTTTAGTTTTCCATTATCACCCTGAAAACGGGTGTCAAGTGTTAACATCAAATCATGGTTCTTTATAAGATAATTATATCCTGCAACGTACCAGGGCTTGTTGTTTGTGCTGTTAACCAGGTCGTTGTATTTATCATAAGAAACATAAATATGGTTTTTGTTATTGACTTTAATTGTAGCCAGGGCATAATATCCATCGACCGTTTGGCCGTTGAGCCAGGCACGAAGATACTCTGCCTGCATATCAAAATGATGGCTGTTAAATAAAGCGTAGAAGTCGAGCCGGAAATCATTTCCAGAAAATAATATGCTATCGGGCAAAATTTCTTTAAGGGGAAGGTTATAAGCTTTACGGTACATTACTGAGTATCCGATTTTCCATAGTGATGTTTTGCCTTTAATAGAGTAAGAAAGGTTGTGTGTAAACATATAGCCCTTGTTGGATAATTTATACAGTTTGATACCATATCCGTTGAAAATACCAAAATTGATTTCCAGTCGTTTACGGGCGGCTTTTAAATTGTATTGTAATCCAACATCCCTTACGCCCAAAGTTCCGTCAGGTATTACCGCATCAATTACATTTGCCCGGTCAATTGAAGGAATAACGTAATCGGGTTGAAACCGTTGCAAACTGAATTTAGGAATAAACTGCCCGAACCTGATACTTGATACGCCCGATTTATTCCGGTATTGCCCGAAAACATCCTGCAGAAATAACTTTTCCTTATTGCGGGTTGTGAATAATACCTGTACTTTATATGACCAGTGTTGTGAAAAGGCAGGTGCCGAACCCAGCCAGAATTTTAACCGGTGCACACCCATATAATAAGTGTCTTTAAATGCGCTATTTGCTTCAAACTGGACATAACCATGCCAATAAATCTTGTTTTGTGGTTGGACTTTCTTCATGCCCAGGTTTCCGGCAAAGGTTACATTCAATGTAAATAATGACAACAGGCCGATTATAAATAATCTTTTTTTCAGCATTTTAACTATTCTTTAAAAACCGGTTTATAAACAAATACCTGATTCGTCGTGTTTGAATCCGTTTCCGAATGAAGAAGGAGGGCAGACTGTTTGTTATCTTTTGCAGGCATGGTCTTTTTAGGCTTCGGTTTGTAAGTTAGTGCACCATATGTTAACTTGCCGGCAATCAGAAACAAAACAATGGCATAGATTATTTTCACCTGTTTCGATTTTGCTTTTTGAGTCATATAACGTCCTCCCATTTGTGAACCTATAATGACGGCAATTATGACGACAATTGTCAATGGCCAGTTCATTTGGCCCTGGGCCACGTGGGCCATATATCCCGAAAAGGATGAAAAAGTTACTACAAACGCTGTAGTAGCAGCAGCTTCCTTGGTTTTATACCCCATCATCATTAAAATAGGTGCAATGATAAAACCACCACCAATTCCGAGCATGCCACCGACAAAACCAGCAAAAGCGCCTGTTAAGAATCCGTAAATACTGCGTTTCAGCATGGTCATTTTTGCTTCGGGTTCAGGTTGCCTTGAAGAAAAAATCATGCGGATGGCTGCGGCAACCACCATTATAGCAAATAAAATCTTTAAAGTTTGTACAGGAACTTTGTCACTGGTCAATGCCCCAAGCGGTGAAGCAATTAATGCTGTAACAGCCATTACAGCTCCTCCTTTCCAATCAACCAGTTTTTTTCGGGCAAAGGGAATCAATACTAACAGCGTGTTTAAACCGTTTAGTAATAATCCAAGGGGAATGGCCACGTGTACCAGATCGTAACCCGCCCAATTTAAAACGGGAACATACACCATTCCTCCACCCAAGCCTAACATGGCAAAAACGAAAGAAACTGCTCCTATGATCAAAAACATTATACCGTAAATCATAATTTTTGTTTTTAGTTATGTAAGTATGTAATCGCTTGCAAAAATAAAACAGAATTTTTCACTTGTCAATGTCATTGTTCTGACTTTTTTATATGAAAGTACCAAAGTATAAAAATAAATAATTGGTAAACAGAGATATAAAAAATTATTAAGAAAGCTTACAAATTATAATGATTGGATTTGTTATTTGGTAAAATTAAATAACGATTTATATGAAGCAAGTACTTACATATAGATTTTATACAGGGGTAATCATAGGGTCTATAATACTTTAAAGATCATTTTTACAGCCACGGCCAACAAAATAAATGCCAGAATTTTTTTTACGGTTGCCGGGTTCAGTTTTTTGTGCATAAACATCGTTCCCAGGCTTGCGCCGGCATAACCTGACACAGATACCCAAAGCAGCAACGTCCAGTCCACTTTTCCCATAAACCAGTAAGTTAAGAACCCTGCAAAAGAAGAAATAAGGACGATAATAGCCATCAGATAATTTTAAGCGTTCATGTTTCAAACAAACGCAAAAGTAGAATATTTTCAATTATTCGTAAATCAACGACCCATTTATTTCACAGCTTTTGGCTACGGTATTATAAATGGTACCAAATTTTTTGATATTTTTGTGGAGCAATTCAATTTTCCGCTTTTCAGCATCTGAATAAATCGTCAGTGTGTATTC
>Ga0114931_10008956_pt1 | contig 12038 bp, 12 predicted proteins | sample 2SBtaG_FD_89579 | JGI IMG/M metagenome (GOLD analysis project Ga0114931, IMG submission 89579) | Deep subsurface microbial communities from Kolumbo volcano to uncover new lineages of life (NeLLi) - 2SBTROV14_V59a metaG | ecosystem: Environmental > Aquatic > Marine > Volcanic | place: Kolumbo...
CGCCGATCTCGCGCGCGATTTGCGCATTCTGGTGCGCGAACGCCTAGTAGCCGGCGATAGTAACGATGACGTACGGGCATATCTGGTGGCCCGCTACGGCGACTTCGTCCTCTTCAGCCCACCGCTCAAGCCGACGACCTATCTGCTTTGGTTCGGCCCGGCGCTCATCGTGCTGCTTGGCGCCGGCGGTGTCGCCATCTATTTTGCCCGCCGTCGCCGCAACCAAGTCGAACCGGCACCACTAAGCGTGGCGGAGCGCCAGCAGCTCGAGCGCCTGCTTGGCGATACGGACACGGCAGAGGCCAACCTAGCGGAGTCTGGTCCGCGATGATCTTTTGGATCATCGCCGGCGCGCTGACCGCGTGCGTGGTCGCCGGTCTACTCATGCCATTGCTGCGTCGGCCGCGCACCGCCGTCGACCGCGGCGCTTACGATTTGGCCGTCTATCGCGATCAACTTGCCGAGATCGACCGGGATCTGGCGCGCGGCGAAATCGGTTCGGAACAGGCCGCCGCCGCGCGCACCGAGGTCGAGCGCCGCCTGCTCGCCATCGCCCCGGCCGCTAATCCGGGGACGACCGACGGTGCCGCCGATACGGCCACGCCCCAGCCAGCAAGGTCGCGTCTGGTCAGCGTTATTCTGGCGATCGCCGTGCCCGCCGCGGCGCTTGGAACTTATCTATTCCTCGGCGTACCGGGCGCCCCCAGCCAGCCCTTTGCCGAGCGCAAGACGACCGCGGACGCTGTCACACAAGCGATGCCGGCCATGATACAATTGGCCAAACGGCTGGAGGCGCGCCTAGCGGCAGCGCCCGACAACCGCGACGGGTGGATACTGCTCGCCCGCACCTACACGGAGTTACAACGTTTCGCCGGTGCGGCGCGAGTCTATGGTCAAGCGATCGAGAACGGCTTCGATGAGGCGGAAATGTATGCCGCCCGGGGCGAGGCTCTGACCGCGGCGGCGGATGGTATGGTCGTCCCGGAAGCACGCCAAGCCTTCGCCGCCGCCCTCGAACGCAATCCGGATCAGCCGCGCGCCCGCTATTACGCCGGCTTGGCCCTAGCCCAGGACGGCCGCGTGCGCGAAGCCATGGATGTATGGACGGCGGTGCTGCGGGAGGCCCCGGCGCAAGCGCCCTGGCGTGCCTTCATCGCCGACCAGGTGCGCCGCGCCGCCAACTCGCTGGGCGAGGAGCCGCCGCCCGAGGCCGCGGAGATCGCGCCACCTCAAGCGCCCCCGCAAGCCGCCGCCGATGCGCCCGGCCCCAGCCAAGCGGACGTAGAGGCCGCCGGAGACATGACCGAGGAGGACCGCGCCGCCCTCATCCGCACCATGGTCCAGCGTTTGGCCAGCCGCATGGAGAAAGAGCCCGATAACCTCAAGGGGTGGCTGCGCCTCACCCGCGCCTATGGGGTGTTGGGCGAGGCGGAGAAGGCCGAGGCGGCGCTGGCACGGGCCGATGCCCTGGTCCGCGACCTACCCGCCGATACCCCCGAACGGGCCGCCGCGGAGGACGCCGTCGAAGCCGCGCGCGACGCTCTGCCGCCAGCGAACTAGAGGGTGACGAGAAGACATCCCGGGATGGTTTTTGCTTTGAATGACGGTCAAAGACCACTACCCTGTTTCCCTAAGGCCTTGCAAATACCGATATAAAAGAAGGTCACAGGGAGAAATCAGGCCCATGGCGAAAGCCGCCACCAGGCCATCAACCGCCGAGCCGGCCCTCGTCTGTGAGGACGTTCACAAGAGTTTCGGCGCGCTGGAGGTGCTCAAGGGCGTCTCGTTGACCGCCAGCGAGGGCGATGTGATTGCCATGCTCGGCTCCAGCGGTTCGGGAAAAAGCACGTTCTTGCGCTGTGTTAATCTGTTGGAGACACCAGATTCGGGGCGTATTTCCGTCGGCGGCGAGCTGATTCGCATGACAAAAACCAAGTCCGGCCGCGCCATTCCGGCCGATCAGAACCAAGTCGATCACATCCGCGCGCGCCTGGGCATGGTCTTTCAGCAGTTTAATTTATGGTCGCACATGACGGTGCTCCAAAATGTGATCGAAGCGCCGATCCATGTGCTCAAAGTGCCCAAGGCCGAGGCGCTGGAACGTGCCAGGGCGGTACTCGACAAGGTCGGCCTGGACGATAAGCTGGACTACTATCCCTCGCACCTCTCGGGCGGACAGCAGCAGCGCGCCGCCATCGCTCGCGCCCTGGCCATGGAGCCCGACGTTCTGCTTTTCGACGAGCCGACCTCGGCCCTGGACCCGGAGCTGGTGGGCGAGGTCATGCGAGTCATCCGCCAGCTGGCCGAAGAAGGGCGGACCATGATCGTGGTCACCCACGAGATGGGTTTTGCCCGCGAGGTTTCCTCGCATGTGGTCTTCCTGCATCTCGGCCGGGTCGAGGAGGAGGGGCCGCCGCGCGAGGTGTTCGGCAATCAGAGATCCGAGCGATTCCGCCAGTTCCTGGCGAGTAATTTATGAGGCAACAACCAAAGGGAGTGAAGTTATGTTGAAAAAAATCTTTGCCGCGACCATCGCGGTACTGGCGATTGCCCTGGTGGCCGGCACCGCCTCGGCGCATATGAAGAAAGTCCGCATCGGGACCGAGGGCGCCTACCCGCCCTTCAACTACATCGATTCCGGCGGCAAGCTTCAGGGCTTCGATGTGGACATCGCCAATGCCTTGTGCGCGGCGGCGAAGCTGGATTGCGAGTTCGTGGTCCAGGATTGGGATGGCATGATCCCCGGCCTGCTGGCGAAGAAGTTCGACGCCATCATTGCCTCCATGTCGATTACCGAAGAGCGTATGAAGAAGGTCGACTTCACTGGAAAATACTACAACACGCCGGATAAGTTCATTCAGCGCAAAGGAGCCGGCTTCAAGATCGTTACGGATTCCGGTGTCGAGAGCGTTCCCGACGTCACCAAGGTCACGCTCGACAAAGCCAGCCTGAAGGGCAAGTCGGTCGCGATCCAGCGGGCCACCATCCACGAGAACTTCCTGCGGGACAATTTGGGCGACGTCATCGAGATCAAGTCCTATGCCACGCAAGACGAGGCCAACGCCGATCTGGCCGCCGGTCGCGTCGATCTGGTCCTTGCCGATTCGGTAGCCCTAGACGACGGTTTTCTCAAGACCGACGCCGGCAAGGATTTCGAGTTTGTCGGACCCGGCTTTACCGATCCCAAGTGGTTCGGCGACGGTGCCGGCATCGCGGTGCGCAAGGGCGAAGACGAGCTGCGCGGGACCCTGAACAAGGCGATCAAGCAGATTCTCGCCGACGGCACCTACAAGAAAATCAACGACAAATACTTCGACTTCGACGTCTACGGCGGCTGAAGATAGCCGCCCACCACGCAACGCCGCCCGCACCCGGATTGATTGGGAGCGGGCGGCGGGCGATCTGTTCCGGGATGGTATAAGCCACGCCAATGTTTGATCTAAAAGGCTACGGCTGGATGCTGTGGGAAGGCGTCCAACTCACAATCCTGGTTGCCGTTAGCGCCATGGTCGTTGCCCTTCTCCTGGGCCTGATCGGCGCTTGGGGCAAACTTTCGGCGGTGCGTGCCGCCCGGATGGCCGCCGAGACCTATACCACCGTCATCCGCGGGGTCCCCGAGTTGATCCTAATCCTCATCGTCTATTACGGCGTGCCGACCCTAATTCAAGACGTCGCCGCCGGTATGGGCTACGACATCTTCATCGATTTCAATTCGTTCGTTGCCGGATTCCTAACTCTCGGCTTCGTTTACGGTGCCTTTGCCACCGAGGTTTTCCGCGGCGCTTATCTCGCCGTCCCGCGCGGCCAGATCGAGGCCGCCTATGCCACCGGCATGAGCCCCATGCTCATGGCCCGGCGTATCCTGTTGCCGCAGATGTGGCGCTTCGCCCTGCCCGGCCTGGGCAATGTGTGGATGGTCATGATCAAGGCCACCGCCCTGATCTCGGTCATCCAATTGCCAGAGCTGATGCGCAACGCCGACATCGCCGCCCGCGCCGTGCGCCAGCCGTTCACTTTCTACTTCGCCGCTTCGCTGTTGTATCTGGGCATCACCATCCTCTCGATGACTGTGCAGCACCAAGCGGAGGCCTGGGCCAATCGCGGCGTCCGGCGGAGCTGACGCGATATGGAACTGGTTTGGAATAGCTTGCCGCGCCTGCTCGAAGGCACTCTACTGACTATCCAAATTACCGCCGCCAGCGTCGCTATCGGCCTTCTGGCCGCCGTGCCTCTGGCGTTGCTACGGTTGTCACGGAGCCCGTTTTTGCGGCTACCCGTCTATGCCTATATTTTCTATTTTCGCGGCACGCCGTTCATCGTGCAGTTGTTCCTGATTTACTATGGCAGCGGCCAATTTCGCGATGCGCTGGAGGCGGCGGGCCTTTGGATTTTTTTCCGCGATGCATATTTTTGCGCCATTCTGGCGCTTACCCTAAATACCGCGGCGTATACCGCGGAGATTTTCCGCGGTGCCATTCAGGGCGTGCCCTTCGGTGAAGTCGAGGCGGCGCGGGCCTGCGGCATGTCGCGCTGGTTGCTCTATCGCCGCATTATCCTGCCCAAGGCCCTTCGCCTGGCTCTGCCAGCCTATTCCAACGAGGTGGTTTTTCTGCTTCAGACCACTTCCATCGTCTCCATCATCGCCTTGCTGGATCTGACCGGGGTGGCGCGCGTCATCATCGCCCGCAGCTTCGAGCCCTATAAGCTGTTCCTCACCGCCGCGGCCATCTATCTGGTGATGACCTACGGTGTGCTGTTCGTCTTCAGGAAGGTGGAGTTCTGGCTCTCGGGCCATCTGCGCGAGCGGCCCCATGAGTTGATCGGGGGCGATTCGGCCAGGTGCGAGATGGTCTTGCGCTAGCTTCAGGCCTGCTGTCGGCGCCGGCCGGCCAGGATGCGGCGGTCTATATCGGCCCCCTCCGGCACCGCTAGGCCGGCGAGTCGCAAAGCCTTGAGAACGATGGCGCGCTGGGTCGTGCCTTCCTGTGCCGCCAGGATGCGAATTTGCCGGATGACGCCGCGCGGCAAGGTGACTTGAAAGGCCGCATCGTCCTCCTCATCCACACGCCCCTGCACCGTCGTCGCGAAAAGGTCCTGGATGCTCCCGCGCGCCTCGACAAAGAAATCGCCGGCCGGCACAGGCTGGGGCGACCGGGGCGCGGCACGTACTGGCTGTGGTGAAAGAAGCGACCCCGGCCGCCGGTCCGGTGCGTTGGCAGGCGCTTGGAGAGCGTTGGGAATATCGGCTGGCGGCGGTGCCTCCCTATCCCGCGATGTCATAAAGATCGGGTCTTCGGACGCCGGCTCCGCCGCGCGCCGCAAAAACTTGGGAACCCCCCGCAAAAACGCGTCGCCATCCACCATGCCGTAAACCCCCGGAACTTCATGAAGTTCATAACTTACGGATGTTAAGGTTAATGAACAGTTAAGAAATATGGAGAAAACACCTTCTTTCTCAGTATGTTGTGATAATTGACACGGCAACCGAATTTTTGCGTGCCGGCGTCAATATTGTGATTTTGTCCATGCCGTGAGGTAGGTTGCCGCGCTATACTTCACGGTGGGCGAGGCGATTAGGAAAATAGGAGCCGTACTTGACAGGACGGCGCATACTTAGGCGCTGGTCTGATGGGGCGGGGGGCATCGGAAGCCGGATATTGATCGCGGTCCTCGTGGGCGGCGGTTTTGGCCTGTTGTACGAGCTGAAGACCTCCGCCCTGCAGGCCGATATCTTTTCATATTTCGCTCGCAACCTCGGGTTTGCGCTGGCGGATGGCCCCAATCCAGCGGCCCGGTACCCAAGCCAAGGTCCGTACGATGCGCGGTTGGGTTATGACCGGCTGGGCAAGATGGTGCGTAAGCTGCGCGACCGATCCTATGCCGTTACCGTTCAGGCGCGCCTGTCACCGGCACTCGATCGCTTGATCGCCGACGGTGGTTTTGCCGTCTACAGCGAGAAAACCCAGGCCGGCCTGTCGGTCCTGGACCGCGACCGAAGATTGTTGTTCGAGGCCCGCTATCCGACTCGCGCCTATGGCAGCTTCGCCGAGATACCGCCGGTCCTGGTCAAGACATTGCTCTTCATCGAGGACCGCGATCTCCTGAGCCCCCGGCCGATGCGCAACCCGGCCATCGATTGGAGCCGCATGCCGGTGGTGGCCAATGCCCTGTTCCGCAAGATTTGGGACACCCAAGCGAATGTCCCCGGCGGCAGTACCCTGGCCACCCAGATCGAGAAATACCGCCATTCCCCAGGCGGTCAGACGGCGAGCGTCGGCGATAAACTGCGGCAGATGCTGGCGGCCACCCAGCGCGCCTATCTGAATGGGCCCGATACCATGGCCCGGCGCCGGCAGATCGTCATCGATTATCTGAACTCAACCCCGTTGTCGGCGCGGGCCGGCTTTGGCGAAGTGAATGGCCTGGGCGACGGGCTGGAAGCTTGGTACGGCACCGACTTCCAAGCCGCCAACCGTCTCATGCGACAGATTCCCGGAACCCTCTATCCGTTGGACAATCTACTGTATTTAACGGCCGGGTTTACCGGGAGCCGCGCCACCACGGCACTGCCCGAAACATTGCTGGCGCAGGCCCGCGTTTACAAACAGGCACTGAGCCTGATGCTCGCGCAGCGCCGGCCGTCGGGCTACCTACTAAACGGACGGGCCGCCCTGCGGCGATTGACCGACGCGCATCTGCGTGTGCTCGCCAACGGCGGCATTATCAGCCCGGCCTTGCGCGATGCGGCCTTGCCGTTGTCCCTGGACGCCGATTTGCCGAACCCTGGCCCGGAGTTGGCCGAACTTGCAACGGCGAACGAGACCAGCAGCAAGATTCAGCGAACCCTGCGCGCCGATCTTTTAGCCCTGCTGGGCGAGCCCAGCATCTACAGCCTAGATCGCATCGATCTGACCGCCCGCTCGACCGTCGACGGCCCGATACAGCAGGAGGTTGCCGACATCGTGCAACGCCTGGCCGATCCGGACTTCGCCGCGGCACACGGCTTGATCGCTCGGCGCCTGCTCGGCCGCGGCGATCCGTCGAAACTAGCCTATAGCGTTACCTTGTTCGAGCGCCGAGCCAACGCCAATTATCTGCGCGTCCGGGTCGATAATTTGGACCGGCCGTTGGATCTAAATACTGGCACCAAGTTGGATCTGGGCTCGACCGCCAAGCTGCGCACGCTGGCCACGTATCTGCAGGTGGTTGCCACCTTGCACAAGCGATACGCGGCGCTGGAGCCGGCACAACTTGCCGCCGCCGTAAAGGGCCGCAGTGACACTCTTTCGCTTTGGGCCGCGGCGTATTTGCGCACCGCCACGCAGCGCGACCTGGCGACGATGCTGCGCGCGGCCATGCGGCGCCGCTACTCCGCCAGCCCAAACGAACGCTTCTTTACCGGCGGCGGTGTCCATACCTTCGCCAACTTCAGTCCCAAGGACGACGGCCGCGTGGTCAGTGTGGCCGAGGCCTTGCGCAACTCCATCAACCTCCCCTTCATCCGCCTGATGCGCGATATCGTCGGTTTTTACACACGAGAGGCCCAGCAAGACACGGATGCCCTATTGCGCGACCGCCGTAACCCGGGCCGCGAAAACTACCTGGCGCGCTTTGCCGACCAGGAAGGCAGCACGTTCTTGCGAAGGTTCTACGCCATCTATCGAGGCAAAACGCGCGATGACATCCTCGCCACCGCGGCCAGCCGCGCGCGGCAACGGCCGAACGCCTTGGCCATCGTGTTCCGCACCATCAATCCCAAGGCCGGCATTGAGGAGTTCGCGCGCTTCGTCGCGGCGCGACGGCCCGGCCAGGCCATCGGCGCGACGGCGATCGGCCAGATCTACAAAAATTTTTCGGCGGACAGATGGTCCCTAGCCGACCGTGGGTACATCGCCCGTCTACACCCACTGTAGCTATGGCTGGCCGGTTATCTCTATGTCAATCCGGCGGCGACCAGCACCGAGGCGATTGCCGCCAGCAAGACCCAACGGCGCGAGGCCTATACGTGGCTCTTCGGCGCCAAACGTTGGCGGGCGCAGGATACCCGTATCCGTATCGTTCTGGAGGAGGAAGCTTTCGAGCTGATCCACGATACATGGAAGAAGACGGGGTATCCCTTTGATAGCCTGGTGCCATCCTTGGCCACCGCGCTCGGCAGCTCCGCCGATCGGCCCTCGGCCTTGGCCGAGCTTATGGGCCTGATCATCAACGACGGCGTGCGCTTGCCGATTGTGCGCTTTGACGAGCTGCGGTTTGCTGCCGGTACTCCGTACGAAGTCAAACTCACCGCGGCACCGGCGACGGGCGTGCGCGTATTTCCGCCGGAAGTTGCCGCCACCCTGAAAAAGGCATTGCTGGACGTAGTGGAGAACGGAACCGGCCGGCGCGCGCGTGGCGCCGTCGTTGGTCCCGACGGCGAGGCCCTACCCATCGGCGGCAAGACCGGCACCGGCGACGATCGGGCCAAGCGATTCGTCGGCGATCGCCTGGTCTCCTCGACCGTGCTCAACCGGAACGCCGGTCTGGTGTTCTTCATCGGCGAGCGGTACTTCGGCACCATCATCGCGCACGTGAAGGGCCCCCAGGCGGCCAACTACAATTTCACCAGCGCCCTGCCATCGCAAATTCTCAAGATTTTGGGGCCAGCGTTAGCCCCTCTATTCCAGCGCACCGATCGATACGCGGCGGATGACTATCCGCGCGCAGAACAAGCGGCCGTGCGCTAAAAAGATCAACCCCAGGGACCACGCAGATGCGTACGCCGGCCCGACCGTGACCGGCTGGCGCCGCCGGCCCGCGCGCCCCCAACCCGCCTAGGCCCACCGAAAAGAGGGAATCGCTTGTCGCGAAACGGGACGATGAGGATCGCCCCCACGACAAAGCCGCCCACGTGGGCCCAGGTGGCAACCCCTCCGGGGGTGCCCGCGCTCATGGTCGAGAGAAAGAATTGTAACGCGAACCAAATGCCGAGCACCGCGAGCGCCGGTATACGCATGGTAAAAAAGATGATCCCCAGCGGCACCAGAACCAGAATTCGCGCGCGCGGGAATAGCACGATGTAACCGCCAAGAATGGCACCGATGGCGCCGCTAGCCCCGATCATCGGCACTGTCGAGGCGGGGTCTTGCACCGCCTGCGTAAGTGCCGCCGCGATACCGCCGAGAAGATAGAAGACGATGAAACGCCGGTGCCCCATGGCATCTTCGATATTGTTCCCGAAGATCCAAAGATAGAGCATGTTGCCGAGCAGGTGCAGCCAGCCGCCATGCAAGAACATCGAGGTGATGATCGACGCCGTGGCGGGGATCGTCGCCAATTGCGGTGGCAATTCGACATTGCCGAATAAAACCGCCGGGATCATGCCAAAGGCATAGACGACAATCTGCGCGTCCCGCGCCGGCAGCGAAATTTGCCAGAGGAAGACCAGCGTACACGCAACAATCAGGGCAATGGTGACCAGCGGCCGGGTCGACGTCGGGTTATCGTCGTGTAGCGGGATCATGGGCGGCCGCACCAGTTACTGGAGTCGCCGCTAGACGCATCCGGGACGATGCATGAGCGGAAAATGGTGGAGCCGAGGGGATTCGAACCCCTGACCTTCGCATTGCGAACGCGACGCTCTCCCAACTGAGCTACGGCCCCATGCGCCCCCCGATGGCGGGCCAGGGTGCGAATTGCGCGAGATAATGAGAACAACCCCCAACCCTGTCAAGCAGCACCCCTCGAGCCCCCTGGCGGGCACGACTAAAACCCTGGGCGCCGCTTGTCTCCCGCCGGTGGCGCCGTTAGGCTAGCGCCCGATTTGGGCCCCGATTCGGCGCCCAGAATAAGGCCACGACAGATAGGTTAGCCGATGATCATTATCGACCCTCTCCTGCGCATCGCCATGATCGCTATCAATCTTTACATCTGGGCGGTGATTATCTCCGCTATTTTGTCGTGGCTGGTGCATTTCGGGGTGGTCAATACACGCAACCAATTCGTCTCGATGATCGGCGAGTTCCTGTGGCGCATCACAGAGCCAGCCTTGCGCCGTATCCGCCGTTTCGTACCGAACTTCGGGGGCATCGACATTTCGCCGATCGTCCTCATTTTGGCGTTGATGTTCGTACAGATGGTTATCGGCAACATCCTCCGTTCGCTGATGCGTGCCTTCTGATCCGTTCAGTACCACGGCCACGTGGTTGCGGGTGGCCGTGCGGGTTCAACCGGGGGCCAGCCGAACCAGGATCGATGGGCTTAAAGTCCTGGATGATGGCCAGGCGGTATTAGCGATCCGGGTCAGCGCCGCGCCGGAAGGCGGCAAGGCGAACGCGGCGTTGATAAAGCTACTGGCCAAAACCTGGAAGGTGCCGAAAAGTGCCGTCGCGGTCATCGCCGGCCACGGTGGCCGGCGCAAGATCGTGCATATCGATGGTGACCCGGCGGCCTTGCAAACGCGCCTGCGCGCGTGGCTGGCCGGAATAGAAAAGGCGGACTAAGACGTCGGAATCGCGGGTGCCCGCGCCGGTTTTACGACGGCGTGACCAGCACGCGATGTACACACTGCGCGACAAACAATGGATAAGGGGTGATCGATGGGGAGTGCGAAAATCATTGACGGCAAGGCTTTTGCCGCGGCCTTGCGCGGGCGCATAGCCACGGCCGTCGGCGAGCTGAAACAAACGCACGGCCTGACCCCCGGCCTGGCCGTGGTCTTGGTGGGCGAGAACGCGGCCAGTCAGGTTTATGTGCGCAATAAGGCGCGCCAGACCGAGGAGGTCGGCATGACCTCCTTCGAGCACCGGTTATCCGCCGAGACCGGCCAGGACGAGCTCATGGCCCTTATCGCCCGGCTCAACGACGACCCCGCGGTGCACGGTATTTTAGTGCAGCTGCCCGTGCCGGACCAGATCGACGAGCAGGCGGTGATCGCCGCCATCGATCCGGCCAAGGACGTAGATGGATTTCACGTCATCAACGCCGGCCGCCTGATGACCGGCGGTACCGGCGCGGCGGCGCCTCTGGTCCCCTGTACCCCGTTGGGGTGCGTGATGCTGCTCAAGGATCATTTGGGGGATCTAACCGGCCTATCGGCGGTGGTGGTCGGGCGCTCCAACATCGTTGGCAAGCCCCTGGCGATGCTGCTGTTGCGCGAACATTGCACGGTGACCATCGCCCATTCCCGCACCCGCGATCTGCCGGCCGTCTGCCGCGGCGCCGATATCCTGGTGGCCGCCGTGGGCCGGCCGGGCATGATCCGCGGCGATTGGATCCACCCCGGCGCGACCATCATCGACGTGGGCATCAACCGCATCGAGGGGGAGGGCGGCAAGACCCGCCTCGTCGGCGACGTGGCCACCGACGAGGCGTTGAGCGTCGCCAGGGCCATCACTCCCGTCCCCGGCGGCGTCGGACCCATGACCATCGCTTGCCTGCTGGCCAACACGGTGACCGCCGCCTGCCGTCAAGCGGGCATCGCCGCCCCCGATCTCTGACCAGAACTGGCGCGCCGGCGCCAATTGGCCATGGACGCTGGGCCGGAAACCGACCATGATAGCCGCCCGATCCGGGGAAATTGTGCTCTAACACCCGGAACGAGTTGGGATTTGCCTGGCGGGCCGGCAATGCGACCGCAAGCGGCAAGATAGCCGCATCCGGCCCAAGGCTAAAGTTACGCAAAAGTCATAGGGAGAAAACGATTGTGAAAAAACTACTCGCGAGTTTGCTTTTCCTGGCGCTGGCCATCAGCGGCGGCCAGGCGGCGGCGAAGACGCCGGACGATACCTTGGTCATGGCCTATCAGATCGACGATATCATCACTCTCGATCCGGCCGAGATCTTCGAATTCACCGCAGCGGAATATGCCGGCAATACGTATCTTCGCTTGATCGGTTATGACGTCAATAACGTCTCCGATATCTTCGGTGTCGCCGCTAAGTCCTGGACCGTCTCCGAAGACGGCAAGACCTTTACCTTCAAGATGCGCGAGGGGGTTAAATTCGCCTCGGGTAATCCGATGACCGCCGAGGATGCCGCCTTCTCGCTGCAGCGGGCGA
>Ga0114931_10008957_pt1 | contig 12036 bp, 9 predicted proteins | sample 2SBtaG_FD_89579 | JGI IMG/M metagenome (GOLD analysis project Ga0114931, IMG submission 89579) | Deep subsurface microbial communities from Kolumbo volcano to uncover new lineages of life (NeLLi) - 2SBTROV14_V59a metaG | ecosystem: Environmental > Aquatic > Marine > Volcanic | place: Kolumbo...
CTCCAAAGAGCTCTTTGTTTCCCAATGTGCCGCGGCCACCAAAAGAAGAAATCTGGAATGCATCACCACCAACTGGCAATTCAAGTCAGAGGATTCAAGAATCAAGCTCAAGTCAATTTATCCTTCATTCCAATATTGACGGTCTACTAGTCTGAATGATTCATGAAAGATTTCCCGAAAACTTGCCAGCCCACGAAACTGCTGCGTTCCGGAGCGATTTTCGTCCTCGACGTATTTTCAAAACCGCCAGCGGACAAAAGGGCCGCAGCCCGAAGGGTCGATTGAAAAACACCTCCGGCAAGGCCGCTGTTTTCCAATCCAACAAACCGAAGATTTTTCGTTTCAGGGTTTTTCCACAGTCTCTTAAAATACGGTGTCGTCAGGAATCATGGTTCCCTTTGGGATGACCGCAATCCCGTCGCGAATGTAGCCGTATTTCAAATCTTCCTGGGTCCGCTTGCCCGGGTCAACTACGACATTGCGACCGAGTCTCACGTTTTTGTCGATGATCGACCGGTGGATTCGGGTTCCTTCCCCGATCCGAACAGGGATCACCGAGACGGTGTCGTCTTCGTTGATGTTCCTCTTGTTATAGTAATCGGCTCCCATAAGAACCGACTCGGATATGGAGCAGCCACGTCCGATCACCGAGCGAATCCCGATCAGGGAATGACGGATGGTGGCATCCGAAATAATGCACCCATCTGAGATGAGCGATTCTTCGATCCTGGCGCCGTTGATCTTACTGGTGGGCAGGAGCCGGGGGCGGGTGTAGATCGGATTGTCCACGTCGAAAAAATTGAATCTGGGGATGACATGGGTGAGTTGCAGATTGGCTTCAAAAAAGGATTTGATCGTGCCAATGTCCTCCCAGTATCCCTGAAATACATGAGTGAATACTTTGAAATTCTCAATTGATTGTGGAATGACGTGTTTGCCGAAGTCCTCATAATTATCGGAAAGAGCCTTTTCCAGCACACTTCGATTGAAGAGGTAAATTCCCATGGAAGCCTGAAACCGTTCCTCATCCTTCGATAGATTGCATGATTGGAGCAGAGGGGCGGGCATGACCAGTTCATCGAGGAGTTCATCGTTATCTCCTGGTTTTTCCACAAATCGAGTCACCCGATTTTTTGCGTCGGTATGCATCAAACCAAAGGATCTGGCCGACTCTCTCTCAACCGGTGTCGTGGCAATGGTCAAATCGGCTCCGGTGGCGACGTGCTGTTCGGTCATGACCCTGAAATCCATTCGATACAGTTGATCACCACTCAAAATCAGGAAGTGTTTGTAGGGTCTTTCCAAAAAATAACTGAGATTCTGCCGCACTGCGTCCGCGGTTCCCTGATACCAGTCTTCCCGTCCGGGAGTTTGCTGTGCCGCAAGAATATGGACAAAGTTTCTGCCAAAATGATCAAATTTGTAAGCGTCCACCAAGTGACGATTCAAGGACTCACTGTTGAACTGCGTCAGCACAAACATTTCGCGAATACCGGAGTTGATGCAGTTGCTGATCGGAATATCGACGATGCGGTATTTCCCAGCCAGGGGAACGGCCGGTTTGGAACGGCGATCCGTCAGAGGGAAAAGACGACTCCCCTGGCCCCCACCCATAATGATGGCGAGCGTCCCGCTCAGTTCGGTGAGGGCTATGGGTGTGTCCGGCATAATCCAAGAGGATCCAAGAGGAATTCTACGCGTGCCATGGTCTGTTTGTAACGGAAAATCCCAATTATTTTTTCATTCCAAGAGACTGTGGAAAAAACGCTGAAACGAAAAATCTTCGGTTTGTTGGATTGGAAAACAGCGGCCTTGCCGGCGGTGTTTTTCAATCGACCCTTCGGGCTGCGGCCCTTTTGTCCGCTGGATTCGTTGCGATTCAGTCAGGTAGCACAAGGCGACCTTCCTTCACCGCGCCTCGCCATCGAACAAAATGACTCGCCGTTTTTCATTCCACTGTTTTTCCGCAGTCTCCCAAGTGACCGCGGCGGTCTCCACGTCAATTTCCCGCAAAGCGAAGGTGGAAACCCCGCGCGGCGATCCGGCGGCTGTCCCGGTTTGCGGCAACACTGATTTTGTGACTACCCTGTTTTGCGTCAGGAGGTCGCTTCCGTTTTTCTCCGCTATTTGATATTGATCAAGGCCTTGGGCAGGGCTTTCCGCAGTTTTTTGGCTCCTTTTGGCGTGGCTTTTGATTTCCACAGGTAGACAGATTTCAGGTTTTTTAAACCTGCCAGTTGGTTTAACCCCGAATCGCTGACCTGGGTTCCATAGAGATTGAGGTAACGCAGGTCGCTGAGCCCTTTTATTTTGGCCAGCCCACTGTCGGTGATCGCCGTTTGGTGAAGATCCAGCCGAACAAGTTTTTTCATTTTTCCGATCTGATCCATCGAGGCATCCGTCACCGATGTTTGTGAAAGGTTAAGATGGGCGACATGAGAGGCAATGGTCTTGACGCTGGCAATTTTCTCGTCAGTCGCCTCTTTCCCGAGCAATCGGAAATCGACTGATAACAGGGGATTTTCTCGGGCCAGGGGCATCACACGGCCACCTGCCGCGACGACGCTCTTCCAATCTTCCTCGGTGAGAGGCTTGAGACCTTCGCTCAACCGATTGTAGACCGCCTGAGTCGGGGACGGAGGAATTTTTTCACCGGAATTGGAAATTTCTTCAGGCTTCCCCTCCAGATTTCCCGCCCAACCGCCAAAGTCGGCGCCTTCGTCGATCCACTGTTTCAAACGGGCCGTTTCGGCTTTGGTCAGGGGATCGGCCTTCCCGTTCGGGGGCATGAAATCGTCATCGTCATCGGGAAGGGTAACGCGAATGTAGAGTTCGGATTCGTCTGATTTTTTTGGCTCCAGCACGGCGCCGTCCTCACTTCCCAGAACGATGCCCCAAGCCGCGTCAAGCCTCAAGCCATCTTTGGGTTTTTTCAGCTTGCCATCCTTCTCGTAGGGTGCCCGGTGGCATTCGACGCATTTCTTTTGAATAAAGGGTAGAATGTCCTTTTCAAAATTTACTTTTTGTTGAGCTTCCACCGAGGTTGCCGACAGAATCAAACAGGCGAAGAGCAGAGGGAGGGAAGATTTCATTCCGTGAGTATGGCGAGGCTTGGGTGAATTCTCAATGGAAAATCTCTTGGCGAATTCACGTAGGATTTATCGGAGGCGGAGCGGGGTGACACGATTCAGTATCTCCGCGGTGCGCTCAGATGCTCCCTGGTGACGGGCCATGGCCCGGCGACCGTTCTCTGATTGTCGGATGCCGCTTTCGGGATGAGCCAGGAATTCGGCCGCCATTTCTCTCAGGCCATTCTCGTCGGGCACCTGCGCAATTCCGCCGGCGCTCACGAGATCGAGCACCACATCAACAAAATTCTGCATGTGTGGGCCGACCACTACCGGTTTTCCCGCGAGGATGGGTTCGACGGGATTCTGGCCTCCCTTTCCAGTGAAGCTTTTTCCGATCATCACCACGTCGGCCAGGTGATACCAGGCCCGCAATTCACCGGTGGTGTTGGCCACGCAGACGCTGCCGACCATACCCTGTTGGGTGGCTGACTGAACCCTGTTGGGTGGTCTCTCGCGAAGGACGGCGTTCACGTGCAGGCGGGAGAGTTGCCTGGCAATTTCGTTGGCTCTCTCCGCGTGACGCGGGACGATGACCAGGGCCAGATCCGGAAATTGTTTTCTCAATTCCAGCCACACCCGGGTGGCGAGTGTTTCCTCTCCGTCGTGGGTGCTCCCGGCCAGAAAAACCGGGGCATTGTCCAACACGCCCTGTGCCCCAAGCCACTGTTGCAGTTCACGGATCTGATCTACGGGAGGTTCTTGGTCCTCGTTTTCGTCAAATTTCACGCTGCCGACAACGTGGATGGGCTTCCGGAACGCCGAGTTTGGCCCAGCGTTTCCGGTCGGGGGGAAAAGGAACCGTGGCGCAGTCGATTTGAGAAAAAATGGGTTCGACCCAGGAAAGAAACTGGTGATAACGCGTTTCCGATCGGGGTGAGAGCCGGGCGTTCACCAGGCAAATCGGCGTCCCCCGTCGCTTCATGGAGGCCACCAGATTGGGCCATACTTCGGCTTCTACAAGAATCAATTTGGCGGGTCGAATGATACGGACAACGGACCAGATCACCAGTGGAAGATCGATGGGATTGTGAATGACCGTGGTTTTCTCATCAGCGTTTTCCTCAGCGACCCGGAAGCCGGTCGTGGTGGTTGTGGACAACACAATGGGTCGATCGGAATCGATCTGATGCAGAGAGCGGATGATTTTGAGGGCGGAAAAAACTTCGCCCACACTGACTGCGTGGATCCAGAAGTTTCCTGTCTGATCCAGAGCAGAGCGGGAAACTTTGTCAAAAAAACCGAATCTTTGCCCGAAGTTTCGGGCCAGGCCGCCTCGCCGAATTCCCTTGATGATAAAAGAGGGGAATCCCAGCAGCAGGAAAATGGGAAGCAGCAGATTGTAGATCGAATAGACGAGAATTTTTGGCATCAGACGAGAACTGAATTGGTTCGGAGAAAGCTTAGGCCAGTATCACCATAGGTTTTTGTTTTCTCAACGATCCATTCGTCCAAATCGGGAAGCGGGCTGCGTGCCTGGAATTCGATTATGAGCAGCCCGTCCGGTGATAGGGCGGAACGGAGCCTGGGGTCCGAGAGGAATTCACAGATGAAGGCCTCGCTGACTTCATCCCGGGCGTAAGGCGGGTCTGCCAGTATGATGTCATATTGGGCGGAATTTCCTCGGAGGAAGCGGCTGACCGACTGTTGGCGGACCTGGCCTCGATCAGCCAGAGAAGTTTTGATCAGATTTTTCAGGATGCAATCACAGGCCGCCGAAGAATTTTCGACGAAAACGGATGAAGCGCTCCCCCGGCTCAGGGATTCCAGGCCAAGAGCGCCGGATCCGGCGAACAGATCGAGAACCTTGGCCTCGATCAGGAATGTGCCGAGGGAAGAAAACAGGGATTCTCGAACCCGGGTTGTGGTGGGACGGGTGATTGTTTTCGGCACTTCGATTGAGATGCCGCGGGCACTGCCGGAGATGATGCGCATTTTGAGAAGGAACAAGGGGGATGATGTGGGGGGGGAAACCGGGCAGTTTCACAAATGGAGTTTTTGATTTTTTTCTGGACCTTTGATCTGACAATTCCTATTCATTTTCTCCTATTTTTGCAAGTGGTGATCCGTTCCAACTCGTGTAAATTGCACGCCCGGGGATGCGGTTTACCTCTCGTCTTTTCCATCATCCATGCGCCTGATTCGTCGCCTTTTTGTACTGATTTGCCTGCTGGCCACCGCCTTTACGGTATGGGCACTGATCTATGCGCGCAGGGAGGGATTTACCAAAAGCTGGAGAAGGGCGATCGAGACGGAATTCAGCAAGCGGGGGTATCACGTCGAAATCGGGAAAATCACCTTGGGCGCCTTCCGTGGTCTGGTGGCCGAGGACGTGCGTTTCTTTCAGGGACCGGAGAAAAAAGAGGAAACGGCTTTTGTGGATGATGTCTTTCTCGACGTGGATTTGAGCAACATTTTTCATTCAAAAAAACTGTCCATCAATACGCTGGATGTTCAGGATGCGATGGTGTCGTTGCCGGTGACTCCAGGAGATCGCGGCAACCGGCAACGCCTTCAAATCAATCATCTGTCGGGCCGGATTGAGGTGACCGAAAGCATGATTCAGATTGTGAGGGCGGAGGCCGAGGTTTCCGGAATCGATATTTCAGTCAAAGGATCTCTGTTGCGGCCCCCGGGAGATATCGCGCCAAAAGACAAGGAGACCAGCGAGGAGGAGTTGGCTGAACTCTCCAAAAGGCGTACCCAGATACAGGAAATTTTCCGGGAAATCGGAGAATACGAATTTCCCGATGGGAAGCCCACTCTGGAAATCGATTTCCGTGGCGACCTCCGCGATTTGTCGACCACGACGGCAACGGTGCGACTGGAGGCCTCGCGAATTCGCAAAAAGGGACAGCCCTACGAAATATCTTCCCTGAATGCGTCCGCCGAATTTAACGGGAGTGACGAGCGCCTGGAACTCACCGAATTTCTGCTCCAGGACCGGCTGGGAGATCTCAGAGGCGAGGCAAAATGGAATCGGGAAAAAGATCGGATCGACTTCAAAGTGGATTCATCCATCGACGTGGCCAGCTTGCTCGGACTTTATTATCGGGACAAAAGGCTGGGCGAAGTCGTATTCTACAAATCCCCGCATATCTCTGCCGAAGGTCACCTTTCGCTGGACGAAATGAAAAATCGCAACGGCCCAAGGTCCCGGTCCGGCGGGGATGGGGAAGGGGCCGCTGATTCGGGGCAGAGCCTGTCAGGTTTTTATTTTCCTGGAGAGGTGCTGGGCGAAATTCACCTGGATAAATTCGTAAGCCGGGGGGCGGTTTTTAACGGTTTGGATTGCGGTTACAGTTTGTCGGCAAATCGCGTCTACGTTCGTAATTTGCGGCTTGATCACAAAACGGGGGTGGCTTTTCTGAATATGAAATTTGAGCCGGGGCGCGGAGATGAAACTCTGCAGTATCAGGCTGAGATCAAACTGGATCCGATGGTTTTCCGGCCTTTTCTCGGGGAGGATGCCCGTCGATTTCTGGATGCATGGAGCTTTGACGAGAGTTCCGGGATTTATCTGGCGGCGGTCGGGCAGGGGCCGAATATGTATATCGAAAACTGGAAAAACAAAGGGGTCATTGATTTGCGGAATTTCAAGCTCAACGGGGTGGGGTTTGAAGAACTGGAAACTGACCTTGAGACGAATCCGCAATTCCAGTATTTCCGCAATATTAAAATGAAGCGGAAGGACGGCAGCATTCTGGCCGAGCTTGCCCAGCACAACATCGAGACGAGACAATGGGAAGTGAAAGGTGTCGTGTCCACCACGAATCTCGTGGAGGGCGCCAGGGCATTCAGCCGTCCCCTGGCCATGACGTTAACCCGTTACCGGATGGATTCTCCTCCCACCATCCATCTTTCCGGGATTTTGGACGGGAGACGCCAGGTGTTGCTTGGGGATTCTCCCCGGAACACGGATGTGAAAATTTCCTTTGAATGCGAGGGAGAGGTTCGGACTGATTTTCTCGGAAAATCGGTGAGATTGAATTCTCCCAGCGGTCAACTGGATGTCTACCGAAGTCGCGTCCACCTCACCCACATGGATGCGGGGGTCTTCGGCGGAAAGGTGTCCCTGGAATACGACGCCAAAGATGTTCGTTCCAGTGCCAAACCCTATGATGCAACCCTGAATCTGAAGAGGGTGCCTCTGGAATCGATCATTCAACTCTATGATGGATCCAACTCGGCCAAAGGGGAATTGAATATGGCGCTCAACCTTTCCGGGAATGAAGGCGACGTCACTACATTGAACGGCCATGGCAGCGCCGACATATCGGATGGCGATCTTTTTGGCGTTCCGCTTTTCGGGCCGCTTTCGAAGCTGATCACAGAAGCCACTCCCGGACAGGATCGTGCCGGATACAGCATTACCCGGGAAGCCAGGGCGACTTTTCAAATAGAGAATGGAGTCATTGCGACTGACAATCTGGAGGCGGAGGCAAAGGCCTTTAAACTCAAAGCCAAAGGGAAGGTGGATTGTCGGGATCAGTCCGTGGCAATCGACGCCACCGCCTTCTACCGCGATAATCTGGCGGGGGCCATTCTCAGTCCGGTCAGCGAATTGCTCACCTACTCCTGCTCCGGGACAGTCGGTCGGCCCGAATGGAAGCCCAAGCATATATCTAATATGGCAAAACTTCCCGGCCAGATTGTCAGTGGCGTGGGCGAGATCCCGGTCAAAGGCTTGCAAATGATCGGGCGCTCTCTGACGAAGCAGTCCTCACAAAAGGAAGAAAGTAAAAAGCCTGAAAGTAAAAAACCCGCAAACAACGGGACGACCGGAAAACCGGGCGCGTTAAAGTTGCAGGGCTTTTTCAGGAAAAACAAAGGGAAACCAAGAGAGTAAGATTATTCTTGGTTTCCAATGAGATTGCGCCATAGTGCGCCCCGGGTATGAGTTTCATTCTGGGAATCTTATTTGGGCTTGGCGCTTGGTTTCTGGTGCGGTGCGTTCTGACGGGCTTCTACACGGTGGAGCAGAACGAACGGGCAGTGGTCTCCAGCTTTGGCAAAGCCCAGCGGGTCGGGGACAGCACGACACTCGATTTCCCCATCTCTGACTATCTCAGCGACGAACACAAGCCCCGGTACACTTATCCTCAAATCAAAGTCATCGGTCCTGGTGGTCCCTATGTCAAAATGCCCTGGCAAAAGGTGCATAAAGTGAATGTGGCCATCGAAACCGCCAGTACCGCTTTCGATCCGGAAGATTCCAACGTGAACCAGGCCGGTACAATCCTGGAGGCGGTGACCAAAGATCAACTGAATATCGACGTGACAGGGCAGTTGCGCTACCGAATCAGTGAACAGAATCTCTATGCCTACATTTTCGGAATTAAACGACCGGTGGCCCACATCATGGGATATTTTATTTCCATACTTCGGGAAAGAATTGCCAACTTCGAAGCTCCCAGGCAGGGTGATGGATTGTCATTGAGTGGGATCGATGAATCGCTCCTTGGCAACGCCGATGTTGGGGAAATTGAAGGAATTTCAATCAACGACCTCCGGAAAAATCTGAATGATTTGAATCAGCAGATGGATCAGGAGTGTCTCAGTTCGGCGGCCCGTTACGGGATCGAGTTGGAAGCCTCGCTCATTACCGGCATCGATCCTCCCAGCGAAATTGATTCAGCGCTTGCGGCCATCAATACGGCTCACAACGAAGTTTCCGCCGCGGTCAGCCTGGCAAAAGCTGAGGCTGACCAAAAGATCGAGCAGTCGAAACGAGCCGTGGAGATTCAGACAATGCGGGTTGAAGCCGAGGTGGAACCTCTCAACCGCGTGGCCAATGAATTGAAAGAGTTGAAAAATACGGGCGGCTCGTCCTCGCTCGTTGCTTATCTCCGCAATGTGAAACTGGCTCTGTTTAATCAGGCGAAAAGGGTCATTATCGACTCGAAACCACCGGCTGAGTAAGATGATTTTTATTACAACATTTCTGGTCACCTTTTTCGGGATGCTGATTGGTTTTCCGATTATTCTGGGAATGTGCCGACTGGCCGGATGGTTCACCACGGTCAAAGAGTGCCATTGCAAAGTGTATGTCCTGTTCGGAAAAGTCATTGGTGTGATTGATGAACCGGGTCTTCACTTTCTTCCCTTTAAAGTTGGCCTGCGCGTTTTGCTGGTGCGATTCTTCGGCCGAGTTCACACCCTCGATCTCCGGCTTGATCAAATTTATCTCCGCAGCCGGGCCGTGAACACCGAGGAGGGGACTCCGATGGGGATCGGGGTGTGGTATGAAATGAGGGTGAGTGATCCGGTGTCCTATCTTTTCAAAAACACCGATCCGGAGGGGTCGCTCCGTGCCAACGTCACCAATACCACGGTGCGCAGTCTCAGCAATATGGCCCTCGATGTCATGATGCAGAACCGTCACGGGATGAGCCGCGAAGTCCGTGCCGAAGTATCCCCGAAGTCCGAGGAATGGGGATACCTGCTCGGTTCGGTTTACATTCGGAAAGTGCATTTCCGGGATCAAATGATGATTCATCAGATCGAACAGAAAGTGGTCAATCGTCTCACCCAGGTGACATCAGCCATCCGGCAGGCCGGGGACAATCAGGTGGATATTATCAAATCAAGAGCGGAACGCGAGGCTTCCATCGAGTTCGCCAAGGCCAGGGCTGTCCGTCCTAAACTGGTAGGGAACGCTCTACGTGAAATTGGTCAGGATGCCGAGGTTCTCAAAATTCTCTTTGACCTGTTGGAAACTCAGGAAGTCATCAAGGGCAACGCCGAGGTGGTCCTGATGCCTGACGCCGAATATCCGGAATTGCTGGCTTCGCTGGAGGCGGCAGGCAGTTAGCAACCTGTTACCCTGTTGTTGGCCCGGCGGAAAGTAGCCGTTCTGGATTTCCCTGCGAGGCGATCCCATTCCTCGAATACGCCATTTCGCATTTCCTCTGGCATGCTAGGTTTCTCACGGGGTTCGGCCGGGGCTGAGAAATCCGGATGTTCAAAATCCGGGTTGTCGGTTTCCTAATAGATCCCCAGCAAATAGATCCCCAGCAAATAGATCTCCAGCAAATAGACCGATGAGCGACAGCCTCCAACAACAGACTCGGCGGCATTTTTTTGGTCGGGCCGGCGCCGGACTTGGGATTGGGTCTCTGGCCCTGAGCCGCATGTTGGCGGACGATTACGACGTTCCGGATCCGATGTCTCCCCATCCGGGACAGTTTGAGGGAAAAGCCAGGAATGTGATCTACATGTTCATGGCCGGCGGGCCCAGCCATCTCGACCTGTTTGAGCCGAAGCCCATGCTCCAGAAATATCACGGACAACTGCCGCCCGAATCACTGGTTGCCGGCAAGCGCTTCGCCTTTCTCAAGAAGGGGGCAAAAATTCTGGGAACCCAACGGAAGTTCGCCCAATACGGTGATTGCCGAATGCCGCTCAGTGAACTGCTCCCGAACCACCGTAAAATTGTGGACGATGTCTGTTGGCTCAGAGGAGTCAAAACGGACGTCTTTAATCATGGCCCCGCCAAATTGTTTATGAACACCGGATTTCAGGTTCCGGGGCGGCCCAGCATGGGGGCCTGGGTCACTTATGGCTTGGGAAGCGCGTCCCGTGATTTGCCGGGATTTGTGGTGTTGCAATCGGGACCTCGCGGACCGAGGGGCGGGAACGCTCTCTGGTCATCGGGATTTCTCCCGTCGAGCTACCAGGGAGTTCCATTTCGCGGGACCGGAGATCCCATTTTAAGCCTGAAAAGTCCCCGGGGAATCAACCCGGAACGACAACGGGATTTTTTCGATGTGGTGGGGAAACTGAATCGAAAGCGTCTCGATATCACCGGTGACCCGGAAATTGCCACCCGGATCAGTGCCTATGAAATGTCATGGAGAATGCAATCCAGCGCTCCCGACTTGATGAACCTCAGTGAGGAATCAAAAGCCACCCTGGATCTGTATGGCGCCCAGCCGGGTGGAAATTCATTCGCCAACAACTGTCTGCTGGCCCGGAGGATGGTCGAGAAAGGGGTGCGTTTTGTTCAGCTCTACCACACAGATTGGGATCATCATGGTGGAAAAGGGCAGACCCTGGGAGTTGATTTGGAAAGAGTTTGCGGAGAGGTTGATCAGGCCTCGGCGGCGTTGGTTCAGGATCTGAAAATGCGAGGGTTGCTGGAAGATACCATCGTTGTTTGGGGAGGCGAATTCGGGCGCACCCCCATGGGTGAGGTGAGGGAAGGGAAGACCGGCGGACGGGATCACCACATTGATGCATTCACGATGTGGGTGGCCGGAGGAGGATTCAAACCGGGATTTACTTATGGAAAAACAGATGATTTCGGCTACGAAGTCATCGATCAAAAAGTTCATGCCCATGATTTGCAGGCGACTATCATGAATCAGTTAGGGTTCGACCATGAACAATTGACCTTCCGATTTCAGGGAAGAGATTATCGACTGACCGACGTCGGTGGTCGTGTGGTGAGAGAAATCCTGGCATAAACCCGGATTTTCATTCGGGTAAAGGCAGTTCAGCGAGATGAGGCCGAGCTGCCTGTGCTTGTCCGATCCAACCCTGTTGACTCTTAGATGTAACAGGGTTGCCTCGATCAGGGCCGTCCACAGCATTGCTTGAATTTTTTCCCGCTGCCGCAGGGGCAGGGGGAATTTCTTCCAACTTTTGGTTGTTCGCGCCGAACTGTTTTCGGAATTTGAATTTGCGGACCCTGATTGCCTCCCTGTTCAGGAATCACCACACCGGGGCTGTTTGGCGAGGGGCGGGAACTACCGCCGGCAAATTCCGCCAGAATGTCCGGCCGGCTGGTTTGAATGCCCCGGATGACGGCTCCGAAGTCTTCTGGTCGTGATGTCGTGGTGCGGAAAAGATTCTCCAATACTTCGCTCTTGATTCGGTCCATCAAACCGACAAACATTTCGTAGGC
>Ga0114931_10008958_pt1 | contig 12035 bp, 6 predicted proteins | sample 2SBtaG_FD_89579 | JGI IMG/M metagenome (GOLD analysis project Ga0114931, IMG submission 89579) | Deep subsurface microbial communities from Kolumbo volcano to uncover new lineages of life (NeLLi) - 2SBTROV14_V59a metaG | ecosystem: Environmental > Aquatic > Marine > Volcanic | place: Kolumbo...
CGGGTCCACACCAACCCCGACATAAGCCAGCACCGCTTCTGCCAATACCAGTCCGCTGAAATCAAGCACCACTGAAATCAATACAATGTGCATGACATTCGGCAGGATATGGCGCGTGATAATTGTGAAATGACCAACACCAAAGGCAGTCGCCGCCTGAATATAGTCGGCCTCACGTAATTTCAGCGCCTCGCCTCGAAGCAAGCGGCACAGGCCTGTCCAGCTGGTAAGTCCAAGAATAAGACACAGAATCAGAAGGCGTGCATCGGCGCGCGTAGTGATATCACTAAATAGTTCAGGATGTGTATTCATATAGGCTTGCAGAATCAAAATCAATGCGGCAATAAGTAGCACCCCCGGAATCGAGTTCAGCGTGGTGTAGATATACTGGATGGCATCATCGACCCAGCCTTTCAGATAACCGGCCATGATGCCAAGCAAAATAGCAAACGGTAGCATCACCATGGTTGTCAACGTGCCGATCACCAAACCAGTGCGAACACTTTTTAATGTAAGGTAAAACACATCCTGACCAACTTTGTCTGTGCCAAAAATGTGATAATGAGTGCCTAGATTCAGAGCAAGTGCCGTTAGCACAAAAATAATACCCAGCGTTGCCAGAATGATATGCCAGGGAACGTCTGTCTTGCCGCGAACTATCCGGCCTGCCATGTTGCCCGGAGTAACTTTAGCTTTATGTGCCAACCAGATGATGGCGATCAGTACTATAAATCCCCATGCAATCAGCCCCGCTATCAAACCAGTTATAGATTTACTAATGATATCGGGCAGACGATCGTTGACAGGATCCCGAAGATGCTTGCCGCCATGAAGCAGCCGGAGGAAATCACGTTTCACACTCCCGTCCGGCATTTCAATGGTTTCTTTTGAGAAAGAATAAACTGCAAACGGTGCTGAGTAGGTTTTCTCGGTACGTGTCCTGAGTGGTGCCAGTAAATGGTCAAGTACGCTCAGCACTTCGGGTGAATATTGCACGGTCTCCGCTTGCTCACCTTGCGTCTCAAGCGGTAAACGAAAATGAATCGAATCGAGTAATCCTGTCACCACATATAATAACAGGATGACCAGCGATATCATGGCAAGGCGACGGTGGAACACCGAACGCCAGGGGGCACTTAAATGTTCATGCTGGCGTGTATAGATAACAAAAACTGTAATAATAATAACTAATAAAAAGATCAGCCTGTCCGTCCACAATAATTCAAGCTTGAACTCAAAAAATACCGAAAGCCAGAATATCGACAGCATTACAAATACAATTATGCCGATTGTATATATACCAATACGTTTTCCTGCTGACATATGTTTCATTTCATTCAAGCCGGATACGCGGGTCAACAAGGGTGTAGGAAATATCGGTCATGATCAGTCCAATGATGTATAACACTGATCCTAAAAACACCATGGCACGGACAATGGAAAAATCCTGCGACTTAATAGCATCAATGGTGTAACTACCCAGTCCCGGGATCCCGAAAAAGGATTCTGTTATCAGGCTGCCCATAAACAGCAAAGGGATGACAACAACCACACCGGTCAGTATCGGAATCATGGCATTTTTCAAGACATGCCTGAACAACACGCGTAATTCCGATAAGCCTTTCGCCCGTGCAGTGCGTACGTAGTCCTTGTTTATCTCTTCCAGAAAAATAGTGCGATACCAGCGAGTGCCTGCACCCAGACCGCCGATGACACCGACAATCACTGGCAAAACCAGAAATTTGATACTGTCAAAGCCGGGCGCATAGCCTGAGATGGGCACCAGATGCCATAGCTTGCTGATAACGTATTGGCCACCGATGATATAAAACAACGAAGAAATCGACATCATGATCACACCAAGCACGACGCCGGAAAGATCAATATACGTTGCGCGGAAAAAAGCCAGTAACATAGCAAGCGTGATGGTCACCAGCAGTCCTGTCATGAATACAGGTAATGCAATTGACAGACTTGCCGGCATGCGTTGAAGAATATCATGCTTGATACTGCGCCCGTCATCAGAACGTCCGAAATCAAAAATAAACAATCGGACTGATTTTTCATAAAATATAGTATTAGTGAATTTATCAATTCCCTCTGATGCGCTGTTGATCATTAGCGGTTTGTCATAACCGTGCTCATGTTTCCATTTCTCAATCGCCTCGGGGGTGACGCGCTTGACACCAAGATGAATGCGCGCCATATCGTCCGGGGTGTTAACCACAAAGAACAACCAGAATGTTAACAGGTTAACGCCAATCAGGATTGGAATCGCATATATAAGACGACGGATGATATAAGCTATCATGAATCATCACTCTGTTTTTTTTGATTGGTTATCGGATTATGTTCTTTTCGCAGATAAGTGATGATACCCGGTAGTAGTCCAAGAAGTAATACTGCCAGGATGATGTAAAGTGGTTTAAGCACAGGCTGGTTCCACTCTTTCCGTTTTACAGCACGTATTTCCGGATCAAGACGTTTATATTTAAGTGTATTATTTGCCATCAAGTTGGGTTTGGCATTGTAGTACCAACTGTGATGCAGACTGAAGCCTTTCGGATGATAACCCCACAACCAGGGTGCATCACGCCGGACAATATCAGTCATGTCCTGAATAATTTTCAGACGCTCGGGAGTGTTGTCCATGGTTTTCATCTTCTCAAACAACGCATTGAATTCCGGATTATCATAATTGGCACTGTTTTCCCCGTTTTTTCCCGCACGGCGATTGGGGCCGTCAAGCAAAAACATGAAATTTTCCGGATCCGGGTAATCCGCATTCCAGCCAAGCCAGAATATCTGGGCAGTTCCCTTTGCCAGTTTGTCCATAAAACGATTGAAATCGGTGCTGCGGATAACAAGTTTTATATTGATCTTGTCAAATTGTTTACGCAGCCAGTCAAACAGCGCTTTACTGGAAGGCCCACCCATGCCGGTATCAAAATGAAGTAGCAGCGGTTTGCCTGTACTGGCATTGCGACCATTCGGGTATCCGGCCTCAGCCAGCAAACGCTTTGCTTCCTCAATGGATTTGCGTTGCGCCTTTCCATTGACAACATCATATACATAAGGGTTGATTGCACGCTCTCCGGTTTCTGCTCCGAAAATGCCAGGTGGCACCGGGCCCTGCCCCGGGATACCGCGACCATTAAGAAAGATAGAGATAAACTCTTCATAGTCGACAGCAATAGAAATCGCTTGTCGTAACTTGCGGGTACTTTCCTTGTTCCCACCAATTAACGGATCAAGCATGTTAAAACCAACATAAAATGTCGATGTCTGAACGGCAGTTATCAACTTGATGCCCTTGTCCTGCATTTCCTCACTCAAGGTCGCATCCCCTTGACTGGTAATCTGAATAGCCTGGTCAAAGGTATCGGAACTAACACTGGATGTATCATAGTAACCCTGCAAGAATTTGTTCCAGTACGGAATGCTTTCTTTCTCCAGATTGAAAACCACCTTATCAATAAATGGCATCGGTTTGTCCGCATCGTTCAACAATCCTTTTTCCTGATCACCTGGATCTCCCTCGACAGGATAGGCCTCGCCGTGGAAATCAGGATTGCGTTCGAGCACCATTTGGTAATTAGGATCATTAACCGTCAACATGTAAGGGCCTGTCCCTACTGGATACCAGTCCAATGTGATGTTCTTGTCAATTAAACCTTGTTGTGCATAAAACTGTTCGGCTTCAGGGGGCATCGGTGCAAAAAACGGCATGGCCAACCAATAGATAAACTGGGGATACTTGCCGTTAATCTTGATGCGGTAAGTATAGCGGTCAACAACCTCTGCGCCTTCCAGAGGAAATTGCGTCAGATCCAGATATGTCGCGGCGTTATCCGTTTTTGTTGCTGCGAGTTTGTCATTGGCCTGCTTTAGTGTTTCTGCAAATTCTTTCAGGCCAACAATATAATTGACCATCACACCATAAATGGGTGAATTCAATTTTGGATGTGCGAGTCGTTTAATCTGGTTCACATAGTCAGCAGCAACTAATTCCCTTGTGCCAGTTTGTTCAAAATCGCCCGGTACATCGATTTTATCCAGTTGTGCTTCTGTCAGATTATGGTAAAGAAAGTGCCCCTCGCTATCCCGTGCAAACGCAGGATGTGGTTGATAATAAATTCCCGGTTTGATTCTTATCTCATAAATACTGAACGCCACTTTGTCAGAGGATGTGTCACCGGGAAGAGTGTCCCCGTTTTTGCCGATCAAAACTGGCTGAGGTACTTCTGTAGTTGAGAGCGGAACCAGTGTGTAGGGACGTTTTAAATAATGATACTGCACGGGTGGTTCGTATATCTGGGCAATGAGTTCATATTCATTGGAAACATAAGAACGCACCGGATCAAGATGTTTTGGCCTGTTGGAAAATGCGGTATACAGAATATTCTTGTTTGCATCCGTTGGCGGATACGGATTATTCCATGAACTCTGCTCGCAGGCCGACAAGATGAGAAAAATACAAACAACAAGGAAACGGAGCCAGCATTTTGGTAGCAGCATATAGTTCTATTGTGCCTGTATATTGTGATTATGAATGATTTGCCATTATAAACTGCTTGTTGCCGTCATTTCATTTTTAACGACCATTATTATCAACCATTATTGCAAAAGACTCTTCACCTCAAGGCGGATTTTATGTACTGTACCGTCCTGGATTAAAATCAGGCTAACAAGGTCACTAAATGGGTTTTCTACAGGATAAAAAAGCACTTATTGTCGGGCTTGCCAGTAACCGGTCCATTGCCTGGGGTGTGGCCAAGGCCATGCATCGGGAAGGGGCTGACCTTGCCTTTACCTACCAGAATGAAAAACTACAGAGCCGTGTTGAGAAAATGGCCTCCGAATGTGACTCTGATATCACCCTGCCCTGCGATGTCAGCAGTGATGAACAAATTGACAAGGTCTTCGAGGATCTCGACAACTACTGGGACCACGTTGATATCATTATTCATTCGGTTGGCTTTGCTCCGCGAGAACAGCTTGAAGGTGAATATCTGGACGCGGTCACCCGCAAAGGCTTCAATATCGCCCACGAGATCAGTTCTTACAGCTTTGCGGCACTCGCCAAGGCCGGGCGTAACATGATGGAAGGACGCGATGGCGCCCTGCTCACACTGTCCTACCTCGGTGCTGAACGCACTGTGCCCAACTACAATGTCATGGGCCTGGCCAAAGCCAGCCTTGAGGCCAATGTCCGCTATCTGGCGCAGTCACTCGGCCCGGACGGTATCCGCGTCAACGCCATTTCCGCCGGCCCGATCAAGACCCTGGCCGCTGCCGGCATCAGTAATTTCCGCGCCATGCTCAAGACCTTTGCCAATTCAGCGCCTCTTCGGCGAAATGTGACTATTGATGAAGTCGGTAACGCAGCGGCATTCCTGTGCTCGGATCTGGCGTCGGGTATCACGGGTGAGATTACTTATGTTGATGCTGGCTACAACACGGTGGGAATGATATTGCCGGAATAACTGACACCCTGGTGTCTGTCCACCAACCCCGTTTTTTTTCGTTGCCTTGATAAAGCGCAGGCAGGCAGCCGTTCACCGTTCGGCAAGACCGTGGGCCGCATGGACGCGGCCCCCGAGCCTGCAGGGAAGTATTCACGGCGTGTCTTGTCCGAACGATGGCCGGATGCCTGCCCGGTCTTTTGGGAAATGCGGGCTAGCCTGTCACCTCAGCAACATTATTCTCTTCCAGGATCCCGGTCTCACCTTGCAGTTTCCCGATAATGACGGCACCGCAGGAATCACTGAACACATTCACCGCAGTACGAAACATATCCAGAATCCGGTCCGTGGCCATAATCATGGCAATACCTTCAGCAGGTAACCCAATGGCGGCAAGAATAACGGTGATAGCGACCAGACTGGCGGAGGGAATCGCAGCCACGCCAATAGAAGTTAACAAGGCAATGGTGACCACAAGAAACTGGGTGGCAAAGGACAGATCCAGACCATAGGCCTGGGCGATAAACATCGCAGCCACACATTCGTACAACGCTGTCCCATCCATATTCACCGTCGCACCCAGGGGCAACACAAAACTGGTGGTGCGATTGGATACGCCCGCATTCTTCTCGACACACTCCAGTGTCAACGGCAAAGTCGATGCTGATGATGATGTAGAGAAAGCTGTCAGCAATGCCGGCGCCATAGCGCGGTAATGTCGCCAGGGATTCACACGGGCAACGAATTTCAGCATGAGCGGCAAGGTGACAAGCACATGGACAGCCAGTGCCAGTAAAACCGTTATAAAGAACACACCTAATGAACTGGCCAGATCACCGAGTTTCCCGGTATCGGTCTCGGCAACGACTTTAGCCACCAGTCCAAAAACACCAAGGGGTGCAAACTTGATAATCAGATCGGTGATTTTCATCATCACCTGAAACAAGCCTTGCCAGAAGTTGTACATCGTCTCTGCGAACGGCTCTTCTATGCGCGTTAAAAACACACCAAAGAATAAACTGAAAACAATAATACCTAACAGTTGGCCGTTGTCTGCGGCTGCTTTGATGATGTTTGGCGGAAACATGCGAATAAATATTTCAGCAACATCGCCTGCACCCTTACCCTCAACTTTTGACATAACGTCTGCCACCATGTTGCTGTCGAGTTGACCCAGCACTTCCTTGGCGGGTTGGCCGTCAATGATGCCGGGGGTAAACAGGTTCACCAGTGCAAGGCCGACCAGAATGGCAAACAGGCTGGTTGCCAGATAATATAAAAGTGTCTTGCCGCCGAGCCGCCCCAGTGCGCCCGAGGATCCTATACCAGCAATGCCGGTGATAACTGAGGACATCACCAGCGGTACGATGATCATCTTCAATGCATTGAGGAAAAGTTTGCCGATAAAATCAAAACTCTGATAGAAGGTCACACCAAAGATTGATGTTTCCTTCCCAGCCACCCAGCCGGCACCCACGGCCAGAACAATAGCGATGAGGATTTGCCAGTGGAGTTTAAGCTTCAAAATACCGGGAACCTCTGATTAATTATCCGTGGATTGCGTTGCTGGTCAAAACGGTCAGATTCAAGGCGCAGGCTGCAGGCAATGGCCTAAGTCCTTGCCAAAGACTGCAACGAAGAAGCTGGGCGTTTTGACCGCAACTCCTCTAAAAGTCAGCACCACTTCGATCATTTAGTATATATTTCGTTATCGTGTGAGACCAGAGGTGATTTTCTGACAAAAAGCTGCCTGCGTTCACTCATATCGTCTGGACTAACCATTGTTCACGCAATTTTGCTCTTAAAGAAAATCGCTGTAGGCGCAACCACGTATAATCAAGCAGAAGTTCCCTAAAGATTATTTTTGTAGACAGTTATATCGGCCTTATTGCGGATCTGTGCAAGCAGACTGTCAAAAGCACCTTGACCATAAATTCTTTGTAATTCACGCCTTACTGACAAACGTTCTTCTTCTGTCGCCTTGCTGGCATCACCATCGCGCACTGAAAATACAGCAACAATGGCGTAATCATCAGAACCCAGTTCAACGCCTTGTAATGAGGGCTTGTCTCTGGAGGGTCTGGCACTTTCGAAAGCTGCCTTAACAATCGCAGAGTCCACTTTGCTTTCCTTGCGGCCGATAAAGCCAGGCGACTTCCATTCCACCCCGTCTTCTTTTGACAACAAGGTTTCGACCGATTCACCTTTCTTAAGCCGATCCAATAATTTCTGCCCTGCAATTCTCACCTGGTCCCTGGTTTTTTCCGAGTGTAATTGACTGATAATACCCGCCTTCACGTCTTCCAACGGGCGAGCGCTCGGTGTCTTGTGTTCTTTCAACCGAACAACAACCAGATGGTTCGGTCCGACTTCAATCGGCTCACTGTTATTACCATCAACAAGCACTGTCTCACTAAAAGCAGCATCGACAACAGGCTTCTTGGCTGCAATACCGGTTCCACCCTGATTCGTGAACAAGGGGGATGACTTTATTTCCAGTTCCAGGGCATTGGCTGCGTCCTGTAATGTATCAGGCACTTCATAGGCAAGGTTGGCCAGTGTTTCTGCTTTATCAAGAAATTGATCTTCAGCCTGTTGTGCGCGATAGACGGCCTCAACCCTGGTACGTGCCTCATCGAAAGATTGTGTTTTCACAGGTATGACATCTTCAACCTTGATAATATGATATCCAAATGACGTTCTGACAGGCTCGCTGATTTCACCCTTTTTCATATCGAAGACAGTATCTTCGAATGCCTTTTCCATATCCCCTTTACGAATATAACCAAGGTCACCGCCTTTTTTAGCTGTGCCTGGATCATCTGAATTTTCTTTAGCTAATGTTTCAAATGATTCGCCAGCCACAAGGCGCCGAAGAAGCTGTCTGGCTTTCGCCTTGGCCTCAAGGGCAGTGGCCTCGTTATCCTTGTCCTTGATGGCGACAAGGATATGGCGCGCTTTCACCTGACCCTCCGTTGTGAAACTGGAAACATTTTCCTCGTAATACTGGCGGAGATCTTTCTCGTCCACTTTTATATTTTTGGCGATGTCAGTTGCTTTCAATTCAATAAAATCAACACTTACCAGTTCCGGCGTCATAAATAATGAACTATGTTCATCGTAGTATTTTTTCACGTCATCATCGCTGACAGTAATATCGTTTTTGTATTTTCCACCAGACAGGAGGAGATAACCGATTTCCCGTTGTTGCTTGCGTAATCGTAATACATTATCAATGTCATGAGGTGTGACCGTTTGTGACAAAATCACGCCACCCTGCATTTGTTCAATGATCAATCCAGTGCGAAGGTTCTGTTCAAACTGTGCAGATGACTGTCCTGAGTTAAACAAGTAATTATCATACGCAGCCTTGCTAAATTCACCGTCTTTCTGAAAAACAGGGATAAGTTCAATACGCTTGCGTAACTGGCTGTCATCAAGCTGGTAACCACTTTTAAGCGCAGTATAAACAAGCAACCGGTTTTTTATCAGGTTGTCCAGCGCTTGTTGTTTCAGATTGTCCTCATTGAGCAATTTATCGAGTAAAGGGGAATTCGATGAAGACAGTATTGATTGCAAACGCTGAATTTGCTGCTGACGAAAAGGTTTGTAATAGCGGATGAATTCATTAGAACTAATATCTTCACCATCCACCGTGGCCACATTGGATGAGCCCCCGCCACCGAGATATTCCTGGATACCCCAGAAGGCAAACGGGATAATAATGATGGTGCCGATGACCCAGGCGAGCCATCCTTGAGCCATAGTACGAATTGATTGCAGCATGAAGTTTCGTTGAAGTTATTTTAAAACAGTGAAGGTTACACCAACCAGAAAGGACGCGCCATCTCTGACGCGCCCTTTAATGGTCACTATGGCGGAGTGGACGGGATTCGAACCCGCGACCCCCGGCGTGACAGGCCGGTATTCTAACCAGCTGAACTACCACTCCTGTGCATGGTGGGTGCTGAGGGGATCGAACCCCCGACATTCGCCTTGTAAGGGCGACGCTCTCCCAGCTGAGCTAAGCACCCTTAGCGAGGCACCTCTGGCGAGGGGCGGCTAGTTTAGGGCATCCTTAAACGCTTTGCCAGCCTTGAAACCAGGCGCCTTGGAGGCGGCAATATTGATGCTTTCCCCGGTACGAGGGTTCCTGCCAACCCGTGCAGCACGCTGGCGAACAGAAAATGTGCCAAATCCGACGATGGTTACCTGATCGCCTGATGATAATGCTCCAATAATTGAATCAATGGTGGACTCCAGTGCACGCGTTGCAGACGCTTTTGACAGATCAGCAGCATCGGCGATCTTTTCGATCAAATCAGCCTTGTTCATTCGTTATCCCCTTGTTAATTTTTGTGGTGGCGAAATGGATTCGATGCGGTTTTGATGATGAGGGAACCGGTATCGCATTCTGTTATACCAATGGCTTTGAGAAGGTGTCAAGCGAAGTCGTCACACACAACCATAAACATTTATTTCATGTCGTGATGACAAAAATGAACTGCTGTTACAGAATTCAATACGTTATGAATGTATTCACTAGTGTATGGCACAGGGTTGTATTATGCAGCGATGTCAGTGAATCAAGCCTATCAATAGCTTATAACGAAACCTTCATTTTGATTTGAAGATGCCTGAACCTTCGGATCAGTGTGGCATGATGGTTTTTTCTTTACCCTTTTCCTTGGGTTTATCTTTATCGACAACACCCGGGGTAACCACATCCTCAGTGACAGCCACTGGCATATGCTGTAAAGCCACTTCCAGTACTTCATCAATCCAGCGCACCGGACGGATATCAAGATTTTGCTGGATGTTCTTCGGGATTTCCGCAAGGTCGCGGCGGTTTTCTTCAGGAATCAGTACCGTTGTAATGCCACCACGGTGGGCAGCCAGCAGCTTTTCTTTCAAACCGCCAATGGGTAACACTTCGCCACGTAGAGTGATCTCACCGGTCATGGCCACGTCAGCATGAACGGGTATGCCGGTTAATGCTGACACCAGAGCAGTACACATACCGACACCGGCGCTGGGACCATCTTTCGGGGTTGCCCCTTCAGGAACGTGGATATGAACATCATTTTTCTGGTGGAAGCTGTTCTGCAGACCCAGAACATTGGCGCGGCTTCGCACCACCGTCATGGCAGCCTGAATAGATTCTTGCATGACATCACCCAGTTGTCCTGTGTGTATCAGTTTGCCTTTGCCCGGAACCACAGTCGCTTCAATGGTCAATAGCTCGCCACCCACTTCTGTCCAGGCAAGTCCTGTGACCTGCCCGACTTGATCGTGCTCTTCTGCGCGACCAAAGCGGAAACGTTTAACGCCCAGGTATTTTTCAAGATTTCGCGAAGAAACGACAACTTTCTTGTCAACCGGTTTAAGTAAAACTGATTTAACGACCTTGCGACAGATTTTTGAAATTTCGCGCTCAAGACTACGCACCCCGGATTCACGTGTGTAATAACGGATGATGTCGCGGATACCGGATTCTGAAATGGACATCTCGCTGCCATCCAGACCATTATTCTTGACCTGTTTTGGTACCAGATAGCGCTTGGCAATATTAAATTTCTCGTCTTCGGTATAACCGGGTAAACGAATAACTTCCATGCGATCCAGTAATGGACCAGGAATATTTAATGTATTCGCTGTTGCAATGAACATCACATCGGAAAGGTCATAATCCACTTCAAGGTAGTGATCATTGAAGGTGTGGTTTTGTTCCGGATCGAGGACTTCCAGCAATGCTGAAGATGGATCGCCACGGAAATCCATCGCCATCTTGTCGACTTCATCCAGCAGGAACAGAGGATTACGTGTGCCTATCTTTGACAGGTTTTGCACAATTTTGCCAGGCATGGAGCCAATATAGGTTCGACGGTGTCCACGAATTTCAGCTTCGTCGCGAACGCCACCCAGGGACATGCGGACAAATTTACGCCCGGTCGCCCGCGCAATTGATTGGCCTAATGACGTTTTACCAACACCCGGAGGTCCCACCAGACACAAGACAGGGCCTTTAAGTTTCTTCACTCGTTGATTGACGGCCAGGTATTCAAGGATACGTTCCTTTACCTTTTCCAGACCATAGTGATCCTCTTCCAGCACTTCTTCAGCGCGTACGAGGTCATGTTTGACTTTAGTCCGCTTTTTCCATGGCACATTCACCAGCCAGTCAATGTAATTTCGCACAACCGTCGCTTCAGCTGACATCGGCGACATCATTTTCAGTTTGTTCAGTTCAGCGTTAACTTTCTTTTTCGCTTCCCTGGACATCCCTGCCTTCTGGATCTTCTGGGTTAACTCATCAATCTCGTTGGGCACATCTTCCATTTCGCCGAGTTCTTTCTGAATGGCTTTCATTTGTTCATTCAGGTAATACTCACGCTGACTCTTTTCCATCTGCCGTTTTACACGGCCGCGAATCCGTTTTTCAACCTGCAGGAGATCGATCTCGGATTCCATCATGCCGATCAGAAATTCAAGTCGCTCAACAATATCCGCCATCTCAAGGATGGATTGCTTGTCTTCGATTTTGAGTGACATATGCGCTGCAATAGTGTC
>Ga0114931_10008959_pt1 | contig 12034 bp, 18 predicted proteins | sample 2SBtaG_FD_89579 | JGI IMG/M metagenome (GOLD analysis project Ga0114931, IMG submission 89579) | Deep subsurface microbial communities from Kolumbo volcano to uncover new lineages of life (NeLLi) - 2SBTROV14_V59a metaG | ecosystem: Environmental > Aquatic > Marine > Volcanic | place: Kolumbo...
GGCTACCAGCCCCATCATCTGCATGAGACCCCAGCTGATGGCCTGCTGGATCCTTTCCGTTGGGATGCTGACAGCGCCATGCACCTGGGGAGACTCCGGGACATAACGCCCGAGGAACTCCGGTTCAAAGCGCATGGCGTGTGTGTTGAAGGCTGACTCGACCTCAATTATGGCACAGACAAGATCAAACGGGAGCCCGTGATCAGCGCTCTTTTGCCAGGCAATTTCTTTGATGAATTCTCTGTCCACGCGCACAGTGTATATTGGGCGTGGTCTGGAATCCTTGAAAACGTTTTACAGGACGCCGGGAAGGCGGGTTTGGTACTTGTCGATCAGGAGTTGCCGCTGTTTGCGGATGATGTTGTAGATCTGTTGCATACTCAGATCGTATTTGCGGGCGAGGTGCATGGTGTTGCTACCGTTGAACTGGGCATAGATTTGCTCGTCGCGGCTGTTGTTATCATACATCCACCCCTGGGGGATATAGATGGTCAGGCCACCCCAGCGACCCACAAACCCCTCGATCACCGCTGCCGCAATGTCGTCGCGGCGATCGCTGCCGCCAGTGATCTCATCAATGGCATCGGCTACCGCTTTGCGGAAGTCCTCAAGAAAGCGCGAGGATTTGTCATTTTGACGCCCCAGGCTGACCCCGGCCTTGATGTTGCCCAGGAGCTGCTGGCCAATGCCTTCGCTATGGTTCCCGGAGGATGACAGGTAGATGGATAGCCCGCCCCAGTGGTTGCGGATGTTGTCAATCACCATCCGGGCGATAGAATCAGCATCATCATGGCTGAGTCCAAGATGCATGACATACCAGGCGACGTGGCCCTCAAGATCAAGCAGCAATTCGTGAGATGGTCGGCTCATGCCGGTCTTCCGTGGCGACGGGCGTCGTAGACCAACATGGCCACAATCTTGCTCAGCTCGGCGGCTGAACAGAACTCCAGGCGTTCCTTTTGAAAGCGGCGACGGGCAATGCCGTCGGCGTAAGCAAGAGATCGCCCGGCCGCACCCAGCTGGGCTTCAATCTTGCGCAGCAACGGCCCGCGCTCGCGGTCGGTGCGGTTGTGCAACCGACGGCGCGGTTTTTTCAGAGCTTCCAGCACTTTGATCAGGTCGCGGTCTTCCAGGTCGATGCAGCTGCGAACACCGCAGGCATTTTGGATCGTATCGCGGTAGGCTTTGTCGTCCAGGCCTCGCTGTTTGGCCGTGGCGTGGATGGCTGCCAGCAGGCGTTTTCTGTTGTCCTGGGCGCTCACTGTTTGCGCAATAGCTCCGTGCCGAGAAAGACAGACGCACAAGCCAGAGCTGACATCCGGACACCCATACCGAGCTTTGACTTGAAAACAAGATCTTCGATAGCGTCGGCACGGGCGGCAATGTCACGATCCGACAAGGCAATGTCGATGATCGCCCTGGTCAGATCATCATGCGGACTTGACAGGCCACGATCACGAGGTTCGGCAGGAAAGTCCAGCACCTGCCCGTTCACGCTTCACCCCCCGATACCGCCGCATCCACATCTACTTTGGTCTTGTCAACCTCGTACCAGAATTTGTCGTCGATCTTGCGCCGGGCATTGATACGGGTTAGCGACGCATCGTCAAGCGTATGCAGATGATCTTTGTTCAGGGTCTCCTTGATATGCAGGGCATCGCGCATTTTGAGCTTTTGTACAGCGGCCAGAATATCTGCGATTTTCTTGTTCTTGACGGCGACAATTGATGTGGACTTGCGGAAACCGAAAGTTCCGAAGAGCGTCTCTATGGACTTCTTCTTGGGCGAGAACAATTGCTCCCGGTTGGCCTTGGCAAAGGCCTCCAGGCCGAGAGAAAGGGCTTTGATTGCCCCAAGATGGGATGCACAGGCTTCCTTGCATTTCTGCTTGGCCTGGGCAATCGCCTCGTCGGCTACGGCTTCTTCAACCTCGATAGCCAGCTCGTGCTCAGCCAAGCGGCGCAGAACGTCCTCAGCTTCTTCAATGCTGTTAACGACAATTTGTAGTTTGTTGGGTTTTCTTCGTGCCATAATAGCTCCTGTTCAGATTTTGGTAAATCGATAGCCGATCTTGCCGTTGCCTTCAATCGGATAAGATCCTGATGCCAGCACTTGCTTGATCTGGCCGGTGGTGATTCTACTTTGCATTCGCTTGTTGCAATACTCCATAACGTCGCGGGCATAAAAGATCACCGCCGGAGATGCCAGAGCAATATATTCTCCGATGCACTCGCGTAGGCCTGGCCCCACTTCTCCGTGTAGTGAATCTCCGATTTTTTGCTGATCGTTTGGGTTGATATCGAACTTAATCGGATCCTTGAGCAGAACCACCACGCACTGGTGTTCCTTGCCTTCAAGCTCGGTCGTACCGACATCAATGTTGTAGCAGCCGGGCTTCAATCCGTACATTATTTTTTTGCTATTGATGCATACACCGGTGGGACCTTTGGTATATTTGCGTTTGCCGGTAGCAAAGACCGCGACAAGCTCTTCGTCGTTCCTGTAGGCCGCACAGCGTCGCTCTCCCGATGGCTTGAAGCCATAAATCGTCAGAATATTTCGTGCAAGACGCGCATAAGGCTTGTCCGGTACCGGCTTGCTACGTCCGGAAGAAATATGTTGGTACTTGCTCAGATCAATTTTGCGCATTTTCGTCCTCCTCCAGTTTGTGAAACTTATGGCAACGGTAGCAAAAGTACTCCTTATCGGCCGCATCAATGCTCATTTGTTCAAGAATTTGCAAGCTCATCACAATCAGGCCTGCGCCGATCAAAACCCACGCAACAATCGCGATCCACTGGCTGACATGGTTGGCGTTGAACAACACCCCCAGGCCACCCAGAACGGCGATTGCGGCCACAGTACTGTAATCACGATGAACCCGCATCATTCCACCCCCATGTCCAATTGCCCGGCCAGATCCGGCAGCGCCTTTTTTTTGAGCGCAGCCACTTGCCGCAGGGCAGTCAAACCACGTTTAAAAAGCAGTTGACAGGTTGTTTCAAGCTCTTCGACGCTGGACGCCAGATAGTAGCCCTCTTTGCCCGAACAAATGGCAACACCGGCCTCGCGCAGGTCAACCACTGCGGAGCGCATTCGCCGGGCGGCGACACCATCCGGTACACGCTCACCGGTCAGGCGGTGCCAGAGCTGTACGGCAGTGATGGCATTGTTACGGCCTACACAATCTTCGAGAGATCGTTCAACCTCGGCTGGATCAATCGGTTTCGAGTTCATCGATTTCCTCCTTGAGAAGTTCGAGAATTTCGGTCAAAATGACAGAGCTTAGAGCCACCCCATCCATGCGTGTCCCGGCCATCGAGAGCATTTTGACAATGATCGACCGCCGTGGCGAAAGCTCCCACAATTCGCTAATATCAGCTGGCCAGTAATACCTGGGCAGGCAGTCAAAACAGATCCTGTGCCCATGCTGGACAGCCCGGATGGCCAGATCGGTGGCTGCCAGCGCCTTGCGCAAATCTCTGATCGGATCCGGATCCTTGAGACCTGCGCGACAGGTGTACTTGAGGATCAAGCCCAGGTGATAACCCAAGCCCCACTCGGAGGCCACCAGGCTCAGTTGTACGTTGCCTCGACGGTAGTATTTCGGATCGGTATAGTTCATTCTTTGCCCCTGTAGTTTTGGCAGCCACTTCGGCAAGCCCGATACAACTTGATCCGCTGCGGACTGGTTGGCACGCATTGCAGATTCTGTTGCATATCGCATTCGGCATAGGTAACTTCACCAAGTACCGGGCATTCCAGTGTCTCGTTCAACAAGTGCTTGCGCACGGCTTGTTCCAGTTTTTCGCTGTGGCTGTTGTATTTTCCGCCACAAACTTGTGAGATCATCGTTACGCTCACACCAAGATCGCGAGCAATTTTGCTCTGCGAAGAACCTGGACGATCAACAGCGTCGATGATCGCTTGTTGAATTTGTGGATCGACGGCCATCATCGCACTTTCTCCACGATTTCACCGGTGTTGCGATCCTTGAGTCGCCCTTTCGATTTCACTGGGTAAAGCGGCCCGGTATCCTTGATCAGGCGGTAGGCAAGAAAACGCCCTCTACGACCAACGTTGCGCAAATAACCATAAGAAGCAAGGTCAAACACAAATTTGCGGATAATGTCATGGCCAATTTCAGGACAAACGATCCGAATATCAACCACCGAGAATGCACGCAGGACACGAATCGCTGCCCAAATTTCTTGTCTGGCATTCCAGTTGGTATCAATGTCTGACACCTTTTTGATGCCTTTCAAGATCCCGATGGCCCGGCTGTCATAAAGATCCAAACACATACGCATTACCATGATTCACCTCTGCCCGAATACGAATTTGCGGGAGCCCCAGTCCTGGACTGTGACCTTGGCGATACCATTGGTGCGCGCCATTCGTTCAATCTTGGCCAACCCGTCGGTGGCCATGCGCATGTTGCCATCCGTGTCACGATGCAGCTTTTTCAGCAGATCATCGGCAACCTCGACCTCACAGACTGCCTCGGCCAGCGTGTGCATATCCTCCAGGTCCAGCGGCTTGAACTCTACGCTCTCGTAGATCCGCCCGGCAATCTGCGGGAAGCGGGCGATCTTGCGCGGTGTGGTTTCTTCGCTGATCATCACCACTGGCACCCCGGTAGTGTCATGGATATCGCGCAGCAGATGCTTCATCTGACCGCTATTGTCGATGTGGTTGACCTCGTCAACAAACAAGGGTCGCTCGTTGCGGACCAACTCCTGCACAATAAAGTCCACCATCGGCTGGTTCCAGCGGATTGCAGATCCGCCCAGCTCGCGGGTGATGGCCCCCAGCATATTGTTGGCCGTCCAGGTACTCCAGGCGCGAATAAAAACGCCCCTGAAACGGGTCATCATATGAGTGACCGCAAAGGTCTTTCCCGCCCCGGTGTACCCATAGATCAGGGCCATTCCCGGCAATTCAAGATGGCGTGACTCCAGAGAGCCAAACGCATCCTGCAGGCGTTCAACGTTTTTGACTACTGCAAGCTGACTTTTCATGGTGTATCCTCCTTATCATTGGACACCTTGGTTATTGTTGGGCTCTGCCTTTTTGCCCATCTTCAATTCAACAAATCCTTTGATTTGTTCATACATCTCAAAAGTATGATTGGCCTTGAACCAGCGGATCCACTGTTGTTCGTCTTCGCTGAGTTCGCGGTTGTATTCCTGCTCCAACATCCATCTCAGACGGGCGCTGGGATTATCAAATCGACGCTGCTCGGCCTCGGCCTCTTCGCGACGCCTGGCCAGTTCCATTTCGCTGACCACTTCAGCCGTTTCCGATGTCTCTGCTGGTTCGTGGTCCGGAGATGATTCACCTGCCGCCGCATCTACAGCGTCCAGTGATGCCTGCAAGCCGTCGGTCATGTAAGGTTGGGCCTTGTGGGGGAACATGTGCAGTTCCCCGGCCTTGTGGGAGGCATGGTCAAGGATCTCGTCGACCACATCCTGTGTGCGCACCTTGCGGGTGGCTGCCTTGATGGCACGCTTGCCTTCCTGCACCGCCTTGCTCTGCATCTCCCGCGCCTTGATCGACACCATACGGCGATCGATGCCGGTGATCTCCGGGCACTCGGCACGACAGATGAATCTGCCATCTTCGGAAAATACAAAGATCCGGCCAAAATCAGCGGGATCATAAAGCACCCGGACGCGCTGGTTCATGTATTCCCACAGCGAGGGTTCAATGAACAGGTAGTTATCAACTCGGATTCCCTTTTTGCCCACGGTGCGATAGCCACCGTCGCCGGGAGCTTCGGCCAACAACAAATCAAGGGCTCGCTCGTCAAAGATACGGTTGATCGGGGCATCCCAGTTGGCCACCATTTGCCAGGGCGTTTTTCCCTTGAGTCCCGAGTGCTGGCGGTGCATATAGATGTCATTGATCCAGCGATCACAAAAGCCTTGAAGCTCTTCTGCGGTCATCTTGACATCAATAATTTCGTCCTTTTTGAACAACCTGTCCGAAAAACTCATCCGGGCTTCGATGGCGCTTCGCTCGGCGACGTTGTGACCGATGTATCCGGGCATCAACTCCAGCAGGTCATGGCTAAAGGTATGAAAAAATGATTCGATGTGAGGCTTGAGCCAGGGCGAAAACGGCGGGCAGACTTCCGGCCGGATGTCAAGGGTGGCAAAGACCCTTTTAATGTGCTTTGAAACGTAGTCCTGGCCATTATCAATCTTGGCCACTTCGGGCACACCCCAGTCCAGGATCGCCCGGCGGGTGAGCGCTGCCACATCGACGGCACGACTGCTGGGAGCGACCCGCAACATTGGCCGCCGTGTATACACATCGATTACGGCAAGAATCGTATGACGACCGTCCAGCAACATAATGTCAGCCGGCGTACTGTCAAACTCCCAACGCTGATTGAGCCGCTGAACATTCTCGCTGGCCAAGCCAAAGGCCACCATAAAGCGGTTCTTGTAGTCATCGGGATTGCGGATAGCGGCAAAGACCTGGGCGTTAGCCGTTTTCCAATCATCAATGTATCGTTCTACAGCCCGCCGGCAGGGAATATCCACACCCTCGTGGCCGTAGAATCGTGCTTCCATCGCCCGGTGGACCTGTTTGCCGCTGATATGCGGGAATTCACCCAGCATGGCTACCACAAACTCACGCAGGCATTCCTGCGAATCAATCAGATTCTTGCGCCCTCGTGATTTCTTGGGTGCCAGCCCGGCCGGACCATCTTTGGCCAGTGCTTGCCGCCAGCGGTAGACCGTTGGTTTTGACAGCATACCGAGTATCTTCTGGATATCCTCTTCGACTTGGATGTCACCGACGTTGAATTTGTCACAAAATACCTCGATAGATCGGTCAACTGTCAGGCCAGAATTGGCAATGAACAACTCTATCAGTTCCAGTACTTGCAGGCGGGCATCCATTTTGGCCAGCGCCTTGTCGGAGAGGCCGATGATGTCGGTGAGTTTCGCGGCTCTGCGCTGCGTGCGGGCGGTGATGATCGCCGCCGATGACTGAATCGTCCCGGAATTGCTCAGGTACTTGGCCGCCAGGTGGGCGCGGGTTTCGGGGGGAAGGCTGGAAATGTGATATTCCTTGCCGCCACCTCTTCCAGTATCACGCTTTCGTGACTTCCAGTTGCCTTTTTTAGCTCTAAAATGAATAGCCATAACTGTGTTTGGCACTCCGGGAAGTCCTGCGATTTCGGCAATTGGAAACCACTCTCTCATTCGTCGCCATCCTTACCCATAATCGCATTCAGTCGCCTGATTTCATCATTCAATTCGCGCCGGCGGCGAACAAGTTTGCCCAGGTGAGCGTCAAGCGCCTCACGACCAATGAGGATCTTGCAACCGCGCTGATCAGCAAGGTACTGAGTTAGCGCATAGCTCTCGGTGGCCTGCTCAAATGCGGCCGCATACTCAAAGGGGAAGCGGTGACCTTCACGGGCTTCGGCTGTCCAGCTATCAAGCATGAATTTGGTGACCTCTTTGCCGGTCAGCTCGCTCATGCGTGCGGCAACCTGAAAACGGGTCAAATCACACTCGCGCAAGGCGTTGCTGAGCAGACTAGCAATCTGATGGTCACAGCGCAATGATCCCGCTACAGTCTTGGGAATTGGAACATCAAACAATCCAAGCTGCCGTTCGTCGATCATTCTGCGCCTTGCCATAGTCTAAAAATCCCTACTCGCTATCCATTGACAGCCAGCCGATTGCTGGTATCATGTTTCTTTAAAGAAGAGGGGTACCTTTCCGGCCATATCACTTCGGGAAGGCACCCCAGGGTGTTAGCAATAGCAGCCTGCATCTTTGGGTAATTCGTTCGATAGGCAATTGAGGGTGCCGAACGATGCACACCAGCGGCGCGGGCCACGTCTGCCAGGGAGAATCCTTTGAGACGTAAACGGTATTTGATCCATTCCCACCGCTCGCGGTTGTCGGATGGAATTACATCTTCGGGAGTAGAAGGGCGGCTGAGGCCGTCTTTTTTTTGTCTGTCTATTTTCAACACGTCGATAGACATAGTATCACACGAAAGAGCGCGTGTCAAACCGAACGTGCGCACCCGCGCCATCACTTTAAAGTTCACAGGTCGTGAGCCTTTGTCAAAAATGCCATAAGTGGATAATATGATATGATAAAATACAAAACGCACGAAAAAGCGCTAACTTTAAAATCGTTTTAAAGTTATGGCTCCAAACTTTAAAACGTTTCCTGAACGTATACAGGAATTAATTGATGCTCATGAAAGTGCGCGCTCATTGTCGAAATTACTCGGCGTATCTGACAGCGTGGTTCGAAAATGGCGCGATGGTATTAGTGATCCAAGCCGTGAGAACCTTGTCAAGATCGCAAAAGCCACCGGCGTTGATCTGCAATGGCTGGCCACCGGTATACCCGCCGCCGGCAACGCCTCGGATTTTCTCGAGATCCCGCGCTACAACGTTGCCGCCAGTGCCGGGCACGGTGCGGTGGTTGAGCACGAAAATGTAGTCGGCTACCACCATTACCGCAAAGATTACTTGAGCGACCGAGGCCTTCAGGCCGACAAATGCGCTGTAATTGACATTGTTGGCGACTCTATGGCACCAACCCTCAACAAAGGCGATGTCGTCCTGGTGGATCTGCGTGAGGATCAGCGCCGTACTGACGGTGTATACGTCATCCGCCTGGACGACGAACTGCTCATCAAACGGGTCCAGTTTCTTCCCAGAGGAAAAGTGCGTATAATAAGTGACAACAAAGCCTACGACTCATTTGACGTAGACACCCGCGACCCCGACACAGGCTTTGAATTCGTAGGCAGAGTCGATACCAAAAGCGGACCGGTGGTGTAGGTAAAAGGTAAGGAGGAAGGAAGGTGAGTGGCAGGAATAAAATCCGAATAGCATCTGCTATTGTGGCAGTATTGCTTATAATGGCGACTCCCGGAATAATGCGGTGGTCGAGAAAGCTTGTTGAGGATGAAAGAAATGCAAAGAGTGTTTCTAAATCACAATCTTCGCAAATGCATGACAGAGAACAATCAACTGATAATATACAGAATAAAAGAAAACCTTGGCAGCAACGTCTCGGGCAGCAGGCGCGAAATATATACCTGAAAATTGCGGATAGATGTCCTGGATTATTGGATGCTAATAGTGATATTGATGACGTCGAATTAGATATCGTCTATTACGATGAGCCTGCATTGAATGCCCAATTGAATAACTATGGCTGGGTCACACAACTTGTATATAAAGTGACCTTAAAGGATCATCTAAGTGTCATTCCGCAGCGTTTTCATGCGTGGCGCCAATCCATGATGTTTATAGTAGGAGGCGGTAAAAAGCCTGGAATATCAATGTATCCAAATGTTGCAAAATATCTATGCGGTCAAGATACATCCGATATTGAAAATGGTTTTGTAGGGGCACCAGAAATGGCTTTTGTGGACGGAATTCAGAATTAGTATGTCGTGCCTGAAAGTGTAATCAGAATATAGTTATAGGAAGAGATTCGTGAGTAGTACGGACAATTTCTTTGCGGTTCAAGAAGAACATTCAAGGATTAAGGCCGAAATGGTGGCGAAATACTTCCTTCCGTGGGCTAGAATATTGCTCAAGAGGCATAAAAAAGTCGGCTATATTGATCTTTATTCAGGCCCAGGCTTGTACGAGGATGGAAGTAAGTCAACACCAGTTCTTGTGATGGAACAAATATTGTCAGATCATAATTTTAGTAACAAAATAGCAACTTTGTTCAACGATGATAATACAGAATATATTGAAGCACTGAAAAGAAACCTCGGTTCACTAACTGGATATGACGATCTAGCAAATAAACCAATCTATGAAAATAAATCCGTTGATGGGAATACAGCAGCATTCTTTAGAAAAAGAAACCTAATCCCTTGCTTTGTTTTCATCGACCCGTTTGGAATCAAGGGTTTAACTATTGATTTGATTTCTGGTGTTCTAAAGAACTGGGGAACTGACTGTGCGTTCTTTTTCAATTATAGTTGGGTAAACAGATTTATCAATCATCCCACTGCATCGAGACATGTAATTACATTTTATGGTCCCGAAAGAACAAATAGAATTAGATCGGAGATCGAAGGGAAGAACTCTTTTGAAAGGAAGCATATATTTATGAACGGATTGCGTGAAGTACTCCGCGAATCTGGATTTAGTTACTATCAACATTTTGAGTTTATAAGAGATTCCCGAAATAGTCACTTTCTTATTTTGGTTTCTGAAAACGCTATTGCCTACAAAATTATGAAAGGCATCATGGGTGGCTACGGAGACAGGACAACAGATGGTGTGCCTCTATTTAGATACGATTCTTCACCACAGTTATCATTGCTCCACGAACCTATTCTGCATAAACTAAAAGCCCGGTTACTCCAACAGTATGCTGGTAAAACAATCAAATGTGGAAACCTATGGGGGCACGATTACGTTGACAAACCTTTCTTACCAAAACACTATAAAGATGTGCTAAAAGAACTCGAAATCGATGGTATAATATCGGTAAGCGGGAGAGAATCCAATAGGGGATTCGCTGACTATTTGATGGTTTCTTTTCCAAGTATATAGAACATGGCGACAGCATCTACAATTGAATGGACCGAATCGACCTGGAACCCAGTGACAGGGTGTACAAAAATAAGTCCAGGCTGCAAGCATTGCTATGCAGAGCGATTGGCCAAGCGGCTCAATGCGATGGGTGTTGCCAATTACAAAAATGGTTTCGAGGTAACGCTTCAAGAGCACATGCTCGAAAAGCCATTGACATGGAAGAAGCCACGAAAGGTTTTTGTAAATTCGATGAGCGACCTTTTTCATGATGATGTTCCGGTAGATTACATAGCTCGAGTCTTTGATGTTATGAATCATTCAGGGCGACATCAATTTCAAGTTCTTACAAAGCGCGCTAAAAGGCTTTTTGAAGTGCACTCAAAACTAGTTTGGACTCCAAACATCTGGATGGGTGTCAGCGTGGAAAATAACGACTACGTAAATCGTATTGACCTTTTGCGCGAAATTCCGGCAGGTTTGAAGTTTATTTCGTTCGAACCCCTGATCGGTGGCGTGCCTGATGCCGACCTATCTGGAATCGACTGGGCAATTGTTGGCGGTGAGTCAGGACCCGGATCAAGACCGCTTGAAGAAGCCTGGGCTTTGGATATACAGCGCAAGTGTGAAAAAGAAAAAACAGCATTCTTTTTCAAGCAATGGGGCGGAGTAAACAAGAAGAAAACGGGAAGGTTACTTAAAGGAAGGACTTGGGATGAATATCCCAAAGAGCTTTCATTCAATTTCGCTTGAATTAAGTTCCATGTTTTTCGCACCTATGTCGGACTTATTTTGAAGTTCGTAGATACGTTTTTCAGCAATAGTTCTTGTTTCTCATATATATAAGCAATTTCACCAAAGATTAAATAAGTTTTAATGTTATGACAGTCTTTTTCCATGTAAGACTGTCTAGGTAGGAACTGAGTTTTTGTCGACACATGCCATAACTATCTGTTATCTCAAGAATGCCTGTTTTATCTCACTAGATTTGCTCACTCTCATTATTATTACCAGTTTCGCCGATACTATCATTTATTTAGTCGCCTAGTGAAAATCATATATGTACCCATCCCATTTGCCCGAGCGCCGCATAAACACTAGTTTCATCCCACCATAGCCCGGTTCATCCCGCCTAGTCCCGGTACTCTCAACCTTTCTTCCGCTGCACAAGCGTGGTGCCAGATACGGTAGTGCCCATCCAGGAAACACCTTTGGGGGGGAGGACCGTTCCGGCGGGTGGAACGCGTAGCGAAAGGTAGCGCGAGGGAGCTTCTCCTTTAGGCAAATCGCGGTCGGTCATGGCCTCCAGCCTGACTTTGGCGGAGTATTTGTAGGTAAACCCTTCGTCAGTTTCGAGGGTCAAATTGATGCTCTTTTTGCCGCGCAGGGGTATCTCGTACAAGGCGGGACCGGTAACCTTGTGCAGGGCGTTGAGTGAGCCCTTGATCACCGTGCCCTTGGGGGCGCTGATGATGCGGGCGA
>Ga0114931_10008960_pt1 | contig 12032 bp, 10 predicted proteins | sample 2SBtaG_FD_89579 | JGI IMG/M metagenome (GOLD analysis project Ga0114931, IMG submission 89579) | Deep subsurface microbial communities from Kolumbo volcano to uncover new lineages of life (NeLLi) - 2SBTROV14_V59a metaG | ecosystem: Environmental > Aquatic > Marine > Volcanic | place: Kolumbo...
CATCGGTCGGGAAAACCGGGCGCTTGATGGTTGTGGATGGCGCATGGCGCTTTGTGAGCGTTTCAGCGGAAATCATTTCTATCGTCGTAGAAAAGGTTTTTACGGCCTTAAAACAACCTCCTTGCCGGGTCACGTTTCCGGATGTCCCCACGCCAACCAGCCGGGCTTTAGCCAATAAATTTTACCCAAGGGCCATCGATATTATAAACAAGGCGGAAGAGTTCTTTGGACCTCTTGAAAAAAGTAAAGAGGTCGCTGACGATTCCAAATCGGTTTTACTGGATGTCCCGGACAAATCATTCACAGGACCTTTTTAACTCAACAAAAATCGATAAATATGCCGACCACCCATGAAAAAATTTTAAGTCTAGACAATCTCGCCAGTAAAGCAGAAGAATTGCGGCGACTGGGGAAGCGCATCGTTTTATGCCACGGCACCTTCGATCTTTTGCATATCGGTCACATCCGGCATTTGCAGAATGCGCGCGAGCAAGGGGATGTGCTTTTGATCACGATCACTGGTGACCGGTTCGTCAATAAAGGGCCGGAGCGACCGGTCTTCCCGGAGCATTTGCGCGCCGAGAACCTTGCGGCCCTGGTCTGCGTTGATTTTGTCGCTGTCAATCAGGCCCTGACAGCGGTCAATGTGATCTCCAGGATCAAACCTCATGTCTATGTGAAGGGCAGGGATTACAAAAATGCCAGCGATGATTTAACCGGCAATATTGTCCATGAAAAGGAAGCCGTGGAACAACATGGAGGGGAATTGATATTCACCGAAGATATTGTTTTTAGCTCCTCCAACCTGTTGAACGAGAATTTTGGAATCTTCCCTCCGGAGACAAAAATATATCTGCAAAAAATTCGAGCACGCTACAAAGACAGCAACCTCATTCAGATGCTGAAAAATTTACGCGGGCTGAAAATCATGGTTCTTGGGGATGCCATTTTGGACGAATACCACTACACCACGTTGCTGGGGCAATCGGGAAAAGGCTCGCATCTATCCGTCAAATACCAATCCAGGGAGCAATTCGCAGGAGGTGCGCTGGCGGTGGCCAATCATCTGTCGGGTTTCGTTGAAAAAGTGACCCTGGTGACCGGGTTGGGCACGGGCGACAACCATGAAGATTTTATTCGGTCAAAATTAATGGAAAATGTGGTCCCGCGTTTTCACTATTTTGATGACGCCCCAACGATCGTCAAGCGCCGGTATGTGGATGGAGACCTGAATAAATTGTTCGAAGTTTACGTGTATAACGAGCAACCGGATATCAAAAAACTGGGCGGAGAAATTTGTGCCTGGCTAAAAAATAACGCTCAAGATTTTGACGTTGTCTTTGTTCCGGATTTTGGCAATGGCTTTATTTCACAAGGCATGATCGATACGGTTTGCCAGAAAGCGCGTTTTCTCGTTGTCAACACGCAAGTCAACAGCGGCAACCGGGGATACCATGTGATCAACCGTTACCCGAGGGCGGATTTCGTTTCCCTGAACGGTCCTGAATTGAGAATGGCGACGCACAATCGATATGATCCCCTGGAAGGTTTGGCGGAGAGAGTCGCTGATAAATTAGGCACCCACTATTTTGCGGCAACCCTGGGTAGCAAAGGAGCTTTCCTCTTGGATAGAAAAGAAAAAGCGGTGCATAAGATACCCGTTTTATCCACCAAGGTTCTGGACCGGGTGGGGGCGGGAGACACGTTTTTGTCGTTGACCGGGTTGTGCCTGGGTGGCGGATTGCCCTCGGATATCGGGTTGTTCGTAGGAAGCGCCGCGGCCGCCCTGGATGTGCAAATCGTCTGCAACCGCGAGCCCATTGCCCCGACCGACCTTTATAAATATATCACCACTCTGCTTAAATAGCTCTTTGGGAAGAAAGTCGCCGGGCGGAGCACCAGGGCATTTCGATCAGGCCGCGGGCGACTTTTCCGTTGGCCATATCTTCCAGGGCCTGGTTGATTCCGGTCAATGGATAAGTCCTGGTTATCAATGCACCCAGGTTCAGTTTTCCTGATCGATATAGATCCACATAGAGTGGTATGTCCCGGTCGGGTTGGGTTTCTCCGCCCCAGGTACCGACAATTCTTTTTCCCTTGATGAGATCGAGAGGATCGATTGAAATCGTCTTTCCCATCGGCAGGTTACCAGCCAGAACGCAAAGACCGCCATTTGCCCGTACCGCCTTAAAAGCCGTTTCCATCACTTCTCGGTTGCCGGAAGCTTCTATCGCAAAATCCAATCCGGCATTACCCGTAATTTCTTTAATAGCCTGGGAGGCATCCTGGTTCCGCCCATGAATCACATGTGTTGCTCCAAGATCGCGGGCGAGGTCCAGTTTGTGGTCAAAAACATCAACCGCTATGATGGTTTTGGCTCCTTTTATGTGGGACCCTATGAGAGCGCTGAGACCGATGCCGCCCACTCCAAAGACAGCTACGCTGGAGCCTTCCGTTATTTTCGCCGTGTTCAAGGCGATACCGGCGCCTGTGGGAATCGCACAGCCCAGCAGGGGTAATTCCCGGAGAGAAAGTTCTTTGGGAACAGGAACCAGTCGGTTTTCCGATACCACGGCGTATTCCATAAAAGTCGAGATGGCTCCGGAGTTGACTTTTGAACCGTCACTTCTCGTATAGCGGGTGGCAGGAACCTCCTGGCCTTTGCCCTTGATCCAGGTGAGGACGACGGAGTCGCCTTCCTTGACTTTGTCCACTCCGGACCCCACCGATTCTACGGTCCCGGCGCCTTCGTGGCCCAGGGTGTGGGGAAGAAATTTGTCTTCTCCTTTCAATCCCCGGGCTTCGTTCAGTTGGGAATGACATACGCCACTGTAGGCGACTTTGACCAGAACCTGGCCCTTCTTGAGGGGAGAAATTGTCAGCTCCTCAATATTCAAAGGCTGGTTGATGTCGGTTAAAACGGCGGCCAGGGTTTTCATGGCTTTTTTTGATCCAGTTGCAATTGATTACAAATGTACTCAACGTTTCTTGCATTTGGGAGTCTGCTTTTTCACGGGGATGTCTTTCAATCCGCGATGAACCACCAGTAATCCCCTGTGTAGCCGATCTTTGGGAACAGTTTTTCCCAGTCGTCGACATGCATGTAAGTTTCAGCGGTGAGAATCCATTTGAGGAGATTTTTATGTTCCTGTCCGTTTCTCCACGCATCGACCGAAATGAAACTATGCCCTCGGGACACGCGTTCGATTTCCTGCAATGCAATTTTACACCGCTCCAGAGGGAGATTGTGAATGGAATTGACGGACACAACCAAGTCGAAACTTTTGTCGGGATAAGGAAGCCTTTCGGCGCTAGCTACTTTTAGGAACGGTTTTATCGAGGGCATGGAATTTTCAATGGCGTATTCACTGACATCGATGCCCGCGACCGTGCAGTCCGGCATCGCTTCTTTAAAATCGTGAAGCATGAATCCCTTGCCGCAACCGACATCCAGAATCGCGGCATTGTCAGGAAGGTTATAATGCTGGCGCATCCGCTCTACCACGGCTACCCACCGACCATCGTAAGCATAGCCGCCATAACCGCATTTCCGGTCGCCGTCAAAAAAATCCTTGCCGAACTGTTTGGCAAGGCGAATGATCTCAGGAGTCTTTTCAGCGGCTCGCTTGTCGTAATCCCGTTTGGTGGCTGGGTGTGTGTTTAAAAGATTGATTGCAGTCAAGGTTTATACCATTAGATAGAAGAAATATTATTGGGATTAGCCATCGAACAGGGTGGCGCTCCTATTATCGTATTTTGCGGAAGAGTTTAAAGGGGAACGGGAGTCTGCCGGAGCCGCAGTGCGAATAAGGTTGTGGTAATGGGTCCGCATCAGGATTCTCCCCAATCCGTCAAGTGAGGTTCCATATTGGGTTACATACGAGTTCAGCAAATGGATTTGATCTTTGCTATGTTTAAAAATAAGGTTGAGTGGCTGATTTAAAAGGAAGTCATGAGGATCGACAACAAATCCCTTTTTTTCCATTGCCGGAAAATCATAGTGAAAACTACCTTCATTCTGCCGGGAGGTATTCAGCAGAGCCTTTTTTCGAAGCAGACTATATAGCTTCAACTCCTCTAGATAAAGCTCTACCTTTTGATCCAGCAACCCGAGCGTTTGCAATTCGGTGTTCATGGCTAAAAATAGCAGGTCGTGGAGGTCTTCCTGCAATCTGAAGACAGCTCTGGCTTTTCCTTTTGCCATTTCATTCGTGCCTTCGTCGTTCGCGAGGTAGTCATCGATTTTAGCTCCAACTGAATTTTCCAGATCCTCGCGGGTTTCCCAAAGCCCTTGCACGGAGTCGTGTCGGAAATCGTCGTAAAGTTTTGCGAGGAGAGAAGAAAAGTTGCGCCGCCTTTCATGGAAAGCAAGAATGACATTGAACCAGGAGTGACCAAGCTTTTTGCAGAGCCCGCTCAATTCATGAAACAACCTGCCGTTGTTCAGGATTTCAACGGTCAGGTCCAGTTCACGGCAGTCGAGATATTCTTCAAAACTTAAAGTATTATTGGCCACACAGATTTCCTCGAACTCCACCGCAGTGAATCTTTCGCCTAAAAGTTCATATTTCCCGAAGGAGCGTGGCATGAGTCGAAATCTGGTTTGCAATCCGAATTTATTCCGGGATTCCAGGGTATTCATTTCCGTTTGCCGGAGCATGATCAATTGGTACATTCTTACCCGATTGACGCCAATGTCTACCATGTCTCTCAAGCTTTTGGAATGTGCACCGACGGTGTCACCGGGCAAAGCCAGAATCAGTTCGGTATAACTGTCCACGTCGTCTGTACTTTGACCCTCGTTGCTCCCCAACTCTTCGAGCGAGATATTGGACCGTTTGATATTTTTTAGAATGTTCGCATCCGTGGATTGCATCGCACCGCCCGCGAACATGGCGCCCTTAAGCAGAGAAGCCACCTTCATGACCCGCTCTTTTTGATTTTTACCACTGCTGACGATCAATTTTCCGGGCCAGCCAAATTGGTCCTGTATTTTCGCGAGAACCGTTGCCTTGTCCAAATCCTCTCTGAACATTCCCCAGTTGGCATCGGTGAGACACAAGTCCGCCATTGTGCCGACTCTTTCGGCGATGTACTGCAACTCCTCCGATAACTCATGCCGCTTGGCCACCTTGCTGTAATAGCTGTGGCCCTCAGAGCAAAAAGTGCACCGAAATGGGCATCCTCTTGTAGTTGATATCATGGGAATCAGCGTACCGTCGAAAAACTTGTCCATGAGCCCCATCAGGTAGGGGGAAGGAAGCTCGCTTAAATCCTTGATCCGGGCAAGCGGCTTCCCTTCAACGATGCTACCGTTAGACTGGTAATGGCAGTTGGGTAACTCAATGTCGCTGTTTTTCAGGGCGGTTGCATCATAGTCGACCGACTGGAGGGCGCGGATCAGTTCGATCATTGCCAGTTCCCCCTCAAACACGATATAAAAATCGACGAGAGGGTATCGCTTCCAGAAATCCAGAATTTCATCCCGCGAAAGACCGTAGTTGGGGCCACCCATGACGATGACGGTTTCAGGACTCCGGTGCTTGATTTGTTTTACAAATTCATAAGAAAGGTTCAGGTTCCATGAATAATTGGAAAATCCCATCACCCTGGGCATACGCCTCGACAAGGCGCCGCTGAGGTCCCTGGGATATTTGAATAGCTCCACCTGCACCTTTTCGGAAAACTCCGCCGAAAGATTGGCCGCCACGTAGCCGATCGCCAGGGGAAAAAAGTTGGCCGAGACAATGGTCCCTGTGTGGGAAAGGTCGGCGAAGTAAATATCAGTTTTGAAAGACATTCCAAGGCATTGTTGCGAGAAAAAGCAAAATCAATTTAGTCTTTTATTTTAGACCGGTTGAGATCGGAGATCAATTGGAAACGTCGTGCTTGCGGGGGCCGCCATCGCTGTAAAAACCGGAAAAGGAACCAATGGATTCAAGACGGGTCCGTGGAAAGGGTTTCAGAAGGTCCCCGAGTTTCGCAAAACCAGATTGGATACCTTGCAGTTTTTGGGAGCATTGATGGCCAACCACGCCCAATGCGCGATGTCGTCAGGGGAGATGAGACTTTGCTCGTCCCCTTTACTGATGACCCGCCCTGGAACCAGGTCGGTCAGGGTGGGACCGGGAATGATGTTTATTATCTTGATGTCCTGATTGGCCAAGTGTTCTTCCTCGATAGCCCGGACCAATCCCGCAATTCCCAGTTTGGTGGCGGCATAGAGGGGAAGCTTTGAAGAAGGTTTTAATATCGTTGTGGATGAGATATTGACCAGAACCCCCTTCTGTTTTTTTTCAAATAACCGCATGACATGATAAATCGACCACACGGAGCCGTTAAAATTGGTGGCCAGCAAATCATCGACTTGTTCTGGGTTCAGGTGGGTAAATGGTTCTTCAAAAGCGATACCGGCGTTGTTGACGAAAATGTCCAGTCCACCCAGGGAACGCTGGCATTCTTTCACAAACGCCTCAATGGAATTCTTATCACGGACGTCCCCCTCAACGGGTAGAACCGTGACTTTGGGATTTATGATTTTTATTTCCGCCGCGACCTGCTCAAGGTTATCTTTCCTCCTTGCAAAAAGGGCGACGGAAATATTTTCCCGCGCCATTCGCAAGGCGATTGCCCGGCCGATTCCGCTACTGGCCCCCGTGATGGCGGCATAACGATAAGTCATTTCTGCCTTCATGAAATTTGAAGATTATTGAAGAACAATGTCTTCATCCGTTTTCCTCGGTGTACCTGGTGAGAAGATCGCCCGGCTCCGACAATGTCAACCCGCCGTCTATGACCAGGTTCTGGCCGGTGATGAAACTTGACAAATCAGAGGCTAGAAAAAGAATGGCATTGCTCAAATCTTCTGAGTAACCCGCCCGTCTCAATGGGTGGCACCATTCCCAACGGTTTTTCCATTTTTTATCCGCCTCATAGCGGGAGATATTTTCTTTTTTAATGATAAATCCAGGAGAAATGCCGTTGACTCGAATCCCTTTTGGTCCTGCCCAGTACGCTAAATGACGGGTCAGATGACTTACCCCCGCCTTGGCGGTATGGTAATCCGGAGATTTGTTACAAATTTTCGTGGCCGCCACCGAGGAGATGTTAATGATGCATCCTCCTCCTGCTTTTTCCATGACCGGGATCACAGCGCGGGCGCAATAAAAGGAACCGGATAACGTGACTTTCATGGAAAGGTCCCAATTTTCAAGGGACATTTCCTCGGGGGAGATTAAGTTGGCTTTCGCGTTGTTTACCAAAAGATGCAGTTGCTGGTATTTTTCCACAACGCTTTCAACCATGCTGGCGACAGAATCCGAAGAACCGAGGTCCACAGGGAAGAAATCCGCTTTGCCTCCTTCGTCGCGGATCTGTCCAGCGGCGTCTTCTCCTCTTTGGCCTTTTATATCGGCTATCAGTATTTGCATTCCTTCCCGACTCAGGTTCTGGGCAATTTCAAATCCAAGTCCCTGACCGGCCCCGGTGATCAAGGCGGCTTTCCCTTTCAATCCAAATCGGTCTATATAGGACATATTTTCTCAGTAATTCCTTGCAATATTGAAATTTTCACCGTGCTCTTAATTTTCAGTCAAAGAGATATCCACCGGTTTGATAATCATGTTTTCCAAAAACGCGTTTCTGGGCAAAAGAGGATCCGCATCCTCCAAGGGTCTGCCAAATTTGACTTGCGGGATGACTTTCCGGTCAAATGGAATTTCAACATTGCAAAATGCGGGATCATTGCCGGACACTATTTCCTTCAATGTTTCCAAAAGCTTGTTGTTGCGGCGAACCCCACACGTCCGAAATCCATAAGCAATAGCGAGCTTTTCAAAATCGGGAAAAGCCAGACCATCCTCTACCGTTGCCGCTTCATATTTGGAGTCTAGCCATTGGTCCTGAGTTTGCCCGATCATGCTGTAACCGTGATTATTTATGAGGAAAATTTTTATGGGCAATGGATGCTTTATCACCGTGGCCAGTTCCTGAATATTCATTTGCAACCCGCCGTCGCCCGTAACGCAAATGATTTTTCTCGTACGATCGGCGAAACAGGCTCCGATGCATGCTGGCAGGGCATAACCCATAGGTGTATAGTTGAATGCGTGAAAAAATCGTTGCCCCTTTTTGAATTCAAAAGCCTGCGCCATCCAAACCAATCCACATCCTGTATCTGAAATGATGATATCGCCTTCCTCCAAAACTTCGGACAGAGTTTTCACGAACTGGTAGGGATCGAGGCTTTCGTTGCCTTCGTCATGATTTTTGGGAGCGCGGATGGGAAATCTGCTTTTCCACTCTTCGATCTGTTTTTTCCAGGAAGAAATGTCTTGAATTGAAATCTCATCGGACCGTTGGTTGATGGCCTGGAGGAAATCCTTGCAATCCATAGGGAGGAGCCTATCGACGTTGATGCCCAGGTCTTTGAACTTGTTCAATTCGCTAGGGTCTATATCGATGATAATTTTTCTGGCTTCCCTGGCAAAATCTTTTGGGGGAGAGCCGGATTTGCGCGAATCAAGTCGAGAACCGATGACGATCACCAGATCGGAATTCTGAATCGTAAAATTACCATATCTCGTTCCATGAGAGCCAAATGAACCCACAAGTTGAGGATAAGCCACATCGAGGAAATCCCTCATGGCAAAGGAAAGCAAAACCGGAAATCCCAATATCCTGATAAAATCCAACGCCAGCGCTTCCGCCTTAGACAAACGAACGCCCCAACCCAGGACAATGACCGGTCGTTTCGATTGGTTGATCATTTGAATGCACGCACTTATATCGTCATCCCTCACTTTATTATCAATGGGGGCCGCTTCGGGGATATAAGGGCACAGATGATCCGGGTCGATATCCACGCGTTGCAGGTCATCGGGAATGTCCACCAGGACGGGACCGGGCCTACCCGATTTGGCTATATGAACAGCTTTTTCCAGTTCATACCTGATTCTGCCGGGTTCCCGAATCATAATGGCGTATTTGGTGATGGGGCGAAACAAATCCACAGTGTCGGTTTCCTGGAAACCGAGTTGCCGGATTCCCTTGTTACCTTTGAGACGAAAAGTAGCTACTTGTCCCGTTAGATACAGGACGGGGACCGAGTCGTAGTAGGCGCAACAAACTCCGGTGATCATATTCGTTGCTCCTGGTCCGCTGGTGGAAATCGCGGCGCCTAAATTCCCCGTCACCCTGGAGTAGGCGTCGGCCATCATCGCAGAGGCCTGTTCGTGCTGGGCGCAAATATAGTCGATGTCCGGATTTTTGGCCAGTGAGTCGATCATGTGAACGGAGGCCCCGCCGGTGATCACAAACGCATGTTTGATGCCCTGGTCCACTAAAAACCGGGCAATATAATCAGATAGTTTCACCGGAACTCCATCATTCGATTCTTGGTGCAAGTAAGGATAGAATCATTCTCACTCAGGGAAATGCTCACCCCCATCTATTTATCCTCGGTTATCCATTCCCGCTTCAATCCCGCTCCAATGGACCAGATATAGTGGCACATGGGCGCGTAACCCGTGTGCAATACTTCATCGTTCATTCCAAACATGAATACGTTTTTTAAGTAGCGCTCCGTCAATTCCCGCAGGGTTTTCATGCTTTTTAAATTGATGTGCTGAACTTCGCTTCTTGGCGAAGCATACTGGGAAGCGGTGATGTTGGGAGTTCCGGTGATCAAGACTCCATCGGGAGTCAGACATCGGATGACCCCCTCCATAAAGGAGGATTCGTTTTTCGGTTCCAGATGCTCAATAACATCGATGCTGAATGCCGCCTCCACCTTCAATTCCAAAGATTCTTTGTTCAAGTCGCAAACACGGTGCTCTATGTTTGAAAGCATGGCCAACCGGCGGATATTTCCTTCGATCAATCGTTTGTCCCAGTCGACGGCAAAAACTTTAGTGACCGCTTGGGCAATAATTGGCAAACCAAAGCCATCGCCCGGTCCAACTTCCATGACTGTCTTTTTTCCTTCCAGCATTTTTGCGCAAAACTTATACCTCGAAAGCACAAAAGCCATGTGCTTCGGGTCATTGATCAAGCTGTACGAGGTCCAAGGTCCTAACAGCAATTCCTGGGTATCAAACTGGTAGTCCGTGCCCTCCGCATATAGTTCCTCCGCGGATTTTTTTTTATCATTTGCGTTCATAGCGGATCACCTTAAATTAGCCGAAAATTTTCTGTTTAACACAACCCTTATGGCTCCACGTTACCGCTACGCCGCAACTTGAATTTATCCGGGTTTTCACGAAGCTGGGTAATAAGCCCTTTTCCTCCCTCCCTCCAGGGGTCGTGAACCACGGAAAAATTTCGACCACCCGCTACTTCTTTTCCCTGCTCGACGCACCAGTTGATGCAACCGTAGATAGATTCCCTGGAGGTTCCCTGATCGCCTGAATCTAAAAACTTTTTGACTTTTTGATAACTCTCACCCGCGCCTTCAGGACAATTCAATACTTGGTCATGGATTTTGGTTCTCACCCAGCCGGGGCCTACGATAAAGACATTCAAGTCGTCGTTTTCATCATCCAAAAGCTCGCTCATCTTGATAAGCATAATTTTTGAGGCGCAATACGCGGAAAAATTAGGAAAAGCATTATTGGTTCCCCCTCCAGCAAAAAACGCCACATGCGAAACACTTTCTTTACGCCGATGGGGATATAGATAATGAAGAACTCGAAGCTGGTCCGTACAGTTGATCCTCACCGATTGATCCCAAGAGTCGAAATCACACGAAAAAAACTTCCCCAGCGGTTCGGTGGTGCCAACCGCGGAAATAAAAATGTCCCAGGGGGTAGAAAGTTGGGTATAGAGCTGTATGGATTTTTCGATGCTTTTTTTTTCAGCGATGTCGCAATGGAAAAGGTCCCAACCTGTTTCCGCGATCAACTTTTTTCCTCCATCTTTATTCCTGTATGTTCCAAAGACCCTGTGTCCATCATTATTGTATTGCATGGCCAATGAAATCCCGATGTCACTGGTTATTCCCAGAATAAATATATTTTTTGCGGAAAGATTATTGGCCACCAACTCCTACCTCATTGAAAGTTTTACAACTTCGAGTGCGAACCGTCGCAAAAAGGCGAATTTCCAGTATGGCCGCAGTCACAGATCACCACCCGTTTTTCTTCCTGCATGACATGTTCTTTGGGAGTTTTGCCGGTCTCCTTGGTTGCATGCGAACCGTCACAGTAAGGTTTGTTCGCGGATTCGCCGCAGGTACAATAATGTTTGATTCCGGGAGTTTCATCTACAAAATGGGGTGAATTTTCGTAAGCCATTTTTTCTCCTTGGTATTGGATTTTGTTAATGGGTCATTAAAAATTACAAATAATGTCCCGGATGTCAATCGAAATTGAGGGTGCTCGCTAACAGGTTGCTGAAAAAGGGAAAAACTGTGTCAGCGAGTCTTGTTTTGAAAAATGCCGATTTTAAGTAGCACAGACTTTCCAGTCTGTGCGCACAGGCAGGAAAGCCTGTGCTACCACTTGCTTATGTTAAACCGCAGAACTTGAAATTAACATTTCAGAGTCCCAAAAAGACTTTTTCAGCAACCTGCCAATGTTATGGATTTGCTCAAATCAATCTGCGGATCAAACTCCAGTAGGCATTGAGAATGGGGCTTAAAAAATTTTCCATCAATGGATGATTCATTCCCGCCACGGCCAGTCGGCCCTGGTAAAGCCGGATGATTTCTCTATCGGGAATCCTCCTGCGGGCTTGAATGTCCCGTCTTTTTTTAAGGATGCGGGGCAGGAGCGCTGTCAATTCAAAATAACTCTTTAATTTTAAAATGAGCCATCCGTGCAGGACGGTGTGGACCCATTGCGCTAATTCTACCATCATCAGGGCGGGGAATATCAGGATGAGGGTTTTACATTCAAGATTTTTTATCAGAATATACAGTCGGTTTTTTTCGGAGTAATAAAACTTTCTGGTTCCTTTATTGAACTTGTAGTGGTGATAAAGAATCGATTTGGGTGTGGCCATGATCTTCCAACCCGCAAGTCGTATTCGCCAGG
>Ga0114931_10008961_pt1 | contig 12031 bp, 10 predicted proteins | sample 2SBtaG_FD_89579 | JGI IMG/M metagenome (GOLD analysis project Ga0114931, IMG submission 89579) | Deep subsurface microbial communities from Kolumbo volcano to uncover new lineages of life (NeLLi) - 2SBTROV14_V59a metaG | ecosystem: Environmental > Aquatic > Marine > Volcanic | place: Kolumbo...
AGACACCGGTTCATCCTATGAAGACGGGGCTGTGCTGGGCAGTTACATCGGAATAATTCCACTTTCTGAATTACCAAACGGAAAATATTTTACAAGGTTATTTACCAAAAAAGATGAACCGGTTGCCAAAAAACTGGAAGGTATTACGGTGAAAGGATTTGAAAATAAAATCCTTATGGTGGTAACTGTATCGGACAATGATGACGGTACTTCCGACATCTACGAACTCGGTCTTACATTAAATGACAAGCTTATAAAACAATTAGCCATTGAATAGCGTTGTACATCAATTCACGCTGAACAATTTTATCTCATGCAATTCAAGTTACTTTTATTATTTTTTACTTTTTCATGTTTCGGCATTTTGTCATCCCATGCTGCTACTGAAGTTCAGAAAGGAAAATTTACGATCAGCGGGTTTGTAAAAGATAAAAGCAATGGTGAAAGTTTACCCGGCGCTACCATTTACATCAAAGAACTGAAAAAAGGAACCGTTTCCAACAACTATGGATTTTATTCCATCAGTCTGCCCGAAGGCGATTATCACCTGAGGTATTCCTATATCGGTTATAAAATTACAAACCTGGCATTCCATCTGAAAAGCGATACGACCATCAGTATAGAAATGTCGGCCATTTCTGAAAACCTCAGCGAAGTTGAGATAAAGAGCTAGGCCGTCAACAACAACATTACCAACATACAGATGAGCATCAACACCATCAACAGCCAGACCATTAAGGAGATTCCGGCACTGATGGGGGAAGTTGACCTGATAAAGGCAATCCAGTTGCTGCCTGGGGTAAAGTTTGTTGCGGAGGGTTCATCAGGCATTAGTGTGAGGGGGAGCAGCCCCGATCAGAACCTGATTCAACTGGATGAGGCCACCATTTACAATGCCGGACACCTCATGGGGTTTTTCTCGGTTTTCAACAACGATGCCGTAAGCAACCTACAGCTATATAAAGGCGACCTTCCGGCCGAATATGGCGGAAGGCTGGCTTCTTTGGTGGACATCAGGATGAAAGAAGGCAACATGAAGAAATTTCACGGCAAAGGTGGAATCGGGCTGATCTCCAGCCGGTTGATGCTTGAAGGGCCCATTGTTAAGGATAAGGCTTCGTTTATGATAGCCGGACGGCGAACCTATGCCGACCTGTTCCTCAAACTTTCGTCCAATAATACACTTAAAAACAGCGCCCTTTATTTTTATGATCTGAATGCCAAGATCAATTATATAATCAACGGGAACAATCACATTTACCTTTCGGGATATTTCGGCAGCGATGTTTTTAAGGGTGGCGCTTTTAAAATGAAATGGGGAAATACAACGGGAACACTTCGCTGGAATCATATTTTCAACAAAAAATTGTTCTCCAACTTTTCATTTGTAGCCAGCCGGTTTAATTATGCTCTCGGCGTCCCGGAAGGAAATCAACAGGCATTTAGATGGGAGTCGGCACTGACCGATTACAACCTGAAAGGTAATTTTACCTGGTTCCTCAGCAGTAACAATACCTTAACTTTCGGTTTTACATCCATTTATCATGATTTTTTTCCGGGTGTCATTGAAGGGCTGGGTGAAAATCCGACATTTGGCAAATATGAACTGGGTGACAACCATGCCCTCGAAAGTGCTTTTTATATCAGCAATCAACAAACCATTGGCTCAAAACTCACCCTCCGGTATGGCCTCCGGTTTTCGGTTTTCAATAACATTGGCCCCAATACGGTGTATGCCTATAATGTAGAAGGTGATCCTGTTGATTCCACTTTTTACGGCAACAACAAGATTTACAATACCTATTTCAACTTTGAACCCCGGCTGGGACTGGTTTATCAACTGACGGAAACCGCTTCGCTAAAAGCCAGTTACACTAGGACAGCGCAATACATCCAACAGGCCCAAAACTCAACGGCCGGATCACCCCTGAACATCTGGTTCCCTGCCAGCCCTAACATTAAACCGCAGCTTGGTAACCAGGTATCGGCAGGTTATTTTAAAAACTTTAAGGAAGGGATGTTTGAAACTTCGGTGGAAGGTTATTATAAAACTGTTGATCATGCGGTGGATTTCAGGGATCATGCCGATCTGTTGCTCAACAAATATCTTGAGGGTGAAATTCTGATCGGTAAAGGTTGGGGATATGGCCTGGAACTGATGGTGAAAAAAACAAGAGGAAAGTTCACCGGATGGATAAGCTACACCTGGTCTCGTTCCTTCCGGCAGGTTGACGGAATCAATAACAATGACCCTTACCCCGGTTCATACGACCGGCCCAATGATTTTTCAATCATCGTCAGCTACAAGGTTACCCCTACGATCAGCCTCGGCTTAAACTGGGTTTACCTTACGGGTCAGCCTGTTACCTTCCCTGTAGGCAGATATGAATACGGCAACAACATTGTTCCGGTCTATTCCGAAAGAAATTCCTATCGCTTTCCCGACTATCACCGTCTGGACCTGTCCTTTACCTGGCGGCAGAAAGAACGTCCCGGAAAGCGCTGGCGAAATGAGATCAATTTCTCGGTTTATAACGCCTACAACCGGAAAAACCCATGGGTGATCAACTTTTTGAACGATCCCGATAAACCCAACACAACTTATGCAGAAATGATCTATTTGTTCGGCATCATACCGTCAGTAACTTATAACTTTAGCTTTTAATGATGATGAAAGAAAAAATATCAAATATTAAAATCAGGAACACCGGATTTTTTAAAATGCTGTTTCTTCTGGTTCCTCTCTTTATCCTGGCACTTCATTCCTGTACCGAAAGGATAGACATCAAAACCGATGAAAGTTTTCAAAAACTGGCCGTTGAAGGTTATGTCACTGCTCAAATACAATACGTCAGGCTGACCAAAACATCGGGATATTTCTCACAGGAAGCTCCTGAACCAGTCAGAGAAGCTCTTGTTACCGTTAGCGACAGTATTAATATCTATTCATTTTCTGAATCGGCTGACCAGCCCGGATATTACACCCCTGAAAATACAATACCAACAAAAACAGGAAACAAATATAAGCTGACCATTGACCTGAAAAATAAAATTGGCGGAGAAACTCATTTTGAGTCGGAAGAAGCTACAATGCCAGGTTTTAGCGGATCAATTGATTCTATCCGGACCATCTGGCGTGGACAATTTGACCGCTGGATAATTAAACTGTATGCTTATGAACCGCCGGGACCTGATTATTATATGTTTAGCGCACAGCGTAACGGAATATGGGTTACCGACAGCCTGTCGCGCATTGGCCTTACCGATGACCGCCTGGTGGACGGGCAATATCTTCCAGGGATCTATGTGCTTTCCCTTTACCAGGACGAACTTGAAGTAGGTGACACCGTTACCCTGTTCACTTCTTCCATTACCCATGATTATTACCGTTATCTGGACGAAGCCAGGCAGGAACTGGCCCCAAAAGCCCCGTTATTCAGTGGCCCGCCGGCTAACGTACGGTCTAATATCAGCAATGGTGCCCTGGGCTATTTCGCTGTGTATTCTTCCGTTGCCACAACCAGTGTCATTGACAGTTCAGGTATCTGGGAATGACTTGTCCATAGGATTTATTTTTTACTGTTTTTTATATAACCGTTCTGCTAAGTGTTTTTATGAAAATGCCAAGGCATCCCTGTTCGATCCTTTCCCTATTACCGGCCAAATTTGGATGCAATCGGGATCAGAAACCAAATCTCTTGCCCTTGTGAGGGCACCAACAACTACTTATAATTATGGGGATTGGAACTGTTGGTTAGGACACAAACGGCGGAGAAGCGGAGAATGGTTGCAGTTTTTATGAGCCTTCTCTGTTTTTCACCTGTTCACCTGATGAGAATTTAATACTTTTGAAAAAAAATTCAGAAATGGAGTTATCACCCCTTACCGCACTTTCACCTGTTGACGGACGATACCGGAGCAAAACAGAAGGACTGGCTGATTTTTTTTCGGAATATGCCCTTTTCAAATACAGGACAAAAGTTGAGATTGAATATTTTATTGCGCTTTGTAAAATACCCTTGCCCGCACTGAAACAGTTCAGGAAAAAGGATTTTGTGCCGTTGCGTAAAATTTACAAGAACTTTTCCACTGTGGATGCACGAACAATAAAAAACATAGAAAAAACAACTAACCATGACGTAAAGGCTGTTGAATATTTTATCAAACAGCATTTTGTTCAGCTCGGCCTGGAAAAATACAAAGAGTTTATCCATTTCGGCCTGACCTCACAGGACATCAACAATACGGCTGTTCCCCTGTCATTGAAGGATGCACACAATTTAATTGTTGTTCCCGCTGTAGAAAAACTAATGGACATACTCAACAAGTTGTCAAAAAAATGGAAAACGGTACCCATGCTGGCCCGTACACACGGACAACCGGCCTCGCCTACCCTGCTGGGCAAAGAAATCTTTGTCTTTTATGAAAGGCTGTCAAACCAGACTCAACTATTGCGCACCATTCCTTTTTCGGGAAAATTCGGCGGGGCAACCGGAAACATGAATGCCCACCTTGTAGCTTATCCGGGCATTGACTGGGAAAACTTTGCCATCCGGTTTCTGAACAACGACCTGGGACTGCACAAGCAGAAAACAACGACACAAATTGAACATTATGATTACCTCGCTGCCTATTTCAACAACCTCGCACGCATCAACACCATCATGATTGACCTTTGCCGGGATATGTGGTTGTATATTTCGATGGATTATTTCAAACAAACAATCAAAGCCGGTGAAATCGGTTCTTCAGCCATGCCGCATAAGGTGAACCCCATTGATTTTGAAAATGCCGAAGGCAACCTGGGTCTTGCCAATGCGATTTTTCATCATCTCGCTGAAAAACTGCCCGTATCACGATTACAGCGCGACCTCACCGATTCAACGGTAATCCGTAACATCGGGACACCCCTGGAACTTACACTCATCGCCGTGAAATCGCTGATCAAAGGCCTGGACAAACTCATCCTGAACAAAACAAAACTGACCGCCGACCTGGATAACAACTGGGCTGTGGTTGCCGAAGCCATCCAGACCATATTGCGGCGTGAAAACTATCCCGATCCTTACGAAACACTCAAAGAACTGACAAGGACAAACCGGAAAGTCACTGCTAAATCCATCAAACAATTTATTGACGGGCTGGATGTGCCTGAAGAGATAAAAAATGAATTAAAAGCCATCACACCACACAATTATACCGGAATTAATTTGTTTAAATAAAAAAGGTCAGGCTCTTTTACACTACTTTGAATTTTTTGAACCGAATCCATGAAAAAATTTTACAGAGTACTTGCATACATCAAACCATACTGGGGATTTGCCGGTTTGAACGTTATGTTCAACATCCTGACTGTGGTCTTCTCTTTGTTTTCATTTACCCTGCTAATCCCTTTTCTCAACCTTTTGTTCGGCATCAATAAACTGGTAACCTCAAAACCGGAATTTGGTTTTAGTAAAGATGCCCTTCTCGACAGCCTGAATTATTTTATCAGTAACGTGATCATCCATCAGGGGAAGGTACAGGCGCTGATTTATATTTGTGTGGTTATACTTATCGCTTTTTTCCTGCGTAATTTTGCCCGGTTTTTTGCCATGTATTTCATGGCCAATGTGAGGATTGGGGCTGTAAAAGCTATGCGTGATGAAATCTATAAAAAGCTGCTGATACTCCCGTTGTCATTTTATACCAAACAGAAAAAAGGAGACATCATCGCCCGCACTACCACCGATATTCAGGAGGTTGAATATTCCATCATGAATTATCTTGAGATGATTGTCCGTGATCCCGTTACGGTGATCGCATACCTTATTTTCATGATCATTTTAAGCCCTAAACTGACGTTGTTTGTTCTGATCATCCTGCCTGTCACCGGCCTGCTGATCGGGCAAATTGGCAAAACCCTGCGTAAACAATCCAGGATCGGGCAAAGTAAGTTTGCCTCTTTACTGGCTATCATTGAAGAAACCATTTCCGGTTTACGGATCATCAAAGCGTTTAATGCCATCGGATATTCCGATAAAAAATTCAAACAAGAAAACAGCAGTTATGCCAGAACACTGCTGTGGATATATCGCCGGCGCGATCTTTCTTCACCGCTCAGCGAATTTTTGTCCTCTGTGGTTATTGTTGTCGTCCTTTGGTTTGGAGGTAAAATGGTCTTAAGCGACACCCCTGCCATAGAGGCTTCTGCCTTCATTACCTATATTGTTGTTTTTTCCCAGATCATTCCACCGGCCAAAACCTTTGCCCAGGGATTTTACAGCATTCAAAAAGGCATTGCTTCGGCAGATCGCATTTTTGAGATACTGGATGCCGACGAGGTGATCGAAGAAAAACCGGAGGCCCTTGCCATTTCTTCTTTCCAAAAGGAAATTGAATACAGAAATGTAGGGTTTACCTACGACCATGAGCCGGTGCTGAAAAACATCAACCTGAAAGTACACAGGGGCAGGATTGTTGCGCTGGTGGGTGAATCGGGCGGGGGAAAATCCACCATGGTTGACCTTTTACCCCGGTTTTATGATGTAACCCGGGGGGAGCTGTTGCTTGACGGGATAAACATCAAAGAATACAAGATCAATAACCTGCGTGCGTTGATGGGAATTGTTTCGCAGGAAAGCATCCTTTTTAACGATACCATCTTCAACAACATTGCCTTTGGTGAAACGGGAGTTTCGGAAGAAGAAGTGATAGCGGCAGCCAAAGTGGCCAATGCCCACGACTTTATTATGCAAATGGAAAAGGGGTACCAAACCAACATTGGCGACCGGGGCATGAAACTATCGGGAGGACAAAGGCAACGCATCAGTATTGCCAGGGCCGTACTGGCCAACCCGCCAATTCTTATTCTGGATGAAGCGACCTCTTCGCTGGATACCGAAGCCGAGAAGCTGGTGCAGACGGCTTTGAACAATGTGATGAAAGACCGTACCACGGTGGTTATTGCCCACAGGCTTTCCACTATCCGGCATGCCGATGAAATTGTTGTGCTGAAAAAAGGGGAAATCGTTGAGCGCGGCACCCATTCCCAACTGATCAAAAGGGAAGGTGTTTACAAACGGCTCCAGGACCTGCAGTCGTTTAAATAGGGAATGGCCGAACCGAAAATTTCAATGTCCTTTTTAAAATAAACGTTTTTAGTAAGGTTCCCGAAATTTTATAATGGCTACCCGGTATCCTGACAATTAAGGGTAATAAAAAATTTACCCGCCTATTTCGACAGCTTATAATAATACTCCGCTTTCTTCTTATCATCCAGCCGGGTGTAAATGTTACCAAGGTACTGGGCATATTCCGGTTTGGGATCGAGTTTGTATAAATGTATAAAATAATACAGCGACTTTTTAAAATCAGCCGTCACCACATCCAGGGATTTCAGCAGATGCTTGTACTGTTTGTTGGTTTTGTTCTTATTGTATGCTTTCAGTTCCGACTGGTACAGATTTTCAGCCCGCCAGAAATAATTGACGGCAAACCAGTTTAAGGCTGTTTTGTTTTCTTCATTCATATTCAGTAAGTTGCCTGCTACCAGATTACATACCGAATCGTTATCCAGGGCTTTGTTCACCTTGAAATAATCTTCAAGCAACTTTTGGTTAAATGCAGCCTGTGCATTCAGTTTGGGCCACATTTCTTCAGCTTGTTGCCAGTTTTGGCTTTCGGTATAAAGTACAAATAACCGGCTATTGACCGAATCTGTTTTTACACCTCCGGGATAATTTTTCAGATAAGTCTCCAGGGCTTCCATTTCCCTGGAAAGGTTATCCCTGGAACGATACAACTTTGCCAATTCATAATAGGTATCCCCGGTAACAAAGTCAGTGTATGTATTTTTCGTGTACAAGTCCTCCGCCATATCATTATGCCCCAGTTTCATGGCACAGTAAGCTGCTTTGGCATAAACCGGGCATTCTTTTTGGTTATCTGTTTTCTCGTAATGACCGATTACCTGCTCTAAATCATTCAATGCCGTCTGGTAATCACCCTGTTGAAAAGCGGTTTCACCACTCTGTTGCATTTGGGTAACCTGTTTTGTTCCCGAACAGGCAAAAAGCAACATCAGGGAAACGGTCAGGGTGCCGACAAAAATTTTTTTCATTTCGCCTTTCTTTTTTTGACGCGGCAAATGTATAAATAATTAACCCCTTTTAACAGCCGGAAAGGTCAATGTTTGATTTGTTCTGTTATTTTTGTAGAAATTTTATTAATCCATGGACTTAAGCAAGATATTATCAATTTCAGGCAGGCCCGGATTGTACCGCCTGGTAGGCGAAGCTAAAAACAACATTGTTGTTGAATCGTTGATTGACGGCAAACGGGCCCCGGCATTTTCCCATGAACGCATCAGCAGTTTACATGAGATCAGCATTTATACCACGGATGAAGACATGCCGCTGGTAGATGTTTTCAAAAAAATATTTGAATTGCAGGAGGGAAAGCCGTTGGCTGATCCCAAAAAAATGTCATCCAATGAACTCAAAGCACTGATGGCTGAAGCGGTTCCCGATTATGACAGTGATGCGGTATATGTTTCAGACATTAAAAAAATATTCAGCTGGTATAACTTCCTGCTTGACAAAGACCTGCTGGAATTTACCGATGAAGAGGAATCCGAAGAACCAACAGAAGACGAAAAGGAAAGCCCGAAAGAAGACGAGCAAGAAAAAAAATGATGAAGCGTATTCAGGATTTTACAATTAAATCTTACTGCCGGCTTAACACTACGAGCTATATCATCACCTTTCAATCCGGTCAACCCATCGAACCTGTCCTGCCCGGACATTTTGCAGAAATAAAAGTGCCTGATGCACCTGATGTTTTTTTGCGCAGGCCCATTTCGCTGCTGGATGCGGATTACTCAGAAAAGTCGCTGAGTTTTTACATTAAAGTGGTTGGAAAAGGGACACGGAAACTTGGGGAACTCCAAACCGGACAGACTGTTAATATAATTTACCCGCTTGGTAATTCATTTTCTCTAAACCGGTCAAAAAACATCCTTATTACCGGGGGTGGTTCTGGCATCGCACCTTTCATCCTTCTTGCCAGGGCATTAAAAAAGAAAAACAGCAGCATCACCTTCCTGTTTGGCGCAAAAACCAAAAGTGATATTGTACTGACTGAGGAATTTGAAAAATATGGAAAGGTGCTGATCACTACCGAAGACGGTACGCTGGGGGAGAAAGGGCTGGTTACACAACATCCGGTTTTTAATGATGTTGGAATTTTTGATAAAATATACACCTGCGGGCCTGACCCGATGATGAAAGCCGTGGCGAAAATTGCCGGAGAAAAAGGAATTGATTGCGAAGCTTCACTGGAAAACATGATGGCATGCGGGTTTGGCGCCTGCCTGTGCTGTGTGACGGAAACCACTTCAGGAAACAAATGTGTTTGCACCGAAGGACCGGTCTTCAACACCAAAGAACTGGTATGGTAAACTTAAAAGTTAAAATAAAAGACCTTGAATTAAAAAATCCTGTCACCACGGCATCGGGAACGTTTGGATTTGGGGAAGAATTTGATGACTTCTTTGACCTGAACGTTCTTGGGGGCATCTTCGTGAAAGGACTGACGCTGAAAACACGTGAAGGCAACCCTTATCCACGCATGGCCGAAACGGCTTCCGGAATGCTGAATGCCGTGGGGCTGCAAAACAAAGGGGTGGATTATTTTATCAGCGACATCTATCCCCGTATCAAACACCTGGATACCGGGATCATTCCCAATGTGAACGGCTCGACGGTGGAAGAATATGTTGAAGTCACTGAAAAGCTGAATGAGGTGGAAGGCATCAATGCCATCGAGCTAAATATCTCGTGCCCCAATGTAAAGGAAGGGGGAATGGCCTTCGGCGTGAGCTGCCCTTCGGCCATCGCCGTTACGGAGGCTGTCCGCAAGGCTTTTGACAAAACGCTTATCGTCAAACTCTCGCCCAATGTAACCGACATCACCGAGATTGCCAAAGGCGTGGAAGGCGCCGGAGCGGATGCCGTTTCACTGGTGAACACTTTTCTCGCCATGGCCATTGATGCCAAAACCCGCAAACCGGTTTTATCCACCATCACCGGGGGATTGTCGGGCCCGGCCATCAAGCCCATCGCCCTGCGGATGGTGTGGCAGGTTTACCATGCCGTGGACATCCCCGTTATGGGTATGGGTGGTATCATGAATGCAACCGACGCCATTGAGTTCATGCTGGCCGGCGCTTCTGCCATCCAGGTTGGGACAGCTAACTTTATTGATCCTGCCGTCTGCCCTAAAATTATTGATGGCATTGAAAAGTATTGTGCAGAACAAGGATACCGTTCGGCCCGGGAAATTGTCGGGGGCCTGATTAAAGAATAACCAATCCTTTTGTCGGTTTTTGGTTATCACTCATTTATTTCCGACTTTTGCTCCAACCGTTAAAAAATTATTGATGTCACCGTTATCAACAGCGCTTCTCATCACAGCCATCATCAGTTTTGGTTTGCTGACCTGGGCTGCGTTCATGTCAATTTCTGAAAGGGAGCCACGGGCAGCAAAGTTGTTTTTTTCTCTATCTGTACCGGCAGCCCTTCCCTTTCTTGCTGTGGCTTTCCTGAATTTTCCCTATCAACCTTTTGTTGGCTTTGGTTTATTGATCCTCATTTACGGCACATTGACCGTCTTTCTTATCCCAACAGGAAAAAACAAAAAATACAGGCAGGTGGTTCCTCCCACGCAAATTGATGAACGCGACACCATGTTCTCAAGAAACGAATTAAAACCGGAAACAGTTGAATTTGAAGAGTATTACAAGAACAATCCCGAAAAAAGAAAACCGGATGATGCCTTCCGGAAAAAGCCGGGTCTTCTGCATCCGGGAAGCTCACAATACAATCCCTTTCATTTTGCTTCAGCAGATGCCAGTTTTGAAACCATTGAAGAATTAAGAACATTTGTTGACGGGCCCGTGGCAGCCCAAAGGATATCTGCAGACAGGGAAAAAACAAGTCGTTACATCAAAACCTGGTCGAAAAAACTGGGCGCAGTGGATTGCGGGATAACCGAACTGAAAAAATACCATTTGTATTCCGTTGGCGGACGGGCTGAACGGAGAAACAAGCCGGTGATAAACAACCACAAATATGCCATTGCCTTTACGGTGGAGATGGACAGGAAAATGATTGCCCCGGCCCCTGCCGGTACTGTGGTCATGGAATCGGGACAGCAGTACCTTGAATCGGGAAAAATCGCTTTGCAGGTATCCGCCTTCATCCGGAACCTGGGCTATGATGCACGGGCCCACATTGACGGTAATTACCAGGTTGTGTGTCCATTGGTGGCGAGGGATGCCGGGCTGGGAGAAATTGGCAGGATGGGTCTTCTGATGACCCCCAAACTGGGGCCGAGGGTACGGATTTCGGTGGTTACAACCAATTTTCCACTGGTCGTTGATCAACCCCTGCATGATTTCTCTGTAATTGATTTTTGCGATAAATGCAAAAAATGTGCGGATGCCTGTCCCAGTCAGGCTATATCGTTCAATAGCCGGGAGAATATTAACGGTGCAAAACGCTGGCAGATCAATCAGGAATCCTGCTTCACCCTGTGGACAGTTATGGGAACCGATTGTGCACGGTGCATCAGTGTTTGTCCCTATGCACATCCTGACAACGCCCTGCATCAGGCCGTTAGGTTCGGAATCAGAAATTCATCACTCTTCAGAAGCGCAGCCCTTAAACTGGACGACGCTTTTTACGGACGCAAACCTGCCTCTGCCCCACTGCCTGAATGGACAAAAATTTAGGGGGGTTTTAAAAATTCCTTTCTTTCAAGAAACAAATATAAGAGATAATACCGAATCGTTATCCCCGAAATTAATTCGGGGATAATCGTCGGCATTATACTAAAATTTATTTAATAATCTTTTTAGCGGTTTAGTATAAGATGCGAGGCATAAATTTTTATGAATAGCCTAAGCTATTGATAAAAATTTTAACGATGTCAGATTGTCTGTTATATTTGTTCCCACAGGGTTCTCAGCGTTTTTCATATACTTCTTCAA
>Ga0114931_10008962_pt1 | contig 12031 bp, 11 predicted proteins | sample 2SBtaG_FD_89579 | JGI IMG/M metagenome (GOLD analysis project Ga0114931, IMG submission 89579) | Deep subsurface microbial communities from Kolumbo volcano to uncover new lineages of life (NeLLi) - 2SBTROV14_V59a metaG | ecosystem: Environmental > Aquatic > Marine > Volcanic | place: Kolumbo...
CAGCAGCCTGCCTGGTTGGCCTGGGACCCGGGCCATGACACAAGCAGAGCGAGTGGACCTGTCCCTGATTATCCCGCCTGAATCCGGGGTCTCCGGGATGACGCATTAATCAGCACTATTGATCAATGCCTCGAGAGGAACCGTATCGAAGGTATGAATTCTACCACCGTGCTGCTGGATGAAATGCTGCGCATCATCGCGACGGGAAAAAGGCACCACTTCCGGCGTCTGCATACCACCGAGGCGATCGCTGCCAACGACATAAAATGCCGTGTGTGCATCGATCCAGGTACCGGGCTCGGGTTGATCCCAACTGGCGCGCCCGATATCAGTGACATAGATCGCCGCAATAGTCTTCGGTTCACCGGGCAGACGGGTAAAGGCGAGAGCGTCGTGCACCGAGGTGAACCACAGCGGTTGTGTGCGGCCGATCAGGAAAACCTGCCCCTTGGGTCCATCATGATCCAGCACCGTCATGCCGCAGAAATAACCGACCGCATCCGTTGTCAGCTCCTGAGGCCCGGGAACTGCTTCCGGCTGCCGTTCACTACAGGCCACACCCAAACCCGTAATAATAAGGACGACGACATAAGCATAGAGAGACCGCATTACAGCTCCCTGCGGTGAAAGACCGCCATGGTCACCGCCAGTGGAGCGATCACCCATATCTATAAAAGACCCAGTAACAGCGGAATCCCAAACCCGGCGCGGGCGGCTACAGCGGCGACGCCGGCGACCTGTCCGACAGTGTCGAATGCGGTCAGGTTCAACAACCGGTAGGTGTCAGAAGGACTGAACAGCATCAGTGTGGAAAACAGCGCCTGCCCTATTCGTTGCTCGTGATCGGCCAGCAACAGGCCCAGCAGGGCAAGATCATACAGCACCACGAAGATCAGCCATAGCACGATAGCGGCACCGGCCGCCGTGCTGCGTTCGCGAACCAGCACGCTGACCAGATAGCCGAGCGCTATAAAAACCGCACCGAGCAGCAGCGAGCTAGCCATCATGCTGAGATAGGCCTGCCAGCCGAGTATGCTGTTTTCAGTAAACACAATTGTGATCAGCGCCGCGCCGCCGTAGCCGATGATAACCGCTGTCAGCAGAATCATCAGGTGCCCGAAAAACTTCCCGGCCACCACCTGCCAGCGCGCCACTGGGTAGGTCAGCAGCAACAGCATGGTGCCGCGCTCGAACTCGCCGACCAGGGCATCGAACGACAGTAACAATGCAATCAACGGCAACAGATAAACACTCAGACTGGTAAGACTGACCACACTCACATTCAGCGCACTGACGCGTGTACTGCCGGTGGGCGCAGAACCCACCAGCAACAGTACCAGAGCCGTTGCACCCAGCAGGGTGATAGCTGCCGCCACCCAGCGGTTACGCAGGCCGTCAAGAAATTCATTGGCCGCCAGTATCACTATCGCTCTCATTGCGGTTGCGCTTTCTCCATGTGGTGGTTGTAAATATCGTCCAGCCGTGGCGGAACCACATCCACATCCTCGACAACATCGCCCAGGCCGGAAATCTGCCGGAATAACACCATCTTGGTCATACCCTGACAAGCTAACTCGAGACCATGATCATTCATGCGCCGCAACTCGCCCAAAGGCGCAAGCTGTTCGGCCACGCGGGTGAGGTCCCCTTTTGCTACCCGCAGCCTGACCTTGATCGGCAGACCCGCCTGCCGGGTCAGTTCGGCCAGTGTATCGCACGCCACGATGGAACCGTTCTTCATGATTGCGATACGGTCAGCGCGCACCTCGACTTCGTTCAGGGAATGGGATGATGTCAACGACGTGGTGCCGGATAGACTGAGGGTATCGATCAGCTTATAGAATTGCTGGCGCAGCGAAGGATCCAGACCGCTGGTCGGCTCATCCAGAAACAGCAGGCGTGGTTGGCCAAGCATTGCCTGAGCCAGACCAAGCCGCTGGCGCATCCCCTTGGAATAAGTGCTTACGCGCCGCCCCGCCGCCTCGTCCAGGCCGACTCGGGCCAGAATGGCACGGCATTCGCTTTGCGCCACACCCTTGAGCCGTGCATAGAAAGCGAGTACTTCGTGGCCTTTCATCGCACTGTGAAACGCGACACTTTCAGGCAGGTAGCCTATGGCGCGTCGATGTTCTGCGGCAGCGGCAGCCGGATCGACGCCGAGCACGCGTACTCTGCCCGCACTGGGGTGTGTCAGACCCAGCATCAATTTCAATAAGGTTGTCTTCCCGGCACCATTATGACCGATCAGCACCATACGCTCACCACCGTGCACCGCCAGCTCGACGCCACGCACCACCGTCTTGTCAGCGTAGCGCTTGCTCACACCAGCAAGCTCGATCGCTCTGCCCTGCAGATTTCCTTCACCCATCAGAGCGTACCGGCGAATCAGGAATAGCCATCAGGGGGGAACTGTCGCTCACGCCACCCGGGTACAGCGCCGGGAATTCGGATTGCGCCCAGCGCAGCACCTATGCCGCCGGACTGTTAAGCAACAACTTGGCCAGCGGATGGCGCCAGACGATCTGATCTACCAGATCGTTCGGCCGGTAGGGCTGGTCGGCGATACCGTCCTTGTCGAGGTCAAACGCTGGATTGTTACTCCAGTAGTTTCCGCGCCCTTCGAAAGACCATTCTATGTACCGAGTACCAACATATTTCACCTGGGTACGATTGTTCACGAACGCATTTCCGTAGACCTGGTTCCGTTCGGAACCGGCGGTAAAATGAATACCGATCTGACAACCGGAAAAGTAATTTTCATGAATGCGGTTGACATTGGCGTTATAGATAAAAACACACTTTTCCGCTCCACCCAATACCCGGTTAGCGCGGATATCCGAGTGGTTGGTGTAGTTGAAAAACAGGCCCCGATCTCGGTCACCTTCAGAGACATTACCCGTGACCGCTAAATTTTCCGAATACATCAACGCGTAGCCGACATGGTTGCCACTGGAAAGGTTGAAACTGACCTCGCTGTCGTGGGTATACATATAGTGAATGGCGAAGCGCAGATCGTGCAGCCGATTGCCGCGAAACACATTATTCCGACTGGTGGTTACAAAGATTCCATCCCGCCCAAAACGGATATCATTGTCCTCGACCACGGAACCGGGTGTATTCCACAACTGAACACCGTTACCCCGTTCGTTTACGTGCGGCCGGGTGCTGCCAACGACAACGTTACCCCGCACAACGGCATCTTCAGGGCCTTTTAGATATATACCGATCAGGTTCTGTTTCAGCCGATTACCATCAATCAGTGCACGGTCTCCTTCAGGCGTGACAAAAATACCGCTGTCTTCGCTAGCCAGGCTGGTGCCGGAATTCCGCACAGTCACACCACGCACCACGACGTCAGGCGCCGCAATGGTTATCACTCGCCCTTCCCCACCACCATCTATGATACTGGAAGCCGAGCCGGTCAATTCCAGCGGCTTGTCGATAACGATCCGGCCGGCATATCTTCCTGCCTCAAGCAGCAGCCGGTCACCGGGCCCGGACTGGTCTATGGCCTGTTGTAACTTTCCTGCGCCGGGCGCCACCGGCCTGTCACTTGCCTGGAGAGGTGAAGACAGACAACCCAGCAGCGCCCACAAAATCCCGCCGGCCAGCAGGCGACTGACCGGCGGTTGTTCGTAGGTGCCGCAATACTGCAAAATACCGATGGCTATGCCGGCTCCACCAGCATCCGACCACGCATTTCCATGTGCAGCGCGTGACAGAACCATTGGCAGTAGAACCAGTGCACGCCGGGACGGTCCGCCGTAAGGTCACCGACGAGGTGGCCTGTGGTCCGATTTCCATGGCAATTCCGTAATTGGCGAGGGTGAAGCCGTGTGTCAGGTCATCGATCTTATCATTGTTGCTGACGTAGATCGTCACCTCATCTCCTTGTTTCACGGTAAATTTCTCCATACTGTAGTTCGGCGCAACCGACCACATATAGACACGCACCTTCTTGCCGTCGCGGATCACCTTGGAATCCGTATACAGCGTAACGCCATCCTTCTCGGCCTGCGCTGTCGCCTCGGCCCAAATCGGGTCATCCTTCTTCCATACCGAGCGTGGATTGACAATATCGGTACGCACCATGATGCAGTCATGTGGCTCCGCGAAGGTCGGACCATCATGCACAATGGACATCTGCGCACCCGATATATCGATCAGCTGATCGTTCTCCGGTTTCAATGGACCGGCATTGATAAAACGGTCCTTGGAGAACTTGTTGAGCGATACCAGCCATTTTCCATCGGCCTCCCTGGTTTCACCCATGGATGTATGATTGTGCCCAGGTTGATAGTGTACATCGATCTTCTGGATAATCGGATCGACCTTCTTGCCGGCATATGCCTCGACTGCTTTCTGGATGTTCCATTTCACCGCCTGGCTGTCGAGGAACAGGGTAGTAAATGCGTTACCCTTGCCGTCGAATGCGGTATGCAACGGTCCCAGACCCAGTTCCGGCTCGGCGACCACCGCATCCCGCGGCTTGATCTTGTTCCTGAACAGATCAGGCAGGCGCCGCACATCGATCACGCTCACGGTGGGAGAGAGCTTGCCGTTGATCACGACGTATTTACCATCCGGCGCCGTATTACAGCCGTGCGGACTATTGGATACCGGAATATAGCGGGTGTATTTCGAGCCATGCCGGCCGTCGATGACCGGTACCCCCTGCATTTCCTTGTAGTCACCCTTCTTCACCGCCTGCTCGATGGCCTTGATATCGAACACCACCACCCAATCCTGTTCATTGGCGGTCATCTATGCCAGGTTGACACCTTCCTCACTGTTGTAGCAGGTGGAGAAGGCATACAGCCCCTGATAATCGGCATCGCAGTTATCGAGATTGCCATCGACCATTACCTGCCAGGCAACTTCCATGGTGTCACCGTCGATGGCACTGAAAATCGCGTGGTACTTTGTTGGATCATCCAGGTCACGGCCGTCGTTCGGCAGCGGCACACGGTGCTCACCATTGGCAAACACGTAGCCGGTCCGCGGATATTTTTGCGGACGCAGGCCGTGAATGTCCTGGTCGTTGGGAATTTCAATGATCTTGTCACACTTCATGACATCACAACGCACACGGGCGACCCGCGTATTGGCCTTGTCATTCATAAACAGGTAACGGCCATCATAGGTGCCATCGGTAAATGACATGTGGGGATGGTGAAGATCACCATTCATCCAGGTCCCGCCGCGGGTTTCCAGAAACTTTCTGGTATCCGGAAGCAGACCTTCAGTAAGTATCTTACGGCTTTCGTTAGTCATTCCCCAGCCGGTTGCACTACAACGGTTGAACACCGGCACACGCATCAGCTCGCGCATGGAGGGTACCCCCATGATACGCAGCTCACCGGTCTGGCCGCTACTCCAGAACCCGTAGTAATCGTCCAACTCCCCAGGAGCCACATTCGCCTCGCCGTCAGCGGACGCCTGCACCTCACCCGAATACAGCAAGGAACCACCTGCCAATCCCGCCACGCCACTCGCTCCGGCCAGTGCCGCCAGTTTAGCGGAACCACCCAACATCTCTCTGCGGGTGATACCCGCCTTTTGGTCATCAGTATTTGACATCATATTTCTCCCATTCTTTCTGCTCTCGTTTCATCGTCTCCCCAAGGGACACAGCCTGTCTGTACATGCCACTGCACACTAGATTTATTTACCCGGGCTTTTCCAGGTTCCTTTCGGATGTTTTGTTTATCGAATCACTGGGTGTTTTACTGCGACTTATTGCATCCACCCGCTCGGCAATACCCATCTTGTCGCCCTTTGCAACACTCTCCTGTCGCGCCCTTTTCAGACGCTTCTGAATCAGCACCGGGCAGGCATAAACATCCGAATACACCACCTGACAATGAAGACAGTATAGACATTCATTGACGTTGATATTACCTTCCTTGTGGATCGCCTGAACCATGCATTCATTGCCACAGCGCTGACAGGGCGCGCCGCATTCTTTATAGCGCTTGAGCCATTCAAACATGCGCAGCCGGCCGGGTATCGCCAGCGCCGCCCCCAGCGGACACAGGTAACGGCAATAGAAGCGCTCGATAAACAGCCCGGGTAACAATACGGCAATGGCAAACAATACGAACGGCCAATCACGCACGAATTTCAGAATGATCGCTGTCTTGAAAGGTTCGATTTCGGCCAGCCGTTCGGCCACCCCCAGGGAATGCAGTGAGAACCCAAACAGCACGAGAAATATCAGATACTTAATAGACCACAACCGTTCGTGCAAACCCCACGGCAAGGTAATCTGCGGTATCCGGGATAGTTTGGCGACGCGATTGAGCAACTCCTGCAATGCGCCGAAGGGACACAACCAACCGCAATACGGTCCACGTCCCCAAAACAACAGTGCCGCGGCCACCGATCCCCAGAGGATAAATATCAGCGGCTCCATGAGAAAATAGCGCCAATCGAAACCGCTGACGAGTGCATTGAACACCGCCAATATATTGACCACCGACAGCTGCGCATTGGCGTACCAGCCGATACCGATCAAGGTAAACAACAGGAAACCAACGCGCACCTGGCTGGTCAGCTTCGGCCGTTTTACCAACCAGTCCTGGAAGAAGAATATCAATGTCAATATGGCCAGCGCCACCAGTAACACGATGATCTCGGGCAGCTTGGTCACCCACATTTTTATCCACAGAGGTGCATCCGGAGCATCGGCGCCGAGCCACGACTGAATCACTTTGGAGGCCGGTTTTGCTGGCTCAATAATCGTCAGATATTTCTGTGCCGGCGTATACAGCAGATCAAAGGTCTGAAAAACTTTCTTACGCGGCCCGACCGCACGCCCCACCAGCAACTCCAGTTTCCAGGGTCGCGCCGCATCAAAGCCCTGATCAGGCGGCACCAGAAACAGATCGACATCCTTCAGATCGGGAGCACTGCTGGCGGCAATATGGCGCAGTCGCTTATGCTGATAGTCGTGAAAACGGATCTTGGCATCACCCTGTTCGAGCTGGAAACGGTCAAAAATACCACCGCGCACATAGCCCGAGCCCTTGAAAGAATAGCGCCCGCCACCGGCCAGCAGGATAGCCTGCTGGCCGGGTCCCAGACGCTGCATCAGGTTGTTGTATTCTGCCTCGCCGAGGAGACTGCGTCCTACGGCAGGGATGGAAACCAGCGCGGCATACAGTTCGATAAAGGTCTCGTGCGGATCACCCAGCTCGGGATGTTGCGCCGCCAGCGGATTACCCGAGGACTCGAACGCCGTATTGACCTGTTCCAGTGACAGCACCAGTCTGTGTACCGAGCCGTCCGCGAGCAGCGCCGGCCAGTCCTCGACTTTGCCGGCCTGCGCGTTGATAACCGCACGGGGACCGGCATCTTCGGGTTTCGGAGCCAGGTGGCCCAGACGGTGTGTGCGTGCCACTTTGATGGTGCTGCGCAGAATCGTGTCATCCATAACCATCACGGTCACCGTTGCACCGCTCACGACATCAACCTTGTGTTCACCCATTTCAGCACGCACCAGTTTGCCAATATCCAGGCCCTTATACTCATCGAGTACCGCAACGATACGCTGTTCCGGAATGCCTATCAGAACAATAGGCTCGTGATGCTCAACCAGAAGCACATTCTGGATAACGCCATTGAGATCAACGGCCACCAGCTGATGGATAGGCTTACCGGAGTAGCCGGTAGTATTCACGTAGTCGCTGGTAAGGAACACAAAGCCCAGTTGCTCGTTTCCGCTGAAGGCCGGCGCTACCGGCGGCTCGCCTTCCGGCTCGGCGATTCGATCGGCGCCGGGGTATACCACCCGCGGCTCCATGCCCGAGAGAAAACGGGGTAATTCGCTCGCCCCGGCGCTGCCCGCCGCAAGCATCTGTAACAACACCATCAACAGCACCAACTGCACGACAGCGGTGAATCTACGGCAAGCACACTCGGCCAATCCGGTAATGTCTTGGGCCCCGGCGCTATCGAAGAACAGGCTTTTCATTAATTTTGAGGCGGGCAACATAACCATATCGTCGGTGTTAACGAATCCAGTATAGCCAATTCCCGGACACCGGTGATTTGATCAATATCAAGACCTTTTGAGGCGTCCTTTGAGAGAAACCAGAATATATGCGAAACTGCCGACATGCTGACAACCAATGTGCAAACAACCAGTGATCTGATGTCCATTGCCTGGCAGGCTGAACATGAAACCGTCAAGCGCTACACCCGTCTGGCCGAGGCCATGCGCAGGCAAGGCAACCTCGAAGTTACCGCCTTGTTCGATCGCATGATTGAAGAAGAACGCAGGCATGAAGAACTGATCGAGGAATGGGCAGAGCTCGAGGGAGTACAGCTGCGCAAGGATATCGGGCCGATTGTCTGGGAAGATCCGCAGGTCTCAACCGACTACGACGCCGAGGCCGTCGATCCACTACACAGCACACCCTATCGGGCGCTGGCCTTTGCCGTACATAATGAGGAGCGTGCATTTCGCTTTTATATCCGGATCGCCGCAAGCACGGAGGATGAAACCTTACGTGAGTACGCCGAAATTCTCGCGCAGGAAGAACTCGGCCATGCCGCTCTGCTGCGCGCCATGCGCCGGCGTGCCTGGCACGCTGAACAGGACGCTCACCACGAAGATCCCGATATCGACCCAGCGGTGATCCAGACCCTGGGCGACCTGCTCGCGGTGGCACGCTGTGCGGAGTACTGTCTTGCTGCTAACCTGTCTGCCATCGGTAAAACCGATCCTGGACTGGACAAGCTCGGTGACACCATACGCCAGACACTGGTGGATATCGAAGCCAAACTGAAAAATGCCGATCCGCCCGGCTCAGCGGCTGCCAGCGCCGTTCAGGCAATTGAGGATTACAAAACCAAGATCGGTGCGGAAGATAATGCCCCTGACGTGCAGATGAAGCGTCTGCGCACCGATATGGACCGCTGCTTTGCTTTCTACGATGCGGTTGTGGCCCATGCCAAGGACGAAGCCGTCATGCTGGCGGCTCAAAAACTCTCGGAATCGGTACTGATACAGATCGGCATACTGCACTCTGTACTGAAAAGCGAACACTAACCCTGACACAACACACGCGCACGGACCCTATGACGGCATTATCGTTGCCTTGCCGCCATGCCATCTCCCCGCGCTGGCCGAACCACCCAGACCCGGCGGCAGGCGGATGATCCCCGTGTCCAGAATGGCCGGCACACAAGTGGTGCACAAGGCACCCGCGGAATGTTATCCTGCCGAAAACATTGATTGCCCGTTCATGACCCCCGACGATTATTGCCAACAAAAAGCGGCTGCCAGCGGTTCAAGTTTTTATTACAGTTTCCGCTTTCTGCCTCCCGAAAAACGCCGTGCCATCACGGCTTTGTATGCTTTTTGCCGGGCCGTGGATGATACGGTGGACGAGTGTGTCGACCCCGGGGTTGCCGGCAAAAAACTCGACTGGTGGCGCGAAGAAATCCACCGGACCTGTCAGGGCACACCCAGTCATCCTGTCAGCCACGCCCTGGGCGATGCCATTCAGCGATATGGTCTCGCGGAAGAATATTTTCAGGAAATCATCGACGGCATGGCGATGGATCTGGTGCAGCATCATTATGCCAACTTCAGCGAACTGTCTCTGTACTGTTACCGGGTGGCTTCGGTGGTCGGCCTGCTGGCGGCGGAAATTTTCGGCTATACCAACCGGCTCACCCTGAAATACGCGCATGATCTTGGCACCGCCTTCCAGCTCACCAATATCATCCGCGATGTCCGCGAGGACGCCGCCCGCGGCCGGATCTATCTGCCCCAGGACGAATTACAGCGTTTTGGTGTGCGACCGGCCGATATCCTGTCTTTCAACCACAGCCCAGCATTTGAGAAACTGATCCGTTTTCAGGTGTCCCGCGCGCAAAGCCATTACGCCAAGGCCTTGCAGCAGCTGCCGGCCGAGGACCGTTTTGCCCAGAGCAGCGGTCTGGTCATGGCGGCGATCTATCGCGCCACCCTGGATGAAATCGAACGGGATGACTGCCGGGTGCTGGCGCATCGCATTGCGCTCACTCCGTTACGCAAACTGTGGATTGCCTGGCGCACCGCGCGCCGGGAAAAACGTCTGGCCCGCCCCGTGCAATTAGCGGCTTCCGGCCATCATGACTGAAAACCCCTCCATTGCCGTGGTCGGCGGCGGCTGGGCCGGTCTGTCGACCGCCGTGCATCTGACCCGGCACGGCTTTCCGGTCTCCGTATTCGAGTCCGCGCGCCAGCTGGGCGGCCGGGCCCGTTGTATTCCGTTTGGTGATATCAAGGTGGATAACGGGCAGCACCTGATGATCGGCGCCTACCAGTCGCTGCTGCATCTGCTCCGGATTCTGGATGTGGAGGAAAGCCAGGTGTTTTCCCGCCTGCCACTGGCTCTTACCCTGCTGGATCAGCGTGGCCGGCGCTGTGGTTTACGGACCTATCCGATTCCCGCTCCGCTGCATTTACTCATTGGCATCTTCCGCGCCCGGGGTTTCAATCTGATGGAGCGCGCGGCACTGATGCGGTTTTCCGCGCGTCTGGCCCGCTAGCGGATTCGCCTGGACCGGGATATCAGCGTCCAGGCCATGCTGCTGGCCGAAAAACAGTCCCCCCGTCTGATTCATTATCTGTGGGAGCCGCTCTGTCTGGCCAGCCTGAATACCGGCATCCAAACCGGGTCGGCAACCCTCTTTCTCAATGTATTGCAGGAAGCTTTTACCGGTCCGGGCGATCACAGTGATCTGCTCATCCCGGTCACGGATCTGGGTTCTTTGTTACCCCGTCCGGCTCTGGACTACATAGAAAAGCACGGCGGAGACATCCATCTGAGCCAGCGCATCGAAACGGTTCAGCCGCGACCCGGTCAGCGGCAGACGTTACAGTGGGAAACGGGTGAGGCGATGTTTGACCACGTGGTACTGGCCACGCCACCCGGCGCTACCCGGCGCCTGTTGCCGGATACCGGCGTTGCATTGTCTGCCGCCGCTGAAGACCCGGTCTGCACCGTCTATCTGCAGTTCCCCGAACAGGTCCGGCTGTCACAGCCCATGCTGGGGCTGGTCGATCATATCGGCCAGTGGCTGTTCGACCGCCGGGTATGCGGTCAGCCCGGTCTGATTGCCGTGGTCATCAGCGGCCAGGGACCGCACATGGAACTGGACAACGAGCGGCTGACGTTACGCATCATCGATGAACTGCAGACCCTGTTTCAGGACTGGCCGTTTCCGGATCAGACTCTGGTGGTACGGGAAAAACGCGCCACTTTTCATGCCGGGGTCGGTATCGAACAACATCGCCCGAGCCCCGCCAGCGGTGTGCCCGGAATATGGCTGGCCGGAGACTTTGTTGCCAATGGCCTGCCCGCCACCCTGGAAGGCGCGGTACGTAATGGCGAACGCTGTGCCCGGGCAATTGTAGATGCCTGCCGGGACAGAACACTGCCCAAGGCCGTATAATCCCGTCCTGATATTCGACAGCAATGGGATAAACCATGGACTCCTGGACGCCTCCTGATGATTTACTGAAAAACCGGGTCGTTCTGATCACCGGTGCGGGCAACGGTATCGGCCGTGCTTTGTCACTGGCCAGTGCCGGTCTGGGTGCCACTGTGGTTCTGCTGGATAAACATATTCCGGTGTTGGAAACCCTGTATGACGACATCGAAAACAGCGGCGGCCCGCAGCCGGCCATTTATCCCATGAACCTGGAAGGTGCCACCCTCAAGGATTACAACGACCTCGCCAACACGCTGGACCAGGAATTCGGCCGCCTCGACGGCCTGGTACATAATGCCGCTGAACTGGGTACGCTGGCGCCTCTGGCCCATCATGACGTGGAGCAGTGGTATAAAACTTTGCAGGTCAATCTGACCGCGCCCTTTCTCCTGACTCAGTCCTGCCTGAATCTGCTCTGTCAGGCGCCGGATGCCTCCGTCCTGTTCTTATCCGATCAGACCGGGCGTCAGGGAAAAGCGTACTGGGGGGCTTATGCCGCCGCCAAGGCCGGACTGGAAAATTTCATGCAGGTACTGGCCGA
>Ga0114931_10008963_pt1 | contig 12031 bp, 10 predicted proteins | sample 2SBtaG_FD_89579 | JGI IMG/M metagenome (GOLD analysis project Ga0114931, IMG submission 89579) | Deep subsurface microbial communities from Kolumbo volcano to uncover new lineages of life (NeLLi) - 2SBTROV14_V59a metaG | ecosystem: Environmental > Aquatic > Marine > Volcanic | place: Kolumbo...
CTCCTTGCCCAAGTATCAAGGATTATTTTCCAACTGCTCTTGATACCGGCAAGGCGGCTCCGTTTTGTTTAACGAAAACGTTCGCGAATGGCCCTCAAAAAGGGCAAAAGTCGAGCTAAGACGTCAGTAATAGTTGAGCTCGATCTAACATATTCATTACGATAATGCGGTTAATGATCTGGAATCCTCTATTAGGCTACGCGCCCGACCCATTTCTTTCGGACCGATTGTCCCAAGCCGCATTGTGCATTCCATCTACTCCGTGGGCGTTCGTTGCCCTGTAAGCCTCTCGGCGTCCGCGCTGCAGCAGTCCCCATGTAGTTCCCTTCATAGCACTTTCATTGGCCAAGGCGATCTTTCCCAGACCGCTGCCCAAACCAACACTTGGGATGCGCAACACAACGCCTCTCGCTGAACAAAAACTCACTTATTATCACAACTACGTAGAATCCGCCAATCCAGAGCAAGCTAAACCAATCGGTCGACCACAGATATCCAACCAGCACGAGCCACGAGGTTAGGCAGAGTAGTAGACCGACCACTGGTAGCGTCCCACGAAGACCGATCGTGGCCCGCAACCTCAATGCGGAAAGGTTGATGGCCGCGAAGACAAGCAGAAACGTGGAGCTAGCAAACGATGAGATGATCGTAAGGTCTGTGGTGTTGACGAACAGAAGGGCGGCTCCCGTCACCGCCAACAAGCTGATCCAGGGAATGTCCTTTCCACGTTCCTTGTGTGAGAAGACCGTCGGCAGCGACTTCTCTTGCGACATGACCATGCCCAATCGTGCCGTTCCAAAAAGGGTTGCGTTGATCGCTGATGAAGCGGACAGTAATGCGGCCAACCCGATCAACAAAAAGCCGGCCCGACCGAGGAACGGTTTCGCGGCGACCGCCAGCGCGTATTCTTTTTGACGGGCGATTTCATCCGGCAACAAGTTGCCGACGGCCACGAGCGATACGACGACGTAGATCGCGATCGTGACGGAAATCGAGATGATGATACCAGGCTTCAAATCCAGAGCAGGATTCCTCATCTCATGGACCGCGTTGGGGATTAGCTCAAACCCCTCGTACGCCACGAACACCAGACCTGCCCCCATCACGACGCCCATTTGTCCTTGGTTGAACACCGGGAGAACGTGGTCTGCCCGGATGTAAAAAAGACCGACCACAGCAAACAGAGCCAGGATCAGGACCTTGACCATGACAATCACGTCTTCTGTGTTTCCGGCAGCTCGAACGCCGTACAGGTTGACGGCCAGGAAAACCAACAGAATAAACGATTCTAGTAGATGTTGGATGGCCGGCAGGTGGCCAGCCTGACCAAACATTGCCGCACCGTAGACTCCGAACGTAAACGCATACAGGGCCAGCGTGCCAACGTAGCCCGAAATGAGCAGCCACCCGCCGAGACCCGCGATGTTCAGGTGCTGGAAAGCCCGCTCCAAGTACGTGAAACTGCCCCCATCCGAATGAAAAGCCAGTCCCAGTTTTGCGTAGGACAGCCCGGTGACCAGGGCGATCGTTCCCCCGAGAGCAAAGGCGAGGGGCGCGGCATGCCCGGCTTGCGCGATGGCCAGCCCAAGTACCGAAAAGATGCCGCCACCCACCATGCCGCCAACGCCCATGGCCACGAGCTCTTTGAGGCCTAGTTTTCCGTCACGGACGTCTTCACTCATATCCACGTTCCCTGGTGCCAGCGGGTATTTGGGGGCAGCTTGTCCCCGTTTTGTCTGCCGCCAAGTTCGCACTTCATAACAGCGGCGCTACGATCCTCACCACGCCCTCACAGATGTCTCGAAGCGCGCCGACCGCCTTGACCCCGGAACTCGAATGGGTCAACAGCTCCTTGAACCACAACGCGGTCGCCTGAATCTCCGGCTGACTGTACGCAAACATGGCCGTCTCATAGTCGAGGAAAAGGCTGCGCATATCCATGTTGGCCGAACCGAGCATCACGAGTTCGTCATCCACGATCATAACCTTCGCATGCATCATGCCTCCCGAGTACAGATGGATTCTGCCGCCGGCAGTTTGCACATCTCGTACATACGTACCCCGCGCCAAGTCGGCCATTCGATGATTCGACTTCTCGGGCACGAGGATGCGCAGGTCGATCCCACGGTGGGCGGCAGCCATTAGGGCCTGCAGCAACGCTTCGTCCGGAATGAAGTAGGGCGTGGCTACCCAAAGACGCTGCCTCGCTGCGTAAACCGCCGAGAGAATCGCATCGTAAAGCGGATCGCCATGCACATCGGGTCCAGACGGTACGACCTGAATCATCGCACAACCTCTTTCAATTGAATCGATGGAGGACCATTTCACATCGCGATCGAGGCGCTCCCCCGTGGCGAACTCCCAATCTGACTGAAAAACCTCGCAGTATTCACGGGTTGCCGGACCTTCCAGGGTAAACGACAGGTCTTGCCAACGGCTACGCTTGGGGACGGGACCGATGTATTCGCTGGCGATGTTGGCTCCGCCCGCCAGCACCCGCTGGTTATCGACGATAACCATCTTGCGGTGGTTTCGAAGATTGGTCCGTCCACGAAATGGCCAATGGAGGATCGGCATGAAAAAGGCGATTTGCCCGCCTGCTTTGAGAAACGGCGCGAGGGCACGCTTAGTGACGTAAAGCGACCCGACACCATCCAAGAGCAGCCGTACCTCGATACCGTCTTCGGCACACCGGGATAAGCGATCCAAGATGTCCGTGCCCACTCTGTCCAGACGAAGAAGGAAGGTCGTGACATCAATGCTCCGCCTCGCCTGTTCGATTAGCGCCACCAGTGCCGCATACGCATCCTCGCCCGTTCGACACAGTGTCACGCTGTTCCCTTCGGTTGCCGCCGGAATCTCGTGGCCACAAAGCAGTCGCTCAATCGGCGTGGCATCTTGTCGGCACCGACCCTCCTTGCCGGCAAGCTGGATACTCCTTTTGCGACCCGCGACACGACGCAGCTTCCTTCCGCCCAGCATCAAGAACAGTGGCACGCCAACATACGGTATAAGCACAACGACCAAGAGCCACGCGATCGTACCTGATGGCGATCGACGCTGCCGCATCAATTGGGCAATCACCACGAGAGCCAAAAGAAACCCCAAGACCATCGCCAGGTGCGAGTTGATCCCGGAGAATCCGATCGCCATAGACCGCCCCTATTCGTCGTCCCGTTTTCGCCGGCCTATCGCCACAGCGCTTACCGGCGGCCACACCCAGCAACGCCGACCGAGTGGGATGTTTCAGTCTTCGATGTCTCGCGCACGCACCGCCGCAAGGATCAAGGCCAGGGCATCATCCACCGAAAAACGCTCCATGTTGACAATCAGGTCATGCCGTGATTGCTCACCTGGGTCTAGATGAAAATGATTGCGGACGAACTGTGAACGCTCGTCTGCCAGTTTCGCAATTTCCTTTGCAGCCAGATCCTCCGTCATACCGTGTTTCCGCGAGTGGGCTTTAGTACAAAACTCACGAGTTGCGACTAACCGAACTCTCAGGCCGTAGTCCCGGGGGAGAATCATATCCGTGGCATGACCGACAAAGATTACGTGACATCTTCGTGCGATTGACAGCACCGTTGTGACCAGATTGTGAAAATAGTCGTTCCGGGCGAACGCAGGGGCAATTAATCCGAGGAGTACTTCCTCCAGCCAACCCAAGTCTCGCTGATCCATGTGCTGATAAACCCGTTCGCGGTATTCGTCATTTCCGGCCATCTCATGAAGAATCTCGCGGTCGAATACGGGCCACCCAAGCTGCTCACCGATCCGCGAGGCCATCTCCGCTGTCGGTAGTCCCACTGAATGCGAGATTGAGATGAAGCCGAAGATTGTACGATCAGCTGGCGACAACTTCGCACTTTTCTGTGATTGGGCAAGTTCCCAGTTGCGAACCTGCCTTTCGACAAGATGGTCAAAGGCTGATTTATCCGGCATTTGTCATTCCTTTTCTTTGGTCGTCGCTTGCGTTTTTCTCTTCACTCTTCAAAACAGGTCAAACTGTCCGTTCATCGGACGTAGCAGCGCCTCCCTCAGACTCTTCCGTGCGTATGAAGACTTTCAGTGAAGCGTTCGATGTGGCGACGCTCCCTTTTTGCCCCGTGTGTAATCAAACGATAGGCCTGAATCTTGATAAAGTCGTTAAACAAGAACCATGCAATGGCGTATCCCCAAACAAACAAGGCAAGCGACCAGCCGATCGGCTTCATGAACACACCGTACACGGCGACCATAGTCGCGACAAGCTGGGTCAGTTCGGACGTCCAAAACAGCGCAGCGGACGGCAGGGGGCGACGCCAGAAGGGATGCTCTCCGGTACGGGTCAGGTAGATGGTCATGTGCCCCGCGACGCTCAGCTTGAGGAACATCAGCGTCTGGATGCTCGCGCGGTCGAGCTTGAGCCATTCTTCGCCGATCCAGAACATTCCGAAGCTGGAGAACACGCCGGCAACGCCGAGCACAACGGCAATGGTAAGGACTTTGTGCATATCCCAACGCACGGGCTGGGGTGCGACGCTGGCGTTGTCGTAGGCAATCATCATGATGGGCAGGTCGTTGAGCAACGCCAGAATGATTATCATCACCGCTGTGACCGGATAAAAGTCGAAGATCAGGATCGCCGCAGTCATGAAGAGTAACACACGGATAGTCTCTGCAATGCGGTAGGTGGCGTAGGCAGTCATGCGCTCGAAGATCCTCCGGGCCTCCTGAATCGCATGAACGATCACGGAGAGACCCGGCGCCGTGAGCACAAGGTCCGCTGCGCTGCGGGCTGCATCGGTGGCCCCGGAAACCGCGATACCCACATCCGCCTTCTTCAGGGCCGGCGCATCGTTTACCCCGTCACCGGTCATGCTAACGATGTGCCCACGCTTCTGAAGGTCGTCCACGATCCGGTGCTTGTGTTCCGGGAATACTTGGGCGAAGCCGCCGGCGTGCTCGACGATCTCCTCTTCGACGTGTACGCCTTGACCACCCAAAGCGTCCGCGGTGACGATGTTTGGGCTAAGTCCCAATTCGCCGGCGACCTCGCGGGCGATGGCTTGGTGATCTCCGGTCACCATTTTGATGGTGACGCCCTGTTCATTCGCCGCGCGAATCGTTTCCGCGGAGTCTTCGCGTGGTGGATCATGCAAGGGCAATAGCCCCGAAAACTGCCACGCACCGTTCTCGTCCGTGCGCGCAATACCCAGCGTGCGGTAGCCATGCTCGGCCAACTCGTCGACCACCTTAGACGCAGCTTCATGCACGCCGTCTCGGTTCTCGCACAATTCCAGAATCACTTGTGGAGCCCCTTTCGTGACCTTGTAGCTACGAGCGCCGTCTCGAACCGTGGCCTCACTCCGCTTGGAAACAGGATCAAATGGCTGGTACGATTCGATCGTCAGTCCCTCCGACGGCCGGGACGCACCGAGCTTTTCGAAAACGGCGTGGTCGATCGGATCCGGGTTCTCTTGTCGCGAGGCGAGCGCCGCGGCACCCAGCACGTCCTCTGGTGACGCGCCGGCAAACGTCACGGGATCACCCACGACAAGCCGATTCTGTGTGAGCGTGCCGGTTTTGTCCGAACACAAGACGTCCATACCAGCCATCTCTTCGATCGAGACGAGACGAGTGACAATCGCCTTGAAACGTGACAGCCTCACCGCTCCGACGGCCATGGTCACGGAGAGCACGGCCGGCAGGGCAACAGGAATCGCCGCCACGGTCAGGATCAAGGCAAACTGGGCGGTCTCCAGCAAAGGCGTGTGCCGAAACACGGCGACCAAAAGGATCAGAGCGACCAGAACCAGCGTCAGTAGGATCAGAAAATGCCCGATCCGCAGCACGGCCTTCTGGTAGTGGCTGACGGTGTGGGTCTCCTGCACAAGGCGTGCCGTCGTTCCGAGGTATGTGTTCATACCGGTGCCCACGACCACTCCGTCCATCTCTCCTCGATGAACGACCGAACCCGAATAGCTTACGTCCTCGGCGTGCTTCTCCACGGGTAGAGATTCCCCCGTAAGCGCGGATTGATCGACTTCCAGGTAGTCTCCCGCGAACAACTTTATGTCGGCGGGTATGATGTCTCCAAGGCGTACTCGCACTATGTCGCCGGGGACCAAGGTGTCAGCCTCGATCGTCTGCCACGATTTATCACGTCGAGTTTGCGCCTTGAGCGCGAGGCTGCGCTTGAGAAGCGCGATCGCGTTGTCGGCCTTGTGTTCCTGCCAGAAGCCTATGATGGCATTGACGAGAAGCAGTAAGACGATGATGCCCAGATCAGCCCAATGCCCGACGACGCCCGAGAGCACGCCGGCCACCTCGATCATCCATGGAATCGGTCCCCAAAAGTGCAATAAGAATTTCACCATAGGGTGGATATGTCGTTCTTCGATTGCGTTCGGACCGAATCGGCCAAGCCGATTTACAGCCTCCTCCGAAGAAAGCCCCTGCTCGTCGACGCGGAGCCGGGCCAAGGTCTCTTGGACACTCAGGGACTCCGCTTCTTTCGTCGTAATCTCGTCACCGGGCATCTTTTCGCCTGCCTTTTGCAAATGGCCGTGGGCGGTCGTCGCGGCTCTTCATTACTTGAACCATCCTCGACGGTAGAAGTTCCAGACCATTCCACTGCCGAGGATCACCATGATCCCGATCACTACAGGGTAGCTGAAACGCCAGTCAAGCTCCGGCATGTACCGAAAGTTCATGCCGTAGATGCCCGTGATTAACGTCAATGGCATGAACACCGCTGACAGGATCGTCAACATCCTCAGTCGGCTGTTCGTCTTCTCCTGAAGCTTGAGCAAGTAGTTCTGGTGGATCACCGCTAGACGCGCCTCCTGTCGTCCGACCAGGCGAAGCGCGTGTTCCAGATTCGAAAGGGCCTCGTGAAAGTACTCGCGAAGTTCATTCATGCGGAAGCAGTCGGACTCCACCGTCTGAAGAGCACCGAAACAGTGATGCTGGTCCTCCAGACTAATCGTGAGCCTGGCCAGTCGGCGCTTCAGCTTCAAAATGCGTGCCGCCATTTTGTCGCTCGTCCGCTCATCGGCCTCCTGTTCGACGGCGTCAACTATTCGGCGACCTTCCAGGGCGATGAGCGCGCTGCCGTCAATGACGCCGTCCAGTATCTGATAAAGCAGTGCCGATGTACTGGCCGTATGAAACCGCATAGCCCCGATGAATTCACAAGCCATGGTCTCCAGCGCGCTGATCGATTGCTCGTGGATTGTCACAATCCCACCCGGTAAGCACAAAACCGTCAGAAACACCGACTTGGCGTCACTCCACTGCGACTCGGTCGGCAAATCAATGAGCAAGGCGCTCTCGTACGGAGCGAGGCGCGCCTTCGGCAATGGGTCAAAACATGCCTCGACCACAAGAGGATGGAGTTTCAAGGGCGTCAGAAACTCAGCCAGAGCGTTGGGATCGCGACCCTGAACATCCACCCAGAATGCGCCGCCAGGCTCTCGCACCCCACCGAAGAACGCCTCCGAGCTGGAGGGCTCAAGAAACCGCTCTGCGTTGACTTGATAGATGTTCAATCGCATGGTTTTGTCAGCGCTCCGCATTGTATCGCCCAGCTCTACGCCAACAAGCGCCGTGCGACCCGCGCATGGTGGTTTGATTCAGTCCACCACGCACGGGCCGCCGACGCCGTCACTGCCCATCGGTTCGTCTCGCGATGCGGCCCCGGCTATTCCATGGGCGAATGCCACCCGTAGTCGTTGTAGTAATAGTCGTCGAACGGATCGAGCAAGGGGTCGTACCGATACGGCGGGCCGCTGTACCAGTCGTTCCAATGGTAATCGTAGCCATCTACCGTGAGCTTGTTGGCTACCGACCAGATCCATTCGGTCGTAAACGCTACGTTCTCAGCCTCCTTACGTTGAGCCCACGCATCAACATCACCGGTGAGCGTGGCAACGCCACCCTTGACCGTCACGTGGATCTTGTCACGGACGGATCGTGCCCTCCAATTCCACCAGAGCCGGTCTTTTATGGTGTTGGCCACCGCAACTCCCGAGTGCTTACGCGGGCTGACTGCCCCCCAATAGACGCTGATTTGGTTGTTGACTTGCTACACGCCCATGACGCGTGAGGCAACACTCTTGGCGTGCGATTTCTGGTACAAGATGTGCGTGCTACCGGTGAGGGTAACGACACCGTCCTTGACCTTTGCACCAATGTCAAATCGCTCGGTAACCGCGTCAGTTTCGAGGTTGAAATCGACGTCGTCGCGAAGGAACCAGTCCTCGCGCTTGTCCACACGTGTGAACAGGTTGTTGGTCACCCAGCCCACGCCAACCACGTCACGTGCATCCTGCTCGGCGATGCGCTTCGCGAAATGGCTGTAGACCGTCCCATCCAGGGTAACGTGTCCGTACGATGTCTTTATCGTTTGCATGAACTGCTGTCGTACCAGCATGTGCGGGGTTTACGCTGTGAAGAACGGGACGCCCTCGGCAACGCAGATGTCACGGATGTCCGTCACCCAGGACTCGGCCATCGGCCGCGCGCCAGGCCCCGACTCGCCCCCGACGATGACCCAATCGATTCCGTCCAGGCTGAGATCCGGCAACGGCCCGAGAAGTGGTTCAAGAGACAGGAACTTGACCTTCGCCGTCGTGGCGCGGAGATGATCGATACGAAACAGGTGATCGTTGTCCTCCACGCTTACGCCCATCCATACGTTGGACGGCCAGTCGATGTCATCATCCAGCAAGAAGACCCTTTCTGATCGCTTTGTCAGGATCTGGAACCGGTGCCAGTGGGCCTTTCGCATCACGTCAAGTGTCCGCTGGATGAAGTCCACGGGAACGTCCTCGTGGAACAGGTCACTCATCGAGTTCACGAAGACAAGCTGCGGTTTTTTCCATCGCAGCGGTTCAGATAGCGAGTCGTCGTGAACGGTCAACGCGAAACCGTTGGCGTACTTGGCCTGCCCCATGGCCGTCAGCCGTCGTGTCAACGTCTTTGCATAGCAGTTCTTGCAGCCCGGACTGACCTTTGTACAGCCAGTCACCGGATTCCATGTCTTCTCTGTCCACTCGATCGTTGAATCGCCCATAGGATACTCCCTCCCCCGCAGGGGTGCCGGAGAACCGTCCGGCATCGAGTGGGACGGGTTGTCCTTCCCACCTCTCAATATACCCACTTGAATCGAGTTATTTTTTGGCGGACGCCAATCCTGCGACCTGCCAAGCGATCGATTCGGTGGCAGCAAGTTTCGTGCGATCTAGTTGAGCCAAGTCACGCACGCTGGTCGGATTCCGAGGCTGGTCGCTAAGGCAGGAGACGTGGCGAGTTTTGTCGCACGCGGTCGTGGGCTGGGCCGCGAAACCACTCGAAAACAGCTCCCCTGATCGCCCAGCAGTCATCTTATCGGCTCTTCACAAAGGCCCGCAGCATGGGTATGAGTGAATGGAAAAAGATCAGCGTGCTCGAATGCAGACACAAAAGCCAATAGGTGAATCGATAGGTTAGATCAATCACAATTGGCAAGGCCATATCCGAACAACAGGTCATGGCCACGAACAAGGAGAGATGAAGTGCCCAAGACATTCAACGAAACCGAAGGCGAGTACATCACGCGAGAACTCCAGGCGCAGATCGACTACTTCCGCAAGAGAAGTGGTCGAGGGTACCGCGGCTGGCAGGAAGCGCAGGCCTGCTACAACGCGGGGACGGAGCATCATGGGATAGACCTCCTGCGGCGCAGTTACGACCGTAAGGTCAAGGCAGCGATCAAGGCCGGCGACGTCGCGGAAAGGGTGCTGGATCAGGACGAGAGGTTTCGGAAGATGGTGGAGTCCCGCCGCCGCTACGACAAGGCCGTCCGCACGTCCTTTGCCAACAGGTCGGAGGCCATCGATGAGTCGGCCAAGCGTAAACACGGCTACAAGATGAAGCGGCAGGACGGAAAGGACATGACCCCGGAGATCAGTGACGACATCCGGAACATCGTGGATGACTTCGAGTCGGTGTTCGGCAGGATGGCCAGCCTGTTCAGGAAAACAGACATCACGATCGCCCACACCAACGGCAAGCACCCGCTGCTAGGCACGGCAGGCGGCTGCTACCACACCAAGGAGCGCACGGTCACGGTTGGTAGGACGAAGGCCGGAGCGCACGAGTTGGCCCACTGGCTGGACGCCGAAGCGGCAACCGCCGTCGGTGAAGACAGGGACGTTGACCTGTTCATGGACTCTGGGTTGCGCAGGCTTGCCGGCAAGCGCCGATGCTCACACAGGATGATGCTGACGGATCGAGATGTGGCGGACGCCAGCAGCGCGAAGGCGTTCGACACCTGCCTGACAAAGCTGGCATGGCAGAAGATCAACAACAAATCTGACGCCTACCGAGCCATGTCGGCGTTCGGCGCGCAGGACGAAGCAACCAAAAGGGTTCGCGCGCGGCTTGGCCCGTATTGGTCACGCCCTTGCGAGGTGTTCGCCCGCCTAGTCGAACAGTATGTGGCCACGGAATTGGGACGCGAGAGCGCCGCCGCGGAGTCGCCTGAACTGTACCAGAACGCACCGGCGTACTGGACGAAGGAGGAGTTTGCAGAGTTGAAACCGATGGTGATCGAAGAAGTGAAACGCAGGATCGCGCTGCTGCGGAAGAGAAAGGCGACCCTATGACGAAGCACTATATCATGGTGTGCATGTCGATGAGGGCCCCGCGCCTGCCTCTGGCGGATACCTTCGACGTGGCATCGCCCCGTTCGGACCCGACGGTGATCACCGGGGCTGGCAGGAATTCCTGGCGCAGTCCGGCGCCATTTTCGAGGCCTACGGCGACATCCCCTTCATCCACTAGCACCACTACGAGACAACCAAGATCAGGGCATACATGGATCGGCACGGAGACGACTCGGGCCTGGCACAGCGCGTACTTCGCAACTGCGTCGATCTGCTCCCTATTACCCGCGACGCCGTTGTGCTCCCGGACCCAAGCTACAGCCTGAAAGTGGTCGAGCGACGCGCCGACTATCAGCGCACCCTCGACGAGTACGGTGGGGACTGGTCGATCGCCCGCTACATCGAGGCTGTGGAGACCGACGACGAATCAGCCCGCGATGCGATCATGCAGGATATCCTCGACTACAACCGCGAAGACCTGGAGGCTACATGGGCGGTGATGGGATGGTTGAGGTCGCTGGTCTGACCGCATTGAGCACGGCTCATCGAACAAGGCGTCGCGTGCATTCAGTTTCTCATGTCCGAATGTCCGCGAGAATCCGCAAGTCTGGACATGGCAACAAACGCTGACCGTCTCGCTCGGAATTCGGCGAAGGTGCATGCCGTCCGTCGGGCATAGACTCGGGCAAACGCTCGCCAGCCTGACGCGAATGGCTGCATTCCTCGTACAAGCGTATGTCGCCTCGATGCCACGGCCTTTCCGGACTTCACGCTGGCTGTGAATAGTTCATCCAGACCTGCTCCGTGCGGTCCTGGAGTTTTCCGCCGGTCCGCGGGCTCGCGAAACTCCGCCCGGGCAATTCGACTCGCCTCCATCGCTTGAGGAGACGGTCGTACAACGGGTGGCGGTATCCGCAGATCAGCGCCTTGCCCTTGAGCCGACAAGCGATCTTGAGCAGGCGCTCATGATCGTCGCCGCTCATCTCCTGTGCGTAGACGTTTGGCGAAACGCGCGTGTGAGAATGGTACGGTGGGTCCATGACGAACAGGGTGTTCGGCGCATCGTATCTACGAATGCAATCCTCCCAGTCGAGGTTTTCCACTTGGACCGTTTTAAGCCGTTTCGCGGCGACGGCGAGCCGTTCCGGAAGTCCGAACCAAGATCTGGCGTTGGCGTTGGAGAAAGATTTCCCATACGCCCAATAGCACTCCTTGACCCCCCAGCCGTTTCTCGCCTGGTTGGAGGTCACGTAGAATGCCCGGGCCCACCTGACCGGATCGCTCCGGTCTCCCGTGGCCATTTCGTCAATACACTCTTTGAACACCCGTCTGCTGTACGGTGTCAGCTCCACCCTTTCGATCAGCGTTTTTCGCGTCTTGGGATTCCTCAGCACGCTCCA
>Ga0114931_10008964_pt1 | contig 12031 bp, 13 predicted proteins | sample 2SBtaG_FD_89579 | JGI IMG/M metagenome (GOLD analysis project Ga0114931, IMG submission 89579) | Deep subsurface microbial communities from Kolumbo volcano to uncover new lineages of life (NeLLi) - 2SBTROV14_V59a metaG | ecosystem: Environmental > Aquatic > Marine > Volcanic | place: Kolumbo...
CTGCTTGATTGCCTCAGCCCTGAACTCATCTGTGTACTTCCCTTTCGACATAGACTCCTCCTCTGTTGCTTCCTATTGTACCTCTAAATCTGTCTAGCAAACCGGGGGAAGTCCATCCTGACTACCTTATTTTGCCAGAAAGTTCTACTTATAGCTTGTCTACTTTTTTGGGAAGCTTACAGCTACATGGAATTATGGCCAGCCGTACCTCTGTAGGCTTTTACTTATTGATCAGATGATGAAATGCAACATAGGAACCCACGAACCTGTGACTTAGTTTATTCCCCATAGTAATATTTTTAAACTCAGAGTTCAGGCTTACGTAAGCAGGTTATTTTAAATTCATTGAATGTATTACTATGTGCTTCGAAATAAGGGTGCTTAGCGCGGCACTGGACTGATCACTTTTGCTTATTGGCTTTCCTATGTATAATCCTTTCTCGCAATGAAGATAATCGAGCTTAGAAGAAATGATTCTGAAAAGCACCTTAGGGGTCTGAGGACCAGTGTGTCTGTGAACGACCCCGAGCTTGAGTCCACCGTTAGAAAAATAGTCGATGACGTTAAGCGGGGTGGTGACAGGGCTCTATTCAAATACTCAAAGAAGTTTGACAGAGTCGAGCTTACCAAAAGAAAAGTAAAGGTAACCCAGAGTGAAATAGAAAAAGCCCGCAAGCATGTGTCTAAGAAGTTAATATCCGACCTCACGATAGCCGCACGCAGAATAAGGCAGTTCCATAGACATAAAATGCCCGAGGGCAATTTGTTCAGGGACAATCACGGCAACGAGCTCGGATGGCTTATTAGGCCGATCGAAAAAGCGGGTCTTTACGTACCGGGAGGAAAAGCCGCATACCCCTCTACCGTATTAATGACTGCGATTCCTGCAAAAGTGGCGGGAGTAGGGGAGCTTTCTCTCGTAACGCCCGCGCCGGGAGGGAATATAAACCCGGCTGTATTGGTTGCTGCCAAGATTGCGGGGGTGGATTCTATATATAAAGTGGGCGGGGCGCAAGCGGTGGCCGCACTCGCTTACGGAACTGAATCGGTGCCGAAGGTGGATAAGATTGTAGGGCCCGGGAACATATACGTAACGATTGCAAAGAAGCTTGTGTTCGGCGAGGTGGATATAGATATGATTGCTGGGCCTAGCGAGGTGCTGATAATATCTGACGGAAGCGCGCCCGCTGCGTGGATGGCAGCGGACCTGCTGGCACAGGCCGAGCATGATGAGATGGCGGTGCCTATACTGGTAACGGATTCTCAGAAATACGCAAAGGAGGTTAAAAAAGAGGTCTCAGCGCAGCTAAAAGAGCTTAAAAGAAAGGATATTGCCGGGGAATCCGTGAAGAACCAGGGAAGGATATTCGTTGTAAAATCAATCGATATGGCAGTCCAGGTTGCGAACATGTTAGCGCCCGAGCACCTTGAGCTGTGCGTAAAGAAGCCAAAGACTCTCCTCCGGAAGATAAAGCATGCGGGCGCAATCTTCTTAGGCTCTATGTCTACAGAGGCGTTCGGGGATTATATTGCAGGCCCGAGCCACGTCCTCCCCACGGGAGGCGCTGCCAGGTTCTCTTCCCCTCTGAGCGTTTATGATTTTCTCAGAATGCCGAGTTTAATCTCGATCTCAAAGAGAGGATTCAATGACCTGAGCGGCTCCGTAATGAACTTAGCTTACAGTGAAGAGCTTGAAGCTCACGCACTCTCGGTCAAAGTTCGAGAGTGCTCTTGAACCCGGACAATCTCGCTTCATTTCACGGGATTATAGGACATAACCGTATCGAGATATAATAATTGAGAGCTATGGATAAGGATAAGAGCACATCGAGACCGGGCATTGTGGATAAGAGAGTTAAGCGGAATATAAAGGAGCTACGAGCATACAGTGTCTCGCAAATTGATTGCAGTATAAAACTCGATGGTAATGAAAGCCCGTTTCAGCTTCCTCCGGAGATCAGAGAGATTCTGGGAGAGGAACTGATCGGTATAGATATTCACCGCTACCCCGATCCCGAGTCAAGAGAGCTTAGGGAGAAGATCGCCCGTGCCGGCGGTGTTCCGACAGATGGGGTTCTATTGGGAAACGGGTCCGACGAGCTTATAGGGATGCTCGTTGAGACATGCACCGGCTTGACAGGGAGAGTGCTTTATCCGACGCCCACATTTTCGATGTATGGACTTACGGCGATAGCTATGGGTGCGGAGGTCATTGAAGTGCCGCTGGATCAGGATTTTGATATCGATATTGTGAGCACAATCGATAGTATTCAGGTGTCGGATCCGGATATTATCTTTCTGGCGTCGCCCAATAACCCGACCGGGAATACATACTCTGAGGACAAGATTAAAAGCATAATCGAGACTGCGGAGGGGATAGTAGTCGTGGACGAGGCTTATTCTGATTTCAGCGGATATACGTTTATGCCGTATCTTCAGAAAAACGAGAACCTTGTGATCTTGAGGACGTTATCTAAAGTAGGGTTCGCGGGATTAAGGCTCGGTATGCTTTACGCGCACCCTGATCTGGTGCAGGAGCTTAACAAGGTGCGCTACCCTTATAATATAAATTCGTTAAGCCAGGCGGCGGCTGAGCTTGTACTGGAGAACCACGAATTCGTATCCGAGAACATACAGCTTATAATAAGGGAGCGGGACAGGGTTTTCGGGGAGCTTAAACCACTTAATGGGATAGAGCTCTTTTCGAGTGACGCCAACTTTATTCTTTTCAGAGTCGGGGAAGCCGAGAGGGTGTTTAGTGAGCTTGTGGATAGGGACATCCTTATTAGAAATTTTAATAAACCCGGGAGACTCGAGAACTGTATGCGTGTTACAATCGGGACACCTGAGGAAAATAACGCTTTTATTTCCGCCTTAGGCGATATCCTTTCCTCTTAGTTTGCCGACAGCTGCGAATCCAACCCAGAAAATCAGGCAGGCTATAGGAAAAACATCTCCGATTTTTGTATAGAGAGTCTTCTCTCCGTCCATAATTCCGACTTCCCCTATTAGGTTAGTCTGAACGAATGTGTCTGTCTTGGATACAATTCTTCCCACAGGGTCGATTATTGCGCTGATGCCGGTGTTTGTGGACCGGAGCAGGTATCTCCTGGTCTCGACAGCTCTGGGGATGGATATGATTAGATGCTGGTAAGGCGCGATGGTTCTGCCGAACCATGCGTCGTTCGTTATATTGACAATAAGGTTGGCGCCTTTGTCTACGAACTGTCTGCTGAATGAGGGGATTATATCTTCGTAGCATATGATCGGAGCGATCTTTATATTCTTTTCTTTAATCTCGAACAGCTCAAGCTTATTGCCCGGTGTGAAATCGCCGGATGCGGGGCTAAAATTTTTGATAGAGGGTATGTATTTTGAGAATGGAAGATACTCTCCGAAAAGAAGAAGCTTTATCTTGTGGTAACGCCCTAAAATTAGGCTGTCTGAGTCTGTCAGAAATGCAGTATTGTATTTTATCAGGTTTTCCTCTGTCAGTATCTCTGCGTCAGGGTCTTTAGGGGTAAAGGACATGCCGCCTACTATAAAGTATTTCCCCTCCATTTTAGGGACGCCCGTCTCGTCTCTTACCAGCAGGTAATCGGAGTCGTTTGAAAACCATGCTTGAAGTGCGGTTTCGGGCCAAATTATAAGATCGACGGACTCAAGCTCCCGAGACATCTCTTTATGCCGGTCGGTTACTGTTTTTTCTAGGTTCTCTGTTTTCTGAAGAAAGTCGAAGTTGGCCTGTACCATGCCTACCTTAATTTTTTGGGCGGAGGCGATCTCGCTTTCGACTTGGCTTATCCTGTATTGTCCGTACAGAAGCGTGGCCGCTATAAGTGCAATCGATAGCGCAATCTCGGCAGTCGGCATTGGTGATTTCCCGGTTATGCTCTTGATTACTCTCATAACGGACAAGTTTACGATTACGATAATAAAGCTTAGCGCGTATATACCGAATAGATCGAAAATCTGAATCACGCCTATATAGTCGGTAAGCGCGTTTGAAATACCGTAGGGGAAGAGGAACGGGAAGAAGTACTCGACCGATGTCCAGACGGACGCTATCAGAATAAGTGATAAGAGCGCGGGTTTTTTAAAGAAGCCGAGCCTTGAGCTTATATATGAGAATAGCCCTAAGGAAAGCCCTGCGTACGCGCTTAAAACTATAATAAACAGGAAACTTATAACAGTCGGGAAACCCCCGAACCTGCTAAGCGTGCCGACCAGCCAGTACGTGCCGATAAAGTTTGCAATCAGCCCGCTAAGCAACCCGAGCTTGAAAGAGTCACCCGCTGATTTATTTTCGATAGCCCAGAAAAGCGGTACGAGCAGAACGAATGTGAGTATCCCAGTATAAGGGATCATGAATGTGAGCGGATATAAAACGCCTGTGAGTGCGCTGAGCGCCAAGTCGTGCTTTTTTATATTGGGCATTGAGCGTAAAAGATACCTAAGACCCGGTGTAAGTGAAGGATTGGACAGACACCTTAAGCTTTTTTCTTTCTCGGCTTCTTCTTTCTGCCTGCGGGTTTATCCCGGGCTTCTCCACCTTGGGTTTCTCCTGAGGTGTAAACCGAATATAACTTGAGCGCACCTACAATAATAAGTCCTATAGCCGTAACCTGAGCTACGGACATATGCGGGATCGGGCTGGGTGTAGTGCTTCTCATGAATTCTATAAAGAACCTCTCAAAGCCCGCAATAATGAGATATATGGAAAAGAGCCAGCCTGCGGGCCTCGGCAGAATCCTGATTCTCCATATAAACAGGAATGCTATGAACATTAAGATGATTTCATAGAGCTGCGTCGGGTGTACGGGTATATCTGTCGGGGGCAGCCCCTTGGGGAACGCCATAGCCCACGGGAGGTTGGACGGGACTCCGTAATCGTCACCTACAAGTAAACAACCGATTCTTCCAATTGAATAGGCGAGGGCGAGAGCGGGAGAGGCCATGTCTCCAATTACCCACATGTTTATCTTGTTTCTGTACGCCATTGCCCATACTAGAGCAAGCGCTCCGATAAACCCGCCGTAAAACGTAAGCCCCCCTCTTGACAAGAGGTGGGTCAGGGGGTTGCTTAATATTTCAGATAGCGGTACGTTTTCAAATATATATAGAATTTTTGCCCCTACGATGCCTCCAATCATAGCGGCGAGAAACATATTGCTTATAAGCTTGTCATCGAGATTCTTTCTTTTGGCCTCGGACATTATAAGCCAGTAGCCGACGATGAAGCATATTGCTATCATAAGGCCGAAAGATGAGATAGTGAACCCGCCTACTCTTATGATTTCAGGGTGCATTTATTTGTCCTCTTGCTTTTTAGATGGAGAAGTGGCTCGGTCGATTTCCTTTTTGAGCCCCGCGTTCTTCAGTACGAAATATATCAGGAGCACAAAAAGTAGTCCCGATAGTATGAGCTGTATTATAAATCCGCTGAATAATGTTTGCATATTGCTTCCTTTACCCCTTAATAATTTGTATGCTGGTTAATATAAGTCAAGAATTGAGCGGTTTCAATTGCTTTAAGGTCCTGGAATAACTTAATTAAACTTTAACACAATATACTTGAAGTAATAATGAAAAAAGGGTAAATTCCTTATACTGTATGCTATCCTCTCCTGTTTTGGTACTAAATCGGTACTTTGTCCCCATCACCATCACGAGTGTTAAAAGGGCTTTCCTTATGCTTTATAGCGGTGTCGAGAAAGCAGTAGGGAGCGGTTATGAGACATTTGATTTCCAGTCCTGGGCCGATATATCCACGCTCAGAGAGCATCGAGAAGACGTAATAAGAACTGTTAACACAGTCATTAAAACACCCAGAGTGATACTGCTCGTGAGGTACGAGGGGTTTGTAAGAAAAGAAGCCAAGTTTAACCGTATCAATATTTTCAGACGGGACGGTGGGATGTGTCAGTACTGCCGGAACAAATTCTCTAGATCAGAGCTTACGATCGACCACGTGATACCACGTTCCCAGGGTGGAAAGAGCGTCTGGGACAATGTGGTGTGCTGCTGTATCGACTGCAATAGAAAGAAAGGCGGGAGGACACCTCCTCAAGCCAGAATGAAATTGAACCGGAAGCCCAAGAAGCCTCTTTGGGACCCGTTTTCAAACATCTATATCAGAGCTGTAAGGTATAGGGAGTGGGAGCCGTTCTTGAATTTCGTGGATATTTCCTACTGGAACGTCGAGCTAGAGGAGTAACCCTAAAGTATTATTTCAAGCCACTTGTCATTTATACTGGTTTTTTCTGTTCCCGTTAGCTAGATTTATTCCCAATATCGCTTGGTTAACAAATCGACTTTATATTTTCGGAGGGCATATGGTTTTCAGGATATTATTTCTAACTTTAAGTGTATTTATAACGTATTCTGGTATTGCGTATTCACAGATTAAGCTCCCCGATGTTACAGGTCCGATAGTACAGAAGCTGCCTGTGCATATCGCAGAGCTTTCGAGTGTGGGCCCGCCTGACCAAGCGGCGCAGGAATTTGTCCGGGTGCTCGGAAACGATCTTGAAAACGCAGCCCTATTCGATGTGAGCTTGGGTGTTCAAGTCTCAGGTGATATAAACAACATTGGATTTCAGTCATATTTCGACGCCGGAGCGGACTACCTGGTCGCGGGTCAGTACCAGGCGAGCGGGGCCCGGATAAAATTTGCGGTGAGGCTTTTTAACGTTAAGGAAGAACGGGCGATACTAGGGAGGTCCTATGAGGCTACTCCGGGTAAAGTGAGGGAGGCTGCACACAGATTCGCAGATCTCGTAATGAAGCAGATAACGGGTAATCAAGGATTCTTTACATCAAAGATCGCTTACGTTCAGGGAGGGAGAAGTAAGAGGAACCTATTTATATCTGACTATGACGGTTTTAATATTAGGCAGCTTACGAGACACGGCTCGCTCATAATGTCTCCCCATTGCTCGCCCTCGGGGGATAAGATCGTATTTAATTCGGATAAAGTATGGGACCAGGATTTGTACGTGATTACGCTTGGCTCCTCGGTTAAAGAAACACGGCTTACAAAGGCGTTTAAGCTTGAGCAGAGCGCGGCGTGGTCCCCTAGCGGAAAGCAGCTTGCATTTAGTGCGAACGGAGATATATACGTATCCGGGCCAAACAGCAAAGGGGCGGTGAACCTTACCAGAAGCAATTCTATAGATGTCTCTCCTACGTGGTCTCCTGACGGGAGCATGATAGCGTTCGTATCGGACCGCTCGGGATCGCCACAGATATACCTCATGACAGCAAGCGGTAGAGGGGTGAGGAAAATAACCTCGGGCGGGTACAGCACCGACCCTGACTGGTCGCCGAGCAGGGAAGTGAACCGCATCGCATTCGTTAAGGTAGAAGGCGGGGCGAACATATACACTATAAACCCCGACGGCTCGGGCCAGGAAAGACTAACCTCGGCATCGGGCAGAAACGAGAACCCTGCATGGTCGCCCGACGGCCATTATATCGCTTTCAGCTCTTCGAGATCCGGCGATAAAGACCTCTATATCATGTATTTAAACGGTCAGAACCAGAGGAAGCTCAGCAAGAGCGGCGGGAAGTCGTTTCCTACATGGTGTAAATAACATAGCCCGAAAGATAATTAATGGGGGAGTCCTGTGCTCAAATCCGGTGAGTCATTTTGAGAATCTTTATCGCAGCACTTTTACCTGAAGAGGTCAGGCTCCGGGTGGGTGAATATGTTAACGCGCTTAAGCCCTGTATTGACGGCGTAACGTGGGAGGAGTATGAAAAACTTCACGTGACGCTGAAATTCCTGGGGGAAGGCGGTGAATCAACCGCAGCTCAAGTTTCTGATATATTAGAGAATCTCTGTCTAAAAAATTCTCCCTTTAATATGCGCATCACAAGGTTCGGGGGTTTTCCGGGTTTAGACAAACCCCGCGTGTTGTATATAGGGCTTTCACCTAATAAAGAGCTATCAACTTTTCAGAAGGATATCGATCAGGAGCTTGAAGCGCTCGGATTGAAAATGGAGAATCGAAGGTTCATTCCCCACATCACTGTGGGGAGAGTAAAGAAAAGATTCGAAGTAAAAAAGGCACTTGCTACCCCGGAGAGAATAGATTTTCATATATCTGAGATAGAGCTTATAAAAAGTGAGCTTAGTTCCAAGGGTTCTATGTATACACCCTTAAAAGTGTTTGATCTCGCTGATTGAATAAATGCTTTGGAGACAAGCCCGATGAAAATTGCGGTGATTGCTTTAGTATGGCTTATAATAGCTATTTTGGCGGGAGCATCGGAGGTACTAGCTTTACTCAAACCACCTTTACCGCAACTAATTCTATCGGGACTGGTTTTTTATCCTGCTGCTCGCCTATTGGTGGATAACGGGGTTTAGGGTCTGGTGTCTCGCTGTTAATATAAAAGTTTTTCTTCTTTTTAATCTTGTAAGGTTCGTAGGGGTCTACTTCCTTATACTTTACGCTCAGGGCTTGCTGCCGTATGATTTTGGGGTGCTAGAAGGCTGGGGCGATATTGTTATTGCTGCCTTTGCCGCGGGGCTAATTCTCTTTGTTCCCGCGAGAAGTAAGGTCGGCTTCTGGGGTTACTTCATATGGAACCTTCTCGGGCTCCTAGATATTTTCTTTGTGATGGCCCACAGCGGGCAGACTTGCGATGGCTGATCCCGGTTCGATGATTGAGCTTCTTAAGTTGCCTTTGAGCCTGATGCCGACATTTATGGTGCCGATCACCATATACATCCATATAATCATATTTGTGAGACTCCGTAAGAGTAGAAAGTCAGGTTACGATGTGGTATAAATTGTGTGGCCTAAACGGTTGCTAAAATTGAACCGTTTAGTACAATAAAGTTATGCAGGGATTATCGGAAAAGGGGAATATTACAAGGGCGCGTATAATAGAGACCGCTAGGGAGCTATTTCACAAACAGGGAGTTAGAGCTACTAGCATCGACCAGATACTTGGAGCTTCAGGCACGGGCAAAAGTCAGTTCTATCACTATTTCAGCAGTAAAGAGGATATTGTCCGCGAGGTGCTGAAATTCTATAAAGATATCATCGAGAGCGGACAAGGGCCGGTCAGGGTTGATTTTGACAGCTGGGAAGGATTGGAAAACTATTTCTACGATCATTTAAGAGGCATTAGTATGTTTAATTTTGAGAGGGCCTGTCCTATAGGCTCCATAGGGAACGAGCTTGCTTCAGATAACGAAGATATTAGACAAGACGTAAATACGGTTATGGATATTTCCAGGCACAAGATATCCGAATTCTTAAAGAGTTTAAAAAAGCAAGGAAGACTTAAAAAATCTGCCGATTCGGAGGCTCTTGCCGATTTCTCGTTGGCTTCTCTTCAGGGAGCTCTGTTGCTGTCAAAATTAAATAAAGACCCCAAGCCTGCGGAAAATACTGTTAAGCACGCACTCAGATATTTAAAGTCCTTTTCCAAGTAATTTTCCACTTTTTGGAATTATACTTGACATAGATGTACCGATTAGTACAATATGAATGTACTGAGCAGTCCAAAATCTAGACATAAATTATAGGAGGAGCAAGAAATGCTTAAAATATATGGATTTCCGCTGTCATTACCGAGTAATAAAGTAAGATATGTAGCTAACTATATGGGGCTTGATTATGAATACGTACCGGTAAACTTAATGGCAGGTGAGCACATGAGCGAGGAGCATCTGAAACTGCATCCTGCGGGTAAAATTCCTGTTATAGACGACGGGTTTATTCTTTTTGAGAGCGGCTCAATCATCAAGTATCTGGCTCAAAAACACGGCTCGCATTTATATCCGGAGGGTCTTGAGGAAAGGGCCGATGTGGACAAGTGGGCGGATTTTGTGAGTATACACCTAAATAACGGTATGAATCGCGTGTTCTTTAACAGGGTGCTTGCGCCTGTAGTAGGTGTGGAGGTGGATGAAAGATCGGTTAAAGACGGTCTTAGTTTTCTGGACAGGTTTCTTCCAGTGATAGATAATCAGTTAGCTCAGAGTCCTTTTCTTGCCGGGGATAAACTTACCCTCGCTGATTTCAATCTCTTGTCCGTACTCGACCCCGCCGAGGTATCTCAAGTGGATTTATCCCCATACCCCCATATCTCTAATTGGAGGAGCCGGTTACAAAATGAGGAGTTTTATACCAGGTGCCACAAGAGTTATGCTGATGCTCTTCAGTCTGCAGCGTAAGGATTGATGCTCGGCGGCACCGTCTGGAATTAAAGTAATGGAGATTGTCCATGGCAGTAATGGATGAATTCAACGGGTTTACAAAGGATACCTTTAAGTTCCTGAAAAACCTCGCAAAGAACAATAAGAGGGAGTGGTTTGAAGAGAACCGAGAAATTTATGAAGGTAAGGTATTACAGCCTGCGCTTTCATTCGTAGCCGGGATGGGCGAGCGTCTACGTTCTATAGCTCCTGACGTTGTGGCTATTCCAAAGACAGATAAGTCTATCTTCCGTATTTATAAAGACGTCCGTTTCTCAAAGGATAGGACTCCGTATAAGACCCATGTAGGGATTTTCTTCTGGGAAGGGGAGAGAAAAAAGCTCGAGAACCCCGGGTTCTATCTACAGCTCAATAGGTCCTCGATCTTCATAGCTGGAGGGCTGTATATATTCCCAAACGACCTGCTTAAGCCCTACCGTGATTCAGTCGTTGATCCCAAAAAGGGGCCTGAATTAAAAAGGATCATAAAAAAGATAACTAAGAACCCCTCATACAAGGTCGGCGATACTCACTACAAAAGAGTGCCGCGCGGCTACGATCCCGAGCACCCAAACGCCGGGCTTCTTCTCTATAACGGGATCCATGCGTACTGCGAGGCTCCCTTGCCCGGAGAAATATACTCCTCAGAGTTCATTGAGTACTGCTACAGAATATTCTGCGATTTCGCGCCTCTTCATTACTGGGTCAGGAATTATATAAAGTAACACATATACAGGTCTTTACTTATTCTTTGAAGAATCATAGAGCCCGCGTGCTTTTTCTACCTTTTTCATATTTTTCCCGCTCCATTGCTCGAGCTTTTCGAATATGGGGATGAGAGATAAGCCAAGATCGGTCATGGAGTAAATGACCTTGGGAGGTATCTCCAAGTATTGCTGGCGGTTAATAACGCCGTCTCTTTCTAGCTCTCTCAGCTGCTGTGTGAGCATACGCTGTGTTATCTTTGGTATTAGTCTTCTGAGCTCGTTAAAGCGCCTCGGTGACTGATTAAGGAAGTAGAGTATCTCGGGCTTCCATTTCCCGCAGAATATATTTATGGACCCACCGATCGGGCATGCTTGCTCTACCACTATTCTTGATCCTCGAATACTAAGTATATATATTGTACCTATAAGAGAAAAATATACCTAGTTAAAATATAATACCATAATAGTAAACTAAAATTCAAGCTTTAGCTCGATATAATTTTATATGTTGGACAATTATTTCTTGGAGGAAATACCAATGACAGACGAGGAAAGAAAATCCGTTGCTTCGACTTACTTGCATAATTTAGACAGTGGAAAAGATTTCTTTAATCTTTTCTCTGAGGATGCTGAGGTATATTTCCCGAATTGGGGCTTGGCAAAGGGCTCCGAGCAGTACGGAAAGCTGTTTTCAGACTTGGGAGCGCTGGTTGAGGGTTTCAAGCACCACCATGATACCATTAACTGGATAATTCAGGGTGATTTCGTCGTAGCAGAGGGCTCCAGCCAGGGTAAGCTAAAGTCAGGCGAAACATGGACCGACAGCAAGTGGTGCGACGTGTTTGAAATCAGGGACGGGAAGATCGAGAGGCTATATATATATCTTGATCCCGAGTACTCCAGGTATTGATAATATCCTGGTATTGATAATATCTGGCGATGTTTCATTTGCTTAATTCAAAATGCGATAGTTCGCCGATAAGCGTTACTGTTAGAGGTATTCTAATAAAATTAGGTGATTAGGACAATTTAGGACTAAAGTGTATTTTGACCAACAAATCTAACAAATTCACCTTTCTGTAATTATACCTAAACTCCATTTCTTTTA
>Ga0114931_10008965_pt1 | contig 12030 bp, 9 predicted proteins | sample 2SBtaG_FD_89579 | JGI IMG/M metagenome (GOLD analysis project Ga0114931, IMG submission 89579) | Deep subsurface microbial communities from Kolumbo volcano to uncover new lineages of life (NeLLi) - 2SBTROV14_V59a metaG | ecosystem: Environmental > Aquatic > Marine > Volcanic | place: Kolumbo...
ACAAACTCGCCGAAAAGGCCGTTAAAAAACTTATTCGGAACATTCGATGAGTTAAAAATGATGGCCCGTGGACCCCAACAATCTATTGCGAGATAAAATTCTGTGAAATCCGCCGGTGTTGCAAGGCCATGGCAAGGGGCGATATTGCTTGTTCTGCTGGTTGGGGTGGGCGTCCTGGAGTTTTATGGGAACGTTGTAGAACGCGGCATTGGCCTCTACCTCAAGTGGCAGAATTATAAAAGGCCGCAGTTGGGGCGCATTTGGGAGCGGGACCGCGAGGCTCTCGTGGCAAAAGCCAAGATCCAATCGATTCGTTCGGTCCTGGACCTTCAGGAAAACTCCGCCGAGTCCATTCAAACCTTCAAGCAGTTATTTGAAAAGGTCGAGCCCGCCTTTCCCCTGGTTGTCTCCCGGAAAAAATTTCTTGATTTGTATTTTGATTTTCTAGGTCCCTGGTCGGAGCGTATTATTTCTCCGTATGAGCTGTTGCAAATCGATGCGGAAAAAACCTGGGATCGCGTTTTTCTGAAAAGATTCGGCCCTTGGATCACCATTGGGTTTCTCGATCTTCAGGGGGTTCCCCTCCGGGAAATTTTTCTTTCCGTCGATACCCTGTTTGAAGTGCAGTCGACGCGCACCATCAAGAGGGGCCGGTTGGAGGAGATGGGGTTCAAGGAAGCGCGGATTTTTCCCAGAGAACAGGTGGTCTCGATCATCGAGACGCTGGACGCGAGAACTCAGAAAGCCGTCTTTCCGGAGCCTCGCTGGTTTCTGGCAAAAGATTATCACGTCACTCGCATTGGAATTTCCGATCAGGTTTCCAGTTCCCAAAACCATATGGTGTTTGGCATTGAATACGCCACCGACTATTACATCGGCGTACTTTTGATCCCGGTGCCCTTGGATATTGCCTACAACATGCTGTCTCAACTTGAAAAAACGGAGGGTGAAAATTCGACCGGAGATCTAACCTCCCTGGCGATTCCTTCCGGAGGAAACTTTTGACCCGCCCCCTGATCGACAAATTTTATTTCCTCTTATACACCGTTCTTCTGCTTGTCGTTTTAGCTGGAATGGGCGTTTATTTTGTCCTCAGCAAAGACCTTCCGCAACTTCCCGACAATCTGGAAACGATCAACCTCAGCCTGCCGACTGAGATCTATTCCGCCGACGGAGAAAGGATCATGGTGTTAGGTGAGAGGCGGCCGGTTTCTATTGGCGACATTTCGCCAAGCTTTTTAAACGCCATTGTAGCCGTTGAGGATGCCAACTTTTTCAAGCATCAGGGGCTGGATCATGCGGGGCTGTTCCGGGCATTTTTGGCCAATATCCGGGCCAAACGGGTCATTCAGGGCGGGAGCACCATCACGCAACAGTTGTCGAAGAATTTGTTTTTTTCCTTCGAACGAAACTTTGTCCGCAAAATCAAGGAACTTCTCATCGCGCTTCAACTTGAAGCCACCTTCACAAAAGACGAGATTCTGGAAGCCTATTGCAATCAAATTTATTTTGGCAGTGGCGCCTATGGAGTCGAGGAAGCCGCACAGGTTTATTTTGGCAAACGGGCGCAGGATTTGACTCTTTTGCAGGCGGCGTTATTAGCCGGACTGCCCAACTCGCCAAACAGTTCCAATCCTTTTAATCATCGGGATCGCGCCATGAGCCGGGCTCGTTTCGTCTTGAAACGCATGCAGAGCGAGGGCTGGATCAGCGCGGAGCAAAAAGAGGAAGCTGAAAAATCCGACCTCGAGCTACGAAGACCCAGGAGCTTCTCCGACCCCAACCTTTATTTTTTAGACTTTGTTATCAGCAAGCTGGAAAAGGACTACGGCAAGGAGTTCGTCCATTTTGGCGGTTTGAAAATTTACACCACCCTAGACAACCATCAGCAATCACTGGCTTTAAAAGCGGCTCTCTCCCATCTGGAAGGCCTGGAAGAGAAAATGGCGAAACGGGAATCCAAGGACCCTTTGCAGGTTGCGCTGGTTTCCGTGGAAAACAAGAGCGGCGCGGTCCGGGCTTTATTGGGAGGGAAAAATTATTCTCACAGCCAGTTCAACCGGGCGGTGTCCAACAACCGTCTTCCCGGCTCTTCCTTCAAACCTTTTGTCTATCTGACGGCCATGGAGGAACTGGGCTATTCCCCGGCCACGGTCGTGAAAGATGAACCCATCACCATTGAACTTCCAGGTGCCGCCCCCTGGGAGCCGAAAAACTTCGGTGAAAAATTCGCCGGTGACATCATCCTCAAAAAGGCGCTGATGAAATCCCTGAATGTGGTTTCCGCAAAACTCGTGCAGGCGGTAGGTCCGGAAAAAGTGGTCCAGACCGCGCGCCGTTTTGGCATCAAAAGCCCTTTGGGGAACAATCTTTCCCTGGCTTTGGGGACCTCCGGGGTCTCCCCTCTAGAAATGGCCGCGGCCTTCAGCGTTATTGCCAACCTGGGAGTTTATAACGAACCTTACTTTATCGAGAAAATTGAGGATTTTCACGGCAACCAGCTTTATGAGCATTTTTACCAGGGCGTTCAGAAATTCCCGCAAAAGGTGATGTATCCCCTGCTGGACATGATGCAGGGCGTGGTGGAGGCGGGTTCGGGAAGAGTGGTTCGCCGAATGGGGTTTTTACATCCGGCGGCCGGCAAAACGGGAACGACGAACGATTTTAAAGACGCCTGGTTCGATGGATTTACGAAAGACTTTTCGGTTTCGGTCTGGGTGGGGTACGACAATAACGAATCGATGGTGGACCGCAATGGCAAAGGGCTGACGGGAGGAAGAGCCGCGGCGCCCATTTGGGTGTTTTTCCTGAAAAAATTGTTGGAAGGGAAAAACAGGGTGAAGTTTCCAGTGCCGCCGGGAATCAAATTTGCGACCGTCGATGTCAGAACAGGATTCCTGGCCGATGGGAACTCCCAGGAAACCATGCGGGTTGCCGTCAAGGAGGAGTTGGACCTCAGCCCCCCGCCAACCGATTTCATGCAGCAACTGGATGAGGCATTTTCCGCCACCTCGGATCTTTTTTTCGGTCCGGACAATCAATGACCCTTCTGACCGAACCGCCAATTCAAGGGAGCGTCTTTTGTTTTTGCATGACAGGCTTTCCTGCCTGTCTGCACGGGCTGGAAAGCCCGTGCCACTGATTTAAGAAACTTTTGTGCACTATTCTATTGCCTGTAAAAACTAATTTTTAGAGACGCCCTTTTGTAACCGTCACCCGCTTAAACCAAGGGGTGGGCTTTATGGGTAAGGTTGTATTTTTCGAGACGCCTTTATGTTTCAGACCCTAAAATTTTTTCTGGTGCGGACCGGAATTTCGCTTTTTCTTTTTATTTTCCTGGGGTTTTTTACGCTTTATCTGGTTCACGAGATCGCCCTTCCACATACAGGGTTCGATGACGAAATGATTCAGTGGGCACTCCTTTTTATTTGCGTTTTTTTCGGGTTTTTCGCCACCGGACAGATTGGGGACCAGCGGTTCCATAATGCTTTTCATGCCTTGAAAGGGGTCGGTCCTCTCAACGACAAGCAATTGATCATCCTGCAATTTGAGAATCTGCTTCATTTTACGGAGTCCTTTTATTTTCTTCCCGGCCAGGCTCGCCGCTTTCGAGGGTTGGTGGTGCGCAAGTACGCCGATTTTCTTTTGTCGATTGGCCGGCAGGAACCGGAAGCCCTCAAGATCTACTTGAAAGCGTTTTTGCAAAATCCAAAAAACTCAAAGTTTCGTGCTCCCCTGCTTTCCATCCTCCGTCAGGGAGGAGATTTGACCGAGAATGAAATCGATTTGCTCATGGTGATGCTGAGAGCGGAGGATTATAAAGACGCTTTCATCATCAATCATCTCGCGGCTATTTTTTTACAGAAGAAGAAGCTGTCCGCTAAAACGGAACCCGTGCTTTTATACGCCGTGGAAAACCAATCCGCCGCCGCTGATGAAATCCTGCAATTTGTGGTCCCCGTTTTACTGGAAAATGACCGGGCCGATATGAATGCGCTCCGTTTTTATTTGCGTGCCCTGCCGCTGAAATTGCCACAAGACCAGCGCATGAGGGAAATCCTCGGCAGAATTTATTGTGAAGAGCTGTTTGAGGGCATCGACCCGGTTTTGCACGAGAAATGCGGGCAAACGTTTTCCCGGTTGGCCCCCGACAAGCAGGCTGAAATCCGGAAAGCGGTGGAAGACAACCGGGTGTCCGGACGTCTGAAAAAGATCAATCTGCTCAGTCGTGACGATATTCAGGAAATCAACCATCTGAAAGTTCGGCTGGGGATGAAACCTTCTTTCATTCACAGGCTGGGAACCGGAATGCTTGAAATCCGAAATTTCCTGCAACGCTTGGGCAGGCGATTTCTTCTCAAAGTGATTGACGGCATGATCGCTTTCGGTCAAGCCCGGCTGTGGGTAAAACTGGGTTCTATTTCCTTGCTCTTCTTTTTGGTTGTGGCGGGGCTTGGGCTGATGGAGTGGCGAACCGGCCAGGAAACGATTGTTGAAGACAAAGAATTGCAACAACAGCCAAAGGCGGTTCCACCCGGCGCCAAACCGGTTGCCTCGAAGCCGAAAAAAGTGCATTCCATTCAGGTGGCCGCCGTCACTTCTTCCAAAAAGGCCAATAAGCTTATAAAATTTTTAAAAGGGAAAGGCGTGAAGGACATTTTCATCGCCAAATCGCCCCGGCAGTCGGGAGGGTTTTGGTACAAAATTCGCGTCGACCCTTTTGACATGAAGGATGACGCTCTGCAGATGGCAAACCGGTTGATGGATGATAAACTGATCAAAAACTATTTTTTGGTTGCGACGCCTAAAAAACCACCGGTGAGCAAAAAGAAGAGCCCCTGAGGAGGCCTCAGGGTTGCTTTGAACATGAAGAAATCATTTGCTTGTCATTGTTGATGACGAAATGGACAATTCGTTTGACATTCTTAAGCTATTGAACCCCTTCGATCGTTTTCACGATGTCCAGGTAGACGTTTTGTTCCGACTTTACCCTGAACCCGGCTTTGCGGACGTTTTCTACGGTGTCCCGGTCGAGGCGGGTTCCTTCTATTGCCCCGGTGAACAGGGACATGAACTTCAGGCTCAACCCGTAAACGAGGTTTTTGCTCATAACGTGTTCAAACATCAATAATTTTCCGCCGGGTTTCAGAACCCGTCCGCATTCCTTCAGTCCCTGAACCGGATGAGCGACAGTGCAGAAGACGCAGACCGTAACGATGGTGTCGAAGGTGTTGTCGGGAAAGGCGAGAGACTCCGAATTCATCAGGCAGAACCGGATTTTTCCCTGATATTGTTTCCCTCTCCAGAGGGCGCGCTCCAGCATTTTTGGGCTGAGGTCGATGCCGGTGATGTTAAGACCGGGTGGAAAGTTGATGATCTCCATCCCGGTACCGACGCCGATGTGCAGGACGTTGCCCTGCATTTGCCGGAAAAGTTTTCTTTGCGCCGGACCCCACCGGCGCATGTCGCCTTTTCTAAAGCAGTCGAAAACTTTGGCGACCCGGTCGTATTTTTTATGTCCGGCCATGAGTTATGAGAGGAGTTTTTTATTGGAAAAATAAATTAAGATTGCCACGGTCAATCCCAATATGCCTCCGGTGGCGGTGATGCACTCACCGGGAACACTGCCGGCGGCCATGCCGCTCAACATGCCGACAACCATGGCAATGATGCTCACCGGGATCATGACCTCAAACGCCCCAAAAAAAGGCGCTAAGAGAATCAGCAGAATGAATTGCAGAACCATGCCGATGCCACCGCCAACCGCCATCGCCAAAAACATGTTCCAATGGGCGGGGATGGTTTGACTGACTGTAAAGGCTATAATGATTCCGGAAAAAGTTCCTATGAGCCAATCGATATTTTTAAAATTCATTGCTTAAAAAGGCGCAAGGAAAAATTTAATATTAAAATAGGTAAGATAATTTTTACAGAATGTATAATGGTTGCATGATTGTCAACGGATTTCCCTTCCAGCAACCCGCCTGAATTTCGAAAAGGAACGATTATGACCTCCCTCCAGTTAAATTACGACAATATCAAGTCCTTTGTGAGCGAACAGGAAATTCAAAGCCTGCAACCCAAGATCGACGCATTGCACCAGGTTCTGGAAAATGGGACCGGAAAAGGATCGGATTATCTTGGCTGGCTGGATTTGCCATCTGGAACCACACGCGAACAATTGAGCGCCATCGAGCAGTCGGCCAGCCACATCCGCGCCCATTCGGATGTGTTCGTCAGCATTGGCATCGGCGGCTCCTACCTTGGGGCGCGGGCGGCGATCTCTTTTCTGGGGCATACCTTCGCCAATCAACTGAACGGGGGAGAGCAGGATTCCCCGGAGATTCATTTTGCCGGGCACAACCTGAGTTCCGACTACCACGCGGATTTGTTCGATCTGATCGCGGAGCGGGACGTTTGTCTGAACGTCATCTCCAAATCCGGAACCACGACGGAACCCGCCGTGGCGTTTCGACTGTTGAAAGAAAGGCTGGAAAAAAAATACGGCAAGGCGGGGGCGAAAAAACGCATCGTCGTCACCACCGACCGGGAAAAAGGCGCGTTGAAAAAACTCGCGGATGAAGAGGGCTACACCACCTTCGCGATCCCGGACGACGTCGGCGGCAGGTATTCGGTGTTGACGCCGGTCGGCCTGCTTCCCATTGCCGTGGCGGGCGTCGATATCCGCGAGTTGATGGCTGGCGCGAAAACCGCGGAGTCGGCAGGCTCCGCTCATTCGAGCGTGGAAAAAAACCTGTCTTACCTTTATGCGGGAATCAGGCGCCTGCTTTATACCAAAGGCAAGACGCTTGAGGTGCTGGCCGCGTTCCATCCTTCCCTGTCCTATATACTGGAGTGGTGGAAACAGTTGGCCGGAGAAAGTGAAGGCAAGGATCAAAAAGGAATTTTCCCGGCGTCGGTTGAATACACCACCGATCTGCATTCCATGGGACAGTGGGTGCAGGAAGGCAACCGTATCCTCTTTGAGACTTTTCTTCGCGTCGAGACGTCCCGAAAGCAGTTGGAAATCCCCGCTTTTGAAAACGATGACGACGGATTGAATTATCTGGCGGGAAAAACACTGGATTTCGTCAACGATAAGGCTTACAAAGGGACCGCGATGGCGCATCTGGAAGGGGGCGTTCCCAATATGGAGATCCGGGTCAAGGACCGGTCCGCGGATTCTCTGGGGCAGTTGTTTTACTTTTTTGAGCGCGCCATTGCCATGACGGGCTACTTGATGGACGTGAACCCCTTTGATCAGTCGGGTGTGGAATTTTATAAAAAAAACATGTTTGCACTTTTGAATAAACCGGGGTACGGGAAAGGATAAATCCATGGCAACACAAAGTCAAAAACTGGATGAGTTGATTCATGAGATCGCTCATGAAGAAGTGGCGGGTGAAAAACCCGCCGCTGAAACGAATGCCTTGCTGGAAAAACTGTGTTCCCTGGGAAGCGAGTTGTGGATCGACACTGGGGATCTTGAAAAAGCCCGCTCCATCTGGAAGAGCGAATTGTCCGCCTTGACCACGAACAACACCCTTGCCAACCAGGTGGTGCAAAGCGGCGTGATGGACGAGACGATCAAAGACACGGTCGGAAAAATTCGCACGGTCGCTCCCGATTTGAATGAAGAGGAACTGATCACGGAAATTGGTTTTGTCATCAACTGCAAAATCGCCCTCCGGCTGGTGCAGGCGTTCAAGGTGAAGGTGAGCGTGGAACTGCACCCCGCCATGTCCAGGGATATCGAAAAAACGCTGGCCTATGCGCGGCGCTATTACAAAGTTTGCCCGGAGTATTTTATCGTCAAGATCCCGCTCACTCCGGAAGGGTTCATCGCGGTCCGGAAATTGCGCAAGGAAGGGATTCCCATCAATTACACGCTGGGGTTTTCCGCCCGGCAGAATTATCTGGCGGCCCGACTGTCCAACCCGAGTTATGTGAATGTGTTTTTAGGGAGGCTCAATCAGGTGGTGAGCGACAATGGGCTGGGGAGCGGCGATATGGTGGGCGAAAAAGTAACGCTCGCCACGCAGGGGGCCTTGTGGGATCTTCGCACGAAAGAGCCCGATGTGACCACCAGGCTGATCGGCGCCAGCATCAGAAACGGCGCCCAGGTCGGGTTTCTGGCGGGAGTGGATGTCTTGACCATTCCTCCGCCGGCCCTGCAGGATTTTATGGACACAAGCGGCGCCGGGGCGCTCAGGTCCCATGTATCCGATGACATCACGCCGGGAATCGACAACAACCAGGGCGGTGCGTCCCGTTTTCCGGTCCTGTGGGAGGTTTCGGACTCCTTCAAGGGATTTGTCGATTCGTTGTTGAAGCAGGAGGGGCTGGACACCCTGTCCGGGGATGCCTTGCGAGCCTTTTGCGATGAGAATGGAGTGAACCTGTTTCACCCGTTTTCGGCAGAGCAATTCGACACGATCACCGGGCACGGGAAAATCCCGCGGTTGGGGGAGTGGCCGGAACCCATCGCGCTCGACGACCTGATGACGCAGTCGGCTTTGCAATCGTTTGCCAAGGACCAGAAGGCTCTGGATGAAAGAATCCGCTCTTTCCTTCAATAGCGATTGCTATCTGCTCCCGCAAGAGCCCGAGCCATTTGCATAAGGGGGTTTTGAAAAAAGGAGAATGACTGTACCTCGATGACACTGGTTTTTGATGGTAAAGAGTTCTCAAAAAAATCTTCCCGGCCCTTTTAGGAAAACGAGCTTTGCGTAAGTATTGTATCCCCTCATCCCAGCCTGTCACCCTGCGGGTGCCCCCAGAGGGGAGAAGGGGTTTCCTCCTCTCCTCCAATGGAGGAGAGGGTTGAGGTGAGGAGGGATTTAAATCTTTTTGTGTTTTACAAACCACTCTAGTGGAAGGGTGAGAATTCAATGATTCTGGTTGCGGATATCGGAGGAACCAAGGTCAACCTGGCTTTGTTTCGGCGGGAAACCGATCACCTCGAACAGGTGGATGAGGCCAGGTTTGAAAGCCGGAACTATTCCGGCCTGGAAGACATCCTGGGTGAGTTCTGTCAAAAAGGGCATCCCGAAATCGAGCGGGCGGCTTTTGGCGTCGCTGGACCGGTTAAAGAGGGCAGGTGCGATGTCACCAACCTTCCCTGGGTCGTGGATGTCAGCAATTTAAAAAAACGGTTGGTGTTGGAGCCGGTCTGGTTGATCAACGATTTGGCGGCGATGGCCTGTGCGTTGCCTTTTTTGCCAGACGCCGATCTGGAGGTGTTGCAGGAGGGCCATGAAGTTGAAGGGGAGAGAGCGGCTGTCATCGCGGCGGGAACTGGCCTGGGACAGGCGTTTCTGGTTCCCGATGGGACGGGACGGTATTTGCTGATCGATTCCGAAGGCGGGCACTGTGATTTTGCTCCCCGTGCGGAACTGGAGATGGAACTGCTGGATTTTTTGAACCAGAAATTTTGGCGCACCAGTATCGAACGGGTTCTTTCAGGTCCTGGACTTTATAATATCTACCGGTTTCTTGTCGAATGCCATTCGTTTGCGGAACCGCCCTGGCTGACTCAGGAAATTCAGGAAGGCGATCCTGGAGAGGTGATCACTCAAAATGGTTTGCAGGGGAAATCCATTGCCTGCGCCAAAGCTCTGGAAATGCTGGTTTCCCTTTATGGAGCGGTCGCCGGAGATCTGGCGCTCCAATTCCTGACTCGCGGAGGCCTTTATATTGGCGGGGGGATAGCACCCAAAATCCTGCCCTTGATAAAGAGCGGCCTGTTTATGGAATCCTTCTATTCCAAGGGGCGGTTCAAACCCTTCATGCGCGAAATTCCCGTCAAAGTGATTTTGAACGACAAAGCCTCGCTTTTGGGCCTGGCCCATTATGCTCTGGGAGAGAAATTCGTCCGTTGATGTCCCCCATAAGACGCGGTATGATGCTTGGCTTGTGACCCATTCCCGCCGGTTTAATTTCCCCGGGCGGGAGATAATAGAGGCAGTTTTTTTTGAAGAGGATCAATGCAAAGCGAATTGAAGAAGATAGTTTTGGCGTATTCCGGCGGATTGGACACTTCCGTAATCATCCAATGGCTCAAGGAACAATACTGTTGTGAAATCATCGCGTTTTCGGCGGATGTGGGACAGGGCGAAGAATTGGAACCCGTTCGCGAAAAAGCCCTGGCGACGGGAGCCTCCAAGGTATACATCGAAGATTTGAAGGAAGAGTTTGCCAAAGATTACCTGTTCCCGATGCTTCGCGCCAACGCGTTTTACGAAAACAATTATTTGCTGGGGACTGCCATTGCCCGTCCCCTGATCGCCAAGGAGCAAATCCGAATCGCCGCCAAGGAAGGAGCCGATGGCGTGTCTCATGGTTCCACCGGCAAGGGCAATGACCAGATTCGTTTTGAACTGGCTTACCAGACTCTGGACCCGCATATCAAAATCGTCGCGCCCTGGCGGCATTGGGACCTCACGTCGCGGACGGCCCTCATGGATTACGCCAAGAAACACGGCATCCCGGTGTCGGTGACCAGGGACAAGCCCTACAGCATGGACCGCAATTTGTTCCACATCAGTTTCGAAGGCGGGGTTTTGGAAGATCCCTGGTACACGCCGGATGAAGATATGTTTCGCCTGAGTGTTTCCCCTGAAAAGGCGCCGGACAAGCCGACCACGATAGAAGTTGAATATGAAGCGGGAGACCCGGTGGCGGTGAACGGCGAGCGCATGAGCCCGGCCAGGCTGTTGACCTGTCTCAATGAGTATGGCGGCAAGAATGGCATCGGACGGATCGACATCGTTGAAAACCGGTTTGTCGGTATGAAATCCAGAGGCGTTTATGAAACGCCGGGTGGAACCATCCTGCAAGTCGCTCACCGGGCAGTCGAGTCTCTCACCATGGACCGGGAAGTGCTGTACCTCAGGGACTCCCTGATTCCCGACTATGCAAAGGCCATATACAACGGGTTCTGGTTTTCGCCGGAACGCGAATTGATGCAAACGACGATGGACGCGGCTCAGAAACATGTTCATGGAACGGCAAAGCTGAAGTTGTATAAAGGCACTTGTACGGTGACCGGCAGGAAAGCCGTTAAATCGCTTTATTGTGAAAAAATGGCCACCTTTGAGGAAGACGACGGATATCGTCAGGATGATGCGGAAGGATTCATCCGCCTCAATGCGTTGCGATTGAAAATATTTTCCGACACCTTTGGGAATAAATAAAAATGCGGGTCCTGAGGATTTCAGGAACCCGCTCCCTCCTTTCCTGAACTTGATTTGTTCTTTCTTTCAGAGTAAATTTTTAATATGAAATCGATCCTTGTCGTAGACGATGAAAAGAGCTTACGCGATTTCCTCACCATCATGCTGGAGAATGAAGGGTACGCAGTCCAAACCGCGAGCAGTGGGGAGAAAGCCGTAAAGTTAGTGCAGGAAAGTGCGTTCGACCTGGTCATTACGGATTTTCGCATGAAGGGAGCCAACGGCATCGAGGTGCTGGAGGCCGTCAAGGTCTACAATTCCGCCATCCCGGTCCTGTTGATGACCGCCTACGCCTCCGCCGAAACGGCGGTTGAAGCCATGAAAAAAGGCGCTTACGATTATATTTCCAAGCCTTTTAAAATTGAAGATCTGCAACTCATCATCAAAAACGCGATCGAGAAAAAAACCCTTTCCGATCAAAATCAGTTTTTAAAATCCGCCCTGAACGATAAATTCGGGTTCGCTAATTTTATCGGCAAAAGCCCGGCCATGAAGAACGTCTTCAAGCTGATAGAAAAAGTGGCCGCCAGCAATGCCACGGTTTTGATCGGTGGGGAGAGCGGCACGGGAAAGGAACTCGTCGCCAAGGCGATTCATTTCAACGGAGCCCGGAAAAATTATCCTTTCATTTCCATCAACTGCGGGGCGGTTCCTGAAAATCTTCTGGAGAGTGAATTGTTCGGGCATGAAAAGGGGGCTTTTACCAGCGCCGACGCCACTAAAGTCGGCTTGATGGAATCCGCCAGTAAGGGTTCGTTTTTTCTCGATGAAGTGGGCGAAGCTCCCTTGAGCATCC
>Ga0114931_10008966_pt1 | contig 12029 bp, 10 predicted proteins | sample 2SBtaG_FD_89579 | JGI IMG/M metagenome (GOLD analysis project Ga0114931, IMG submission 89579) | Deep subsurface microbial communities from Kolumbo volcano to uncover new lineages of life (NeLLi) - 2SBTROV14_V59a metaG | ecosystem: Environmental > Aquatic > Marine > Volcanic | place: Kolumbo...
AGCCGCTCAAGCTCCTCGTCGCGCGCCGCGATCCGGCCCTCGGCGTGAAAGTCGCAATAGGCGCCGGTATGCAGCTCCACCACCGCCGCACCGGCCCGACGGGCGGCCTCAACCTGCGCGCGCTCGGCGGCGATGAACATCGACACCCGGCACCCCGCCGCCGCGAGCGGCGCCACGAACCCCGTCAGGCGCGCCTCGTCGCCTGCCACCTCGAGCCCGCCCTCGGTGGTGCGCTCCTCGCGCTTTTCGGGCACCAGACAGACGGCGTGCGGGCGGTGGCGCAGGGCAATCGCCTGCATCTCGTCGGTGGGCGCCATTTCGAGGTTGAGCGGCACCGAAAGCGCCTCCATCAGCCCTTCGATATCGGCGTCCGAGATATGGCGGCGGTCCTCGCGCAGATGCGCGGTGATCCCGTCGGCGCCCGCCTCTTCGGCAAGCTTCGCCGCGCGCACGGGATCGGGATAGCGGCCGCCACGGGCGTTGCGCACCGTCGCCACATGGTCGATGTTGACCCCAAGCCGCAGTTTCGTGCCAGATGTCATGGTGCTCTCCTCCTTTCCGCTCCCGGCCCGCCCGGACCGGGACAAGCTACAGCGTTTCGGCTATCTGTTGAAGCGAGGCAATGGCTGCCCGATATCGATTTGGCGAAAAATCGAGCCGAAAAACCGGTCAACCCTTGCTGAAATCGCGCTAGTCGCGTTTTTCGCCGGCCTCGGCCTTGCCGGCGGTGTTTTTCTTCAGGGCCATCAGCTTTTCCTTGATCCGCCCCTTGCGACGATGCTGATAGGCGGTGATGATCGGCAGGCTCAGGTAATAGAAGACGAGCCCCGCGATCGGCCCGACGATCAGGCCGCCGATCATGTAGGGAAAGAAAATGTCGTGAAAAAAGACATGGAGCTTGTCCCACTCGGCCCCTGAACCGGTGAACATGGACAGGAAATTGCCCTTCAGATCGCCCCAGGCGTCGACGAACTTGCCCCCCAGCGAACGGTGATTCAACGCGCCGTCCTCGCCCATCCGGCCGAGGACCAGTCTGCCGGTCTCCAGCGAAAGCGTGGCAATCCCCACAAAGGTCAGCGGATTGCCGACAAAGGTGGCAAGCAGCGCCGCCACCACGTTGCCGCGGATGATCAGCGCGATCAGTGCCGCGAGGAGAAAATGCAGCCCGAAGAAGGGCGAGAAGGACACCATCACGCCGGCAAAGACCCCCCGCGCGATGCGATGCGGGGCATCGGGCAGCCGGTGCAGGCGGTGTCGGACATAATGAAACGCCCGCCGCCATCCGCCCCTGGGCCAGACGAATTCGCGAACCGTCCTCCAGAGAGAACGTCTGTCCCGGCGTTTGAAGACCACCTCACGCGGCTCCCATATCCTGGCTCTGTTGGCCGCCGCCCCGCTCGGGGTCGCGGTAACGCTCCACCGCCGCCACGTCGTTTTCCGCGTCCAGAACCGAGATGATCGAATGCAGATGCTCTGCATCGCGCACTTCGAGGTCTATGAGAAGACGGTAGAAATCGGGCTTTCGGTCGACGAATGTCAGATCAGAGATATTGGCCTTCCGCTCTCCGATCAATGTGCAAATTCGTCCCAGCACACCGGCATCGTTGCCAATCGTGAGATCGAGCGTGACATCGTATTCCGCCGGGTGCTTGCCGGCATGCCAATGCAGGTCCAGCCAGCGCTCGGGCTGCTCTTCATATTGCGACAACACGGGGCAGTCGATGGCATGGACCACCACCCCCTTGCCGCGAAAGGTGATCCCGACGATCCGCTCGCCCGGCAGCGGCTGGCAACAGCGCGCCCGGTCAAACCGCTGGTTGCGCCCCAGCCCGATCACCGCCTGCTCGCGCCCGATGACGTTGTCGTCGTCGGGCAGGATGTCGGGATAGACGGCGCCCAGCACCTGCCGCCCGGTCAGCTCGGCACTGCCCAGCCGCGCCAGCACTTCGTCGCCATCCTTCAGCCCCAGCGTCCGCGCCGCCCGCTCCAGCGCCTTGTCAGTGGCGCGCTTGTGCACATGCTCGAAAGCCGAGCGCGCCAGCTCGCGGCCGAGCTTGATATAGCGGTCGCGGTCGAGTTCGCGCAGGGCGCGGCGAATCGCGGTGCGCGCCTTGCCGGTGGTGGCAATGTCGAGCCATGCCGCCTGTGGCGTCTGCCCGTCGGCGGTGATCACCTCCACCGACTGGCCGTTCTTGACCCGGGTCCACAGCGGCACCCGCATGCCGTCGATCCTGGCGCCGACGCAGGCGTGCCCGATGCGGGTATGAATGGCATAGGCAAAGTCGATCGGCGTTGCCCCGCGCGGCAGTTTCACCACGTCGCCCTTGGGGGTGAAACAGAACACCTTGTCGGTATACATCTCCAGCTTCACCGCCTCGAGGAACTCGTCGTGATCGTCCTCGGCATCGAACTGTTCGGTGAGCCCGGAAATCCAGCGCGCCGGATCGACGGCAAACGGGTTCTCGGCCGGCACGCCGTCACGGTAGGACCAATGCGCCGCGACGCCGGTTTCGGCCACGTCATGCATCTCCTGGGTGCGGATCTGGACCTCCACCCGCTTGCCGTCGCGCCCCGAAACGGTGGTATGGATGGAGCGATAGCCGTTCGACTTGGGCTGGCTGATATAGTCCTTGAACCGCCCCGGCACCGCCCGCCAGCGCCGGTGGATGGCCCCCAGAACGCGATAGCAATCGTCTTCCGATGCGGTAATGACGCGAAACCCGTAGATGTCGGAGAGCCGCGAAAAGCCCATCTCCTTTTCCTGCATCTTGCGCCAGATCGAATAGGGTTTCTTGGCCCGGCCCAGAACATCGGCTTCGATCCCGGCGCGGTCGAACTCGAGACGCATGTCGGCGGTGATCCGCTCGATCACGTCGCCGGCTTCCTTCTGCAGGGTGATGAAGCGGCGGATGATCGAGGCGCGCGCCTCGGGGTTGAGGACGCGAAAGGCCAGGTCTTCCAGTTCCTCGCGCATCCACTGCATGCCCATGCGACCGGCGAGCGGCGCGAAGATGTCCATCGTCTCGCGCGCCTTCTTGATCTGCTTCTCGGGCCGCATCGCCTTGATCGTGCGCATGTTGTGCAGCCGGTCTGCGAGCTTGACGAGGATCACCCGCATGTCCCTCGACATGGCCATCAGCAGTTTGCGGAAATTTTCCGCCTGCTGGGTTTCGGTGCTCGACAGTTGCAGATTGGTCAGCTTGGTCACCCCGTCGACCAGGTCGGCGATCTCGGGGCCGAACTTTTCGGCGACAACGGCATAGGTGGCGCGCGTGTCCTCTACCGTGTCGTGCAACAGCGCGGTGACGATCGAGGCATCGTCCAGCCGCTGTTCGGCGAGGATCGCGGCCACCGAAGTGGGGTGACTGAAATAGGGCTCTCCCGAATAGCGGTACTGCCCCTCATGCATCTCGCGGCCAAACTCGAACGCCCGGGTGATCAGGGCCGCGTCGGTCTTGGGATTATAGGTGCGGACCAGTTCGATAAGGTCTTGGGCCGCGATCATCTGACACTGTCCAGGACGGCAAGGTGGAACTCAGCCCTGTTCCTGTGCGGCCATCAGCGCCCGCAACAGGTCTTCCTCGGGCATGTCGTCTTCGTCCGGCTTGTCGGCCTCGCCGCCCATCAGCAGGGCCATCGAATCCTCTTCCGGCTCGTCGACCTCGATCTGGGTCTGATTCGACTCGATCATCCGCTCGCGCAGATCCTCAACCGACTGCGTCTCCTCGGCGATCTCGCGCAGGGCAACGACCGGGTTCTTGTCATTGTCGCGCTCCACGGTGATCGGCGCACCGGCCGAGATCTCGCGCGCGCGGTGCGCGGCGAGCATGACCAGTTCGAACCGGTTGGGAACCTTGTCAACGCAATCTTCGGTGGTAACGCGGGCCATGAAACCTCCGGCCAGATGAGTCTCGGATGGAAGAAGTGTCTTATTTAGGGATTCGGCGGGGGATTGACAAGCGCCGAAATCACAACCGGAATCACGGCCGAAATCACAATGGCCGCGGCTCCGCAACCGCCTCGGGCCCCAGGCGCTCGAGCATCTCGAGCACGGTTTGCCCGAGGACCGGATGACGCCAGTGGGGCGCCACCTCGGCCAGCGGCACCAATACGAAGGCGCGCTCCTGAAGCCGCGGATGCGGCAGGATCAGGTGCTCGGGCGCGTGGCATCTCTGCTCCTGCAGGGGCAGATCGCGCCAGAGCGCATGGGTTGCCAGGTCGGGAAGCACCCGCGCGCCCGCCGCGATCAGGTCGAGATCGAGCGTCCGCCGCCCCCAGCGCTGCTCGCGCCGCCGCCCGTGGCGCGCCTCGATCGCATGAAGCCGCTCCAGCAAGGCCTGCGGTGCGCCGGCAAAGCCCAGCCGCGCCGCGGCGTTGACATAATCGGGCCCGTCGCCGTGCGGGAAGCATGGCGTCTCATAGAAGCGGCTGACCTGACGCACCCGAACCCCCTCGTCCGCGAGGTCGTCAAGCGCCAGGCGCAGCGTCTCGGCGGGTGCGCGCCCGCCAAGCGGCAGGTTCGCGCCCATAGCGATCAGGAACGTCTCGTCACGCGTCGTCATGGTGCCCTTTCTGCCCGCCATGCGGGGCCCCGGCTCCCCGGTGATCCCCGGCTCGCCGGTGATGCGGTACGCCGCAGGGCACCGCGTTCGACTTGCCCATTTCCCGCGTTACTCCTAAGGTTTCTCGTCATCCATTCCGGATCAAGCCACTCACACCGGTCTGGACGTTACACCTGAAAGGACTTTCAATGTTTTACAAGGACGATCGGCTGGCGCTCTTCATAGACGGGTCGAATCTCTACGCCGCGGCGAAGGCGCTGGGATTCGATATCGACTACAAGCTGCTGCGTGCCGAATTCATGCGCCGTGGCAAGCTCTTGCGGGCATTCTACTACACCGCGCTGCTCGAAAATGAAGAATATTCGCCGATTCGCCCGCTGGTCGACTGGCTGAACTACAACGGCTTTGCCATGGTCACCAAGCCAGCGCGGGAATATATCGACAGCCATGGCCGGCGCAAGGTCAAAGGCAACATGGACATCGAACTGGCCATCGATGCGCTGGATCTGGCGCCCTATGTCGACCATATCGTGCTGTTTTCCGGCGATGGCGATTTCAAGCCGCTGGTCAAGAGCCTGCAACGCAAGGGGGTGCGGGTTTCGGTTGCCTCCACCATTCGCAGCCAGCCGCCGATGATCTCCGACGAATTGCGCCGCCAGGCCGATAATTTCATCGAGCTTGACGATCTCAGGGAGGTGATCGGCCGCCCGCCGCGCGAAACCCCCGACGCGCATTTCGCGGAAGATGAAAGCGACTGATCGCGCTATCCGCCACGCGCGGCCAGAGGAGGGCAGGCCGGCGCTTGCCTTCCGGTCGGAAACAGGGACAACAGCCATGACCAAGCCGCCGCTTACGCTTTATCTCGCCGCGCCACGCGGCTTTTGCGCCGGGGTCGACCGGGCGATCAGGATCGTCGAGGGGGCGCTGGCGAAATACGGCGCGCCGGTCTATGTGCGCCACGAGATCGTGCATAACAGATATGTGGTCGACGATCTGCGCGCCAAGGGGGCCGTGTTTGTCGAAGACCTCGCCGACTGCCCGGACGACCGCCCGGTGATCTTCTCCGCCCATGGCGTGCCCAAATCCGTCCCGGCGGAGGCCGCGCGGCGGCAGATGCTTTTTGTCGATGCCACCTGCCCGCTGGTCAGCAAGGTTCATATCGAGGCCGCGCGCCATTTCGAGGCCGGCCTTCAGATCGTGATGATCGGCCATGCCGGCCACCCCGAGACCATCGGCACGATGGGACAGCTGCCCGAAGGCGAGGTGCTGCTGGTCGAGCGCGTCAGGGACGTGGCCGGGCTCGAGGTGCGCGACCCCCAAAAGCTCGCCTTCGTGACGCAGACCACGCTCTCGGTCGATGACACGATCGACATCGTGCAGGCGCTGAAGGCGCGCTTTCCCGCCATCGCCGGACCGCACAAGGAAGACATCTGTTATGCCACGACCAACCGTCAGGCGGCGGTCAGGGCAATGGCGGCAAAGGTCACGGCGATGCTCGTCGTCGGGGCGCCGAATTCGTCCAATTCCCGCCGCCTCGTCGAGGTCGGCGCAAGCGCCGGCTGCGGCTATGCCCAGCTCGTCCAGCGCGCGGCCGACATCGACTGGCGGGCGCTGGAGGGCATCGCCGCGATCGGCATCACCGCCGGCGCCTCGGCCCCCGAAGTGCTGGTGAGCGAGGTCATCGACGCCTTCCGCGCCCGCTATGACGTGACCGTAAGCGAGATCGAGACCGCGCAGGAAAACGTCGAATTCAACCTGCCCCGTGTGCTGCGCGAGACGGCGTGAGGGCGCCCTTGGCAAAATCCCGCTTCGGGTTTCCCGCAAGCCGTGCCAAATTGGCCGCGGGAGGGCGCCATGCCGCAGACACATCGGGACTATTTCGGCAGCGACGCGCAGGTTGCGCTGCTGCGCCGGGGCCGCGCGGTCTGAGACCTGACCGGCGCCGGCGACCCGCGCCTTGGCTATTACGGGCGCACCGTCGGTCTGGCTACCGCCGAGGCGGCGGCGATGGACCGGTTGGCGGCGCTGGTCGAGCTGCAGGGTAGCAGCTTTTTCGCCCGGATCGATGACGGCGCATTCGACCGATGGAGGACCGGGGCGCGGCGGCGCGGCTTGTCGACCACGCACTATGCCCGCTGGCTCGGCGCAGACGCGGCGGCACGGTCGGCCCGCGCCCTGCTCAAGGACCATCCTCTGCCCCCGGACCTTGAAATCCGGCGCATCGGCCCGGACACCCCGGATGAGGCGCTGGCCCAGCTTGCCGATGTCGCACTGTCATGCGGCGTGTTGCCCCCCTCGGGCGCGGTCCTGCGCGGCCGGTGCAAGCCGGGGCTCGGCCTTGTCGCGGTGGATCGCGCCGGCAGGGGCGTGGCCTGTGCCGGCGCCGCCAGCTTCTGGCACCCCGATCACCCCGACGGGCGCCGGCAATGCTGGTGGGGGATGCTCGCAACCCTGCCCGAGCGGCGCGGCCAGCGGCTGGCGCTGGTTCTCGGCGCCCTGGCGCTCATCGAGATGCGCGAGCGATTCGGCTTCGGCGAGGTGTTCACCGGTATCGAGCCGGGAAACGCGCCCTCCGAAGCGGCCTGCGCGCGCCTCGGTCTGCGCCCCGAGGGCAAGAGCGTGCTCAGCGTCGCCGATCCCGGCCGGGTGCCGGGCGGACGCATGACAAAGTAGGCGCGCGCCCCCGCTTGCGCTTGCCAACCGGCGATCCCGACGCCATCCTGCCGCCCATGCAGGATATCCCCGTCGCCCCGCTGATCCTCGGCCTTGCCGCTCACATCCCCGCTTCCATGGAGACGCTGATCATGCGCCGACCCGACCCTGGCCCCCGTATGGCGAGGACCATCCGCGCGCGCCTCGCCGGGTCATCGCCTGTCGGTGCTGCCCGTGACGGCCCTCTCCCGCCCCGGCACCGGGGGGGCGCTCTCACCGGCATCGGGCGGAGCGCCGTGCATGGTTGAGATCGTTGCCTATACCGACGGCGCCTGTTCGGGTAATCCCGGCCCTGGCGGCTGGGGCGTGCTGTTGCAGGCGCGCGACGGCGACACGCTCCTGCGCGAGCGCGAACTCTGCGGCGGCGAGGCCCGCACCACCAACAACCGGATGGAGCTGATGGCCGCGATCATGGCGCTGGAGGCACTCAAGGCGCCTTCGGAGATCACCATCGTCACCGATTCGACCTATGTGAAAGACGGCGTCACGAGCTGGATTCACGGCTGGAAGAAGAACGGCTGGAAAACCGCCGCCCGAAAACCGGTGAAGAATGCAGAACTCTGGCAGCGGCTCGATGCGGCGCGCGGCCGGCATCAGGTGAAATGGGACTGGGTCAAGGGCCATGCCGGCCACCCCGAGAACGAACGCGCCGACCGGCTTGCCCGCGAGGGCATGAAACCCTTCAAGGCCGAGACCCCGTGCGCCCAGGCCCCGCGGGGATGATCGCGCCTGCCCCGTGGCCCTCGGCGGAGCGGGCGGGCGCTCCCCCACGGCCGGGTGTGACGCAACGGCACGCGCCCGGCTTGACACAGGTCAAGGCTGGGCGGAAAGGAGGCTGCGATGGCTTGGCGGATGATCGCCTTGTCGCCGGAATGTCATGAAATTGCGGTCAGATACCGGTGACCGCCCCGGGCGATCGAGATCGCCTTCAAACCGCACACTCCGTGGAGACGCCCGATGGAACCCAGCCCGCTAGCCCCGATGATGACTCCCGCCTCGGTGGCCGTATTCGGCGCCTCGGACAGCCCCGATTCGGTCGGCGGGCAGGTTTTCGCGAATATCCGCCAAAGCGGTTTCGAGGGCGCGCTTTATGCGCTCAACCCGAAATATGACACGGTTGCCGGAGAGCCCTGCCTTTCCGACATCTCCGAGATCGGCGCGCCGGTCGATCTGGCAATCATCGCCACCCCGGCCGAAACCGTCCCCGGCATCATCCGCGACTGCGGCGAAGCCGGCACCCGGCATGCGATCGTGCTGTCGGCCGGGTTCGGCGAGGGCGGCGGCCCCGGGGCGGAAAACGCGCAAAAGCTGTGCGAGGCCGCGCGCCGCGCGGGGGTGCGTTTCATCGGGCCCAATTGTGTCGGCCTGATGCGGCCGTGGATCGGCCTCGATGCGACCTTTCTGCGTTCCGGAAGCCCCAAGGGGCGGCTCGCGCTGGTGTCGCAGTCGGGGGCGCTGTGTTCTGCCATAACGGACTGGGCGGCACCGCATCACATGGGCTTCTCGGCGATGGTGTCGCTGGGCAATTCGCTCGACATAGATTTCGGCGACGTGGTGCATTTTCTGGCCGACGACCCCAAGACCTCGGCGATCCTTCTTTATGTCGAGGGGGTGCGCGACGCGCCCTCCTTCCTGTCGTCGCTGAGGGTGGCGGCACGCACCAAGCCGGTGATCGTCCTCAAGGCAGGGCGCCACTCGGGCGGGGCACATGCCGCAAACACCCATACCGGCGCGCTGATCGGCAACGAGGCGGTCTTTGACGCGGCGCTGGCCCGGGTCGGGGCGGTGCGCGCGCATACTTTCGGCGAGCTCTTCGCCGCGGCCGAGATCCTCTCGGCGGGCAAGCGCGCGCGCGGCAGCCGGCTGGGGATCATCACCAATGGCGGCGGGGCCGGGGTGCTGGCCGCCGACCGCGCCGGCGATCTGCGTGTCGAGGTGCCCGAGCCCTCGGAAAAGACGCTCAAGGCCCTCGATGCGGTCCTGCCGCCCTACTGGTCGCGGGCCAATCCGATCGACATCCTTGGCGATGCGCCGCCCGAACATTTTGCCACCGCGCTCACCGCCGCGCTCGCGGAGCCCGAATTCGACGGTGTGCTGGTGATGCTGACACCGCAGGCGATGACCGATCCCACCGCCGCCGCGCAGGCGCTGCTCGACGCGCTGCCCAAGCGCCGCACCAAGCCGGTGCTCGCCTGCTGGATGGGCGAGACGTCGGTGACCGAGGGGCGCAAGCTCCTGTCGGCGTCGGGAATCCCGGATTTCATCACCCCTGAGCGCGCGGTCGAAGGCTTTGCCTATCTCGCCCAGCACCACCGCCGGCGGATGCTGGCCAACGAGCTGCCGGGCCCCATTCAGGAGGCCGATCCGCCCGATATAGAAGGCGCGCGGATGATCATCAGCGGCGCGCTTTCCGAGCACCGCCACATGCTTTCGGACGTCGAATCAAAAGCCGTGCTGAGGGCGTTTCACATTCCCATCAATATCACCATAGAGGCCGCAACCGCCGCTGACGCGCTGATTGCGGCGGAGACCGTCGGCTACCCGGTCGCGGTCAAGATCAACGCGCCGCAGATCACCCATAAATCGGATGTCGGCGGGGTGCGGCTCGATGTCGGCTCGGCGGCCGAGGTCAAACAGGCGGTGGGCGAGATCACGCTTGCCGCCCGCAAGCGGCGGCCGGATGCGCAGATCAAGGGCGTCACCATCGAGGCGATGGCCCGTATGGCGGGCGCGCGCGAACTGGTCGTCGGGATGAACCGCGATCCGGTTTTCGGGCCGGTGATCCTCTTCGGGGCCGGCGGCACGATGGTCGAAGTCCTGCGCGACAATGCCGTGTCGCTGCCGCCGCTGAACACGGTGCTGGCCAATCGCCTGATCAACCGCACCCGGGTGGCGACCCTGCTCGAGAAATTCCGCGATCATCCCGCACTCGACCGCGCGGCGGTGATCGACGTGCTGCTGCGGGTCTCGTACATGATCTGCGAACTGCCCGAGATCATCGAGCTGGACATCAATCCGCTGCTCGCCGGCCCGGCCGGCGCGCTGGCGGTCGATGCGCGCATTCGCCTGGCCCGGCCCCCGGTCAAGGACGGGCCTTATGATCATGTCGCCATCCACCCCTACCCGCGTCACCTGGTGCGCAAGGAATTCCTCCCCGACGGATCGCTGCTGACCATTCGCCCGATACGACCCGAGGACGCCGAACCGGAAGCGGCTTTCGTGCGCGACCTCTCCCCCGAGGCCAAGCGCTTTCGCTTCATGGGCACGGTGAACGAACTCTCCGAGGAAATGCTGGAGCGCTTCACCGAGATAGATTATCGCCGCGAAATGGCGCTCGTCGCGGTGGTCGGCGAGGGCAGCGCGGCGCGTCAACACGGCGTGGCGCGCTATGTGATCAACCCCGACACGACCAGTTGCGAGTTTGCCATCGTCGTCTCGGACAAGCTTCGCGGCCAGGGGATCGGGACGCGGCTGATGAAGGGGCTTTTTGCCGCCGCCCGCGATCACCGGCTGACCAGGATGGAGGGCACGGTGCTGCGCGAAAACGCGCCGATGCTGAAATTGATGCAGGATCTGGGCTTCTCGCTCCGCCCCGACCCCGAGGACCGTGACATCATGATCGTCGAACGCGCGCTCTGAGGAGGCCAGCAATGCTTGGATTCATTTCACACCCCGCCTGTCACGACCATGATGCCGGCCCGCTGCACCCGGACACGCCCGAGCGGCTCGACGCGATCAACAACCAGCTGATCATGTCGGGGCTCGATTTCGTCGTTCGCCATCACGACGCGCCCGAAGCGACGCGCGCGCAGTTGATCCGCGCCCATGACCCGGCCTATGTCGATCGCATCTTCGCCGCCGCCCCCGAGAGCGGTTTTGTCGAGATCGACGGCGACACGGTGATGTCGCCCGGCACCCTCAAGGCGGCGCTGCACGCCGCCGGGGCGGGGGTGATGGGGGTGGACCTGATCATGGAGGGGCGCGACAACCCGGTCTTCTGCGCCGTGCGCCCGCCGGGGCATCACGCCACCCGCGACAGGGCGATGGGATTTTGCCTCTTCAACAATATCGCCGTGGCCGCGGCGCATGCGCTGGCCGAATACGATCTGGCGCGAATCGCCATCCTCGATTTCGACGTCCATCACGGCAACGGCACCGAAGAGATATTCCATTCCGACGACCGCATTCTCTTCTGCTCGAGCTTTCAGCACCCGTTCTACCCGTTCACCGGACACGAAAGCGACGCCACCAACCTTGTCGACGTGCCGCTGCCCGCCGGGACGGGCGGCGAGGATTTCCGCGCCGCGATCCGCGAACACTGGCTGCCGGCGCTGGAGCAGTTCAAGCCGCAATTCCTCTTCGTCTCGGCCGGATTCGACGCGCATGTGAGGGATGACATGTCGAGCCTTGCGCTGACCGAAAACGATTATCGCTGGCTGACGACGGAGATGGTGAAAATTGCCCGGACCCATGCGCAGGGGCGCATCCTGTCGATGCTCGAAGGCGGCTACGAGCCCGGCGCGCTGGCCCGCAGCGTGGTGGCGCATGTGAATGCGCTGATCGGCTGAGGCGGGCGGGGCCGAGGCACCCCGGAGATGCGCGGGCGCGCGTCCTGCGGATGCGCGCCTCACGCCCGGCCGGCCGCCCCCGACAATGTCAGCGCGCTGATCCCGAGCTTGCCAAGCGCGGCCTCCCATTTCATCGCGTCGGGGGTGTCAAAGACCAGCTCGGGATCGCCATCGCAGGTCAGCCACC
>Ga0114931_10008967_pt1 | contig 12029 bp, 10 predicted proteins | sample 2SBtaG_FD_89579 | JGI IMG/M metagenome (GOLD analysis project Ga0114931, IMG submission 89579) | Deep subsurface microbial communities from Kolumbo volcano to uncover new lineages of life (NeLLi) - 2SBTROV14_V59a metaG | ecosystem: Environmental > Aquatic > Marine > Volcanic | place: Kolumbo...
CGTGGGCCGGGAATCGAATAGAGGATAATCCCTAAATCGGTAGCATCGGCCAGCGCTTGCCGGACCGTCAATGTTTGCCAAGGGAGCGAATCGTGGACTTCTGAGATGATGACTGGTGCCCCTTCCAGAATTGATTTATGTTGCCGCTTTGAGTGGCACCTATTGGAAGTCTCCGGCTTTGCCGGAGGAGCCTCACTCCCTGCCCCCTCCAGCCCCCCTGCCCTTGAGCCACGCATGCATCGAATTCACATCATTGGTCGCAAAAACAGCGGCAAAACGACCTTAGTGGTTGACCTGGTCCGCCACTTTCGCGCGCTCGGGTATCGCGTAGGGACGATCAAGCACACCCACCATCAGCATGAACTCGATACGCCCGGCAAGGATTCCTACCGGCACCGCCAGGCGGGGGCCATGGCGGTTGGGATCGTCGCGCCCACAATGAACGCGGTATTCTGGCCAACTCCGATAGCAGGGCCTGATCCCATTCAAGGGCATGGTGATAAAGCGCATGGCGAAATGGCGTATGGAAATCGGCCTGGGCAAAGCTCGCGGCCGGATGTTCCAGCGGCAGCGGCCAATCCCCCGCGGGACTACACCCAGTTCGACGCTCTGATGGCCGGTTGTGATCTGGTGCTGGTCGAAGGCGATCAACAGGCCCGGGCCACGAAAGTAGAAGTCTGGCACCAGGGTCTCGATGAACGGCCGCTGGTCGAATCCGATCCCTCGATCGGTCTGCTAGTGACCAACGATCCGGTGCCTGTCTCGGCGACACACCGGCGCGATGATTTGTCGTCCCTCGGGCGGCGCCTACTCAACCTGGCCGGAATCGGTCCGGCTTGCCCGCCGGATGCAACCGGCCAAGCCTGCAAGGGAGAAACTAGTATGAAAGAAAAACGAGAACTCGAGGATCTGATCGCCAAAATTGCCAGCCCCGACAGTCCGGTCGGTATGGATGCCGTTTACGTGCACGCTCTGATTCTGGATAAACTGCAGCAACTGGATGAGCGTTTGCAGCGGCTAGAACAGGCGGCCGCATCGAGAAGGGACTGAATTCCGCCAGTTTCCCCTAAAATCCAGCCTACAACATGAACCCTTATCTGGAAATCGGCAAGTTATAAATCGGTCACCCCTTAGGCAGCCATTCATGCAAACTCTAATTTACGCCGTGTTCACGACATTCAACTTTATTGGCTACCATACGGTTGAATCTGTGGCAACGGTTAAGATTCAGGAAAAGGTTTTAACAGGCACTGCAATAACCATCGGCCCCTTTCCGGAGATGCCCAAGGAGCGTCATCAACAGCAGATGCAAAAGGCACTGGATAGCGCCAAGGGAACACGCAAATATTTTATTTTTTCCCCGGGGGATTACACGCTGATAGATCCCAAGGGGATTACTGTCCCGACAGGCTCGACACTTATCATGGAAGGTGCCCGATTTCATCTTGCCCCTTCCCTGCAGGAAGATGGACAGGCTTTTTTACTAAAGGATGTTTCGGGCATTACCTGGAAGGGGGGAACGATCCTCGGCCAGCGAGAGCAATGGGGGCCGGGCGTCAACATGGCGGGCTTGCGTATCCTGGGGGCTTGCCAGGACATCCGCATCAGCAACCTGACTTGCCGCAACCTGTCTTCCAATGCCGTCGGAGTTTTTGGCGAAAGCGATGAAAACCCCATCCGTAATATCGCTCTTACGCAGGTGGTTGGCAGCCATTGCTGTAACGGATACGGCGACTACCTTAGCGATCATCCTGGCCCAGCGCCGGGGAGCGAGCGCAAGGATCAAGGCACGGTAGCCATGTATCATGTCGATGGCTGGCTGGTGGACGGATGCCGTTTTGAGAATTCGCATTCTGACGGCACCCATTTCGACCACAGTCATAACGGGCGTTTTGTCAACTGCGTTGTGTCTGGCAGCAAGATGGGAGGGTACTTCCTCGAAAACTGCGAATTCGTGGTGGCTGCAGGCAATATTTTTAATGACAATGGTTCGCGCGGAGTAACCATCGAACGGAACAGCCAATACTGCATCCTTAGCAATAACATCATTCGCTCGAGTGGCCGCGAAGGGCTCTGGGCAGCCGAAGTACAGGGGCTACTGGTCCAGGGAAACGTATTTCGTGAAAATGGCCGCAAGGATGATGGCCCGCGCGACTCGGAAATACGTCTGGACAATTCCGCTGTCTATAAGCTCAACACCGATGCGATTCGGATTGAAAACAATCTTTTCTACACCAGCCCTCGGCAGACGGCGGTCCTTTTTATGGGAAAAGGCATGAACGGCCGTGTGGTGCTGAAGAACAACACCCTCACCGGAGATGCGCCCGAAAGGGTGAACGCAAGCCCTGGCTCCCACTTGCCCCACAATGGCAACTCTCGCTGACCCGGATATAATAAATACAGTAGTTTCCAATTGGAGGATGAAGCCGACCTGTCGACTTTGTTTTCGCACGCTTGCCGGAAAGACACGGTTTCTGGATGGGTAAAGATGGGTTTGCCGACCTGGTCATCATGGCCTACAATCCGTCCAAATGGAGAAATAGCGTTACGAAAGTCGTTTGGACATAAACAGCGAACCACCGCCGTGTGCGTCGGCTGGGTAGACAACCTGGGCAAACCCGAACTTAGCATACATCGAACGAGCGTGTCTGTTGTTTTCCTGGACTTCAAGGGTTAGTTTGCAGCAGCCGGTATTTCTTGCATTGCGTTCAACGGCATCCAGCAACAAACGGCCGATACCTCGTCCACGTAGCTTTGTATCGACATAGAAATCATGGACGTTGAGCAGAGGCTTGGCCGCAAACGTAGAGAAACCTCGAAAACAGACAGCGATTCCACTAGGCTGATCGCTTTGCATCGCCAGGAAAATCAGTGTTGTCGGGTGCCTGCGGAGACCGTCAATCAAGTTCGCGCGGGTATCCTCCGACAAGGGTTGTTGAGCGCCCATCGGGTCAGCGGAATAGGCGTCTAGCATCGTGACCACGGCACGCTGATGTGCGGGGTTGGCCAGGTTTGCCGTAACGATGTCAATTGTAGCCATGCGGCACATCGATGAGATCCTCTCTGGCTGCGACGTTGATTTCAAGCGGCTGGGCTACATGAACGCTCTGCGTTACGACTTGGGGCCGGATACGTACCGGCTCGAATTGTTCGAGCCGTACACACTGCGTTCATTGAATTCGCCGGTGCGATCGATCATATCATGTCTCGAGGGAATGCCCAGCAGGACATTGTCCTGGGTGACCCAGACTGGGAGAAGCGGCTGTTCGTGGACGCCGTGCGACGATCAAAGTCGTCCCGAAGAAGCTGAGAACCTTCAAACGCGGAGTCAAAGAGCTCTCCGGCCGCAGCCAGGGAATCTCGAGCAAATGGCCCCACAAGCGATTCCAGGCAATTATAATGGAAGTCGGTTGTTGCCGATTTGGCGGCTGAAGCCGACCTGGCCAGCATTTTCAAATGGCAAGAGCCTGGGCAGGCGGTTTATCCGCCTGCCGCCCCTGGTTCACCTCAGGGCGAATTTGGGTGTATGGAGTCGGTCGTTCCTTTCCCTCCAGTCCCCAATTTCCCAATTTTCCAGTTCCCCAATTCCCAAGTCCCCCTGCCCCACTGTCCCCCACCCCTATGAGCCCACGGTAAGCACACTGATGAACCTGCGCCAGCTCTTTCAACATTCGCTTTCCAGCCCCCCTGCCCCGGCTGCCCACATGACTTGGGCCTCTCGGACGCTGTCGGGAACCGTGGCCAAGACGGGCCACTTTCTGAAGCGGCAGCTTTGGGCCTGGCCCATTATTGCTGTGACGCTGTTGCTGGCGATCGGCTGGGGGGTCCATGGCGCGATCGAACGCACCATGCAGGCCAATTTGCGTTCCCAGTTAGAAACACTGCGCGATGTCGAAGTCGCCATGTTGCGCACCTGGCTCGCCGGCCATCGGCAAAACGCGGCAAGCGTGGCCGGAGATGCCGAAGTCCGCCAATTGACCGTCTCGTTGCTGGCGGCCAGGACGGACGAGAAATCGCAGCCCGATGACCCCAAAGTGCTTGCCCGTCAACTGGCCAAGCAATTGGGCCCGTCGATGAGCGCGCACGATTACGATTCTTTTTTCATCGCCACGCGCGAGACGGTGGTGGCGGCGCAGCGGCCCGAGGCAATCGGCATGGAAGTTCCCGAAATTTTTCACCGTGCTTTGGCGCGAGTGTTGGATGGCCAGACCGCGGTGATGGCTCCTTTTCCGAGTGTGTTGCCACAGCGCGACCAATCGGGGAAAAATCGGACTGGCGTGCCAATGATGGGCGTGCTGGCGCCCATCGTCGATGAAAACCTACAGCCGGTGGCCGTCTTGGGTTTGCTGATCCGCCCCGAACGTGAGTTTACCCGGATTTTGCAGTTGGGCCGCCTGGGCCAATCGGGGGAGACCTATGCTTTTAACCGCGATGGGCTGCTACTTTCCAACAGCCGGTTCGACAACGACCTGATCCTGCTCGGTCTGCTCCCGGACATGGAGGATTCCGAATCGATTCTTATTTGCTGGTCCGCGATCCGGGCCGTGACATGACCCGCGGATTCCGTCCCAAGGTACGGCGGCGGGATATGCCGCTGACACGAATGGTGGAAGCCGCCATTCAGGACCAGGCGGGAGTCGATGTGGCGGGCTACCGCGACTACCGCGGTGTTCCGGTCGTCGGCGCCTGGACCTGGCTGGACGACTATGGGTTTGGAGTGGGGACCGAAATCGACTATGCCGAGGCCTATCGGCCGCTGACCATCTTGAAACGTGCATTCTGGGGATTGCTGGGGCTGTTGGCGGCCAGCTCGCTGGCCATCTTCGTTTTCACGGTGATGGTGGCCCGTTTGCAGCGGCAGGCCCGGGCGGCGGCCATCGAAGCGCGGCAGCTCGGACAGTACAAGCTCGAAGAAAAATTGGGCGCAGGGGCCATGGGCGTGGTGTACAAGGGACGCCACGCCATGCTGCGCCGGCCAACCGCAATCAAACTGCTGGACGCCGACAAAGTGACCGATTTATCGATCGCCCGGTTTGAACGTGAAGTCCAGATCACCAGCCACCTGAACCACCCCAATACGGTGGCCATTTATGATTACGGACGTACGCCCGAAGGCGTGTTTTATTACGCCATGGAGTACCTCGACGGTTTGGACTTGCAGCAACTGGTCGACACCTATGGGCCGCAGCCCGCGGGCCGCGTGATTTACATTTTGCGCCAGGTTTGCGGATCGCTTTACGAAGCCCATTCGACCGGGCTGGTGCATCGTGACATCAAGCCGGCCAACATCATGCTCAACCGGCGCGGGGGCGAGGGGGACGTGGTCAAGGTGCTCGACTTTGGCCTGGTGAAAGCGCGCGATGGAGAACATGCAACCGGCCAAGAGGACCAGTCCCTGGCGGGCACGCCTCTTTATATGTCGCCCGAGGCCATTCAGTTGCCCGGTTCGGTCGACGCATGCAGCGACCTGTATGCCTTGGGCGCGGTCGGCTATTTTCTGCTGACCGGGCAGCCGGTGTTCGAAGCGAACGACCTGGCCGAATTGTGCCGGCTGCACACCTCGGAGCCAGCCAAGCCGCCTTCGGTCCGATTGGGCCATGGGGTACCGCCGGAACTTGAAAATGCCATTTTGGCCTGCCTGGAAAAGAATCGTTCCAAGCGCCCGCAAACGGCCCGTGAACTGGCCAACCGGCTGGGACGCTCGGCGGCGGCCGCCGAGTGGTCGGTCGACGAGGCGGATGCCTGGTGGGGCCGGCATGAACGGGGCCAAGCCGCGCCGGCGCCGAAGGGTAACGCCAGCGGTCAATACGATGCGACCATCGCCCACCAGTAAGCGGCCATCCTTAGCGGCTTACAAGTTCCTGAAAAACATTGCGTTGTTCGACCAGTGCGGCGATGCGATCCTTGGGATGGGTTCGGCACTCCAGTAGAATCCAGCCCGAGTAGTCGGCCCTTTTTAGCAATCGCATCAATTCCGGATAGGGATAATCGCCCAGATTCATTTCCCGCACATGAACCGTATCGCCCAGGCGATCCTTGACCAGGTTGAAGTTGTATTCGAGTCCCCGGCCTTCCAGGTCGGTGGGATTGCTGTTCCAGCAAACCCCCACGTTCGGATGCGTGGCCACATCGAAGATGGCCTTGATGTTGGGTAGCAACTGGGTTTCGCGTCCGTGGACCTCCACCCGGATTTGTTGGCCGTATTGGGCCCCATAGGCGGCGACCTCGTTCAGGGCGGTGCCGATTTGCTCGATCGTCTTCTCGTGCGGTACGCCCACGGGGAAACCATTGGGCTTGACCTTGACGCCCGTGCCGCCGCAATCGTGCATCAGCCGAATGTAGGATTTGGCCAGCTCGATGTTGTGCCGCAATTTTTTCGGATCTTTATCATGGAACTGAGCGTTCGACCCGTAGCCAACCAGGGTTACCGGCGAATCGGCGAACCGTTTCCGGACTTCCAGCCGGGCCGATTCGCCAAGCGACGGTTCCACGCCATGGGCATGCTGGGTGCGCAGCTCCAGTCCCAGTACCTTGGTTTTCTCGCAATTGGCGATCAGGGTGGGCAAATCCCAGTCCTGGCCCCACAGGTAAGTGACCAGGCCAATTCGCATGCCTCGGGCTTGGTCCTCCCCTTGTTGGCTCTTCCCTTGCGGGCCTCTTTTTTTTGCTGGATTGGCCGGGGCTGCCAGCAGCAGGGACGTCGGAGGACCCGCCGAAAGGGCGACCGATCCGGCCAAGGATTTCAGGAAGTGCCTGCGGGACGAACGGCCTGCCATGAGCGAGCCTGAGTGGGTCGAAGGGATCATGGGGAGTCTCGTGCGGATAGGTGAATGGATCGATAGGGAAATCGGAGATTGTGATTGTAACGTGAATTCAATGTTTCTTGCGGTTGTATTATACTGGACGCTTTGATTGGCTGGCAATCGTAGACAATCGTAGACATGAGAAATCCAATTGGGTGTGACGCCGCGTGCTCTGTGCTGTAGAAAGGCCGTTTGTGCTGTAGAACAGCCGTCTATGCTGCAGAAAGGCCGTTTGTGCTGGGTAAGGAACTTTCAACAAATAGCTGCGATCATTGGCAGGGAGAATGCAAGAATGGCCAAAAAACGGCTTGTTGGAGAGTTGCTTTGGCAACGATGCCCAGCACCACCCTGGGCCTCGGCAATGGGCTTCCAGGCTGTGCCGTTGTTGTTGGAGCTAGGGTCCGAACAGAACGGTCAGTCGCTGACCGTGTCAGGGTTCTGAACGATTCGGACGTCCCAGGCAGTAGAGCATCTCCTGACGCTTGCCGCCATGGAGTTTGGCAATCCGCAGGTAGATGCGGCTGCCGCAGAAGGCCGGCGTGGCGATGACCTGGCCGCTAATTTCATTTTCGGCCACCAGCTCAAAAGCCTTCGGACTGGCCGTAAAGATGAACGTTTTGCCCGCATCGCTGGTAATGTAGATTTGCTCGCCCACTAACACCGGCGATGCGGTGAAGGTGCTGCCGAGCCGATGTTTCCAGGCCCGTTTGCCGGTCGTTAACTCGTAACAAATGGCAATGCCCGCATCGGTGACGACGTACAGGTAGCCAGCATGGATGAGCGGCGAAGGAACGTACAGACGGGTATGGTTTTGCCAGAGGATTTCGCCGGAGCCATCGGCCCGCATCACTGCGATATGACTTTTCGGGTAGCCACCGCTGGTGACCACGACTTGTCCGTCGGACACCGTCGAGGTGACGCACTCGGTGGTCGCTCCGGGCACGTCCCAGTTCTTGTTGCCCGTCCGCGGATCGTAACTGACTACCCGGTCGCAGCCTACCAGCAGCACCTGGTCGTGACCGGCTATGGGAAGAATAATGGGCGAAGGGTAGTTGGGTAGCATGGGCCGCTGCTGCTTCCAGACCACGCGCCCGGTCGTCCGGTCCAGCCCCGCGACTGCGCCGCCTCCCTTGTTGTCGGCCGACACAATGACCAGCGACCCATCAATGGCTGGCGAAGAACCATAGCCCTGGTGCAACATGTAATCGGTAATTTTTGTCTGCCAGAGCCGCTTGCCGTCCAGATCCAGGGCTGTGGTAAAAACGGCCTGCCGGTTGCGGAAATTGATAAACACGCGCTGGCCATCGCAAGCGACGGTGGCCGAAGCGCGGGAAGATTTTCCATTTGGCTTCTTGCTGGCGGATTGAAGTCCGCCCTGGTGGATGATGGTTTGCCAGAGGCTCTTGCCCGTGGCCCGATCGAAGCAAACCACCGACTGGGTCTGCTGTTGGGGATCGGAGGTTGCCAGGAAGATCCGCCTGCCCACCACGGTCGGCGATCCATGGCCCTTGCCAGGGATGGGCTTTTTCCATAATACGTTATGGCTTTCACTCCAATGGAGCGGCGGCGTCTGCTCCGCCCCAGCAACCCCATTGCGATTCGGGCCGCGCCACCAGGGCCAATCGGTAGCGGCGATATCGATCGGCTCCACCTGGTGATCCCCTTCGCTCGCGTTGGCCGTCCGCCGCAGGACGGGCGATAACAGGATTAACACGGTAAGGAGCAGGAGTCGATGGGACATGGGCAGGGTCTTTCTTTTGTCAGCGCGATGGCGGCAGGCAGCGGGGACCAAGCCAATGCCACTTCCATGGAGCCGCAGTCGCTAGCCTCGCACTGCTTGGGGGCAACGTAAACCCTTCAATACCCGATTCGAGCGCATCCGGCTCCGATGTTTGAATTGACAAAGTTCATGGCATTGGGGAGGCGGCCCCCGTTCGGTGATCCTGGCAGGTGGTCCTGGCAGCCACATGGCCGATTGCCATTATTTGCTTTGGCTTGACCGATCGCAAGAGGCTGGCATGGGGGGATTCCGGTCATTCAGGTCCCAACGAGAACGGCTGCCTGCTGTTCGCCCATTGATGGGTAGTTCTCCGCGCGCCACTCGACAATCGTGCGGGACAGTGCAATATTAACCTGTTCTATCTGCTTTTACCAATCAACGGAGCCAGTCCATGGATGATATCGCCAAGCTGATCGATACCCTGCGCCGGGTCGAAAGGCTGTACGAGGGTGCGACGACGCCCGGTGAGCGCGTGGCCGCTGGGTTCGCGAAAGATCGAATCGATGCCCGCCTCAAAGCAATGCGGGAGGACGCGCCGATCGAGATGAAGTTCAGCCTGCAGAATAACTGGTCGCGCAAACTGTTCACGACCCTGGCCAGGAAATACGAATTGGAGCCTTTCCGTTATTACCGTCAGCGGCATACGACGGTCATGCTTCGGATCACCAAACGATTCTGCGACGAAGTCCTCTGGCCCGAGTTTCTCAAACTCGACGACATCCTGATGAAGCACTTGGACGAGATCACCGATCGGGTTGTCCGCGAAGCAATTCACAACGACGCTTCCGAAGTGACCATCCGTCAGCAACTACTGGAGGTGGAGGAGGGTTGAGCCCGCAAAGCTGCATGCTTTGTCGGCCCTAAGCTCCTAGCCGTGCAATTCTTCCACATCCGCCCTATCTGATAACCCATGAAAAAATCTCAAAAATCTGATCAAGATCGGCAATCTTCGGGCAAATTGCGGATTGGCGATCAGTGGAATGCCATCACCATCATTGCCCTGTCGCAGTCCAATCCGCTCAAAGCGGTGGCGGAGTTTGTGGAGAACAGTATCGATGCCAAAGCCGGTCGCATCACGATTGTCCGAGGTAAGGAACGCGGGGAAACCTACCTGAGGATCACCGACGATGGAGAGGAGGTGCCTAAGGACGACGCCGGATTGCCCAATTTCAAATACGTCGCGACCCATGTGTGCGATTCCATCAAGCGGCATATGAAAGCACAGAGCCGGCAGGGAATCCAGGGCGAGTTCGGCATTGGCTTGTTGAGCTTCTGGACGGTTGGTGAATCGCTGACGATGGTTTCGGCCGGTTCGGATGGCAAGGCCTATGAAATGCGGATGGCTCGTGGCGATCCGAACTACGCGGTCAAACAGCGGCGGCGGCTATTTGCCGATCAGGGAACCGAAATCACGATCAAGCCGCTGTTGACTGGGATCCGCCAGTTCAGCGGGGAAAAGTTGCAGTGGTACCTGGCGGCCGAATTACGGGACCGGATTCGCACTTCCGGTGTTGAAATCCACATTGTCGACCGGCAAGCGCGGGCCCAGTTTCGGGTTGAGCCACGGCAGTTCTCGGGCCGCATGTTGCACCACCTGGCCGCGCCCGAAACCACGCAAGGTGAGATCTACACCGAACTCTACCTGGCCGAACCGAATGGAGAAAACAGGATTGGCCTCTACCGGTCCGGAACACGGGTGCTAGAAAACATTGCCCAACTCGGGCCCTTTCAAAGCGACCCGTGGAATTCCGGCTACTTTCAAGGGATCCTGGACGCGCCTTTTCTGAATCTCACGCCGGGAACCCGGTTGGGAATCATTCAGGACGAGGCTTTCTCTGCCTTTTGCCAGGGTCTCGTCCCGCTCGAACAGGAACTGGCCGTCGTCCTGGAGGAACAAAAAAAAGCGGAGCAGGAGCAGACCAACAAGCAAACGCTCCGTTCGATTCAGCGCGCCTTTCGCGAGGCCCTACTGGCCTTGCCCGAGGAGGAATACGACTGGTTCCAACTGCGCAAGGAGGGTACCGGAGGGCAAAAGCGGCCAGGCAATGCTCAGCGGGGACTTCCCCTGCAAGATGGTTCCCTGGCGGGCGGGACCAGTGACCAGTCAGCGGCGGACGCAGGCGGTGAGGATGCGGCCGCTAAGGAATTTTTCGAACACCCGGGCCCGCTCTACAGCGCTCGGATTGCCCCGTCCACCTGCGTGGTGTCGATCGGCAAGACGAAAAATCTGCGCGCCGTCGCCCGCGATCAGCGCCGCCGCCAGGTCGAGGAAAACCTGATCTATCGGTGGGAAATCACCGAGGGCGAAAGCACGCTCGAATCGCTCGACACGGAGATCGTCACCTTGACCGCGGCCGGGGAGCCCGCCTTGACGAAGGTGGGCGTTACGATCACCCAGGGCAACGTTGTCCGCCAGGCCGAAGCACTGGTGACTGTGACCGACTCGCTTCTGCCCGAGAAACCCTCGTCCGATGGCAAACGGGGTTTACCCGGTTACACCTTTCAGAAAGCGCCGGGCGAACTGTGGCGATCGCGTTTCGACACCGACCAGAACGTGATTGTGATCAACAACGGCCATCGCGACTTCGTGTACGCTTCGCGGCAGAAGTCGCTCAAGCTCCGCTACGTCTGCCGGCTGTTCGCCAAGGAGTTGGTGCTGCACAATTTTCCCGGCACCAGCCCGGAGTCGCTGCTGGAGCGGATGATTGAACTGTCGCTGTATACCGAGGAAAATCTTCGCTAAGGCGATTGCCAACTTCGTGTCGATTTGAGATAACGGCGAGCGAGTGGTACAAGCAGTAGAGAACGTTTATAATAGCAACGAGCTAAGTATCGTTTTTTGGTTTGCGGACAAGGCAAACCAAAGCCCTGGATGAGGATGGGCAGGCGATCTACAGAAGCAAACCATTGTGCATGGATGCGCTCATGAGACCATGGAAAGGCTACCGCCGAACTGCTTCTATTGGTTGTCCGGTAGGCTTCACGGATAGTCTGGGAACTGCGAGGTCCCTTTTCTTTTGCGTCGGCTTCGACAGTTCTGGTCGCGGGATGCAAAGTCCTGGTCGCGGGAAGCAAAGGCACATTCGCTGTGCCATCAGCCGTACAAGAAACTCTTGCGCGCGTGCGCTGAGCCGAGGCTCGCCAGGCTCTGTATCCATAACGTCGACCCATCGAGCGGGTCTTACTTGGTTCGGTATGGAACATAAAAAGGAGCAATTTCTGGATCAGTGGCCATGATGTTGTTCGCTTTGGCGTTCTAAGCGGCGTGGTACTGGGACGGAAAAACATTTTAGGGAGCGCGGAGCGGGCGGCGTGCGGGCCCCGGGTAAGCGTTTACAAGTCGGTGCTGAGAACAACGAGGATTATGCGGCTGTCGATGGGGCTTCCGACTTGCCTGATTGTGGCAGCAACGATGGCGATGCCTGGTTAGCGAAATGGGCGGTCAC
>Ga0114931_10008968_pt1 | contig 12029 bp, 10 predicted proteins | sample 2SBtaG_FD_89579 | JGI IMG/M metagenome (GOLD analysis project Ga0114931, IMG submission 89579) | Deep subsurface microbial communities from Kolumbo volcano to uncover new lineages of life (NeLLi) - 2SBTROV14_V59a metaG | ecosystem: Environmental > Aquatic > Marine > Volcanic | place: Kolumbo...
CCTGGCTCTTGTGCGCCAAATCCTGGTCATAGCCCGGCCTTTTGGCGCCTCGGTCATGACAAGTGCCGATGTAACGGCGGTCAGGGAGACAGGAGCGGTGGGCGTACACCTGCCCGATGGCGGCGATGTGGCGTCCGCGCGCGCGGTGTTGGGTACCGGTGCCTGCATCGGCTACTCGGCGCACAATGGGGCCGGTGCCGCGGCTGCCGTGAATGCCGGGGCCGACTATGTGACCCTGAGCCCCATATTCCCTAGTATCAGCAAACCGGACTACGGACCGGCCCTGGGACTGGCGGCTCTGCGTGATGTCGCGGCCCGGCTGCCGGTCTTGGCGCTCGGCGGTGTGACGGTTGAGACGGTTTCCAAATGCCTGGACGCCGGTGCCGCGGGGGTTGCGGTGATGGGGGCTGTCATGAGCGCCGATGACCCAGGGGCTGTCATGGCGGCACTGCTTGCGAAAGCGGTTGCTCCGGCGGGGCAAAGGCGGTAATTCGCCGGGCTATGGAACGCCTCGACGACCTGGAAGCGCAATCGGTCTATATCCTGCGCGAAGCTTATAATCGGATCGAGCCGCTGGCGATGCTGTGGTCGCTGGGTAAGGACTCGAACGTGATGGTTTGGCTTGCCCGCAAGGCCTTCTTCGGGCGCGTGCCGTTTCCCGTTCTGCATGTGGATACGGGCAAGAAATTCGCCGAGATGTATGCCTTCCGCGACCGTTACGCGCCGGAGTGGGGCCTGGACCTGTGGCGCGAGGAATGCCCGCCCATCGAGGATATCGACCCGAGCCTGCCGCCGGCGGCTCGGTCGGCGGCGCGCAAGACGCAAGGCCTGCGCACCGCCCTGGATCGCCACGCACTAAAGGGCGTGATCGCTGGTATCCGCCGCGACGAACAGGCAACCCGCGCCAAGGAGCGGGTGTTCAGCCCGCGCGATACGACGGGGCAGTGGGACTTCCGCGATCAGCCACCGGAGTTCTGGGATCAGTTCAAGACCGATTTCCCTACCGGTGCGCATGTGCGCATCCATCCGCTGTTGCACTGGACCGAGTTGGATGTCTGGCGCTATATCGCGCGTGAGGCCATTCCGGTGGTGTCCCTCTACTTTGCTCGCGATGGCAAGCGCTACCGCTCGTTGGGTGATCGGGACATCACCAATCCCATCGAATCCAAGGCCGCCACCGTGGCCGAGATCATCGCCGAGCTGGAAACCACGACGACGGCGGAGCGCGCCGGCCGGGCCATGGACCACGAGCGCGAGGACGTCTTCGAGCGTCTGCGCGCCGATGGGTATATGTAGGGATGAGCCAGATTCCCGTGACTGTCCCTGAATTACGCCCGGCGCTGCGCATCGTCGTCGTTGGCCATGTCGACCATGGTAAGTCGACCCTCATCGGCCGCTTGTTGTATGATACGGGCGCCTTGCCCGAGGGCCGGTACGAGGAGTTGAAGGCAGCTTCGGCCAAGCGCGGTGTGCCCATCGAGTGGTCATTCATGCTCGATGCGTTCCAGGCGGAACGCGACCAAGCCGTGACCATCGATTCGACGCAAATCTGGTTCAAGTCGGCGCGACGCGACTATGTCCTGATCGATGCGCCAGGGCACCGCGAATTCCTGAAAAATATGATCAGCGGCGCCGCCAGCGCCGATGCCGCGATTCTGGTGGTGGACGCGGTCGAGGGCCTGCGCGAGACCTCGCGCCGGCACGGCTATTTGCTGCACATGCTCGGCATCCCGCACGTGGCGGTGGCGATCAGCAAGATGGACCTGGCCGGCTATGACGAGCGCCGCTTCAAGGCGGTGGCGCGGGATGTGAAAAACTATCTGTTCGATCTGGGCATTACCGCGAACGCGATGGTTCCCATATCGGGCCGAGATGGCGACAATATTGCAAACGGCTCGGCGCATATGCCCTGGTACCAAGGCCCCGGCATCGTGCAGGCGCTGGATGAGTTGCCGGAGGCGGCGCGGCCGGCCGATCTGCCGCTGCGCTTTCCCATTCAGGATATCTACAAGTTCGACCAGCGGCGCATTCTGGCCGGCCGTGTGGAAGCCGGCGTTCTGCGCGTCGGCGATGAATTGCTTTTCTCGCCGTCGAACAAGACCGCGCGCGTCCGCTCCATCGAAGCCTGGCACGTGGATCAACCGCCGACCGAAGCGCACCCCGGACAGTCCATCGGGATTACCCTGGACGAGCAGATCTTTGTCGAACGGGGCGAGGTCGCCGCTCACGCCGAGGCGCCGCCACAACTCACCACCGTCTTTCGGGCCACCCTATTTTGGCTGGGCCAATCTCCGTTGACGGTGGGCGCCACCTACAAGCTCAAGCTGGCCACGCAGGAAGCGACGGTCACCGTTCAGTCGATTGAGCGCATCGTCGATACGGATACGCTGGCCAGCGCGGCGGGCAAGCAGGTGGAGCGTAATGCGGTCGCCGAAGTGGTCTTGCGCAGCCGCCAGGTTCTCGCCCTTGACGAATACAAACTCATTGCCCCCTGCGGCCGCTGTGTGCTGATCGATGGCTATGACACGGTGGCCGGCGGCACGATCTCCATGGAGGGATACCCGGATCAGCGCCAGTCTCTGGCTGTTAAGGGCAGCAACCTCACGCGTGTCGAACATCGCGTTGCCGCCGACAGTCGCGCCCAGCGTCATGGCCACACCGGTAGCGTTCTTTGGTTTACCGGCCTTTCCGGTGCCGGCAAGTCGACTCTGGCGATGGAGGTGGAGCAGCGTTTGTTCCTCAAGGGCTATCAAGTCTACGTACTGGACGGCGATAATGTGCGCCGGGGTTTGAACGCCAATCTCGACTTCTCCCCCGAAGGCCGGGCCGAGAATATCCGCCGTGTCGGTGAGGTGGCGGCCTTGTTCGCGGACGCCGGTATGATCTGCATCACCGCCTTTATCTCGCCCTATCAGGCCGACCGCGACAGAGCTCGCACTTCCGCGCGGGGGGCCTTCCACGAGATCTTCATCAAGGCGGGACTAGCAACCTGCGAGCAACGCGATCCCAAGGGGCTCTACAAGAAGGCGCGCACCGGAGAGATCACCGCCTTTACCGGCGTCTCCGCACCCTACGAAGCGCCCGAGGCACCGGAAATGACCGTCGATACCGAAAGCTTGTCGATCGACGATTGCGTCGCCCAGATCGTCGCCTACGTCGAATCCGTGATTGCCCTCACATCTCGATCCTAGACGACCTTAGCCGGCGATTTGCCGCGAAAAGATGTGGCAACTCCGGGGGTTTCTTGATCAGAATCGTTAAATTGACCCGTTAACAGTTTGATTTTTGGTCATTTCGCCAGTCGAGGCTGAAGCCTCTCGAATTGGCACAAATTGAATGTTTGCAACTGGTTAAGACTTGTCTTGTTAAGCTTCCCTCGATAGGGTTGATCCTACGAAGGCGGGGTACCGGTTTGCTGGTGCACCCGCCCGAATTCGCCCCTCAAATCAGGGGTATTAGGGGACACCCGAGTTAAGGGCTATCCCGCCGAGGTGAGTGTGGGCGGGGTCGTGCGCGATGTACCGTTTCTGGCAGTGGTGCTGGCGCAAATGCCACCGTATTCCGAACGCGGAGACCGCGTGTGGGGTGCGGCTGATGTGAGGGAGAAGTCGGGTGACGTTCAGGGACCTATCGCGCCCCGTTGTGGCGTTCATGGAGCATGCGTTCGTGCCGCGCGAAATATTTTTTCGCTCGGCCGACCGGTTTCATCATTTTCGTCTCTCGCCGCGTCTACAGCAGGGGGCCTTTGCTCTCGCCGTGACGGCTGCCGCCTGGGTGCTCTATGCCAGCGGCGCCTATGTGGTCCACAACGTCATGTTGGCCGGGAAAGTGCGGGAGATTGAGCGCGAGAACCTTGCCTACTTCGATCTTCTGAACGAAGCGAACCAATACAACACCCAGTTTTCCAACATTGCGAAGGACCTGGAAGAAAACCAGGCGTACCTGCTATCGCTCTTGGCAAAATCGCCGAAGGCGCGCGGGGATATAGAGGATATCCGGCGCCGTCTGAAATCGTCCGACGACGAGCGCGCCCGGGTTCTTGTCGCCCGAGAGGGCCTGCGCCAGAAGATGGAGCGTTTTGCCGAGCAGATGCGTAATTCGGGCGACCGCAACGACTCATTGCGCGCTCAGGTCGCGCAGGCCAGGTCGCTGGTGGAAAGTTCGCGCGCGGACGTCAACAAAGTTGCCGCGGCGCGTGAACGCCTGGTGAATCGCCTAGCCGAGCTGGAAAACGAACTAGCGGCAGCTACCAACGACAAGCAAGAGCTGGCAACGGGCATCGTCAGTCTAGAGCAAGAATTGAACACAGCCGCGGACACCCGGCGGCAATTGACGGATGAGAAGACACAGCTGAACCAGCGGTTGGCCGAGGTGACCCGGCAGATGCAGGTGTCGGGCAGCCGTCAAGCCAAACTCGAGAAACAGGCCGCGGCTCTGCAAGATTCGTTGGCGCAGGAGATCGATCGTAACAGCCAGATCGAGAATCAGCGCGAGTACCTGCAGCGCCGGGTTGGCGGGCTGGAGCAGCGCCTCGTGGACCTGCGCGACGCCGGGCAAACGGTCATGGAGCGGCTCAGTGCGCGGACCCAGACCAGCATGAAGGTCATCGAAAAGACCGTCGAGATGACCGGGCTGGACGTCAACAGCCTAATCGCCCGCATCGACGGTGAAGCCCTGGGCAAGGGCGGACCGTTCATTCCAGCGGGTGACGAGGCAGCGGAATTCGAGCCCAGCCTGCAACTCGAAGCCTCGGTGTCCATGCTCGATGAGCAGCTCGACCGATGGACGGCGCTGCGCGAAGTCGTGCGCACACTGCCCCTTACGACACCGCTTGACGAATATCGAATCAGCAGTGGTTTCGGGGCACGCCGCGACCCAGTCAATGGCCGCAAGGGGCGGCACCAAGGGATTGATTTTGCTGCTTCCATGGGCCGTGCGGTCTATGTTCCAGCGCCTGGCACGGTCGTCTTCGCCGGTTGGCGCGGTCGCTATGGCCGGCTCATCGAGATCGACCATGGCAATGGCATTCGCACGCGCTATGCTCATCTCAAGAAAATTCTGGTTAAAAAAGGCCAGAAAGTAGGCCATCGGGAGAAGATCGCATTGGTTGGTAGTTCTGGCCGCAGCACGGGCCCCCACGTACACTACGAAATACGCTATAAAGGAAAGGCGTTAGACCCGATGAAGTTTATCGAGGCAGGAGAGTATGTTTTCAAGAACTAGCAAATCGGCGCCAAGCGCCGCCGCGTCCGGAGGCGCGGAAAGCAAACAGAGTGGCGGCAAACAAGGCGGTGGCGCCATTCCGTCCATCATCAGTGCCGATCTGAAAGTCGAGGGCAACCTGATCAGCAACGGCGACATTCAGGTCGACGGTACGGTCGAAGGGGATGTGACCAGCCGTGGCTTGACGGTAGGCGACGGGGCCACTGTGTGTGGCGCCCTGAAGGCTGAAACGATTCGCGTCTATGGCACCGTAAAGGGCACTATCACTGCGGATTCCGTGGTGCTGGCCGCCTCGGCCGAGGTGGACGGCGACATTACCCATGGCACCTTGTCGATGGAGGCCGGAGCCTCGTTCGCGGGTCAGATCAAGCGCCTCCAGCAGCCGGTCGGTGGCAGCGGGATTAGCGCCGGTACGACGACCACATCGCACAGCGGCGAAAAGTCGACCTCTTCCAGCTACAGCGGTACCCCGCCGAAGCCCTACAGCGCCTAAGTGTCCGGCCGAAAACCAGCTTCTTGTTGTTAATTGTCGCAGGTAGCGGGTTTTCCCCACACGACACCCTTGCGCTTGACGCGAGGGTCCATCTATCAGCGTGTTTGGAGCCCAAATGGATTGCCGGATCATGTCCGGCAATGGCAACTTAGTATCGATTCAGCCTAAGTCGCGCTGGCCTGGCCAGCGAGAATTTCGGCGTAGGCTTGCGGATCGACGTTTCCGCCCGATAGCACGACGGCCACCGTCTTACCGCGTGCGTCCAGGTGTTTTGCCAGGACGGCGGCCAGGGCGACCGCGCCGCCGGGCTCGACCACCAGCTTCAACGTGCGATAGGCAAAGGCCATGGCCTCGGCCACCTCGGCATCGCTGACGGCTAGACCGCCGGTGGCGTGGCTCTGATTGATGGCAAAGGTAAGCCGCCCCGGTGTTGGTGACAGCAGAGCGTCGCAGAACGATTGGCCGCCATCGGCGTTGCTAACCCGTTCGCCCCCGGCCAGGGAGCGGCGGGTATCGTCGAAGCCTTTCGGCTCAACCGTGTAGACGTCAGTGCTGGGACTACGCTCGGCCATAGCCAGGGCGCATCCGGCTGTCAGCCCGCCGCCGCCGCAGCAGACCAGCAAGGCGTCAAGCTGAACGCCCAGCGCGGCGGCTTGCTCGGCGATCTCCAGGCCGCAGGTCCCTTGTCCCGCCATAACATCTGCATCGTCGTAAGGCGGCACAATGGTGGCGCCGCGCTTCTCCGCGATTTCCGCCGCCAGGGTCTCGCGATAGTCCGAGTTGCGCTCGTAGGGCATGACCTCGGCACCGTAGGCGCGCGTGTTGGCCAGTTTCATGGCCGGCGCGTCCTTTGGCATGATAATGGTCGCCGGTAGGCCTAACAGCGCCGCCGCTGCCGCGACCCCTTGTGCATGATTGCCCGAGGAAAAGGCGACCACACCGGCGGCGCGCGCTGCCTCCGGGATCTGGCTGATTCGGTTGTAGGCACCGCGAAACTTGAATGAGCCCGTGCGTTGCAGGGTCTCCGCCTTGAGCAGCACGCGGCCGCCGACCCGCTCGTTGAGCGCCGGCGATTCAAGCAGTGGCGTACGTACCGCTAGACCCTGCAGGCGTTTGGCGGCCGCGGTTACGTCCACGAACGAGGGCAGCCTGTCGGCGGAGTCTTCAGATGTCGACTTGGGTGAGGAAGTCATCGGTGGCGCGCTCCACTAAGGGGTGCTCGAAGGACGGAACATGGCCGACCTCTGTTACGGTTAACTGTAGCAGGTCTGGCTTCTCCGTGGCCATGCGTCCGAACGTCTGCTCGCTCAGAACGTCCGAAAGGCTCCCGCGAATGGCAAGCACCGGGATGCGTCGCAAGGTCCGATAGAGGGGCCAAAGATCCGGCGTATCCGCCGGCTTGAGTAGAGCCTTGGCCAACGACACGTCCCAATCGAAATGCAATTGCCCATCACCTCCTTGCCGATAGGTCGCCTCCGTAAAGCGACGCCAGGCATCGTCGTCAGCCAAGGCCAGGGTCGGCAGGGTCCGCTTCATTTCGGTAATCGCCGTGGGCCAGTCCGGTTGCGGCCGGTCGCGCCCGATGTAGGCCATGATGCGTCGCGATCCGTCCGGGTCCACCGCCGGCCCCACGTCGTTGAGGATCACACCGGCCAATAGGGTCGGCGCCAAGGCACCGAGGGCCATGGCCATTAGGCCACCATAGGATACACCGCAGATGATCACCGGATGAATGTTGCATGCGGTTACGATCTGAAAGATGTCATCGAGGATGACCTCGGGCCGGTAGTTGCGCCAATCTGGATCGTGCGGCGATTCGCCACGGCCCCGGTAGTCTGGGCAAATGACCCGCCGGTGTGCCGACGCACGGCTCGCCAGGGTATGGAAATCCTTGGAATTGCGCGTAAGGCCGGCCAAACACAAAAGCGGTACGCCACCGGACAATGGGTCGCCGTAGTCGCGGACATACAGAGGGAGCCCGTCGCGCGCGCCAATACGCCGTTCCTGGTACTCGGCATTCGCCGCCACCCTACAACCCTAGCAGGGCGGGCAATTCGCTCAGCGATTCGATTATCGCCGAGTGTTTGCCCGGCAGTCGCTCTGGTGTTTGCCCGAACCGGTTCATCCAGGCAACCCGAAAGCCGAAATACGCGGCGCCGCTGGCATCCCAGGCGTTGGTGGAGACAAAGCAGATACGCCCCGGCGCCACCCCCATGCGCTCGACCGCCAGTTGGTAGACGCGCCGGTCCGGCTTGTAGATGCCCACGTCTTCGATGGACAGCGCCGCATCGAGCAACTTCGTCAAGCCGGCGGAGGCTACCGCGGCGGCGAGTATCTTGGGCGCGCCGTTGGAGAGGATAGCGGTCTTCTTGCCACCCGCGCGCAATCGCGTCAGGGCGTCGGTGACATCCGGGTAGGCATCCAAGCTGAGGTATAGATCCATCAACCGGGCGTGCAGCTTCCTATCCTTGATACCGTTGGCGGTAAGGGCATAGTCCAGGCCTTCGGATGTCACCTGCCAGAAATCCGCGTGCGCCCCCATGAGGCTGCGTAACCAAGTGTATTCGAGCTGTTTCTGGCGCCACAAGGCCGAAACCTTGTCGGCTTTATCGCCTAGCGCCTCGCCACCACGGCGCACCGCCGAATGCACGTCAAAGAGCGTTCCGTAGGCATCGAAAACGCAAGCACCGATATCGGCGAACGCCGGGTTGGCCATGGCCGCCTCCTGTCCTAATTATTCCAACAGTTCAAGCGCGAGGAGGCGCTAAAGGCAACAGAAAAGATAGGAGCTATCGTCCTCCGGCGGTACCCAGGCGGTGGCGGGAGCTGGTAGGTTGGCAAATGGGTCGACGGCGGGCCCGTCGATGCCGAGCTGCTGTCGATAAATGACCAGACCCTCGAGGATGCGTTGGATATAGTTGCGGGTTTCGTCGAAAGGGATGCTCTCGATCCAATCGATCGGATCGACGTCCGGGTCGCGTGGGTCGCCAAACGTGCGTATCCAGCTATTGGCCCGGCTCGGCCCGGCGTTATATGCCGCCAGGGCGAGGACGTACGAGCCGCTATACCGTTCGGTGAGATCGGTGAGATAAGCGCGTCCAAGCAGCATATTGTACTCGGGGTCGGCGCGCAGCTTCTTGCGGTTGAAGCGCACCTTCATGCGTCGCGCCATGTTCCTTGCCGTCCGGGGCAGGATTTGCATGAGCCCGTGCGCCCCGGCGCCGCTCAGGGCACCGGTGTAGAAAGCACTCTCCTGGCGCACCACGGCCAGGACCAGCGCCTGTTCCGGCGACGAGCCCTCTGGCAGGGCCGGGAAGGGGTACAGGTGGTCGAGTAGCAGAATACCGTCGGCCACCGCGGCCTTGGCGATTCGCACCGCCAGGTCGGGCCGCCCCTGTTGCTGTGCTAGCTCGGCGGCAAGCGTGTAGTCGGTCCCGCTAACCGCAAGTGTCGACAGGCGGCTAAAGAAGCGCTTCTGCAGTTTTCCTTCACCTAACTCGCCAAGCACGCGGATGGCCTGCACCAGATCGCGCGCGGTAAATGCCGCGTGTGCGTCCGCGTCAGGCACAGGCATACCGGCAAAGGTAACAGTCGGGGTCAGGCCGAGCTGGCGGTTGGCCAGTTGTCCGTAAAATGTTGTCTTGAACCGCGCGGCCGCCGTGTACCACTTCCCGGCTTTCATCGTCCACTCACCGGTGGAGTCGCCCATTTTCATGGCGCCCGTCTCCATGTCAACGGCGGCCTCGGCGGCCCAGAAGGCGGCGCGGGCCCGGCTGATCGGCGTGCGCACACCCTCGTAGAGCTGTGTGAAGTGGTCGTAGGCTTGGTCGGGCTGGTCCAGGAACCGCAAGGCGATCCAACCGGCCAGCCACTCGGCCTCGGCGAAGGCGACACCCGTCGTTAGCCCATTCTCGCTGGCGATGCGATAGGCGGCCGAAATGTCTCCCTTCACCAGCGCTTGACGGGCCGCCCATTGCCGCACGGGCCACCAGATTTCCGGCCGTGGCGCATCCGGCAGTGGCGGGTCCAGCAACTCGACAACGCCTTCATAGCGACCCCGTCGCTGGCGCCAGCGGGCGCGTTCGAGGATCAAGCCCGGATCGTTAGCCATCTCCTTCGGTACCCGCCGCAGGGCGCTGTCGACACCGCCCCGTTTTTTGGCCAACGCCATGCGCGCCCGAGCCAAGGCCGGGTAGCCGCCGCCGAGGCGCCGGGCCTGACGCTTGGCTGCCGATGATTTGCGGTCCCAAAGCAAACGGTCCAGCCGCGCCAGATCGTCATCGCGCCGCAACGCTTTGCCGAAAAGACGGCGAAAATATCGTTCGTCGGATCTCGTAAAATCCCGCTGGACCCAGGTATCGCGCAACAGCTTGGTCGCGGCGTCGTCCTCGCCGGTGGCGGTCAGCGCCTCAGCATAGCGGATAGCGCCGGATACGGTGATCGGTGGCCGGTTCTCGAACCAGGCCAGCACCGCGTCGTCCGGCATGTCGACGGGAAGCGAGGCTTCGGCGCGCTGTCGCAGAGCCACCTGACCGGGCCATTCCGGGTTATTGGCAATGAAGGCGGCAGCATCGGCGAAGTCGCCACGGCGACCCGGTTCGGTCAATTTCAGCCAGCGGATGATCTTGGCTGGCAGCGGATTTTGCACCTTGCGCAGCGCCTTGAGGGCACGGGCAAACCTTTTCCGATTCGCCAGCTTGAACGCGGCGCGGCCGGCTTTAACCTCCGCCGCCGACAGAATCGGCTCCGCGGCTGTCGCCTGCATATCGGTCGCCCGGGCGGGGTTCGCGGACACGGGTGTCAGCGCCGAAACGGCCAAAAAAATAGCTAGATAAAACGCCTTCGACACAATGTCTGGATCTCTCCAAGAGGGGGCGCGGAGTCGTACGACTGGCGATGGTAGCAGGGAAATCTTTAGATTAAATTTACGATTCGGACAGCAAGACATAGGCCCGCAAGACTGGGGCACATGCTTGCCGCACTGCGGTGCAACCGCTAAGGTCTTGGGTCGCGGGCCCGGAGTCCGCCGCGTCAACTGAATCAGCCAGGGAACCGTCATGTCCGGCCCCATGTTCCGAGGGTCTCTTACAGCCCTCATTACGCCCTTTGCCAACGGCCATGTGGACGAGCCTGCCTTCCAGCGCTTCGTCGACTGGCAGATTGAGCAGGGCAGCCACGGCGTCGTGCCCTGTGGCACGACCGGGGAATCACCCACCTTGTCGCATGATGAGCATATGCGGGTGGTCGAGCTGTGTGTCGAGGCGGCGCGTGGACGCGTTCCGGTTATTGCCGGCACCGGCTCTAACTCGACCGCCGAAGCGATCTCGCTCACGCGCCGCGCCAAGGAGGCCGGGGTGGATGCCGTGCTGGTGGTCACGCCGTACTACAACAAGCCGACTCAAGAGGGGCTCTACCAGCACTTCAAAGCCATCCACGATGCGGTTTAAATCCCGATCCTGATCTACAATATCCCCGGCCGCTCCATCGTCGATATGAGTGTCGAGACCATGGGCCGCCTGGCCAAGCTGCCGAATATAGTCGGCCTCAAGGATGCCACCAACGATCTGGCGCGACCACCGAAGACCCGGGCGGCGTGCGGCAAATCGTTCGCCCAATTGAGTGGCGAAGACGGAACCATGCTGCCGTTCCTAGCCCAAGGCGGATACGGCTGTATCTCGGTGACCGCCAATGTGGCACCGCGTCAGTGCGCCGATCTGCACGAGGCGTGGCAGCGCGGTGACGTGGAAACGGCCAGCCGGATCAACGACCGCCTAATGCCGTTGCACGACACCCTGTTCGTCGAGCCGAATCCGGCACCGGTGAAGTTCGCGGCCAGCTTGTTGGATCTGTGCGAAAACCGGGTGCGCTTGCCGATGGTCTGCGTGCAACCGGACACCGAGGCGAAGGTGCGCGAGGCGATGATCCACGCCGGCCTGATTAATTAATTCGGCGGTCCGCTTCAAATGGCTGACGATGCGCGGAAGGTCATCGCGCAGAACCGCAAGGCGCGCCACGAATACTTCATCGAGGATACCCTCGAGGCGGGCCTGGTTCTCACCGGAAGTGAGGTAAAATCGCTGCGCCTGGGGCGCTGTTCCATCGGCGAATCTTACGCCCAGGAGGAGAACGGCGAGTTGTACCTCCGTTCCGCCCATATCGCGTCCTACGATGCGGCGCGCAACAATCATGAACCCATGCGGACGCGCAAGCTATTGCTGCACCGGCGCGAGATGGCCCGCCTGATTGGCCAAATTCAGCGCGAGGGCTATACGATCGTGCCTCTGTCCCTCTACTTCAATCCGCGCGGCATCGC
>Ga0114931_10008969_pt1 | contig 12029 bp, 15 predicted proteins | sample 2SBtaG_FD_89579 | JGI IMG/M metagenome (GOLD analysis project Ga0114931, IMG submission 89579) | Deep subsurface microbial communities from Kolumbo volcano to uncover new lineages of life (NeLLi) - 2SBTROV14_V59a metaG | ecosystem: Environmental > Aquatic > Marine > Volcanic | place: Kolumbo...
CACGGCATGAGAGGCTCTTGCAAAAATTCATTATTACAATGTGTTATGTAGAAATATTAATGGAAAAGATGCGAAAGCAGCTCTTACTTTTTGATTGTTATATCAATAAGAGCATAATTTAGATTAGATATAGTCGGTAATCAACTGATAAATAAGAAGACCTCCGAAACGGATCTTTGAAAGGCAACGACGGATCGCGACCGGAGCTATACTCGTTACTTTACATAATATACATTATGCGCACTAGCGTTAGCGCTAGCTCTACGGGGTGATCAACTTCGTGGTTCAGGGATTCTCGGTCACAAGACTCGCACCGTCAAGCCCGCGATCTCTGCAAAGGTCCAAGCTCGCGATTCTGAACCGCGAACCGGAACCCGCTACATCGTGTGCGTCGGTCGATCCGATTTGAGCGCCGCGGCAAGTTCGTTCTCTATCTTGTTTTTCGTTTGGCCTTTGTCCAGATCGGAAAATTGCACGCCGATGCCGGTCGCTCGATTGCCCTGGGCGCCGCTCGGCGTGACCCAGACGATACGTCCCGCCACGGGGAGCTTTTCCTTGTCTTCCATCAGCGACAACAACATGAACACTTCGTCACCGACGCGATAGGTCTTGTTGGTGGGGATGAACAGACCGCCGTTTTTCACGAACGGCATGTAGGAGGCGTATAGCGCGCTCTTGTCGAGAATCGCCAGCGAAAGTATTCCCGGCTTCGGTGCCGCCATCCTTCCTCCCTTTCTCGAGATTTACGCCGCCGAGCGGACGCGTAACGCGTTCCAGGCACAGGCGAGATCTTCGAGCAGCAACATCTCGTTGAGGCCCGAGCGTCGTATGACTTCGCGGCGAGCCTCCAGACAACGGTCCAGTAAACGATAAAGCGTGTTGAAGTCTAGCCGCCTCGCGAGTGCTTGAAAAGTGTTGCCCTCGCGCTCCCCGAGCGCCACGGGCGCTACCCGCATCTTGATCCGCACCAGATCTCCGGCCACCGAGACGAGCCCGGAGATGATCGTCTCGATTCCGGCCTTGCGCCATTTTTCCGCGGCTTCCAGCGGATCTTCTTGGCCTTCGCTCAACCCCAGGAGCGTCGCCGTCAGTTGTTGGAAGGCGCTGCCTTGATCCGATTGGATTACCCGTAGCGCCCGCAACGGCGCGCCTCTTGCCTGGCGCAGCGCGGTTTCCGTATCGTGCCCGGGGCCCAACTCGTAAGCCAACCAGGCGCTTGCGGCGGCTTGCTCGGGGAGTTGAAAATCGAGAAATTGACAACGGCTCAATACGGTCGCGGGGAGCATCGCATGGCGCTGTGCAACGAGCAGAAAAATACTTGCTCCGGGCGGCTCTTCGAGGGTCTTGAGTAGCGTATTGACGGCCTGGATGGTCATCGTTTCCGCGCACCGAATCAGCACCACTTTCAGTGGCGCATAGCGATTCGTGAGCGCCAGCGCCGCGATCAGACGGCGGACGCGGTCTACCGAGATGGTGGGGCGATCGGCTTCCGGCTCCACGATGTTCAGATCGGGATGCGAACCGGCGGCGAACAGGCGGCAGCCGCGACAGTTGCCGCACGGCCGATCGGCATCCGCTTCACACAGCAGGCGCGCCGCGAGGCGCCACGCAAAACGTCCCTTCCCCACGCCTTCGGGTCCACGCAACAGCAGCGCGTGCGGTAGGCGGCCACCCTCTTCCATCGCCGCGACGCGACGCCACTGCGGGTCATGCCAGGGCAGCGCAACGCGTGACATCACAACTCCGTCTCCAGTAGTTTGATGGCCTGCAGAAGGATCTGCTCGGCGTTGGCGGCGGCATCGAGCACCGAATAGCGCCGCGGATCGGCGTGTGCACGGGAAAGATAGCCGGCGCGAACGCGCTCGAAAAAAGCGAGATCTTCGCGCTCGAAACGATCCGGTGCACTTCTGCCGCGTGCCCGGCGTAGTCCCAGTTCCGGGCGGATGTCCAGAAACAGCGTCCGGTCGGGGCGAAACCGGCCCTGCACCCATTCTTCCAGGGTCGCGATCCGCTCGGTGGCGACGCCGCGGCCTCCCCCTTGATAGGCGTAGGTTGCGTCGGTGAAGCGATCACACAACACCCAGCGCGCGGCGTCGATCGCGGGTCGAATAACGCGTGCGAGGTGGTCGGCGCGCGCCGCGAACATCAACAGGATCTCGCTGTCACCGATCATGCCTTTGAATCGGGTGTCGAGCAACAGATCCCGGATCGCCTCGGCGAGCTGCGTTCCGCCGGGTTCGCGGGTAACCAATACCGGCACGCCCTGCGCTTCCAGCCAGGTTCGAAGCCCGGCCACCAGGGTGGACTTGCCCGCCCCTTCTCCGCCTTCGATGGTGATGAAACGTCCACGCTTGGATCCTTTCATATCCGCGCTGCTCAATTCGTGGACTTGCGGCGCGAACGCCGATAACGCGCGACCGCCTTGCGGTGTTCGCCGTAGGTTGCCGAAAAGTAGTGGCCGCCCTCCCCCGTCGCGACGAAATACAGCGCGTCACCATCGGCGGGATGCAGTGCCGCATTGAGGGCGGCGGCACCCGGCAGGCAGATCGGGGTCGGTGGCAGCCCGATACGAGTATAGGTGTTGTAGGGTGTGTCGCGACGCAGATCCGCGTGCCGCAGGCGCCCCCTGTAAGCCGTGCCCAAGCCGTAGATCACGGTTGGATCCGTCTCCAGTCGCATGCCGCGCCGCAGTCGGCGTATGAATACGCCGGCCACCCGTCGCCGCTCACCGGCGACCGAGGTCTCTTTCTCGATGATCGAGGCGAGGATCAATGCCTCATCAGGGGTGGCGAGCGGCAAGTCCGGTGCGCGCGCAGCCCATTCCGCCTTCAGCCGCCTGCTCATGGCGTCGTAGGCACGGCGCAGGAAGCGGATATCGCTCATCCCCTTGGGAAAATAGTAGGTGTCGACCAGGAATCGCCCCTCGGGCTGAATGTCCGGGTGTCCGAGACGGGCCATCACCGCCGCGGGCGACAGCCCGCGCAACCGATGCTCCAGATAGAGATCGGCGTCCACCGCCTCCATCATCTGAGCGAAGGTCCAACCTTCGATCAGGGTCAAGCTGTGCTGCACCACCTTGCCACGCTGCAACAGCGCCAGCAATTCGCGTGGCGTGAGCCCCGAATCGATGCGGTATTCGCCGATCTTGATGGCCGCACGACGGGGTTCCAGGCGTGCCCACCAGGCGAAGGTCCAGGAGCGGCGCAGTATTCCTCGACGGCGCAAGTCGCGTGCGACCCGGGCGATGCTCATTCCGGGGCGCACCTCATAGGTGAGCGATTTCACGCCGAGTTCCAGAGGCGTATCCAGATCGTGCTGGTAATCCAACCACAACCAGGCACCGCCGGCAACGAGAGCCAGCATCGTAAACGCGGCCATCGCGAACAAGACGACCTTCAGCCGGACGATTCCGGCGGCGGGTGGAGCCGTCGGGCGGTCCCCTTTCCCGCTGGAATCGTCCCGCCTCCGCGGCGTCGGTTGCTCGGCCGGATCCATGGTTACCCGCAGGGTGATGGCAGTCCGTCTGGCCCGCCAGCGCGAGCGGGATACGGTGTCGATGGGTGGCGATGCGTGGTCACGACTTAGCGTTCATAGTGTTCGCAGCGGGTTCGCCCCCGAGGCGTGCGGCGAATCCTCAGTTTAGCTGTTGTGAACGTCGACCAGCCAGGGCCCGCGACGCCATCGCCTGAACCGGACAGCGCGCGAACGGGCGTCGCGAGTCGCCGAGGCCTGCCATTCCGGCGCTGTCCGGGCGAATGGAGTGGGGTCGGACACCGTCAAGACACGCGGTGGTCAAGCTATCGGACCTTCGGATCGGCCGGCACGGCTATCGAGTCTCTTGCAAAACTCGCGAGCGGCGATTGGTTTCCCCGCCGCGGTTTCCGTACTGGAATTCGCTCCATCGAATGACGATGCCGCGCATTTTGCCCCCGCAAGGGCGCGGCGTAAATGGACTCGAAGCGGGATTGCCACGCATCCACTCAGGGTATCGCAAGAGGCTCTATCGGTAGCGCTTGAAGATCAGCGTACCGTTGGTTCCACCGAAACCGAAGGAATTCGACATCACCACGTCGATGTGCATCTCGCGAGCGGTATGCGGCACGTAGTCGAGCACGCAGCCCTCGCCGGGTTGGTCCAGATTGATGGTCGGCGGTGCGACCTGATCGCGTAGTGCCAGCACCGAGAAGATCGCCTCGACGCCGCCGGCGGCCCCCAGCAGGTGGCCGATCATCGATTTTGTCGAACTGACCGCAAGTTGCGCGGCGTGACTGCCGAACGTCGCCTGCATCGCGCGGGTTTCGACCACGTCTCCGGATGGCGTCGAGGTTCCGTGCGCGTTGACGTAATCCACGTCTTCCGGATTCATTCCCGCATCTTGCAGCGCGAGGCGCATGCAGCGGGCCGCGCCTTCACCGTCCTCCGGCGGCGCCGTGATATGGAAAGCGTCGCCGCTCATCGAGAAGCCGGCGAATTCGGCATAAATCCGCGCGCCGCGGGCGCGCGCATGCTCCTCGGATTCCAGCACCACCACCCCGGCCCCGTCCCCGAGCACGAAGCCGTCGCGATCCTTGTCCCACGGTCGGCTCGCCAACTCGGGCGCGTCGTTGCGCGTCGACAGCGCGCGCGCCGACGCGAATCCGCCGACGCAGGTCGGCGAGGTTGCCATCTCGGCACCACCCGCGATCATCACGTCGGCGTCGCCGCGTTCGATCATCCTCGCCGCACTGCCGATATTGTGCGTGCCCGTCGAGCAGGCGGTTACGATGGCATAGTTCGGACCTTTGAATCCGTAGCTGATCGACACGTTGCCGGAAATCATGTTGATGATGTTGCTGGGCACGAAAAACGGTGAAATACGCCGCGGGCCACCGTTGAGATAGGCGTCATATCCCTTTTCGATCCCGGGTAGACCGCCGATCCCGGACCCGATCGCGACCCCGATGCGTTCCGCGTTGGCGGCGTTCGCCTCGATTCCGGCGTCGGCGATCGCCTGCATCGCCGCGACGATCCCGTAGTGCATGAAAATATCGGTCTTGCGCGCCTCTTTGGGCGACAGGTAGGGCCCGAGGTCGAGGTCATGGACACTGGCGCTGATCTGGCTGGCAAAGCCAGCCGGATCGAAGGCATCGATCCGCCTCACCCCGCTGCGCCCCGCCAGGATCCCGTCCCAGGTTCGCGCCACGTCATGGCCAAGCGCCGTCACCGCACCCAGACCCGTGACTACAATCCGTCGCATTCAATGTCCTCCGCATACCGCGACCGCGCGGCATCGCCGAGCGCGCAAAGAAAAGGCCGCGGCCGACCGATGGTCATACCGCGGCCTTCGCCCGGCGGTTGCTCATTCGGAATGGGCGTTGACGTAATCCATGGCCTGCTGCACGGTGGTGATCTTTTCGGCTTCCTCGTCGGGGATTTCGCAATTGAACTCCTCTTCGAGGGCCATCACTAGCTCCACCGTGTCCAACGAATCCGCACCCAAATCGTCCACGAAGGACGCCTGAGGGCTGACCTCATCTTCTTTGACGCCAAGTTGCTCGACGACTATCTGTTTGACACGGTCTGCAACGCTACTCATGACGGGTAATTCCTCCCCTTAAATGGTCGACCCGGGTGCCGTTCGGCGCCTAGTTTAGTGAAAAAGGACCAAGTTGCAAGGTTAATCGCGAAACGCGATTTCAGGTGAATATCCAGTGAAATACCTTTATAAACAACTAAATACACAGTGTTCATAAAGTGATTTCTGATTATCCCATGTACATCCCGCCATTCACATGCAGGGTGTGGCCGGTAATATAAGCCGCCATTGGTGATGCCAGGAAGAGCACCGCCGCCGCGACTTCGGCGGGCTCGCCAAGGCGTCCCAGAGGGATCTGACCGACCAGTTGCTGACGCTGTGCGTCTTGTAATCCGCGGGTCATGTCGGTGTCGATGAATCCGGGCGCCACCGCGTTGACCGTGATTCGGCGGCCACCCAACTCGCGCGCCAAGGCGCGGGTGAATCCGACCAGCCCGGCCTTGGCCGCGGCGTAATTACTCTGACCGGCATTACCGGAACAGCCCACTACCGATCCGATATTGATGATGCGCCCGCCGCGGCGCTTCATCAAATGGCGCGCGGCGGCCTTGCAGACACGATAGAGCGAGGCGAGATTGGTGCTCAGCACGGCGTCCCAGTCGTCGTCCGACATTCGCGCGAGCAGTCCGTCGCGGGTGATTCCGGCGTTGTTTACGACCACGCTCGGCAACCGCGACGCCTGTTTGAGGCGATTGAAAAGTGCGCTCACGGAGTGCGTCTCGGCGACATTCACAACCTCGCCGGCGCCGCGTCCACCGAGTCTCCCGGTGATTCCGCGTGCCCCCTCTTCGGTGGTGGCGGTGCCGATCACGAAGGCACCGTGCCCGGCGAGCGTATCCGCAATCGCGGCGCCGATCCCGCGGCTGGCCCCGGTTACCAAAGCAATTTCCTGACTCAGATCCATCGCCACTCCCCCTCGCGCTGCGCGCGTTCCGCGACTCTACGCAAGCTGCTCCAACGCGGCATCCATGCTCGCGGGATCGAAAACCGGCAACGCACGCAGTTCGCGTTCGATCCGTCGTGCGAGACCGCTAAGTACCTTGCCGGGACCGAGTTCGACCAGACTTTCAATCCCGTAGCCCGCCAAGGCATGGACGGTATCCGCCCAGCGTACCGGCGCAACCAACTGCGTCACCAGCGCAGCGGCGATCCCCGCCGCGTCGCGATGCTCGCTGAGGTCGGCATTGTGCAGGACCGGAAACGCCGGTGTACGCCACTCGCATTCCGCGATCCGATCGCGCAGGCGCTCCGCCGCCGGGCGCATCAGTTCGCAGTGTACCGGCACGCTCATCGGCAGGCGGACGGCGCGGCGGGCACCCGCCTCGCGCGCCAGCGCGATTGCGTGATCGACGGCTTCCGAGAGGCCGGCGATGACCACCTGTCCAGGCGCGTTGAAGTTGACCGGATCCACCTCTCCCCGACCGCTTGCGCGCGTCTGCCGGCAAACGTCGACCACCTGCCGGTCGCTGAGTCCGAGGAGCGCCGCGATGCCGCCCCGCCCTGCCGGAACCGCTTCTTGCATGTAGCGCCCGCGGGCCGCGACCAAGGTCACCGCCGCGCTGAAATCCACGCTCCCGGCACTGACCAGCGCAGCATACTCGCCGAGGCTATGGCCGGCGGCCACCGACGGCATCGGCCCACCACGCGCGCGCCAGCAACGCCACACCGCGACATCCGCGGTGAGCATCACCGGCTAGGTCTGTTCGGTGGCGTTCAAGCGCGTTTCGGGCCCTTCCCGGCATAGCTTCCACAAATCGTATCCAAGGGCGTCGGACGCTTCGTCGAAGGTGGTTTCGATCTCGCCGCTGGCGCCCGCCAGCGTGGTGAGCATACCCAAAGACTGCGACCCTTGTCCGGGGAAGGTGACCGCAAAAGCCATGGCCATCGCTCTTCTCCGTCCGCTCAGTAGCGAATCAACGCCGAGCCCCAGGTGAAACCACCACCGAAGGCTTCCAACAGCATCACGTCGCCACGCCGCACACGCCCTTCTCGGACCGCGACATCGAGTGCCAGGGGCACCGAAGCCGCGGAGGTGTTGCCGTGGCTTTCGATGGTCAGAATCACGCGTTCCATCGGCAATCCCAGCTTGCGCGCCATCGCCTTGATGATGCGAATATTGGCTTGGTGCGGGATCAGCCAGTCGATTTGATCCTTGGTGACGTTGCTGGTGGCGAGGGTCTCGTCGACCACGTCGCACAGCGTGCGCACCGCCACCTTGAACACCTCGTTGCCGCGCATCTTGGTATAGGCGCCTCCCGGCGCGCTACGGCCGCTTCCGAGCGGCGTCCCGCCGTCCACGTACAGCAGGGGCTCATAGCTGCCATCGGCGTGCAGATGGGTGGTGAGCACGCCCGCTTCATCGGCGGCGCTGAGCACCACCGCCCCGGCGCCGTCACCGAAGAGTACACAGGTCGAGCGATCCGACCAGTCGAGCAGCCGCGAATGGGTGTCCGCCCCGATCACCAGGGCCTGTTTGACGTCGCCCGAGCGGATGAATTTTTCGGCGATTCCGAGTGCGTAAACGAAGCCCGCGCAAACCGCCTGGACATCGAATGCGGTGCACCCCCGTGCCCCGATCCGCGCCTGCAGACGGCATGCCGTGGAAGGGTATACCCGGTCCGGGGTGGTGGTGCCGACGATGATCAGATCGATCTCGTCGGGCTCCACGCCGGCCGCCGCCAGTGCCGCTCGGGCGGCAGGGGTCGCGAGATCGCAGGTCGATTCACTATCCGCCGCAATGTGACGTTGGCGGATGCCGGTACGCGCACGGATCCACTCGTCGGTGGTGTCGACCATGCGGCTCAATTCGTCGTTGGTGAGCACCCGTTCCGGGAGGTAGCCGCCGGTACCGGCGATACGCGCGTGAATCACCCCGCCTCCCGGGTGCCCAGCAGCGATTCGAGGTGGGTGTTGATACGGCGCGGGATATCCTTGCGAATTTCCGCCACCGCCTCGGAAATCGCCCGCGCGAAGGCGAGGATGTCGGCGCCACCGTGGCTCTTGATGACGATCCCGCGCAGACCGACGAAACTGGCGCCGTTATAAGTGCGCGGGTCCATCCGCCGGCGCAGGCCCCGCAGTGCGGGGAGTGCCACCAAGCCGGCCAGGCGGGTGAACGGGTTACGGGCGATTTCCTGGCGCAGAAAGTGGGTGAGCATGCGCGCCACGCCTTCGCTGGACTTGAGCGCGACGTTACCGACGAAACCGTCGCACACGACCACGTTAACCGTGCCTTCGTAGATGTCGTCACCTTCGACAAAGCCGACGTAATTGATGTCGCTCGCGGCGAGCAGGGGCGCCGCCTCCTTGACCCGTTCGTTGCCCTTCATCGCTTCCTCGCCGATGTTGAGCAACCCCACGGACGGTCGCGCAATGTTGTCGACCGCGCTCACCAACACCGAGCCCATGATCGCGAACTGGCGCAAATTCTCGGGGCTCGAATCCACGTTGGCGCCGAGATCGAGCACGTGGGTATGGCCGGTCATGGCCGGCAGTGCCGAAATGATCGCCGGCCGATCAATCCCGGGCAAGGTCTTGATCACGAAGCGTGCGATGGCCATCAGCGCACCGGTGTTGCCCGCACTCACGCAGGCATCGGCCTGGCCGCTTTTCACCAATTCCGCGGTGACCCGCATGGAAGAGTCCTTCTTGCCACGCAATGCCTGGGAGGGCGGCTCATCCATTTCCACCCGCTCGGAGGCATGGTGAACGTTCAGCCGGGCGTTGGTGGAAGCGCCGGCACGCCGCAACTCCGATTCAATCTCAGTGCGGTCACCGACCAGAATCAAGTACAGGTCCGGATGCGCGTCGAGCGCCTGCAACGCCGCCGGGACGACCACCGACACACCGTGGTCGCCACCCATCGCGTCCAGCGCGACGGTCAGATCCACCCATCAATTCTCTTTGACGGGCATGACCTTCTTGCCGCGATAGTATCCGTCGGAGGCGACGTGGTGACGGCGATGGATTTCGCCGCTGGTGGGATCCTCGGCGAGCGCAACGCCGCGCAACGCGTCATGTGCACGACGCATACCGCGTTTGGATGTGGATTTCTTACTCTTCTGTACCGCCATGAGTGTAATTCCCTCTCGAAATTCGCGATCCTGGATAAGGTCGTCACGCCCCGCGTCGACCTGTTTGCTTTATCGGGACCCGCCGGTGAGTTCTTTTTCACCTCTGTCGCCGGGCCCATCGTCGGTTCATTTCATCTGTTTTTTGGGTCGCGCGAGTTCCGCGAAAGGCCGACGGCCGGTGCCCGCTGCCGACGCCCGATATCGCGCCGGCAACCGGCAATCGCCGCCGCGGGGATGAGTCGGCGCCGCGGACAGCGCGAGGAGCAATTCGTTCTCCACCAAGGTCGCCAGACTCTCACCCTGATCGGTCAACAACAAGGGGTCGAAATCCCCGCTCAACCCTTTCGCTTCGTCGTCGTTCCGTACCCCGACCAGCCGCACATCAGCGGTGAGTTTCAAGTCCATCGGCGCGAGGCAGCGCTGGCAAATCACCGCCGTCTCCGCCACCACCATTCCGCGCACCAACGGCCGATGTTGCTCGTCCAAGCCGAAGCTCAACTCATAGCGCACCACCCCGCCCGGATCGTGGACGAGCGCCGCGAAACGGCCGAGATCCGCGCACTTGAAGGCACCGGATAACTCGCCATGATAACGCGCGAGCGCCCACGGGTCAATACGTAATTTTGCCGTCGGCACAACTTTTTGATTTTAGATATTTTCTCTGAATCTTGTCAAAACCTGCCGCCGCCGTTCAGGCACAGGACTCGCGCTATACTTCCGCGGCCGGATGGCCTGTCGGATCCTTTCTCGGTTAAATCTATGGTCCCTATTCTGCTGGCCTCCGGGTCCCCCTACCGACGACAACTCCTGACCCGCCTCGGAATTGCCTTCAGCGTCGTGGCGCCGCACGTCGACGAGCATCCGATCGACGGCGAAAACCCGCAAGCGACGGCATTGCGACTGGGGTGTGCCAAGGCGCGCTCGGTTGCCGAACGGTATCGTGAAGGCTTGGTGATCGGTTCCGATCAGGTCGCGGAACTCGATGGTCGCATCCTGGGCAAACCGGGTGATCGCGAGGCCAATGTGCGCCAACTCGGCGAGGCCAGCGGGCGGCGGGTGTTGTTTCACACGGCGCTGTGCGTCATCAACGCCGCGACCGGGCGCGAACAGGCCACGGTGGTTCCTTGCACCGTGTATTTCCGGCCGCTCGCGCCGAGCGAGATCGAGGCTTACGTCGAGCGCGAACAGGCATTCGACTGTGCCGGCGGTTTTCGCGCCGAAGGGCTGGGCGTCGCCCTATTCGAGCGGATCGAGGGAGAGGATCCCAGCGCCCTCATCGGTTTACCGCTGATCCGCTTGGTCAGCATGCTGCGTAACGAGGGACTCGACGTGCTTTCAGGTGAAGGGCTCGGGCCAAAATAAAACCTGATTAGCAATGAGCCTCAGCTTCGCGGTCCCGCTGCGCTTGACACTCCGGGGCAGGCCGTCCACGGCCTGCCCGTTCGCCAGGAAAAAGGTTCACCGGACCTTTTTCTGGTTCCGGCTCACCCCCCTCAAAAGCGGCGAATCACACGAATCACCGAATCAGCAAAGTCGCCGCTTGCCGCGCCGACCGAAGCCGATACCCGCCAGTCCCAAGCCCAGGAGTACGAGGGTCGCCGGCTCCGGCGCCGACGCGGCGACATCGCCCGAGCGAACAGCCCACGCGAACAGATTGCCGTCCTTGCCGACCGTGCCCTGGACGCCGCCGTCGAAGCGGAAGCCCCACGCGCCGGAAGGATTGGGCGCAAACTCCGTAGCGGACCAGTAGACGTTGGACTGGACGTTCGTGAACAGATTGAAGCTGCCGTTATGCGTCGCCCCTATCGGAGTGAACGCCACGCCGCCCAGTTCGCTGTAGAACAGATGCCCCATCTCACTGCCCGTGCAGTTGAGGCCGACACAAGGCCCGCTACCATCCGAATTGAGAGCGGTCGGTAGCCGCCAGTCCGTGAAGCCGCCCACCGTCAGACTCGCCGCCCAGTCATTGGCGTTCTGCCAGGTCATTCGACCGTCGGTCGTCGAAGACCCATTATCGAACGACGAACCCGCCCCGGCATTCGCATCCGCCAGCCAAGTGATGTCGAGGTCGGGGTCGTACACCGCGGTGCCACCCAGGCGGGATTCCAAGCTCGGCAGCGGCAGCGCCTGCGCCGTCGAGGCCAATCCCAGTGAAATCAGCCCCGCGCACAGCGCGCCGGTCAGGGTTTTGCTCATCTGCATTTTCATCAGTCGTCTCCTCACATGCTCCCCTGGGTTGCGTCCGTTCGCTCCGCTTGGGGACTCGCCCACCACCCGAAAGACTGACTCGCTGAAATACATGCAAAGGCCATACCAAAGATAGGGAGTTCGTTGCAAAACAAAGGCTTTCAAAACTCATGGGATTTCCATCCTGTTGCGAA
>Ga0114931_10008970_pt1 | contig 12028 bp, 8 predicted proteins | sample 2SBtaG_FD_89579 | JGI IMG/M metagenome (GOLD analysis project Ga0114931, IMG submission 89579) | Deep subsurface microbial communities from Kolumbo volcano to uncover new lineages of life (NeLLi) - 2SBTROV14_V59a metaG | ecosystem: Environmental > Aquatic > Marine > Volcanic | place: Kolumbo...
AGCGCCACCTGCTGCTGCAGAAAACCTGAGCAGACTTCCACTTCGGTGGGCAGCGGATCACGGTTTTGCGGCGGCCGGCATTTCAGGATATTGGCGATGAACACATCCTCGCGCCGCAACCCCACCGCCCGCAGCATCCCATTCAGCAGCAGACCGGCGGGGCCGACGAACGGCTCCCCTTGCCGGTCCTCCTGCGCCCCGGGCGCTTCGCCGATCACCATCCATTCCGCCGAGTGATTGCCTGTACCAAAGACGGTCTGGGTCCGGGATCGGTGCAACGGGCAGGCGGTACAGGCAGCCACCTTCTTTTGCAATGCCTCCCAGACTGCCTTGCCTGCCGCTTCCGGATGATCGGATCGATCCGCTGCCGCACCGGCTGCGTCTTCCGAGGGCTCGACGGGCGGCATCGTGCTCTCCCGCTCGCTTTCGACATCGACTGCCGCAAGTGGCGGTCGATCGGCTGCGACCGGCAGCCATACCTGAATGCCCATCGCGTCCAGATACTGCAAGCGGGTGGTTTCATCCATCAGCGGCTGAACCGTTTGCTGGTATTGATTTTGATTCCCTCACCCAGCCCAGGAAGCCGAGGGATCTGCATAATCACAGGTCGTTCGTGTCATGCAAAAACACTCGCAACGCTCGTATCTTGCGCCAGTGCCGCGGCACATTGTTGGGTTACGGTGCGCGCATAATCCAGTGAAAGCTTGATATGTCGGTAAAAAGCGCACCTAACCCAACCTACATTTTCTGCGGGACACTGTATCATTAGCATGACCTGTCACCTGTTTTCTGCCTTCTGTCCTCTGAATCATACCTCGACAGCCTGAGGATGTTGACGCTGCGCCGGGGTCATGAGTTTGTTCACGGCATTGACATAGGCCTTGGCCGAGGCGATGACGATGTCGGTATCGGCCCCCTGCCCATTGACGATGCGCCCGCCCTTCTCCAGCCGTACGGTCACTTCACCCTGTGCATCGGTCCCGCTGGTAATATTGTTGACCGAATAGAGCTGCAGACTGGCGTTGGTGTGGACGATCGACTCGATCGCTTTCAGGCTGGCATCGACCGCACCGCCGCCGCTGGCCCTGCCTGTCCTCTCGCTGCCTTCGACCCACAACGTCACCGCGGCACAGGGCGTTTCACCGGTCTCCGAACAGACGCTCATCGACACCAGCTTGACGGTCTCATCTTCGGCTTCCGAACTGGCTTCGGTAATCAGCGCCTGCAGGTCTTCATCGAAGATCTCATGCTTCTTGTCGGCGAGCTGTTTGAATCGGTCGAACGCCGCATTCAAGCTCTCCTCACTGTCGAATTCCACCCCCAGCTCCTGCATCCGCGAGCGAAACGCATTGCGCCCCGAGTGTTTGCCCAACACCATCCGGTTCGCGCTCCAGCCGACATCCTCCGCGTGCATGATCTCATAGGTTTCCGGATTTTTCAGCACGCCATCCTGATGGATGCCCGCTTCGTGAGCGAACGCGTTGGCGCCGACGATCGCCTTGTTGGGCTGAATCGGAAAGCCGGTGATGTTCGACACGAGTTTCGAACAAGCGACGATTTCTCGTGTGTTCAGCCGTGGCTGACAGCTGAACACATCCTTGCGCGTCGCAACCGCCATCACCACCTCTTCCAGCGCGGCATTCCCGGCCCGTTCGCCCAAGCCGTTGATCGTGCATTCGACCTGACGGGCGCCGTGAATCACGGCAGACAGCGAATTGGCAACCGCCAAGCCGAGATCGTTGTGGCAGTGAACCGAAAAAACCGCCTTATCCGAATTCGGGATCCGCTCGATCAAATTTCCGATCATTTTGCCGAACTGGTCGGGTACGCTGTAACCCACCGTATCGGGGATGTTCAATGTCGTCGCACCGGCTTCGATCACCGCTTCGAGAATACGACAGAGAAAATCCTCCTCGGAGCGGCCGGCGTCTTCCGGTGAAAACTCCACGTCATCGGTAAAGCCACGCGCCCGTTTGACCGCCCGAACCGCATGGTCGATGACCTGGTCCGGCGTCATTCGCAGTTTCATTTCCATATGGATCGGCGAGGTGGCGATGAAGGTATGGATGCGGGTACTCTCCGCTCCCTTCAGCGCTTCACCGGCACGGTCGATATCCCGGTCCAGTGCTCTTGCCAAGCCGCACACGGTGCTCTCCTTGATCGCACCTGCAACCGCCTGCACTGCTTCGAAGTCGCCGGGACTGGCCGCCGGAAATCCCGCTTCGATGACGTCGACCCGCAAGCGTTCCAACGCCTTGGCGATACGCACCTTCTCGTCGCGGGTCATGGATGCGCCCGGGCTCTGCTCGCCGTCGCGCAAAGTGGTATCGAATATTATGAGTTTGTCATTCATGGTCCTACTCTTGTTGCTGCCCTTCTCCTTCTCTCGTGACGAGGGAGAAAGTATGAAATCAGGGGTTCGATGTTCGAATGGTTTTATGCTGACTGCCCCTCAGGGCAGCAGGCACAAAAACAAAGAGAGGACGAGGAGCAGGAAGGAAGCGCGCGCAACAGCACCCTTCGACAGGGCCGGCCTGTCGAAGCAGTGGGTGTGAGAAGAAAATGAAAAACTCATTGGTTCATGCGCTGAATGTTGTTTCCGATCAATATACTCAATATTCGGTCGATTGCCAAGTCAGGGATCAGGGATCAAAAAAATAGCCGTTGGTTCGGTTTCCTGACGACGTTATTCGTTTTTTCAGTTTCTGCGTTTCGCCCGGCGTTTTTTGTGCAGCAGCAGCAATGTCATCACCGGTCCGGAAATGGCATAAACAGCGAATATCAAAAACAGCATGACCGGCGGATGGGCAAAAACGACGCCGAATACGAACGTCAATGCAATGATCACCACGAAAGGCACCTTGCCCCGCAGGTCGATATCCTTGAAGCTGTAATAGCGTACGTTGCTGACCATCAGCAGGCCGGTCGTAATCGTCAACCCCAGCACGCCGTACCGCAGCGTGTCACCATCGAATCCATATTCCACGGCAACCCAGACGAAGCCCGCCAGAATCCCCGCCGCCGAAGGGCTGGGGAGCCCCTGAAAATAGCGCTTGTCCGCTGTTTCCAGCTGGGCGTTGAAGCGGGCCAGTCGCAATGCACCCCCCGCCGCATGGACGAACGCCGCGAACCAGCCCAGCTTCCCCAGAGAAGCCAGCGACCAGGTGTACATCAACAATGCAGGTGCGACGCCGAATGACATCATATCGGCCATGCTGTCATACTCCGCACCGAAGTCGCTTTCCGTATTGGTCAAGCGGGCGACGCGACCATCCAACCCATCGAGCACCATCGCGACGAAAATGACGATCGCCGCCAGTTCGTAGCGGCCGTTGAACGCCGCGGTGCACGCATAGAAGCCGGAAAAGAGCGCAGCGGTGGTGAACAGATTCGGCAACAGATAGATGCCGCGTCGGCGGTGGGTCGGTGGCCGGGAACTCATAATATTTCGCCTCGACTGACTTGGCGTCAGTTGACTTTTTTGTCGACGATTTTTTTCGCCTCGATCCACGGCATCATGTCACGCAGCCGCGCACCGACCTGCTCGATCGCGTGCTCTCGCCCCAGTCGCCGTTTGGCTTTCATGGTGGCAGCCCCCGACTGATTCTCGAGAATAAACTCGCGCGCGAATTCACCGTTCTGGATTTCAGCCAGAATTTTTGCCATTTCCCGCTTCGTCTCCTCGGTGATGATACGCGGGCCGCGCGTCAGGTCGCCGTATTCCGCTGTATTGGAGATCGAGTAGCGCATATTCGCGATGCCGCCCTCATACATCAGATCGACGATCAATTTCAACTCATGCAGGCATTCGAAATAAGCCATTTCCGGAGCATAACCGGCTTCCACCAAGGTCTCGAACCCGGCCTGAACCAGCGCTGTCGCACCGCCGCACAACACCGCCTGCTCGCCGAACAGGTCGGTTTCGGTCTCTTCACGAAACGTCGTTTCGATGACGCCGGCGCGACCACCGCCATTCGCCGAAGCATAGGAGAGCGCGACCTCCTTGGCCTGCCCCGAGGCGTTCTGAAAAACGGCGATCAAGGTCGGAACGCCGCCGCCCTCGCTATAGGTCGAGCGCACCAGATGGCCCGGTCCTTTGGGCGCAATCATGATGACGTCCAGATCCGCGCGCGGCTCGATCTGCTCGAAATGGATATTGAAGCCATGAGCAAAGGCCAGCGCAGCGCCCTGCTTGATGTTGGGTTCGATCTGTTCGCGGTAGAGTGCCGCCTGATGTTCGTCGGGCGCCAGTACCATGACCACGTCGCCCTCACGAACCGCCTCGTCCACCGACATGACCGTCAATCCGGCATTCTCCGCTTTCGCCGCGGACAGCGAGCCGGGACGAAGACCAACGATCACCTCGACGCCGGAATCCTTCAGATTGTTGGCATGGGCATGGCCTTGCGAACCATAACCGACGATGCTCACTTTCCGGCCTTGAATGATAGAAAGGTCGGCATCTTTGTCATAATAAACGTGCATCTGTCTCCTCGTGCTGTTAAAGGTTGCAGCGAAATCCGCCGGTGAGTGCGGTCGCCGACAAAGGTTGAAACAATCGGTCAAACATGAAGCGCGCGTTCGCCACGCAATATCCCCAGCGGTCCGGAACGGACCACTTCGATGATCGCATCGTCGTCAAGATCCTGAATTAACGCGTTCAGCTTGCTGGAAGCACCGGTCACCTCGATGACATAGCAGGTCTTGGTGACATCGACGATATGCCCCCGAAAAATCTCGGTGAGCCGCAGGATCTCTTCCCGCGCCGGACCATCGGCCCGCACTTTGATGACCATCAACTCGCGTTCGATATGATCGGCATCGGCCAGATCGATCAACTTGACCACGTCGATCAGCTTGTTCAGTTGCTTCTTGATCTGTTCGATGATCGCGTCGCTGCCGCGCGTCACCAGGGTCATCCGCGAGAGGGACGGATCCTCCGTCGCCGCCACCGTCAGCGATTCGATGTTGTAGCCGCGCGCCGAAAAAAGCCCGGCAACACGAGATAGGGCCCCCGCTTCATTCTCCATCAAAATCGAAATGATATGCCGCATCTCAGGCCAACTCCCTTTCAGTCAGTGCACCCGGCGCCAGGCGCATGTCATGGTGCGCTTTGCCCGCTTCGATCATCGGATAGACGTTTTCGGTGGGATCGGTCTGGAAGTCCAGGAATACGGTGCGGTCTTTCAACGCAAACGCCTCCTCCAAGGCTGCGGTCACATCTTCGGGTTTTTCGATGCGCATGCCGACATGACCGAAGCTTTCGGCCAGCCGAACAAAATCCGGAAGCGCGTCCAGATAAGAGTGCGAATAGCGGCTTTCGTAGGTGAACTCCTGCCACTGACGCACCATCCCCATATAGCCGTTGTTCAAATTCACGATCTTGATCGGTGTTTTGTACTGCAGCGCTGTCGACAACTCCTGTATGCACATGATGATGCTGGCCTCGCCGGTGACGCAGGCGACATCGGCTTGCGGGTGCGCCAACTTGACGCCGATCGCCGCCGGCAGTCCGAAGCCCATGGTGCCGAGTCCCCCGGAATTGATCCAGCGACGCGGCTCGTCGAACCGGTAATATTGCGCCGCCCACATCTGGTGCTGGCCGACGTCCGAGGTGATGAATGCGTCGCCTTTGGTCACCTTGTACAACTGCTCGATGACGAACTGCGGTTTGATTTTCTGGCTGTCGCGGTCATACTGCAGACAGTTGACGCCGCGCCAGCGCTCGATCTGCTGCCACCAGGCATCGAGTGCTTTTTTGTTCGGTTTTTTCTTGCTCTCTTTCAACAGTGTCAGCATGTCATCGAGTACGGTCCCTACCTGACCGACGATCGGAACATCGACCTGAACCGTTTTCGAAATCGAGGAGGGGTCCACGTCAATATGGATGATTTTTGCATACGGGCAAAATTCCGAAAGTTTGCCGGTGACGCGGTCGTCGAAGCGGGCGCCGATGGCCACCAGCACATCGCACTCGTGCATCGCCATGTTGGCTTCATAGGTGCCGTGCATGCCGAGCATACCGACAAACTGTTCGTCGGTCGCCGGATAGGCGCCCAGTCCCATCAGCGTGTTGGTGATCGGAAATCCCAACACCTTGGTCAACGCGGTCAGCTGTTCGGCAGCGTTGCCCAGAACCACGCCGCCTCCGGAGTAAAGCATCGCCCGCTCCGCCGACAACATGATCTCCAGGGCTTTCTTGATCTGCCCTTTATGCCCCTTGACGGCAGGATTGTACGACCGCATCGACACTTTGCGCGGGTATTTATAGGGAACGCGGACAGCCGGATCGGTCACATCCTTCGGCACATCCACTACGACAGGCCCCGGCCGTCCGGTGGTGGCGATATAAAACGCTTTTTTGATCGTTTCGGCAATGTCGCGGACATCCTTGATCAGAAAATTATGCTTGACGCACGGGCGCGTGATGCCGACGGTATCGACTTCCTGGAAGGCATCGCTGCCGATCACCGGGGAGGGAACCTGGCCGGAAATGACCACCAATGGAATCGAGTCCATATAGGCCGTGGCGATGCCGGTCACGGCGTTCGTCGCGCCAGGCCCGGAGGTCACCAGCACCACGCCGGGCCGTCCCGTCGACCGTGCATAGCCGTCCGCAGCGTGAACCGCTCCCTGCTCGTGCCGGACCAGAATATGTTTGATGCCGTTCTGTTTGAACAGGGCATCATAAAGATGCAACACAGCTCCACCCGGATAACCGAAGATGTACTCGACACCTTCGTCTTCCAGACTCTGAACAATGATTTCCGCGCCGTTAAGCTCCACGATCGTAATCCTCTGTCGAAAGCGCACAGAGCGCTTCGAGCGCCCTGACAACTGCCGGCCCCATTCGGCCGAGCCAAATTCTGATACACTACCGGGCTAAACTCGATCCGTCAAGAAATTTGTTGGGATCATCCAATTAAGCTAAATGAAAAGACCGACCCTCTCTGCCTCTGCTCACCCCTTCTGGCGACTTATTATGTATAACGAAACATACAACAATGTCGTCGCCTCGCTGGCCGCGATCGGTGCGACGGTTCCGTGGGACATTGCATTTGCCTTGGCATCTGCCGCCTGCAGCAGGCAGGTGGGAATGCACACCGAAATAAAACAGTTTCCGGAGCACATTCATGCAAACACCTGCAGCTAAACTCAGAACCCTCCTCAGCAAACCCGGGCTGATCGTCATGCCGGGTTGTCACGATGCGATCTCCGCCAGATTGATCGAGCACGCCGGCTTCGATTCCGCTTTTATGAGCGGCTTTGCCGTTTCCGGTTCTCGGCTGGGAGTGCCCGATACCGGCCTCATCTCCTATGCCGAAATGGTGGATCAGGGACGCAATATCTGCAGCGCGGTGACCATTCCTGTCTTCGGCGACGGCGACACCGGCTTCGGCAACGCAATGAACGTCAAGCGCACCGTGCAGGGCTACGCCCGTGCCGGCTTTGCCTGCATCATGATCGAGGACCAGGTAATGCCGAAGCGCTGCGGCCATACGCAGGGAAAAAGGGTCGTTCCTCGGCAGGAGGCACTGATGCGCATCCGTGCAGCGGTCGATGCCCGCAACTAGGGAAACGATATTCTGATCATGGCGCGCACCGATGCCCGGGCCACCGAAGGTCTCGAAGAGGCGATCGCCAGAGCGCGGGCGTTTGCCGACATCGGCGCCGACATCAGCTTTCTCGAAGCGCCCGAAAGCGAAGAGGAGATGCGGCGCTACTGCGATGCGGTCCCAGGGCCTAAGATGGTCAATCTCATCGAATACGGCAAAACGCCGCTGCTGCCGCTCGATCGACTCGAAGCCATGGGCTATAAAATCGCGGTCTACCCGCTGACCTTGCTCAACACCTCGATCCAGGCGATGACGACAGCCCTGCAGCAAATCAAACAGGGCGGCGCCGCCGAGCAGATCTTGGACTTCGAAGCGCTCACATCGGCCGTCGGCTTCCCGGACTACTATGCCGAGCAGAAGCGGTACAGCAACCCGTAGGGCGGAGCGCGCAGCGGTTACGCCCCACATGTTCAGGGAACAGAAACCAGAGATCGGGAATCGGTAAACGGCGTCACCATCTCTGTTTCCTGCTTCCTGATCCCTGTGTCCTGATGGCGTTCCGCCCTACGGCACTTTGTTCTCCTTTCCTTCCACCAAAGCCCGAAGGTTGTTGCTGCGTCCATAAAGATTGTTGCTGCGCGGCGCGTAGGTCGCGTAACAACCCAGCAAATCCTCGACCCGATCGCAATGGCGAGCAGCGGTTTCAAGCGACGTCAAAAACTTCACTTCGCCCAGCTTCGACGGCAACACTTTGAGAAACAGCACCATCGCCAGATCGAAAGCCTGCCGATGGTAGCAGATCCAGCCCAGCGACGTCGCCGTTCCGTCGTCGAAGGTATCGAGCCGTTCCAGAATGAAGCGGCGCGCGGTTCGACTCTCCCCGGTTTCCAGCAGCCCTTTGATATAAGCCTCCAACAGCTCGGAATCAATCTCTTCGTCCAGCTCCACCAGCATGTCCACATCCGCCTTCAAGGTCTCGGGGTCCTGGGCATTGGCAAACAGCCGTTTTCTTTTGGCAATGGCATAATCGGCATCCGGGTATTTCTCCAGATAGGCATCCATGCAGTGAATGGCGCGCTCGATGTTACCCATGCGTTCATAAAGCCAGGCCAGGTCGAGGTTGACGACATGGTACCGTGACGCCAATTCGTTCAGCTGCGACTCAGCATCGCCGAACCGGCCCATCTGTGTATAGGTCCTGCCCAGCCAGCGCTGGCTGTCCCAGCGCGGAGCGATGCGAAAGCTTTCTCGAAAGCACTCCGCAGCCTTCGCATACTCCTTGCGCTGATAGTAGCCGCGCCCGGCCAGAAATTGAACGAGGCTGGAATCGGGAAAGAGCTCCAGCAGCTGTTCCGCCAGCGCCTGGGCATCCCCGCTGCGCTTCAGCGCCAGCAGATACTCCAGTTCGAAGCAGCGCGTTTCACCTGCCAACGGATCTTCCTGCTTGAGGCGATCGAGCAGCTTGGCGGCCTCATCGAGCTGCCGCTGCCGCAAGGCCTGTTTGATATTGTTGCGCAAAACGCGTATAAGTTGGGTGTTAGAGGACATTAACCGTCTGTTTTCCCGATGATTACCTGGCAACGAGCGCCATATTAATGCAGCACCTATTTTAGCTGATGGATAAAAGCCACAACATATCTTCTTGTTTTGATTGGTTATCGGATTCGTAGAATGACCAAATAAAATAGGTGCTGCACGAGCGTCGATGAATTCAACAAATACCCTCATCCGCGAGCTGGTGGAGGTGCGCCCGCACCCCACGGTGGTCCGGCTCGACGATCTCGAACGACCGGACACCGCCTGGCTGACCGACAGCTTCGTGTTGACGCCGGATGTTCGCAAACACATCGACGCGCTGAAAAACCTCTTCCGCCGCGACCATGGCTGCGGCGTGTTCCTCATCGGTCATTACGGTTCCGGAAAATCGCACTTCCTCGCCTATCTGATCCAAAAGCTTCGCGAGCGGGCTCTGACCGCCGATGGCCCCAAGCCCGTTGCCATCTCTTTGGTCAATTATAATGCGGATAACCGACTCGAGGCGATCATTGCACAGGTGCTCGGAATGGAAGCGAGCAGCGGTGATCGGCGCATCACTTGGGAGCAGGCGTTTGCGCGGTTTCCTCGCGGCATGGTGCTGGTACTCGACGAACTCTCGGAATTCCTGCTCTCGAAGCCCGACATGCGGGCCTTCACCGAAGACGTGCGTTTTCTGCAGTTCCTGGGGGAATGGGCTCAGGACCGGCGTTTTTGGGTGCTGGCGGCGATGCAGGAAGGAATCGAGCACACCGGCGAGCTGGAGCACAGCCTCTATCGCAAGATCAAGGACCGCTACCCGCTGCGGTTGCTGCTGACGCCCGCCCATGTCCAATCCCTGATCGCGGAAAGCATCCTGGTCAAGAAGCCGGGCTATGACATCGCTGTCGAACGGTTGGCCAACGACCTGCATGCCGCCTATCCGAAGACCACGATCGACTTCGAGGTGTTTCGATCGATCTACCCCCTGCACCCGGCGACCCTGTCGCTGCTGGAAGAGGTGCGCGATCGTTTTTCGCAGGCTCGGGGGGTCGTCGATTTCACCGTCATCCAGTTGCGCGGCGATCCCGCCCGCCGCATCGAACCCTTTCTCGATCGACCTTGGGGCGCCCTCCTCACCCCCGATGTGATCGTCGACCATTTCCACGATCTGTTCGAAATCCAACCGGAGTTTCTCGCTCTGGCGCAGCAGGTGCTGCCCTGGTATGACAAACATCTACCTGAACTGTTCGACAAGCCGGCGCTGAAGACTTTGGCAGAACGCCTTCTGAACCTGCTCGTTCTGGTTCATCTGTCGCCCGCACGGGAAGCGCTCAGCGTCGCCGAAGCCGCCGGCTGGCTGCTGTTCAGCGCGATCCGCACCGATCCTTCCAAAAACATCGAGATCGTCCGCCGCGTTCTGGAAACGCTGGCGCGCGAAGGCCGTTATGTCGCTGCGAAGGAAGACCGCTACCGGCTCGAGCTGAAAGACGATGGCCGCGCAGCGCTGGAACGGCTGCTCGAACAGACGATGCGGGAACTGCGGGGACAGGATGAACTGATCCTCGAAACCCTGGCGCCCTTGCTGCCATCGGAAGGGATCAACCCCTTTCTGCTGCCGCGCAACCGCTGGCAGCAGTGCCGGCTGCTGTGGCGCTTCCATGAGCGCCGCTACGGCGTCTGGTTCGGTGAAGAACAGCCGTCCAACCCGCCCGAAATCGCTTTTTGCATCCGTCCGCCTTGGGGTGTCGTCGAACCCGCCGGCGATGCCTACACGGTCATGCCGCCCCGGCTCACCGTGACCGATGAATGGCTGGAGCTGGCAGCCTTGCTCCGTTTGGGAGAACAGCCGGTCGGCCCCGAGGTGATCGAGCGGATCGGCAAACGCATCGAAAAACGGACGCCGTTGTTTCAGCAGGCGATGCGCAGCGTGTGGACGGAAGCGAGTCTGATCACGCCCGAAGGCAAAAAGGAGCCGATGCCGCCGGTCGGTCAAGAGGGCAGCCTGACGGGCTGGCTCGATGCGATCGCCCTGCTGATACTGCGCCGGCGCTATCCCGCCTTCGAGCGTTTCGCCCCTGGCCACGGGCCGCTGCCGCGCGAAGCTTGGCTACGCTTCATGCGCTTCGCTGTCGAGGACGATATCGGCCGCTACGACGCCGACGAATACGTGAAATTGATCCGCGAAGCCTATCTGCTGCCAATGGGACTGATGCGCCGCCAGGGACGCGACTACAGCGCGGTGCCCAACCTGGAAAAAGTCGACCTGGTGCAATTGCTGATGCCCCTGCTCGCACACAATCCCAGCCCGGAAACGATTCATCGCCACCTGGCCGAGCCCATCTACGGCCTGGTCCCGGATCAGGTCAAAGTGCTGCTGCTGTTTCTCTACCTGCAGGGCGAGATCGATCTCCGCAAGGAGGATCGTTCCTATCGGGACTGTTTCGAATCGCTGCCGAACCCTTTGCAATACGACACCGTGGAACTCGCGCACGCCTTGAATGCGAAGCAGCTCCAGGCACTGGAACGGCTCTGCGAAGGACTCGGCATCCGCACGCCGAAACAGTGGACGGTTCTGGCGCAGCGGCGCATGGTAAAACACCTTTGCGAGATAGGCCGCAAGCAGACCGACCAGCTGTATGCCCTGGTGTTGAACCTCAAAAGCGGCAACCAGGGAGAACAGTTGATTCGGGCGCTCGAGGATCATATCGAAATCTGGCGCACGCTGGAGAAAAGCGAGAACCTGCTGCAAGGCTTCGAACGCTTCTTTCATGCGACCGGATCGATCAGCGGTTTTCTCGATCAGGTGCGCAGGCTTGGCGAACTTCCCGAGCGCGTATCGCGGCTGGTGAGCGAGCTGCAAAGGCTGCAGCATCTGTTGCAGCACCCCGCCATCGGCGAAAGCAGCGATGATGAGCTGCGCGAAGCGCTCGACCGGCTCGGCAGCGCACCCGATCTGG
>Ga0114931_10008971_pt1 | contig 12026 bp, 10 predicted proteins | sample 2SBtaG_FD_89579 | JGI IMG/M metagenome (GOLD analysis project Ga0114931, IMG submission 89579) | Deep subsurface microbial communities from Kolumbo volcano to uncover new lineages of life (NeLLi) - 2SBTROV14_V59a metaG | ecosystem: Environmental > Aquatic > Marine > Volcanic | place: Kolumbo...
GCTCGATGGTGGCCAACCCAAACTGTTCGACCATCCAGATGGTCATGGCTCTGGCGCCCCTCCATGCCGTCTGGGGGCTGCGTGCGGTGCGCGTCGCGACCTATCAATCGGTCTCCGGGGCGGGAGCGCGCGCCGTCGACGAACTTCGACGTCAGAGCGGCGAGGCGCTGGAGGACCGGCCGAGTACCGCCACCGTCTTTCCCCATCCCATCGCCTTCAACGTTCTGCCCGAGATCGGAGAGTTCGGGCCGGACGGCGAAAGCCGGGAGGAGGTGAAGATGCGCGAGGAGAGTCGGCGGATTCTGGATCTGCCCGAACTTGCCCTCGCCGCCACCTGTGCCCGGGTGCCCGTATTCCGAGGGCACAGCGAGGCGGTCTGGGCCTCCTTCGAAAGCACACCGGACCCGGTGGAAGCGCGTGTTCTGCTGGAGGAAGCGGGTTTGGTTTTGGGCGAGGGCTCCCCCCGGGCCTACCCGTTTCCGTTGATGTGCGCCGGAAGCCCCGAGGTCTTCGTGGGCCGGGTGCGTCGGGATCCGGTCGACCCGCGGGGACTTTGCCTGTGGGTGGTCGCGGACAATCTCCTGAAGGGGGCGGCGACCAACGCCTTCCAGATCGCCTCAATCCTCGTGCGGCGGGGCCTGGTCCCGCGGAGAACGTCATGACGGGTCGAACGTCTCTCCTTCTGGTCGGTGCCGCGGGTCGCATGGGCCGGACGATTCTCCACCTCGCCGGCGAGGAGGAGGAATTCGAGACGGTGGCGGTCGTCGATCCCGGATATCGCAAGCTCGATCTCGGGGCTCGGACGGCGGGCTTCGATACCGTGACGGAAGCCCTCCGAACCGAGATACGGTGCGACGCGGTGGTGGATCTTTCCTCGGCCGAGGGAGCGGCGGGAAGAATCCGTGCCGTCGCGGATGCCGGCCTCCCCCTGGTGGAGGGGACGACCGGTCTTGACGGGGACGCCCGGAGTGCTCTTGTCCAGGCGGGGCGGACCGTCGCCGTGGTGGAGGCCCCGAACCTCAGTCGCGGCGTCGCGGTGTTGCGCGGGCTGGTCCGTCGGATTCTCGGGATGAGCGAACCTCGCTGGGATGCCGCCCTTCTCGATCGACACCATCGGGAAAAGCGCGACGCGCCGAGCGGTACGGCTCGCCTGCTGGCGTCGGAGTGGTCGAACGGCGACGAGACGATCGAGATGGCCGCCTTCCGCCAGGGAGGGCTTCCCGGAGAGCACACGATTTTTCTTTCCGGGCCGGAAGAGGAACTGGTCCTCACCCACCGGGCCTACGACCGCACCGTCTTCGCCCGGGGCGCGCTCTGCGCCGCCCGTTTCGCGGCGTCGGCCGATCCGGGGCACTACGGCATGGACGATGTCCTTGGGTTGGGTGACTTCCCAACTTAGGGGAGGCGAAGGGTGCGACCGGCCCGGAGACGGTTCGGGTTGCGGATGCCATTGACCTTCTGGAGTACCCGCACCGTAGTATGAAATCGGGCCGCGATCCCGCCGAGGCTGTCGCCGCGCTTGACCCGGTAGCTCCTCACCGGTTCGGTGGTCGGTCGCTTGGCGGGGGGAATGGACGCGAAGAGCGCCGCCGCCCCGATCCCGCGACCGGCCGGGAGCTTGAGTTCGAAGCCGGGGGGGAGCCACTCGCGATTTCGGACGGCTCCCTGAGAGAGAGCCCGGTTCAAGGCGACCAAGGCGGCGGGCTCCACCGAGAAGGTGCGCGCCAGGGTTTTCAGCTTGACGTAGGCAGGCAGGGTGTAGACGTCGAACGCTTCGGGCTCCAGGGGGGCGGGGGACTCCGGGTCGTGGAGCATCTCCTCGGCCAGTTCCCGGGTGGCGAGGAACTCGGGGTAGAAATTCCGGCCGGCGAAACCGAAGCCTGGCCCCCGATAGTCCCTGATAATGCGATGGATGGCGGTGGTGCCGAGGGTCTCCCTCGCATCGGCCATGGCGCCCAGCCCCTGGTTGTAGGACGTCACCGCGAGCGGCCAGGAGCCCAGTTTTTCCCGGGAATCCTTCAGGTACCGGGCGGCGGCGCGGGCCGATCGGTAGGGGTCGAGGCGCTCGTCCACTCCGCGGGTGATCTTGAGGGAATACTTTCGCGCGGCGCTTCTCATGAACTGCCACATGCCGACAGCCCCGGCGCCGGAGCGGGCTTGCCATCGGTAGGAAGACTCCACGTGGGGCAGGTAAAGAAGGTCTTCCGGGACGTCCTCTTCCTGGAAGATGGTCCGGAACGCGTCCCGGTAGCGGGCGGAGCGAGCGACGCCGGCCGCAAAGTCCCGTCGGATGCCGCGCTGACTCCGCAGGTTCTCGGCCGCGGCGCGGTACACCGCCGGATCGTCGGCCCCGTCCCAGATCGCGACGAGGCGGCGGGCGGGACCGGAAAGGGAGTCGTAGGCGACGCCCGGCCGTCCCAGAGACGTCAAGAGCTGATGGAGCCGATCCTTGTGAGCGGCTCGAAGTTTGTCCCTCAGGCGGGTCCGCGAAGGGCGGCCGTCGGCAGGGGGGAGGCGATGGATCTCGTAGACCCGCGAGAGGTCGTAGGCGTCGAAGTAAATGATCTGGTCGGAATCGTAGCGCGAGAAGACATCCTTCCAAAACGCGACCGAGGCGTCGAGTTCGGGAGGCCGGGGGAAGGCTTCGGCGCCGCGGGAAACGCCGGGAACGACGAGCGCCACCGCCATGAGGCCCAGGAGCAGGGCCGGCCGATGCTGCTGAAGGAAGAGGTCGGTTCTATTCCTGGATATGCTCTCCTACCTTACAGAAAAGTATATCGGTCCATTCCCGTCGGATCCAAACAAAACCTGCCGCGCGTTCTCTCCGTCTGGCCCACGGCGGAGACGGCGTGATAGCCTTGGGTTTCCTATGAAGAGTCTTCCTTCCGTCCGACGCGCCGACCGGTGGGTACTTTTCTTCGTCGCGGTCGCGGGGGCGATGCTCGCCACGGGCGTGGACGCGTCTCCCCTCGGGGAGATCGCCCTTCGGTACTTCGATCCGGACATTCTCGCCCGGGGGAAGGCGTACCGGCACTTTTTCTATCTGCTCTTTTTCGTCCAATCCGGCCTGACCCTCTTGGCCCTGGGTTGGTTCGCCGCGCGGCCGCCGGTCCGCCTTGGCCGGCGGTTCTTGGCCGCCTTCGGCGGTTCGACGGCGGCGACCCGGGCCGCCCTCTTGAGCATGCTGGTGGCCTCCCTGGCCCTTCTACGCCTGCCGTTTTCCGTGGCTCGCTACCACCACGCCCACACCTACGGGCTTCGCCACGACACCCTCGGTGCGTTTCTCCTGGACTGGTCCAAAGGAACCCTTCTCCACTGGATCCTGGTCCTGATCCTCGGGACAATTCTCCTCGGCCTCTTCGGCGCCCGGCGACGAACGTGGTGGCTCGCGGCGGGGGCTCTTGTGGGCGCTCTGGGAGCCGCGTATGCTTTTCTCGCACCGATGGTGATCGACCCCCTCTTCACCCCGATGCACCGGCTTCCCCCTTCGGACCTCACCTCGGAGATCCTCCGGTTGAGCCGGAGGGGAGGCGTCCCGGTCGGGGAAGTCTGGGTGGCCGCGGCGAGTCGGCGGACCCGGGCGGTGAATGCCTACTTCACCGGTTTCGGCCCCTCGCGGCGCATTGTGTTGTACGATACGTTGCTCGCGACCATGACGCCGGCCGAGGTGCGAATGGTGGTCGCCCATGAGATCGGTCACTGGTCTCGGCACCACCTGGTGCGGGGGCTGGTTCTGGCGACCTTGGGAACCTGGGTGGGTCTTGGGCTCCTTCACGCGGCGACGACCCGCCGCCGACCAGGAACCGGTCCACGAAGCTTGGGGCTTGGGAGAAGGGATCCGCTCTTGGTTTTTCCCGCATACGCGATCTACGCAACCGCCGTCCTTGCGACCTTGCCTCTGGTGAACGGGATCTCGAGGACGATGGAAGCCGAGGCGGACCGGACGGCGTTGAGCCTGACCCGCGATCCGGACACCTTCGTTCGGACCAAGGTCAAGATGAGCCGCACCAATCTCTCCGACGTGGCACCCCCGCGCTGGATCGAGCTCGTCCTCTTTACCCACCCCGCGACCGCCCGGCGCTTGGCCATGGCGGAGGCCTTCCGATGATCCGGGTGGAAGGGCTCCGCAAAAACTACGCCTCCTTTCCTGCCGTCCGCGACATTTCCTTCGAGGTCGGCGACGGGGAAATCGTGGGGTTTCTCGGTACCAACGGCGCGGGCAAGACGACAACCCTTCGGATCCTCTGCGGTTACATGCCCGCCACGGCGGGGAGGGTGGAAGTGGCGGGCTACGACGTGGTGGCGCAGTCACGGGAGGTGAGGCGTCGAACCGGATATCTCCCCGAGGACGTACCGCTCTACCGGGACATGACCGTGGAACGCTATCTCCGCTATATTGCCGGGCTGAAGGAACTGGACCGGCGGCAGATCCGCAGCGAAGTGGCGCGCGTGGTCCATCTGGCCGGCCTGGAGCCGGTTGTCACGCGCCACATTGGAAAATGTTCCAAGGGCTATCGCCAGCGAACCGGCCTGGCCCAGGCCCTGCTCGGGGATCCGCCGGTGCTTCTGTTGGACGAACCGGCCAGCGGTCTGGACCCGAACCAGGTGGTCGAGGTGCGCGACCTCATTCGGCGCCTGAGCGGGCGGAAGACGGTCCTCCTCTCAAGCCACATTCTCTCCGAAGTGTCCCAGATCTGCTCGCGGGTCTTGATCATCCATGACGGTACCCTCGTGGGTTCGGGGACCGCCGCCTCCCTGGCCGCCTCGGCGGCACTGGCCCGGGACCTGTTCCTCCGGGTCGGGGGGGGGTTGGACACCGAGCGCCTGGGCTCCATCGAGGGCGTGCGCGCGGTGCGTCGGGCGGGGGAGGGCGCGTATCGCCTGGCGGTGGAACAGCCGGAGCGCACGGCTCCCGCCGTCGCCCGCCACGTGGTGGCAGCGGGGGTGGAACTGTTCGAACTCCGGGTCGAGGCGGCGGACCTGGAGGCGGTGTTCCGGAGTCTCACCGGTGGGGGGGCTCATGCGTAGCGCGGCTCTCATTGCGCGCAGGGAATTCACGGCCTTTTGGAGTTCCCCGGTGGCCTACGTCGTCCTTTCGATGTTCCTGGTCCTCTCGGGTCTCTTCTTCTTCGGTAGCCTCTCTCAGTTCCTGGACATGGTCCGGAAATCGGGGCAGGAAGGCGTCGACGTCAACCAGCAGTTGATACGCTCCTATCTTTACAGCGTCTCGGTCATGATCCTCTTCCTTCTGCCTCTGGTGACCATGCGTCTTCTTTCCGAGGAACGCCGCCAGGGAACCCTTGAGGTGCTGTTGACGACCCCCACTCGGGAATCGGCCCTGGTGCTGGGCAAGTTCATCGCCGCCATGGGGCTCTTCACGGTCATGATGATCGGGCCGGCGGTTCATGTGGGACTGCTCTTCTTGTTCGGCTCTCCGGACCGGGTTCCGGTTCTCACCGGTTTCTTGGGGCTTTTCCTGAGCGGCGGCGTCTATCTGGCCCTCGGCCTCTTCTTTTCCTCGGTGACCCAGAACCAGGTGGTGGCCGCCACGCTCTCCTTCACCGTCTTCCTGCTGCTCTGGCTCTGCCAGTGGGTGAGCACGATGACGGCGGGGCCGGTCTCGGTGTTTCTGGGCTACATCTCTCTGGCCGGACACTTCGAGAACTTCGGACGTGGCGTCCTGGACACCTCCGATCTGGTGTTCTACCTCTCCTGGATCGGCGGGGGGCTGTTCGCGGCCACCCAAATGGTCCTGGCGACCCGGTGGAAGCCATGAAACGCGGCGTGGAGCTGGTGGGCTATGCGGGGGTGGCCCTCCTGGGGGTGGCGGGGGCACTCCGTCTCTTGGTGATCGATTCCGGGTCGATGGCCCTGGTTCTCGGCGCGGCGGGAGTCGTGCTGTTTCTCGTTTATTTCTTTCGTGCCGGGGCGGAGATCCAACAGTTTCTGGGGAGGAGGAGCACGCGGGAGGGGGGAAACGCGCTCGCCGTGGTGCTGCTCGTCTTGGGTTCTCTCTTCCTCGTGAACCTGCTCGGTCGCGAATTCCGCCTTCACCGGGATTTGACCGCCGACCGGCTCTATTCGCTCGCCCCGGAGACCGTACGGGCTCTCGAGGCCGCGCCGGCCCCGCCCGAGATCTGGGTGTTTCAGCCGGAGGGAAGCGCTCTCCAGAATGCGGTGCGGGAGCTGGCGGAAGCGGCCCGTCTGGCCGTGCCGCGGGTCGAGGTCCATATTGTCGACCCGGACCGGGATCCGGCCCGGGCGGTGGCTTTCGGTCTGAACGACTACGGGACGGTGGTCCGAGTAGGAGACAAGAAGGTCATCTTCACCGGCTGGCACGAGGAGGATTTCGTGTCGGCGTTGACACGGGCCTCCAGCAGCAAGGTCACCTCAATCGGTTTCCTGAACGGTCACGGCGAGGCGTACCCGGCAGAGGAGGGGCCCGCCGGACTCGAGGATGCCGGGCGGCTGCTGGATCGCCGCGGGTACGTCGTTCGGGGCGTCAACCTCACCCGCCACCCCTACGCCCTCATCGACAGCCTGGACGTCCTCGCGATCGTCGCCCCTCGGGAAGAGCTGACTCGGGCCGAAGAGGATAGCGTTCTCGAATTCCTCCAGCGGGGCGGGAGCCTTCTGCTGTTGCTCGACCCGTCGTACCCGGTGGGTCTGGACGGGATTCTCTCCACGGTCGGTCTCCGTTTCGACCCGCGCTTCCTGTCGGATCCGGATCAGCGAGATCCTCAGGTCCTTGTACCCGTCGACTTCTCCAATCACCCGGTCGTTCGGGATCTGCGGAATCGTCGAATGAGCCCGGTATTGCGTGGGGTGGGCGAGGTTTCACGCGAGACCCGGTCGGGAATCCGGACCGCAACATTGATGTGGAGTGGGCCGAGGGCCGTGGTCGCCGGAGAGGAAGATTCGGTTCCCCGGCGGCGGGCGTTGGCGGTGGCCGCCGAACGGCCCGGCGATCCGCGGATGCGAATGGTCGTGGTCGGCGATCGGGATTTTGCCCTGAACGCCCTCTTCGGAACCCTGGGCAGCGGGGACCTCTTCCTTGGGGCGATCCAGTGGCTCATTCAACGCGAGGACCTGGTTTCGATCCGCCCGCGGCTCCGAACCTCGCGTCCGGTGAGCGTGTCCCGCCAGCAGGGCCGTGCCCTCCTCGTGCTTCTGGTGGGGCTCGTTCCGTTAGCGGTCTTGGGGGTGGGGACGTTGGTCTGGTGGCGGCGGCGAGGATGAGCCGCCGTCCCCTGATGGTTTCGGCGTTGGTCTTCGCCGTGCTGGCGGTGGCGACCCTCGTTCTTCTGCGCGGACGGACGCCCCGGGAGCCGACGCCCCTCTTCTCCCTCCAGCGGAGGGTGCCGGATACCCTGGTCGTGGTCAGTCCACCGGATACCAGCGTCCTGGTGCCGGGAGGGACGTCCGGCTGGCGGCTGGTGCGGCCGGTGGAGGATGCCGCCGACGGGTTGGTCGTGGAGGCGATGCTCAAGCGGTTACGCCCCCTCAAGGTTCTGCGGCGCCTTCCCTTCGAGGAAAAAAAGCTCGACACCTACGGTCTGCGCTATCCCCGAGGGATGATCCGCGCGGTCTACGGCTCCGGCCTCGAGCCGGATACGCTGGTGATCGGCGCCTCGACCCTGAACGGGGGCAAGGACTATGTGCGGGCGGGAACCCAAGGCGAGGTCGGCCTGGTGGACAGCCGACTGCCCGCCTCCTTCCTCATCCGTTCGACCCTGGATTTCCGTGACACGCGATTGCTTCCTTTCCCCGAGTCGGAAGCCCGTGGGCTGACGATTCGAGACGCGGTCCAAGGAACGCTGACTCGGCTCGTGCGTGAACCCGAAGGGCGCTGGAGGGTTCTGGATCCCTACCCGGGGCCGGCATCGGGGGAGAAGGTCCGGAACTTTCTGGGAGCCCTGAGCCACATGAAGATCGATCTTTTCGCCGCCGAGCGAATCACCGACGCCCCGGCGGTGGGGCTCGCCCCCCCGAGACTCTCGGTGACGGTCCTTTTGGAGAGAGGAGATACCCTGACCGCGGCCCTGGGGATTCCGGTTCCCGGTCGGGAATGGGTGTTTGCGCGGACGGCGGGGAAACCGCAACTTCTGGGCGTCTCGAAGAAATATCCGGCCGTTCTGCGCCGAGGGGCCGACCCCCTCCGGGATCCGGTCGTCCTGCCCTTCGGCTTGCGGGATGTGGACTCCCTGCTCGCGATCGCCGGCTCGGGTCGGCGAAGATCATGGAAGGCGGAGGCCTGGCGCGGGGTAGACCACAGAGAGACCCCGCTGCGGGGGGTTCTGGAGAACTGGATCAAGATCCGCTCCGGGGCATTTGCCCCGGCCGGCCGCCGGGAACTCCACCGCTACCACCTCGGCCCGAAATCGGACCGTCTGGTATGGTTCGGCCGGGGAGACACGCTGCTGGTGGTGGAGAAGGGACGAGAAACGGGAGGTCGAATTCCGGTGCGGACCCTGGCGGGACGGAAGGCGCGCCCCGGGGAGGTCCTCTTTCTTCCGGCCGATCCCGGGGAGGTTCTCTGGAGTTTTCTCCTAACCGGAACCCTCGAAGGCGGTTGAAGTGGGAACCGGCAAGTTGCTAGCATACTCCCTCGCTTGGCAGCCTGAGCCGCCTGGAAAGGACAGTCGAACACCCATGCCGGATTTCGTTCGGAGCCGACCCCACCCGGGCTGGCTCCTCCTCTTCGTCGTATTTTTCCTGACCCTCCCGGCGGCCCTCCGGGCCGAGACCCGAATTGGAGGCACCGTTTCCGGGGAGACCCGCTGGGACAAATCGGTAAGTCCCTACATCGTCAGCGAGGACATCCTGGTTCCCAAGGGGAGCACGCTGACGATCGGTCCCGGCGTCACGCTTCGATTCAAGGAGAACATCGCGGACCAGTCCGGCACCAACTGGTTCGACCTGGAACTGATTGTCGAAGGGACGCTCAAGATCGAGGGGGCGGAGGCGGACACCGTCTACCTCACGAGCGATGCCACGCGACCCACCTGGCAGGATTGGCAGGGGATCGTGGTGCGGGGGGGCGACGCGCGCGCCGACATCCGGGGTGCCCACATCGAGTACTCGGTGGAGGGAATCCGCTGCACCGACGGCGAAGTCGTGCTCCATGATTCCTCGATTCAGTTCTGCGACCAGGCGGGCGTCCATTGCATCAACGGCCGCGGGGTCCTGGACGGGCTTAGCGAAACGAGAATCGGGAATTTCGGTGGGACGGCCATCGGTGTCTGGCTCGACACCGGAAGCCGCGTCGACATCCGGAACAGTTTCATCGTGGGAGTCCAGAACGGCCTTTCCTACTCCCGCGGCAGTTCCGGGTATCTGGGCTACACCGTGATCACTCTTTCCACCAGCAATGGACTCATGATCCGCAACTCCGATCCGGAGGTGACGCACACGACCGTGTCCGGGAACGAGTACGGCGTGGTCCTCACCGCGGGAGCGACCCCGTCCCTGAAGGCCAACAATTTCTTCAAGAACGGCGTGGCGGACGTCTGGCTTCGCGAGTACCGGGACAAGATCGTGAAGATCGATCTCAGCGGCAATTTCTGGGGGACCGAGGATCTGGCAGAGATCGAGGAGCAGGTACTGGACGGCGTCGACAATCCGAACGAGAAGGCGTATGCCATTCTCGAACCGTTCCTCCAGAGCGCGGTCAGCACCGATTCCTCTGTGGACGAAGGGAAACCATGATGCAACCAGCGGGTGTCCGGGGATCGACGAACCGTCCGATCATCACCTTGACCTCCGATTTCGGGGAGGACGGTTTCTATCTCGGTGCCATGCGGGGGGTGCTTCTCTCCCACTGTCCCGAGGCGGTTCTGGTCGATATCACCCACAGCGTCACTCCGTTTTCCCCGCTCGAAGGGTCCTTTATCCTGAGTCAGGCCACCCGTACGTTTCCCCCCGGGACGGTCCATCTGGCCGTCATCGATCCCGGCGTCGGCGGTGTTCGCAAGCCCATCTTCCTGAGCGTCGGAGGAAGCTACTACGTCGGCCCGGATAACGGGCTCTTCACCCCGTTCCTGGACGAGGCCGACGCGGCCTACCGGATTCGCGAGGAGGCGGCGGCCTTGCCCCACCGCAGTTTCACCTTCGACGGCCGGGATCTTTTCGCTCCGGTCGCGGCCCGGCTGGCCCGGGGAGAGGATCCGGAATCGATCGGAGAACCCACGCACCAGGCGGCGCGCCTCCATATTCCGCGTCCTCGGCGCGACGGGGCCGTTCTGCTCGGTCAAGTCCTCTACAGCGACCGCTTCGGGAATCTCATCACGAACATTCGGGAGCAGGATCTCTCGTTCTACGAGGACGGCCTTGAGGTTTGGGTGGGCACCTATCGCCTCGGGCCCCTCCGAAGGACCTACGAGGAAGCCGCGCTCGGTGAGGCCCTGGTGCTGGTCGGAAGCTCCGGCCATCTCGAGGTGGCCGTGTTCCGGGGTAGCGCCTCGGCCCAGCTCGGAGTCGGGCGAGGCGAGCGGATTCGGGTCTGTTCCCTGGCCCCCGCGTGATCCTCACCATTGTCGGGTCCGGAACCCTGGTTCCTACCCCCGCGCGCTCGACACCGGCCCTTTTCCTTACCGAGGGCAACTTTCGGTGCTCCATCGACGGCGGCTCCGGCACCTTGCGCCGCCAGGCGGAACTCGGCATCGACTTCCGCCGCACCGATACCCTGCTCTTCACTCATATCCACCCGGACCACACCCTCGACCTCCTCCACTTTCTCTTCGCCAGTTCCTATACTCCGGGCTTCCGCCGATCCGAACCGGTCCGCGTGGTTGGGCCCCGGGGATTCGGCGCGTTTCTGGAGCATCTCCGCGACGGGGTACGACCCTGGACCCGCGGGGGAGAGGGAGGGATCGACGTGACCGAGTTGAACGGGGGCGACCGGCTGGAACTGGGGCCCTGGACGCTCGAGGCGGTGGAGTTGAATCACCCGGTGACCGATCTCGGGTACCGGTTTCACACCGGCGACGGAAGGTCCCTGGCCTTTACCGGGGACACCGGCTGGTGCGATCGCCTGACGGACCTGGCCCGCGGCGTCGATCTGCTGGTGGCGGAGTGCTCCGGGGACGACTCCGGCCCGCTCGACGGGCACCTGACCGCCTCCGAAACCGGGCGCCTGGCCGCCGAGGCGAAGGTGAAGCAGCTCGTGCTGACCCATCTTTACCCCCTGCCCGACGATCGCAAGCGCTTGGCCGGGGCGACATCGCGTTACGATGGCCCGGTACTTCTCGCCTCCGACGGCGACCGCTTCATCGTTTGATCGTCCGCCGCCGCGCTCGCCATGCGATCCGACGTACCGGCGGTCGAAGCTGAGCCTCGATTCCTCCCGTGCGGGGGGGCCTCGCCGGACAGGAATGGCTCAAGACCGGACCGGCCGATCCTCCTCGGGCGTATCGTAGAGATCTGAGGCGAGGTAGAGGGTTCGAATCTGGCGCCCGAGGACCAGCAGGAGGAGAGCCAAGGGCATCGCCAGAAAGGCGCCGAGGAGTCCGAAGAGGTCGGCGAAGACGATCAGGGCGAGGATCATGGCAACCGGGTGAAGTCCCACGGACTCGCCGACGATCTTGGGCTGGAGGATCTGGCCCTCCACGATCGAGATGCCCAGGTAGAGAGCGATGACCTCCAGGCTGGCGTCCCACCCGGCCCCGATGAGGGCAACCAGCGAGGCCGTGAGGAGACTGATCCAGAAACCCAGAACGGGCACGAAGTTCAAGAGGGCGGCGAGAGCGGCGAGGAGCAGGGCGTAGGGAATGCCCATGAGAACGAGGCCGACTCCGGTGGCGACGCCGACAATCGTCGCCACGATGCCGGCGCCTCGGAGCCAGGTCCCGAGGAGCCGGTCCAACTCGCTTCCGCAATCGCTGAACCACGCGTGGTATTTCCGCGGGACCAGGTTCGCACCCTGGAGACGCAACCGGTCGTAGTCGCGCAGGAAATAGAAGGTGATGAACGGGACGAGCACGAGGGAGCTCACCGCGCCGCCGACGCGCTGGGTGGCCCCGAGGACC
>Ga0114931_10008972_pt1 | contig 12026 bp, 7 predicted proteins | sample 2SBtaG_FD_89579 | JGI IMG/M metagenome (GOLD analysis project Ga0114931, IMG submission 89579) | Deep subsurface microbial communities from Kolumbo volcano to uncover new lineages of life (NeLLi) - 2SBTROV14_V59a metaG | ecosystem: Environmental > Aquatic > Marine > Volcanic | place: Kolumbo...
GAGAGCAGAGCAGACATGAGGTGGGGATCCTCGGGTTAGGGCGGGACGACCCCGATCACCGACCATCGCTCTACCGTCAAGCCGAACTCACCAATTCCATCCTCTCAGGCGCCGTGCCCGTTGGGGGTGGGCGTGGTAGTGGTCGTGGTGGGGTGGGGTGGGTCAGGTGGAGGTGGGCTCGAGGGTAGGGTTGTCCGCCTTGGGGGCGGGCTTGGCGTTCCACAGGCGGCTGGCGAGGTACAGGCCGATGATCGCGACGGGGAGCATGGCGAGGGGCCAGGAGATCCAGTTGGACGGGTCCTTCTGGGCGGCGCCGGTGGGGAGGAGCCAGCCGAGCGCGAAGCCCTGGGCGGCGGTGCCGAGGTAGACGAAGCCGTCGATCATCCCGACGGCCATGCCGGCGTTGCGGCTGCCGCCGAAGTCCATGCTCGCCGTGCCCGAGAGCATGCCGTGCACGCCGATGATGCACAGGGACATCCCGATGATCAGCCAGCCCAGCGCCGCGGTGTCGAGCAGGAAGTACATCGCCACGCTGCCCAGCAGCATCCCGCAGTAGAGCACCGCGGCGACCGGGCCGCGGCGGCTGTCGAACACCCGGTCGGAGATGACCCCGGCGAACATCCCGCCGGTGATGCCCGCGATGCACAGGAGCATGCCCCAGTGGTCGTAGACGAAGGTCTCCGACAGGCCGACCTCCTTGCCGAAGATCTTGCCCCACTGCATGATCGCGTTCCGCAAGAAGCCGCTGCAGAACTCGACCATCGCGATGGTCAGGATGATCGGGTTGGTCAGCATCCGCCGGGCCACCTGCAGCAACGGGACCACCTCGTGGTCGCCCGAGGTGGCATCGCCGGTGGCGAAGTTGGCGTGGCCAGCATCCGAGGGCCGGTCGCGCACGAGCACCCAGTCGATCACGAACCACACGGCGAGGATCAGCGCCGGGATCACGAAGACCCACGCCGTGGGCAGGTTCTTCGCGATCAGCCCGCCCCAGTCGTAGGCGAAGTACACGCCGAGCGAGATCAGGATCCCGAAGATGCCACCGAACACGCCCCGCTCGCGGACGTGGAACCACGAGGCGTTCACCTTGACGATGGAGACCGCCCCGAAGCTCTGGAAGTACATGTTCAGGCCGTACAGGACGCTGAACACGCGTGTGATGTGCGCGGTCCACCCCATGAAGGTGACGAAGCCCATCGCGAGGTTCATCGCCGCCGAGCCCGCGGCGGCGATGAGGATCGTCTTGCGCCCGCCGATCTTGTCGGTGAGCGGCCCGTTGATCACGAAGGCGGTGCCGTAGACGAGCGCGCCGATCCCGAAGATCGTGCCGAAGTCCTCCTTGGTCATCAGGTCGCCGAAGGCGTTCTTGGACACGGTCAGGTTGTACCGACCCATGTACAGGAAGGCGTAGGTGAGCCCCAGGGGGAGCCAGTTGCTCGCCCGCCGGCGCAGGTACTCCGGGCTGTGGCCGAGGTCGATCTTCGGCAGCCGGCTGACCACCAGGGTGATGACCGCGATCAAGATCGCGATCGGGCCGATCTCCTGGGCCCATCCCGGCAGGCCCTGGTAGAAGCCGAGCAATGGGCACCCCCTGTCCACAGGCCCGCTGAGCCGGCCATGGTTACCACACCTGCCGCGACGGCGCGAACGCGAGGAGGACGGATGGCGGCGGGCCGGCTTGCAGAGGTGCTCGACCGCGTGACGGACCTGGCCGCGCACGGGCCCGCGCCCCTCGTCGTCTTCGACCTCGACAGCACCTTGTTCACGACCCGCCTGCGCAACCTCGCGATCCTCCGGGAGTTCGCCGAGCAGCACCAGGCGAGCTTCCCCGACCTCGCCGAGCAGGTGCGGGATCTCTCGGTGGAGCAGATGGGGTGGGGCGTCCTCGACCCGCTGCGCCGCCGAGGCTACGACCCGCCCGAGCTGAAGTCGGTGTTCACACCCTTCTGGGTCGACCGGTTCTTCACCGACGACTACCTCGAGCACGACGAGCCGAACCCGGGCGCGGTCCGGTTCGCCGTCGCCTGTCACGAGCGCGGCGCGCTGCTCTACTACCTGACGGGTCGGCACTTGGGCGGCATGGAGCAGGGGACGGTCCACGCGCTCCTCGAGCACGGGTTCCCGCTGTTCCGCGGCCGCGAGGTGCTGCACCTCAAACCGGCCTTCGACGTGCCCGACTTCGCGTACAAGCAGCAGGCGGTCGCCGCGATCCGCAGCCACCACGCCCCGGTGGTCGCCACCTTCGAGAACGAGCCGGGCAACGCGAACCTATTCCTGCGCGAGTTCCCGGACGGCCTGCACTTCCTGCTGCAGACCGAGCACTCACCCGAGGCCCCCGAGCCCGACCCGACGCTGATCCCGATCCCCGACTTCCGCCTCTGACGGCCTCATGGTGGTCCGTAGGGCCACGCTGGCGGACTGGGAGACGACGCGCGCGCGGCGCCTCGCGGCCCTGGCCGACACACCCGATGCCTTTGCGGCTACCCTGGCCGGGGAGCGCGACCAGCCCCCGGCCTTCTGGCAGGACCGGCTCCGGAGCGCCGGCGACGCGCTGATCGATGCGGCCGTCACCCTGGCACGGGAGGACGGCTCCGAGCGCCTCGTCCTCGTCCTCGACGTCGGCGACGACAACGAGCCGGCCATTCGCCTGGCGTCGCCGTGCCGCTACCCGAGCGTTTCGAGGCCGGGGGCGAGCAGCCGCTCCAGCCGATTCCGCGCGTCGATGCCCTCTCGCTCGAACCACCGGCTCGCGTCCTGGCCGGCGCGGGCGGCCTCCTCGCCCGGGACCAGCTGCGCGAGCGCGGACAGGGCGACCGCGCGGTGCATGGCCATCCCGCTGTCCTCGAAGCCCCGCACCGCGAGGCGCACCGCGTCGGCGGCGGCTTCGCGACGCCCGAGCACCGCGTGGGCTCCCGCCTCCAGCAGCCGGGCCAGGGGCGGGCCGGACTCCCCCCGGTCCAGCGCGTGGGCGGCGCGCCACGCCTCGCGCACGAGGCGCCGGTCGCCCTGCTCGGTGGCGAGCGCCAGGGCGACCCGCCCGCGCAGCCCCGCGAGGCGCCGCCGGTTCACCCCGAGGCGCGCGAGCTGCGAGTGGCGCACGTCATCGTCGTGGGCGAGGAACAGGCTCCAGGCGTCGGCGGCGCGTCCCTCCCAGAGCAGCCGCTCCAACTCGCCCGACCAGGCGAGCAGGCGCCGCTCGTCCCACGCGGGGCGGCTCCAGCGGGCCAGCATCTCGTCGAGGGCCGCGCGCGCCTCCTCGGGGCGGCCCCGGGCCAGGTCCAGCCACACGCAGATGTCAGAGCGCAGGCCGTCCGCGAGGAACCGGTTCCCGACCTCCTCGGCCTCCAGCAGCAGCCGGTCCCGCTGGGCGCTCGCCGCGGCGACCTCGCCGCGCCAGGTGAGCGCCTTGACCGTGTACAGCCGCGCCGCGGCCACCTCGAAGGTCACCCCGGTGCACTGCTCCACGAGCACCCGGTGCGCTCGGTTCAGGGCCCGGCGCGCCGCGTCCCACCGCCCCTCCTGGTAGGCGGCGATGCCCTCGTTCAAGTCGACCAGCGCGGTGGCGTGGGCCTTGCCCGACAGGGTCGCGAGCTGTCGCGCCCGCCGCATCAGCCGGGCCTGGTGCGCCGAGGTGGACTGGCCCCAAGCGACCGCCTGGCCGAGCTCCAGGGCGAGCGCGCGGGCCGCCCGGTAGGGCTCGCCAGCGTCGAGTGCCAGGCGGAGATCGCGGGCGTGGTACCAGGCGCACTGCACCGGGTCCACCAGCCCCAGGCCGAGGGAGAGGAACCAGCAGGTGTCGATCTGCTCGCGCAGCGCCGAGTCGAGCTGGTGCGCGGGGGTGGGCTCGAAGTCGAGGGGGCGCCGTCGTGCGCCGAAGCGGCGGAACCACGTGCGCAGCCACGTCCAGAAGGGCGAGGTCGGGGGGCGCCGCACCCCGCACTGCTCGACGACGTCCTCCAGCAGGGCGAGCCCCTCGCCGACGTCGCCGGCGAACACGAGCTGCGCGGCCGCCTTCTTGCGCAGCTCCAGGGTCTCGGGCGGGGGCCGGCGGACGGCGACCTCGAGGTAGGTCCGCGCCGCCTCCTCGCCGCGTCCGGCGTACACCAGCGCGTCCGCCAGCTCCTCCTGCACGGCCTCGTGCTCGGCGGCGGGCCAGTCGCGAAGCTCCAGCGCGGCCCGGTACAGGTCGGCGGCGCGACCGAAGGCCAGGGTGTCCGCCGCGGCGCGCGCCGCCTCGGCCGCGAGGAGCCCGGCGCGGTCCGGGTCGCCGCCGTCCCGGAAGTGCTCGTGCAGCGCCTCGGGATCGTGCCAGCCCTCGGTCGCCATGACCTGGGCGAGCCGCAGGTGCAGCGCCCGCCGCGCCGCCGGATCGAGGGGCGCCGTGGCCGCGGCCGCGATCCGCGCGTGGTAGGGCTCGATGAAGTCGCCGAGGGGGCCGCGGGTGGAGCGCACGAGGTGCCGCGCGCGCAGCAGGTCCAGCGCGTCCAGCCCGTTCCCCTCGAGGCCCGCGGCGTGCGAGAGCAGGCGCAGGGGTAGGGGACGCGCGGCGAGCCCCACGACCTCCATCAGCCGGCGCGCGTCTTCGGGCAGCCCGCGGACGCGCTGCCGAAACAGGTCGTCGACGGTGGACCGGGCCAGGTCGGGCTCGCCCTGCTCGGCGGCGGAGCGGAGGGATCGGGCCAGCTCCGCCATCAGGAACGGGCTGCCGCCCGACTCGTGCGCGAGCCACACCGCGGTCGTGCTCGGATCGGCGAGATCGTCTCCGAGGAGCGCGCGGGCGACCGCGGTGGCGGTGGCGTCGGGAAACTCCTCGAAGTCGACCTCGCGCGGTCGGAGGGCCGCCACCGTGGGATCGTGGCGCAGGTGCACGAGGAACGGGCTCGCGTCCTCGTCCTCGCTGCGCCAGGCCACGACGAACAGCACGCGCGCGACGCGCAGGTCTCGGAGCAGCACCGCCAGCAGCCGCGCGCTGTCCACGTCCGCCCACTGCACGTCGTCGAGGAACAGGAGGACGGGGCGCCGCGACGCGAGGCGGCCGAGCAGGTCTGCGAAGGCCACGAAGGCGCGGGCGCGGATGTCACCCGGGTCTACCCTGGGCGTCGCCTCCATCTCCTCGGGCAGCAGCGGCCGGAGCACCGGGAACAGGCGCGCGAGCGCGGCGGCGTCTTCGGGCAGCACGGCCCTCCTCTCGGTCGCCGACATGCGCTTCAGGCGCCGGCGCAGCCCGTCGACCAGGTGGTCGAAGGCCTTGTAGGGCACGCGCTCGCGCTCCCAGCACCGGCCGCGCAGGACGGTGACCTCCTCGTGCTTGCGCACCTCGGCCAGGAAGTCGCGCACGAGCCCCGTCTTGCCCATCCCGGTGCGGCCGTGGACGTGCACCAGGGTGGCGTGCCCGCCGCGCGCCGTCGCCCACGCGTCCTCCAGCGCCTGGCGCTGCAGCTCTCGTCCCTCGAGGCGCTTCAGGTCGGGGCGGGTGATCGCGTCGTCTGCCGGGTCGAAGGCGTCACCCAGGCGCTCCAGGGTCTCGAGCGCGGTCGGCCGCGCCTCCGGGTCGCGGGCCAGCAGGTCGGTGCACAGGCGGTCGAGGTCCAAGGGCAGCTCCGGCAGCAGCGTGCGCGGCGCGGGCGCCTCCTCGTGCTGCTTGCGGTAGAGCACCTGGACCAGCGGCCCCTCGAAGGGCAGCCGCCCGGTGAGCGCCTGAAAGAGCATCACCCCGACGCTGTACAGGTCCGAGCCCTCCCCCGGGGTCTCGCCGCGGGCCTGCTCGGGCGCCATGTACGCCGCGGTGCCCACCACCTTGTCGACCCGCGACAGCTCCGAGGCGGCGCGGTCGGCGTCATAGACCAGCCCGAAGTCGACGAGGACCACGCGCCCCGCCTCGGTCACGAGCACGTTGGACGGCTTCGGGTCGCGGTGCATCTTGCCGCTCGCGTGCAGCGCGGCCAGCCCGCGGACCAGCTGTACGAGCGCAGTCCGCAGCCGGTCCAGGTCAGCTGGCGGCGAGGGCTCGCCCGCCGGGGGCGTCCCGCTGTCGACCCGGCCGTCCACGACGCCGTCCGAGCGGCTCGGCCAGCTCGCACTGTAGGCGTCCGACCCGCCCTGGCCGCGCACCCACTGCAGGAAGCGCTGGCCCTTCACGAGCTCCATGACGATGAACCAGGTGTCGTCGCCCCCCACGAGCTCGTACAGGCGCACGAGGTTGGGATGCGACAGGTCGGCGAGCGCCCGGAACTCCTGCTTGAGCCGGTACAGCGCCTCGGGGGAGCTGGTGCGCAGGGTCTTCAGCGCGACCGGCACCTGGCGCTCCCGGTCCCACGCCTCGTACACGAGCCCCATCGCGCCCCCTCCGATGGGGCGCCGGATGGTGTAGCGCTCGCTGCCCTCGAAGGCGGGGCGGTCCGCTCCCTCCATCGCGAGGCCTCCGTGGGTTCCGGCCGACGGGCCCGGGTAGTCTACCCCAATCGGGACTCCCCATTGTTCCGCCAAAATGCCCGAGAGGTGTCGGGGATGCGATCAGTCTTCGATCTCCACCTCGACGGCCGTGCCGGCGTTGTCGAGCACCGCCCGCAGGCGGTGGTAGGCCTTGTTCAGCCGGGTGGTCTTGTCGTGGGCGAAGTCCTGGAAGCCCTTGGCGAGGTTCTGCACGCGGTCGGGGTGGTAGTCGCGCACCAGCTTGCGCCACGCCTTGCGCACCTGGTCCACGGTCGCGCCCGGCTCGAGGTCGAGCTCCTTGTAGGCGTCGGCGAGACCGGCGGGACCGTAGCGCCGGTGGTCGTGGATCCCGGCGAGGTTCAGCAGGTCCTCGATGAACTGCTGCTGGCGCGGCGACACGCTCCGTCCCTCGGCCTCGGCGGCGGCGTACATCAGGGTGACGAGCCGGGGGCGGTCATGCTCGGGGACCGTGTGCAGGATCACCTCGGCCAGGGTCGTCGGCGAGTGTTGCGCCTTCGCCGCCACCTTGAGGACCAGTCGCAGCGCCGCGTCGCCCAACTCGTCGAGCTGGAAGTTGCTCTTCGCCAGGGTTCGGATGATCCGCACGTGGTCGCGGGAGAGCCTCCCGTCGACCTCGGAGAGTGCGACCAGGGTGTGCACCACCACGGTCATCAGGTCGGGGGTGCGGTCGAAGTCCTCGGGCAGGTCGATGTGCTGGTAGTCGACCGCGGTGAGCTGCCCGTTGGGCTCGTGCACCGAGATCACCACCTCGGTCAGCCCGCCCGAGTCCCGCGGCATGGTGATGTACGGGATCACCATCACGATCTTCTCGGCGACGCCGTTCATCGGCACCCGAACCACCGCCGAGACCGCGAGGTTCTCCTCGGGATCGGTGTACTCGGGGTAGGCCGAGGGGAAGTAGCCGCGCATGTCCTCGAGCCGTACCACGACCACCTGTTCGCGGCCGCGGGCGCGGGGCTGGCGGAAGTCGAGGGAGACGGTGAGCGCGGGCCCGGAGGTGGACACGCTCGTGATGTCCTCGTCGATCCAGGTGACCTCGCCCGGCGGCGGGCGCCACTTGTCGACGACGGGGGGGCCGAAGGAGGCCCCGGTGCTCAGCTCGTACTCGGTCACCCGCGCAGCTTAGCGCGTGGCGGGACACCCGGTGGCTCCAGGGCGCTCCTCCGGATACCTCCCGGGCCCGTGGAGGAGGAACGATGGCCACCGTCGCGCAACGCCTGACCGACCTCGTGCAGCAGGCGGCCGAGGCCGCCGGGTATGGCGACGCGCCCGTACCCCTCGAGGCGTGCGTCCCGACCCACGACCCGCGTCACGGCGACTACCAGTCGAACTTCGCCTTCCGGCTCGGCAAGGCGCTGCGCACCAACCCGCGCGCCGTCGCCCAGCAGATCGTCGACGCGCTGCCCGACGACCCCCTGATCGGCGCCGCCGAGGTCGCGGGCCCCGGGTTCCTCAACTTCCGCCTCGACGACGCCGCGCTGGCGGCCGACGTCACCGCGCGCGCCACCGACCCGCGTCTCGGCGCCCCCCCCGAGGGCGAGGGCCGCACGATGGTCATCGACTACTCGTCGCCGAACATCGCCAAGCGGATGCACGTGGGGCACATGCGCTCCACGATCATCGGCAACGCCATCGACCGGATGTACCGCTTCCTCGGCTGGCACGTGGTCGCCGACAACCACCTCGGTGACTGGGGCACCCAGTTCGGCAAGCTGATCGTCGGGTGGCACGACTGGCGCGACGACGCCGCCTACGCCGAGGACCCGATCGGCGAGCTGCAGCGGATCTACGTCGAGTTCGGCAAGCGCGCCGCCGCCGCCCCGACCCTGGAGCACCGCGCCCGCGCCGAGACCGCCAAGCTCCAGGAGGGCGACCCGGACAACCTCGCCCTGTGGCAGCAGTTCACCGAGGTCTCCCTGCGCGAGTTCGACGAGGTGTACGACCGGATGGACGTGCACTTCGACGTGGCCCACGGCGAGTCCTTCTACCGCGAGGGCCTGCAGGACCTCGTGCAGGAGCTGATCGACCAGGGCGTCGCCAGCACCGACCAGGGCGCGGTGGTGATCCGCTTCGACCCGGAGGACGGCAAGGGCCTGAAGGACGCGCCGATGCTGATCCGTAAGTCGGACGGCGCGGCCCTGTACGGCACCACCGACCTCGCCACCGTGCGCTACCGCCTCGCCACCTGGCACCCGGAGCGCATCGTGTACGTCACCGACGTGCGCCAGCGCCTGCACTTCCGGCAGCTGTTCGCCGCCTGCCGCAAGCTCGGCCTCGACGTGGACCTCGAGCACGTGTGGTTCGGGATGCTCCGCTTCGCCGACGGTACGGTGGTCGCCACCCGCAAGCTCGAAGCCAGCCAGTCCGCCGGCCCGCGCTCGGCGAACCTCGTCGACGTCCTCGACACCGCCGTCGCCCACGCCCGCTCCGTGGTGGACGCCAAGTCCGAGGAGCTGCCCGAGGCGGAGCGCGCGCAGATCGCCGCGGCGGTGGGCATCGGCGCCATCAAGTACGCGGACCTCTCCCAGAACCCGCAGAGCGACATCATCTTCGACTGGGACAAGATGCTGTCCCTCGAGGGCAACACCGCGCCCTACCTGATGTACGCCTACGCACGGGTGCAGAGCATCTTCCGCAAGGGCGGCATCGAGGGCTTCGAGCCCGGCGGGCTGGTGCTCGGCGAGCCCATCGAGCGGGAGCTGGCCCTGGCCGTCGTGCGCACCCCCGAGCTCGTGCAGGCGGCGGCGGCGAGCTACCGGCCGAACCTCGTGTGCGACCACCTGTTCGGGCTCGCCAACACCTTCGCGCGCTTCTACCACGAGTGCCGGGTCCTCGACGACGACCCGGCGGTGCGCCGCTCGCGCCTCACCCTGTGCCAGGCCACCGCGCGCGCCCTCGCCACGGGCCTCGACCTGCTCGGGCTGCGTGCCCTGGACCGGATGTAGGGGTCGCGGAGGGTCGCCCGGACGGCCTACCACTCTGCCAACCCCGCGCAAAGGCGGTTGCCGAGGCGAGTGATTGGGGCCACTATCCGGGATAGAACCAGGTGACGTCCGTGCGGTCGGACGCCCCAGGAGCCCCATGGAGTCTTCCTCGCCGGGACCGCAGCCCCCCGCCAAGCTCGAGCGCATCGGTCGGTACCGAATCGTTCGCCCTCTCTCGAAGGGCGGCATGGCCCTCGTCTACGAGGGCCGGCGCGAGAGCCTGGCCGGGGTGTCTCCGCGGGTGGCGATCAAGGTGATCCTCCCCGAGTACGGCGACGTCGAGACCTTCAAGACCCTGTTCATCAACGAGGCGCGCCTCGGGGCCTCCCTGCACCACCAGAACCTGGTGCAGATCCAGGACTTCAACCGCGACGGCAACCGGTTCTACCTGGTCATGGAGTACATAGAGGGGATCACCCTTCGCCGGACGATCTCCTTGTGCCGGCGCCACGGCGTGCGCATTCCCACCGGGGTGATCGCCGAGATCGGACGTCAGGCGTGCGACGGGCTGCACTACGCGCACCAGGCGCGCAACGAGGAGGGCAAGCACCTCCGCCTCGTCCACCGCGACGTCAAGCCCTCCAACCTGATCCTCAACCCGCACGGCGTGGTCAAGCTGCTCGACTTCGGGATCTCGAAGGGGCGCCTGATCCGCGAGCGCCAGGGCACGGTGAAGGGCACCTGGGGCTACATGGCGCCCGAGCAGGCCTTCGGCAAGGACGTCGGCCCCGAGGCGGACGTGTTCGGCCTCGCGACGGTGCTCTACGAGCTGGCCAGCCTGCGCGTGCTCTTCGAGGGCCAGGACAAGACGCAGATCAAGCGCCTGCTCATGGACGACCACGCAGCGCGCATGGCCGCCACCCTGGACCCGACCGCCTACGGCACCCTGGTGCCGGTGCTCGTGCGCGCCCTGCAGCGCGACCCTGCCGCTCGCTACGCGAGCGCCGCCGACTTCGGCCGGGCCCTGTCCGCCCTGCTCCCCGACCCGATCACCGCGCGGGACGAGGTCGTCGCCTTCTACCGGATGGTCCACGCCCTGCACGAGGGCGTCCCCCTGGAGAAGGCCGCCCGGGAGCTGCGCAGCGAGCCCGCTCCCAGCCAGGGCTCCATCGTGGCGAGCGCCCACAGCACCGGTGCCGGCGACAGCAGCGCGCCCCTGTGGATCCTCGCGGCGCTGGCCGCCTTCGCCTTCGCTCTCGTGCTGATCTTCGCGACCATCCTCGTGTTCCAGAGCCACTGGATGGGCGCACCGGAGAGCCGGGCCGACCACACCCCGAGCATGGCGGACGTCATCGGCGACGACCATGCCGCCGCCCCGCATCCGGCGGCCGACGAGCCCCCCGGTCCGGCGGGGGTGGGGGCACCGGGCGAGGACCGCCCGCCGCCGGTCGCCGAGCGGTCGGTGCCCGAAGAGCGGCCGCCGCCCCAACAGACACCGCTCCCCGCGCCCACGACCCTCCCCGAGCCCATGCCCGAGCCGTCCACCACGACGGCGACCGCCACCCCGACGCCGACCGGCGGGGCGCCGGCCCCGCAGAAGATCACCGTGCCCGCCCCGAGCCCGGCGCCTGCGCATCCGAAGGACGCGCCGATCCTCGTGGTCCGCAAGGTGGAGCCGTCCTCGGGTACCGGGGACGCCGCGGCGGCCACCTCCGAGGAGCCCGGACTGCTCACCGTCGGCGCTCGGCAGGAGGGCGAGGTCTACGTCGACGGCAAGTTCGTCCGCAAGATCCCGCTGTTCCTCCACGAGCTGCCGCCCGGGCACCACACGGTGAACATCGTGGCCAACGACGGCCGCACCAAGCAGTTCGAGATCGACCTGAAGCCCGGCCAGAAGATCCAGCGGGTCTGGGACTTCGATCGGGGCGAGTGGCGCAAGGTGAACGCCCCATGAGCGGGCTGCTCTTCGTCGACGACGAGGTGGACAACGTGTCCCTGGCCGCCGAGATCCTCGCCGAGGCACTCGACATGCGGGTCCAGGTGGTCGACACCGTCGAGGGCGCGGTCGAGGCCCTGCACCGCACCCCGTGGAAGGCAGTGATCATGGACCTGTTCATCCCCCTGGGCGACCACCCGCACCGGAGCCTCGGCCCCCGCGCCCGCCGCTACCAGGACAACGTCGAGCACCTCGGCGGCCTGATCCTCCTCGAGGAGATCGACCGCATGCAGCAGCGGCCCATCGTGATCAGCCACACGGCGTGTACCGATCACGTGCTCCTGGAGCTGTTCGGCGACCGCGTCGCCCGGCGCATCCCCAAGCCGGCGCCCATGGACACCCTGCTCCAGAACGTGATGGAAGTCCTCGCCGAGGCCTGAGTCAGGTCCCGATGCCGAAGGCGGTGCGCACCCGCTTGCGGAGCAGGGCGAACAGGCAGTAGGCGCCGAAGGGCACGCAGCAAATGTTCGCCATCCACAGGCCGCTCGCGGCCAGCCCCAGCGCCCAGCCCCACTTGCGCCCGCTGAGCATCCCCCCGGTGGCCCCGACGAAGACCAGGCCGATGCCGCCGATGCAGGCCCCCTCGATCATCGCGACGATCGACTGCGGCAGGATGTCGGAGGCGTGTTGGTAGGTGGCGCTCGCGACGACGC
>Ga0114931_10008973_pt1 | contig 12025 bp, 8 predicted proteins | sample 2SBtaG_FD_89579 | JGI IMG/M metagenome (GOLD analysis project Ga0114931, IMG submission 89579) | Deep subsurface microbial communities from Kolumbo volcano to uncover new lineages of life (NeLLi) - 2SBTROV14_V59a metaG | ecosystem: Environmental > Aquatic > Marine > Volcanic | place: Kolumbo...
GGCTGCTACACAGTCCCGCGATTGAGCTGCTGCACTGGGTCCAGCGCCAGTTTCCCCTGCTGCGCCCGGCGGGTGTCCAGGACAGTCACCCCCTGATGAACCCTGCCAATGGGGAGGCCATTCAATGGTAGCGGCGATCGACCTGAACGTGGTCAGCAAGCACTACCGGGGGGTGACCGCCCTGCAGGGGCTCAGCCTGCGCGTCGAGCCAGGTGAGGTCCTTGGCCTGCTGGGAAGCAATGGCGCCGGCAAGACCACCACCATCAAGCTGATCCTGGGCCTGATCCCGCCGGATACGGGCGACTTGTCGGTACTGGGGCGTGCCCCTGGCGACAAGGATGCACGCGCGCTGCGCCTGCAGATCGGCTATTTGCCGGAGAGCCTGCGCTTCTACGATCATCTCACCGGCCGCGAGGTACTGGACTATTTTGCCCGTCTCAAACGGGTGACCGCTCGCGAACGGGACCAACTGCTCGAGCAGGTGGGACTCGCCGGCGCCGCCGACCGGCCGGTGGCGACCTATTCCAAGGGCATGCGGCAACGCCTGGGCCTGGCCCAGGCCTTCCTCGGCCGGCCCCGGCTGCTGCTGCTGGACGAACCCGCCACCGGGCTGGACCCCATCGCCACCCAAGACCTGCTCGACATGCTGCGGGCATTACGCCGCGAGGGCTGCACCATCGTCGTTTCCACCCATCGCCTGGCTGGAATCGAACAACATGTAGACCGGGTTGCCATCCTGCAGCAGGGACAGCTGCGGGTTCATGGCACCCTGGAGACGTTGCGCCGGGGGTCCGGTCTGCCATACCGCCTGCGGCTCAGGGGGGAATGGCCACAAACCGGCCTGGAACAGCGGCTGAGCGAGTGGGGTTGCCAGGACTACCGGATCGACGGGCGGCTGCTCGATCTGACCACCTCCACCGGGAACAAGATCCCCCTCCTGCGGCGCCTGCTGGCACTGGATGGGGTGGAGGATCTGGAGTTGGAGGCCCCCACTCTGGAACGCTTGTACCGCTACTACAGCAATCCTGTGGAGCAGGCCGATGCATGAGATCCTGATCGTCGCCCGCAAGGAGTTTCTGGAAGGGGTACGCAACCGCTGGTTGCTTGGCATCGCCATCATCCTGGCCCTGTTTGCCCTCGGCCTGGGCTATCTGGGGGCCGCGGTCAGCGGTACGGCGGGAGTGCTTCCCCTGGCTACCCTGATCGTGAGCATGGCCTCGCTGGCGGTGTTTCTGCTGCCCCTGATCGCCCTGCTGCTGGGCTATGATGCCATCATCGGCGAACTTGAGAACGGGACCCTGCTGCTATTGCTCAGCTACCCATTGAGCCGGGCGCAGTTGATCAGCGGCAAGTTCCTGGGGCACCTGCTGGTGCTGGCCCTGGCCACGGTACTCGGCTTCGGCATCGCCGCGGTAACGATCGCCGCACTCTCTGGGAGCCCGGCCGACCCCGCCCTGTGGCGGGTCTTTGCCCTGTTCATACTCTCCGCGGTGTTACTGGGCGGGGTGTTCCTGGCCCTGGCCTATCTGATCAGTGCAATGGCCGGAGAAAAATCCCATGCCGTGGCCATGGCGCTGGGCCTGTGGTTCTTTTTCGTACTGGCCTACGACCTGGCCCTGCTGGGCCTGCTGGTGCTCTCGCGCGGCAGCATCGGCAGCGACCTCTTTCCCTGGCTCCTGCTGCTCAACCCCAATGACGTGTTTCGTATGATCAGCTTCACCCTGGCCGGCGCCCCCTCCGCCTATCCCGGCATGGCCCCCATCGTGACCGGGGGCGGCTTCTCCCTGCCGCTGCTGCTGGGCACCCTGCTAGGGTGGCTGGTGGTCCCCTTCCTGCTGACACTCTGGCGCTTCCGGCATAGGAGCCTTTAGCGTATAAGCACGGCAGACGGGGAAGGACTGACCCACCACCGCGGATGAGGTATAGAGACTGGCCTCGATTGCCCCCATAAACGCCAGCTGCCGGCATGGGTCGCACAACAATTTTCGCTTATTTCTCCGCCCAAAACACCCCCCGCATTATTGCGCCGCAACATGCGGCGGGGAGCATTTTGCCCTCCCGCTTGTCCAATTCCGTAACAGGACATTGTATTTCGACTGGCAGAGGTCGATATCAATCATGAACGGCGGACCTGAAGCGACAGCATGCAGGCCGGCCAGAAAGATGCGAAATTGAGATACAGCGGAAATGTGTACAGTGGTACAGACAGGTACTGATCATGATGATGAGCGCAACTCACAATGCAGGTATTTCCCGGCCCGTGGCGGGCGGGACGGGGATGCTCGCCGGGTTGATGCTCTGGCTCGCCAGCGCCGCCTTGCCGGTAGGTGCCGCCCATGGCGAAAGTTTTAATGACCTGTCTTTCCATGTCCCTGCCGGTCGACTGGTGGATATCGGCACCCATACCTTGCATGTCTCCTGCCTGGGGCAGGGACAACCGGCGGTCATTATCGATGCCGGCCTGGGCAGTTCTTCCCTGGAGTGGCTGGGGATCCAGAAGGCGCTCGCCCGGAACACGCGGACCTGTATCTATGACCGCGCGGGTTATGGTCTGAGCGAACCCGGCCCGTTGCCGCGTACGAGTTCGCGCATCGCCGATGAACTGTTTCTGCTGTTGCGTGCCGCGGCCATCCCGGGGCCCTATGTCCTGGTCGGTCACTCCTTCGGTGGTTACGACATGCAGATATTCGCCAGCCGCTACCGCCAGTACACCGCCGGACTGGTCCTGGTTGAATCCTCCCACCCGGAACAGGTTGAGCGCTTCCTGCAGCCACCCTTGCATCTGCGCACGGCGCCGTCCGAGCCAGTGGCCGGCGCCGGTTTCCGGCGCATGCTGGTATTCTCCGTACCCAGACTGCCGGCAAACCTGCCGCCGTATCTGCGCCACACGGTTTTCACCCAATTACTGCGCCTGAAGACCAAGGCGGCCATCGGCAATGAATACCTGCATTTCAGGGCCAGTGCCGCCCAGGTGGAAGCACTGCCCGCCTACACCGATCTGCCCCTGCTGGTGCTGTCACGGGGGCGGAAGCTCTGGAAACGCAATCACCGCGGGCGGTTGCTGGCGCGGCTGTGGCGGAAATTGCAGACCGAACTGGCCAGCCGCAGTCCCTACTCGGCCCAGATCATCGCCAACAGGAGTGGCCACAATATCCATCTGGATCAGCCGCAACTGGTCATCGACAGCATCGCGCTGATGACCGACATCAGCAGGCAAAGCTACCCTTCCCTGCTGCCCGTCGGCATGCAGCTCCCGCCGCAGTCCTGGTACGCCTTCCGTGATGCGACCTGGGTCAGCGATCATCTGCATACACGGTCCCGCCTGGGCCCACTCCAGCGCGGCCGCACCGGCCAGAATGGCCGTCAGTTCACAGGCCGGGTTGCCTGTCCGCTAGACATCGCCTTTGCACGCCAGGAAAAGAGTCTGATCCTCAGTTCCGCAAGATAGACCACTAAGGCCCCTGGCCCTTACAGGCGCCGCCGATAGCGACCGCCGACGCGGTGCAAGGCCCCGACCATCTGTCCCAGGCTGCAGACCGGTGCCGCCCGCATCAATTCGGCAAAGGTATTGCGCTGCCCGCGGACGGCCTCCCGCAGCCGTTGCAGGGCCACTGGCACTTCCTGCCGGTGGGCATATTTGAAGCGCCGCAGGGCCTCGATCCGGGCATCCCTTTCCGCATCGTCGGCCCGGGACAGCTCCGGTTCTGCGGTGCACCTGTCGGCGCCGGCGGTCGAGACAAAGGTATTCACCCCGACGATGGGCGCGCTGCCTTCGTGCTTGCGGCGTTCGTATTCCAGGCTTTCCTCCTGGATACGGTTGCGCTGGTACTGGGTTTCCATCGCACCCAGCACACCACCGCGGCGATCCAGGCGCCCGAACTCCTGGTACACGGCAGCCTCGACCTCGCGGGTGAGTGTCTCGATCAGGAACGATCCCTGCCAGGGATTCTCGTTGGCGCTCAGGCCCAGTTCCCGATTGATGATCATCTGGATGGCCAGGGCCCGCCGTGCCGAGGCCGCGGTCGGCGTGGTCACCGCCTCGTCATAGGCATTGGTATGCAGTGAATTACAGCGATCGTTGAGGGCATACAGGGCCTGCAGGGTGGTACGGATCTCATTGAAACCGATCGCGCGGGTATGCAGGCTGCGACCCGAGGTCTGGATGTGATACTTGAGCCGCTGGCTGCGCGCGCCGGCATGGTAGATATCGCGCATGGCACGGGCCCAGATGCGCCGGGCCACCCGGCCGATCACGGCATATTCCGGGTCCATGCCGTTACTGAAGAAGAAGCTCATATGGGGGGCGAAATCATCCACCGCCATACCCCGGGCCAGGTAGTATTCCACCAGAGTGAAGCCATTGGCCAGGGTAAAGGCCAGTTGCGTCACCGGATTGGCGCCGGCCTCAGCGATATGATAGCCACTGACGGAAACACTGTAGTAGTGCTTCACGCCCTGGGTGATGAAGTATTCCTGCACATCCCCCATCAGGCGCAGGGCAAAACCAATGTCGAAGAGGCATTCATTCTGTGCCTGGTCTTCCTTGAGGATATCCGCCTGCACTGTACCCCGCACCCGGGCCAGGGTATCGGCCCGGATCCGTTCGTAGCTCTCGCGCTCGATCACCTGTGCGCCGCTGATCCCCAGCAGACCAAGACCCAGACCGTCATGCCCGGGTGGCAGCGCCCCGCGATAGACGGGCCTTGGCCGGTCCCGGAACAGGCCCTCGAGCCGCTCGCGCGTCTGCCGCCAACTGCCGCTGACATGCAAATATTTCTCCACCTGCTGGTCGATGGCCGCATTCATGAACCAGGCCAGCAGGATCGGTGCGGGCCCGTTGATGGTCATCGAGACCGAGGTATCCGCGGCGCACAGATCAAAACCGGAATAGAGTATTTTCAGGTCATCCAGGCTCGCCACGGAGACGCCGGACATACCCACGCGGCCATAGACGTCAGGACGAGGATCGGGATCCGCGCCATACAGCACCAGCGGGTCGAAGGCGGTCGACAGACGGGTAGACTTCTGCCCCCGGCTCAGATAATGGAAACGGCAGTTGGTGCGCTCCGGTCCACCCTCACCAGCAAACATGCGGGCCGGGTCCTCGGAAGCGCGCCGGTACGGGAACGTCCCGGCGGTATAGGGATAGTGGCCCGGCAGATTTTCCCGCAACAGGAAGCCCAGCAGGCTGCCCCAGTCGCGGTAGTCGGGGCGGGCCACCTGGGGGATCGGCAGATGACTCGGGCTGACGTAGGGCGGGACCTCGTTGTCGCGCTCCGGCGACCCGGCGGGTAGCACGGCTGTTTTCTCCATATCGGCCAGCCAGTCCCGCAACAGCGCCAGCCCCTCGGCGCCGATCCCGTCCAGAGCCCGGTTATAGGACTGTCGCAAGCGTAGCAGGGTCACATCCGGGCCCTCATTCAGCCTGGTCTCAGGGTAGCGATCCAGGGGTACGGGCAGATGCGGATCCGCCAGAGCCTGCAGACTCATATAACCGGCCTGGGCCTGGCTGGCCGCCGCCGCGGATGCGGCGATGCGGCGCTCCGCGGTATGTCCCTGGGCGGCAATCTCAGCCAGATAGTGGTCCCGTTGCGGCGGGATCAGGGACGGGTCGGAAATGTCTTCGAGCACCCGCCTGGCCGCGGACTGCACGCCAGAGGCCCAGTGCGACGCTGCCGGATCCGGTCTCGTGGCCAGGCGGGCACACAGGCCCGAGAACAGGCGCGCCACACCGCTATCATCGAAGCGACTGGCGATAGTCGGATAGACCGGTAGCCCGGACCCGGGTACGGAAAAGTCCTGATGATTGTGCCGCCACTGGCGGCGGATATCACGCAGGGCGTCCTCGGCCCCGGCCTGATCATATTTGTTCAGGCAGATGAGATCGGCCTGGTCCAGCATCTCGATTTTCTCCAGCTGGCCCGGAGCCCCGTAGTCCGGGGTCATGACGTAAAGCGAATGATCGACCCAATCGACGATCTCTGCATCGGCCTGTCCGACACCCGCGGTCTCGACCAGAATGAGACCAAACCCCACCTGGCGCAGCAGGGCCAGGCAGTCACCCAGCACCGTATTGGTGGCCAGGTGCCGGCGGCGGGTGGCCATCGAGCGCATGAACACCCGTGGGTCCGCCAGGGCGTTGATACGAATGCGATCCCCCAGCAACGCACCCCCGCTACGGTGACGCGTGGGGTCAATAGCGAGCAGGGCGATGCGAAGTTGTGGGAAGGTCTGCAGGAACTGTTGCAGGAGTTCGTCGATCAGGCTGCTCTTGCCACTCCCACCGGTACCCGTTATGCCAATAACCGGACATCCCATCATGGCACCGGCGCCCCGGCGTGTCCCCAGAGCAACTTGTAAACCTGACGGATTCTGCCGCGGCAAGAGCGGCTTGGCATTTTCAATCGCGCTCAGGCAGCGGGCTATGGAGCGCTGATCGCCAGGCTGGGTCGGGATGCTGGATTCTGGTCCGGGTGTCCGCGGCCGTATGCGTCCGAGCAGATCCTGGACCATGGTCAGCAGACCCAACTGGAGCCCATCCTCGGCGGTATAGATCTTCTCCACACCACCGGCCTCCAGTTCCGCGGCCTCCGCCGCGGTTATGGTGCCGCCACCACCGCCGAAAACCTGGATCGTACCGGCATCCTCAGCCACCAGGCATTCGCGCAGATAATTGAAGAACTCCATATGCCCGCCCTGGTAGGAACTGATGGCGACGGCATCGGCATCCTCCTGTACCGCGGCACGCACGATAGCCTCGACACTGCAACTGTGGCCAAGGTGGATCACCTCAGCGCCCTGGGCCTGGAGCAGACGCCGGATGATATTGATGGCGGCATCATGGCCGTCATAGAGCGCAGTGGCCGTCAGCAGGCGTATTGGCGACTGTCGGTAATGACTCATGGGAATGCGGCTGGCTATATGGAGCATGGACCCTCCAGGCGGAAAGTTCCCGGCCACTGACTGCCTATATAGACCATGCAACCAGCGATTAAATTCACCGGCGGGACTTGCCACCCCGCGAATGGAATTATTGGAGGCCGATCATGGTCTATATAGATAAATATGAACCCATGGCCAGTCTCAATTAAATACCAATTAATTTAACCAGTTATAGTTACATTTGATGATTTCCATGCTGCTGCGGAGGCCTTATGGGATATGACCAGCAAAAATTGCGGGAACGAGTCAAGGCCTTCGCGGACGAGACCATCGCCCCGCTTGCGGCTAGCCTGGACCAGGCAGGCGGTTTTCCTGCCGGCCTGTGGCAAAAACTGGGCGACGCGGGTCTGCTGGGCATGACTGTAGCCACGGATCTGGGTGGCCAGGAGCTGGGATTTCTGGCGCATGTGATCGCCATGGAGGAGATCTCCCGGGCCTCGGCCTCGGTGGGACTCTCCTACGCCGCCCACTCCAATCTGTGCGCACACAATCTCTACCGTCACGGCAAGCCGGCACAGCGACGACGCTATCTCCCCGGGCTCTGCAGCGGCAAGCGGGTCGGTGCCCTGGCCATGTCGGAGGCGGGGGCCGGATCGGATATCATCGGCTCCATGGACTGCCATGCCGAACGCCAGGGGGATGACTGGATCGCCAATGGCAGCAAGAAGTGGATCACCAATGTCCCCGGGGCCGATGTTCTGATCGTCTATATGCGCACCAGCGCGCCGGGAGCGGCCCCGGCGCTGACGGCCTTCGTGATCGAAGACGGCCTGCCCGGGTTCAGCCAGAGCGGCCCCATGGACAAACTCGGCATGCGTGGTTCCCACACCGGCGAGCTGTCTTTCGAGAACTGCCGGATCCCGGAGGAACAGGTGCTGGGCCGCCCCCATCAGGGCGTGGCCGTGCTGATGTCCGGGCTGGATTCCGAGCGTCTGCTGCTGTCGGCGGGTCCCATTGGCATCATGCAGGCAGCGCTGGACATCGCCCTGCCCTATTGCCACGCGCGCAGCCAGTTCCAGCGGCCAATAGGGACATTTGAATTGATCCAGTCCAAACTGGCGGATCACTACACCCGCCTGCAGGCGGCACGCAGCTGGACCTACCGGGTGGCGAGGCAGTTCGACCACGGCCAGGCCTCGAGCAGGGATGCCGCCAGCTGTTATCTGCTGGCGGCCGAGAATGCCGTCAAGGTTACCCTGGAGACCATCCAGATCCTCGCCGGGACAGGATACCTGGCCGATGCCCCGGCCGGGCGGCTGCTGCGCGATGCCAAGCTCTATGACATCGGCGGCGGCACCAACGAGATCCGCCGGCTGATCATCGGCAGGGAATTATTCAATCATGGACAATGACATCCTCATCGTCGCGGCCAGACGCACACCCATCGGCGCCTTCATGGGGGTTCTCGCCGGCCTGCCGGCCCCGGCCCTGGGGGCGGCCGTCATCCGTGCGGTCCTCAACGATACCGGCCTGCCCGCAAGCGCAATCGATGAAGTCCTGATGGGTTGCGTGCTGCCAGCGGGTCTCGGCCAGGCGCCGGCCAGGCAGGCCGCGTTACAGGCCGGGCTGCCGTTTGCGATCCCCTGTACCACGCTGAACAAGATGTGTGGATCGGGGATGAAGGCGGTCATGCTGGGCCATGATCTGATCCGTGCGGGCAGCGCCGATATCATCATCGCCGGGGGCATGGAATCCATGAGTAATGCCCCGCATCTGCTGCTCAAGGGGCGCCAGGGGCAACGCATGGGGGATATGACCCTGCACGATCATATGTTCTACGATGGTCTGCAGGACCCACAGACAGGCGAACTCATGGGCTGCTATGCCGAGCGCTGTGCCGACGATTATGACTTCACTCGCGTCCAGCAGGATGAGTTCGCCATCGAGTCCGTGACCCGCAGCATCGAGGCCAGCCAGGGCCAGGCCTTCGCCAATGAGATCATCCCCGTCAGCGTCACAACGGACAAAGAGCAACAGGTAATCTCCTGCGACGAGCAACCTTTCAAGTCCGATCTGGAAAAGATCCCGGCACTGCCGGCGGCCTTCCGGGATGGCGGCACGGTCACCGCCGCCAATGCCTCGAGTATTTCCGATGGTGCGGGCGCCCTGCTGTTGATGCGCTCGACCCTTCCCCAGGCCGCGGCCCGCGGAGCTCTGGCCCGGATCATCGGCCACGCCTGCCATGCCGCGGAACCGGCGGCCTTCACCACCGCACCCATAGGTGCCATCCGCAAGCTCTACCAGCGGGTTGGCTGGACAGATGCCGATGTCGATCTGTATGAGATCAACGAGGCCTTCGCGGTGGTTACCATGGCGGCGATGCAGGAGTTGAAACTCGACCATGACAGGGTCAATGTCAATGGTGGCGCCTGTGCCCTGGGCCATCCGATCGGCGCCTCGGGTGCACGTATCATTGTCACCCTGGTGCATGCGCTGAGGCAACGCGGCCTGAAACGCGGCATCGCCTCACTCTGTATCGGTGGTGGCGAGGCCACCGCGATAGCCGTGGAGACCGTATAGCGACACATCCCTGCCATCATCCGGCGCGTATAAGGACCTGGCCCATGCAGAAGATCACGACACGGATCGACCCCGGCTCCAGGGAATTCGTGGACAATGCCGATCACATGTTCGGTCTGCTGGAGCAATGGCGGCAACGGCTGGATGTGATCCGTGAAGGGGGGCCAAGTACTGCGCACGAGCGCCATCGCCAGCGCGGCAAACTCACGGCCCGGGAGCGGATCGGGGCCTTGCTGGACCAGGACGGCCAGTGGCTGGAATTGTCCTCACTGGCAGCCACGGGCATGTATGGAGACGAGGTCCCCGCCGCTGGTATCATCACCGGCATTGGCAAGGTGCAGTCCCGGGATGTCGTCATCGTCGCCAATGATGCCACGGTCAAGGGCGGGACCTATTACCCCATCACGGTAAAAAAACACCTGCGCGCGCAGGAGATCGCGATGCAGAACGCGCTACCCTGCATCTATCTGGTCGATTCGGGGGGCGCCTTCCTGCCGCTGCAGGATGAGGTCTTCCCGGATCGCGACCACTTCGGCCGTATCTTCTACCATCAGGCCCGCATGTCCGCCCGCGGGATACCGCAGATCGCCGTGGTCATGGGCTCCTGTACCGCCGGTGGTGCCTATGTCCCGGCGATGGCCGATGAGGCCGTGATCGTCCGCCAACAGGGCACCATCTTCCTCGGGGGACCACCCCTGGTGAAGGCCGCCACCGGTGAGACCGTAGTGGCCGAGGATCTGGGTGGCGGCGATGTCCATACCCGTATATCCGGGGTCGCCGATTACCTGGCGGAAGACGATCGCGATGCCCTGCGCATCACCCGCGACATCATCGCCAATCTCCCGCCCGACCGCCAGCAAGGCAAGGCCCGGCCAGCGGGGCAGCCCCCGGCCTACCCGACCGAGGAACTCTATGGCATCCTGCCGGCTGACCCACGCCACCCCTACGATGTCCACGAGGTGATCGCGCGCCTGGTAGACGCCTCGCTGTGGCATGAATTCAAGGCCCGCTATGGCCCCACCCTGGTCTGTGGTTTCGCTCATATCCACGGTATCCGGGTCGGCATCATCGCCAGCAACGGTATCCTGTTCTCGGATTCGGCGCAGAAGGGCAGCCACTTCATCCAGCTCTGCGATCGGCGCGAGATCCCGCTGCTCTTCCTGCAGAACATCACCGGCTTCATGGTTGGACATAAATACGAACACGAAGGTATCGCCAAGCACGGCGCCTGTATGGTGAATGCGGTCGCCTGTGCCGAAGTCCCCAAGCTGACGCTGATCATCGGTGGTTCCTACGGCGCCGGAAATTACGCCATGTGCGGCCGTGCCTATGCCCCCCGTTTCCTCTGCAGCTGGCCCAATGCACGCATTGCGGTGATGGGTGGCGAGACCGCTGCCAAACTGCTGGCAACGGTCAGGCGCGAGGCCAGGACCATGCAGGGAACTGAATTCAGTGCGTTCGAGGAATGCGCCTACAAAGACGACATCCTGCGTCAGTTCGAGCACCAGGGCGATCCCTATTACGCTACCGCCCGTCTGTGGGATGACGGCATCATCGACCCGGCCGCTAGCCGTGAGTTCCTGGGCCGCTGTCTGGGTATCATCACCCGGGCACCGGCCGCAGAAAGCCGCTATGGTATATGGAGAATGTGAGCCCGTGACCACCCGGAGCAGACAATTGCCTGTGATAGAGCATATCGATGCGCGTGGCGTGGTGTGCCTGACACTCAACCGGCCAGCGCGCCACAATGCCCTGGATGCAGCCCTGATCAGCGCCCTCGGGAAACACATCGACCGGCTGCGGAAACACCCCGGCCTGCACACTCTGGTCCTCACCGGTGCGGGTTCGAGTTTCTGCAGTGGCGCGGACCTGCACTGGCTGGGACAGGCGCATGGGGATGAGGAGGCCGGACGCGGACTGCGGCCCTTTGCCACCCTGTTGCGGCAACTGCACGAACTCCCTCTTGCCACCATCGCCCGGGTCAACGGGCCCGCCTATGGCGGCGGTCTGGGGCTGATCGCCTGCTGCGATTTCGCCATCGCCGTTGAGCAGGCGCGGTTTGCCTTCACCGAACTCCGCCTGGGCCTGGTGCCGGCGATGATTGCGCCCTATGTCATCGCCCGTACTGGCGGGCATCAGGCGCGCCAGTATTTCCTCCGCGCCGAACGCTTCGATGCGCGCCAGGCCCGCGACAGCGGCCTGATCGACGAGGTCTGTGCAGCGGGGCAACTCGATACCGCCGTGGAGACCCTGCTGCAGTCACTGCTGCAGGCAGGTCCCGAGGCCCTGGCCGAGTGCAAACGGCTGCTGTCACAAATTTGTCCGGTTTCCGCCGACGTCACACAACAGGCCACAAAAACCAGTGCCCGCGTGGCCGCCTCGGCCGAGGCCCGGGAAGGGATCCGGGCATTTCTTCAGAAAAGCAGGCCCGACTGGGCCCCGAACTGAGCAGGCACAGCCGTCATGGACAGGCAATCCTTCCCGCGCGCAGTCACCCTGGTCGAGGTCGGCCCCCGTGATGGCCTGCAGCATGAAGCGCGCCCCGTCGATACCGCCACCAAGA
>Ga0114931_10008974_pt1 | contig 12024 bp, 7 predicted proteins | sample 2SBtaG_FD_89579 | JGI IMG/M metagenome (GOLD analysis project Ga0114931, IMG submission 89579) | Deep subsurface microbial communities from Kolumbo volcano to uncover new lineages of life (NeLLi) - 2SBTROV14_V59a metaG | ecosystem: Environmental > Aquatic > Marine > Volcanic | place: Kolumbo...
CGGCGGCAGCGCCGCCGCCATCATGGAGGAACCGACCATGGCGACTGTCGAGATCAAGATCGAAGGGATGACCTGCGAGCACTGCGAGAGGGCCGTGACCAAGGCCCTCGAGGCGGTTCCCGGGGTCGAGCGGGTGGTCACGGTGAGCCGCGAGCGCGGCGCCGCGACCGTCGAGGGGGCGCCCGAGGTGGCCCGCCTGATCGCCGCGGTGCGCGAGGAAGGCTATCGCGCCGAGGCCGCCTGATGGCGGCGCCCCGCGCGGTGGTGTCGAAGGGGCAGTGTCTGCGGCTCGACGAATGGGTGCGGCGGGATGCCCGCCAGCGCCTGTTGTCGGCCAAGGGGCATGTCGAGGGCATCCTGCGGATGCTCGAGGACCCGTCGGTCTACTGCGTCGACGTGCTCAAGCAGATCAAGGCGGTCGAGGGCAGCCTGGAGAAGATCGGCGATCTCGTGCTCCGCAGCCACATCCGCAATCATGTGGTCACGGCGGCCGAGCGCGGCGACGCCGAGCCGATCGTCGAAGAGCTGATGGCGGTTCTCAAGTACCGCTGAAAGCGCGCCGGAACCGAGGAGCGGAAGAATGACAACCGAGACCCTGAATGTCGGCATCGAGGGCATGACCTGCGCCAGCTGTGTCGCCCGCATCGAGCGGGCCTTGCGCAAGCTGCCCGGGGTCTGCGAGGCGTCGGTCAATCTCGCCACCGGCACCGCCCGGGTGGTGATCGACCCCGAGCGCAGCGCACCGGACGAGATCGCGCGGGCGGTCGAGGAGGCGGGCTATGGCACCGTCGTCCGGCGGCTCGCGCTGGCCATCGAGGGCATGACCTGCGCCAGCTGCGTCGCCCGCATCGAGCGCGCCCTGCGCCGGGTGCCGGGGGTGGTCTCGGCCGAGGTCAACCTCGCCACCAACCGCGCCTCGGTCGCCTATTTCCCGCCGACCGTCGCGCCCGCCCGGCTGGTTCAGGCGGTGGTCGAGGCCGGCTATGGCGCCCGCCCGATCCACCCCGCGGGCGGTGACGAGACGGGCGAGGACAGCCGCCGGCGCGAGCGCCATGATCTCGCCCGGGCGGTCGCCTTCGCCGCCGCCTTCACCGCCCCCCTCGTCATCGTCGCCATGGCCCGCCACGTTCCGGCGATCGCGCATCTGATGCTCTCGCTGCTGCCCGAGCGGGGCTGGATGCTCGTCGAGCTCATCCTCGCCACCCCGGTCCAGTTCTATGCCGGCAGGCGCTTCTACCGCTTCGGGCTCAAGGAGCTGGCGCATCTGAGCCCGGGGATGAACAGCCTGGTCATGCTCGGCAGCAGCGCCGCCTATTTCTATTCCCTGCTCGCCCTCGTCGTTCCCGGCATCTTCCCCGCGGGAACCGCGGTCACCTACTTCGAGGCCGCCGCCGTCATCGTCACCCTGATCCTCCTCGGCCGCTACTTCGAGGCGGTGGCCAAGGGCCGAACCTCGGAGGCCATTCGCAAGCTGGTGCGCCTTCAGGCCAAGACCGCGCGGGTGGTCCGCGACGGCACCGTCGTCGAGGTCGCGACCGAGGACGTGGTCGTCGGCGACCGGGTGCTGGTCCGCCCGGGCGAGCGCATCCCGGTCGATGGCGTGGTCGCCACGGGCTCGAGCTATGTCGATGAGGCGATGATCACGGGCGAGCCGATCCCGGTGACCAAGGGGGTCGGCGACGAGGCCGTCGGCGGCACCGTCAACAAGACCGGCGCCTTCACCATCGAGGCGACCCGGGTCGGCGCCGACACCGTGCTCTCCCAGATCATCCGCATGGTCGAGGAGGCCCAGGGCTCGAAGCCGCCGATCCAGGCGCTCGCCGACCGCATCGCCGGGGTCTTCGTCCCCACCGTCATGACGATCGCGCTGGTGACCTTCGTCACCTGGATGGCCTTCGGCCCCGAGCCTGCGCTCGGCTTCGCCTTCGTCGCCGCGGTCTCGGTTCTGCTGATCGCCTGCCCCTGCGCGATGGGGCTCGCCACCCCGACCGCGATCATGGTCGGCACCGGCAAGGGCGCCGAGATGGGTGTCCTCTTCCGCAAGGGCGCATCGCTCGAGCGCCTCGCCAGGGTCGATACCGTGGTCCTCGACAAGACCGGGACCCTGACCGAGGGCCGGCCCGCGCTCACCGACCTCCACGGCTATGGCGAGGGCCGCGACGAGGCCGCGCTGCTCGCCCTGATCGCGGCCGCCGAGGCCAAGTCCGAGCACCCGATCGCCGAGACCATCGTTCGCGCCGCCGAGGACCGTGGCCTCGCGCTCGCCGAGGCCGAGGACTTCGCCGCCGAGCCCGGCTTCGGCATTACCGCCCGGGTCGAGGGTCATCTCGTCCAGGTCGGCGCCGACCGCTTCATGACCCGCCTCGGGATCGACCTCGCCCGCGCCGCCGGCGACGCCGCGGCGCTCGCGGCCGCCGCCAAGACCCCGCTCTACGCCGCCATCGACGGTCGTCTCGCGGCCTTGATCGCGGTCGCCGATCGGATCAAGGCCGGCAGCCGCGAGGCGATCGCTGCCCTCCACGAGGCCGGCCGCACGGTCGCCATGCTGACCGGCGACAATCGGCGCACGGCGGCGGCGATCGCCGCCGAGCTCGGCATCGACCACGTCGCCGCCGAGGTCCTGCCCGACCAGAAGGCGGGCGAGGTCAAGCGCCTGCAAGGCGAAGGGCGGATGGTCGCCTTCGTCGGCGACGGCATCAACGACGCCCCGGCGCTCGCCCAGGCCGACGTCGGGATCGCCATCGGCACCGGCACCGACATCGCCATCGAGGCCGGTGACGTGATCCTGATGGCGGGCGATCTGCGCGGCATCGTCAACGCCTTCGCCCTCGCCCGGCGGACGCTGCGCACGATCCGGCTCAACTTCTTCTGGGCTTATGCCTACAACGTCGCCTTGATCCCGGTCGCGGCCGGGGCGCTCTACCCGGCCTTCGGGCTGATGCTCAACCCGGTCCTGGCGGCGACCTCGATGAGCCTCTCGAGCCTGTTCGTGGTCGGCAACTCGCTTCGCCTGCGGCGCTTCCGCCCACCGCTCGCCGCCGCCGCCAAGCGGGCGCCGGCGCTGTCCACGGCCACCGCCGCCGAGAGCGCTTGAGCCCTCGGCCACGGCGCTCGCGCGCCTCGACGCTCGGGCCCGATCAGACCCGGGCCGTCCGCCGGCGCGAGGTCGTCCTGGCGGTCGCCGGTGATGTGTGCCACGTTGAGCGTTCCGAGCCGCCGGCGCCCGCCGCGGAATAGCCCGGCAACCGCCACCGCCGGAGCCTGCGTCAGACCGCCCCCAGACACCATGCCCTCACCGTCCGAGGAGAGAGTCTTGAAGCGGCTGCGCGTCACCATTATCGACATCGTCAGCAATAAACCGGCGAGACGGCTTTACGCGCGAATAATGAACGCGAACTTTGCCAGCATCATGCCTCAGGTAGTCGGCGTATGGTGCGAGGAATTGGGACATGAAGTGCGGTTCATATGCTATACGGGGAAAGAGGATTTCAGCCAGGAATTGCTAAACGATACCGATGTTCTATTCGTAAATGCCTTCACGCTTTCGGCGCAGCTCGCCTATGCCATAAGCCACCTGTACCGGCGCCACGGCGCGGTGACCGCGCTCGGCGGCCCGCATGCCCGGTGCTACCCCGAGGATGCCGGGCGCTATTTCGACTATGTGCTCGGCTTGACCGACAAATCGGTCGTCGAGGACGTGCTTCGCGATGGCTCGGCCCATTCGCCGGTCGGGCGCCGGCTCGCCTCGATCAAGCAGCCCACGCATCTCCCTGGCGTCAGAGAGCGTTGGAAGTTCATCGAGTCGACGATCGCCAAGGCGCCCCTCTTAAAGCTCGTTCCAATGATCGGCAGCACCGGGTGCCCCTACACGTGCAGCTTCTGTATCGACTCGGTCGTGAACTACCAAACCCTCGGGTTCGATCAGATTCGAGAGGACCTCCATTTTCTCCTCGGTAAGATGAAGCGGCCGCGCGTCGCCTGGCACGATCCGAACTTCGGTGTCCGATTCGACGATTACATGTCGGCAATCGAAGACGCCGTGCCTTCTGGGCGAATCGATTTCGTCGCCGAAAGCAGCCTGTCGCTGCTGTCCGAACCGCACCTTCAGCGACTGCGAAGAAACAGCTTCAAAGCGATATTGCCCGGTATCGAATCCTGGTACGATCTCGGAAATAAATCAAAAACTGGTAATTACGTCGGTATGGAAAAGGTACTCCAAGTGTCAGATCATGTGAACGCAATTGCGCGTTATATACCTTATGTTCAGACGAATTTTGTTTTTGGATTGGACTGTGACGAAGGCTCGGACCCTTTCGAGTTGACGAGGCGATTCATCGATCTCACGCCGGGCGCCTATCCCGCGTTCTCTCTGCTCACGGCTTATGGCCGCGCCGCGCCTTTCAATCTCGACCTCCAGCGTGAAGGCCGCGTCCTGCCGCTTCCGTTTCACCTTCTGAACAGCACGCGCGCCACCAACGTACGTCCCAAGAACTACGACTGGCCCGAGTTCTTCCGCCACGTCGGCGAACTGACCGCCTACGCGCACGCCTGGCGGCAGATTCATCGGCGCTTTCGGGCGGCCAGCGGCGTCATTCCCAAATGGTTCGGGGCGTTGCGCGCCGGGACATCAAAGAAAACAACGTATTATAGGGAAATTCATGGCTTATTCTCCCATGACAGGCTGTTCCGCGCGTATTTCGATGGCGAGAGCAGCGTGTTCCCCAAGTTCTATGAGAACATGATCCGCAATGACCTCGGTTCGTTCTGGGATGCCTTGCCTTCCGGCGCGCTGCACCACGATCCCTACGCCTATTTGAAGAGCCCCTTCCATTGAGCGAACGGGGAGAATCACGGCAGAGCGCCGGGGCTTAGCGCGGCCGGCGGCGGCGGCCGGCGGCGAGCGCGTCGATGCGATCGGCGGGAAGCGCCGCGACCGCGGTGAGAAGGGCCGCGAGCTCGGCGGCGAACGGGTCGAGTGGCGCCTGCCGGCGCGCCCGCCAATAGGCGAGCAGGGCGGCAGCGGCCCGCGCCGGATCGATTGCCGTCGGCAGGTCCACCAGCCAGCGCACCAGCACGTCACGCGGGGTGATCGGGCGCCGGCCACCGCCGGCGAGGGCGCGGCTAACGGCACCGTCGGGGTCACAGCCGGGATAGAGCTCGACGCTCGCCGTCTCGAAGGCCAGCGGGCCGGCGGCGGTCATCGCCGCCCCCGCGGGCGGTCAGCCCTCGGGCCCGGTCTCGACGGCAATCGCTGTTCCATGACAACCTCCTCCGGGGCACCCCGCCCGGTCGATCGTGGGTGCACGGCGGCAGGTCTCCTGGCTCGCGGGTCACCGACGGTCGCCCGGCCTTCCCGGTTTCCCAGTGGCCAGCGGGCGGCGACCGTCTCACCGCTTACAGTTGCGGGGGCAGCTCCGGCCTTGGCCGCCAAGCGGCCGCACCGGATTCCCTTTTGGTCCCCGGATCGGGGACCGCCGTGCGGGCCAAGCTATAGCGCCTCGGCGGCGGCGGCGCCAGCCCGTATTGGTCACCGTCACCGAGAAAGCGTCAGTTGCCGATGCCCTTGAGAAGACCCTTGAGAAGGTTCTTGAACGGCGCCGGTTGCGGCGCGGGGGCCGGTGCCGGCGCCACTGGCTGGGCCGGTTCGGGCGCCGCCTGCGGGGCCGGCTGGGCCGCCTGCGGAGCGGGCTGGGCCGCCTGCGGGGCGGGCTGGGCCGCCTGCGGAGCGGGCTGGGCCGCCTGCGGAGCGGGCGCCGGGGCCGCCGCCGGCTTGCCGCCGGTGATCGCCTGCAGCACCCCCTCGATCGCCCCGGCCGCCTTGCCGCCGAGCTTGGGCGCCAGCTTCTTGACCCCGAGCTCGACCACCCGCCCGAGGACGAAGGATTCGAGCGCCTTGGTGTCGGTGGTCCGGCGCGGGTTGTCGAGCGGCCCTTCGAGCCGGACCCCGATCGGCGGCGAGTCGCGGTGGCCGGTGAGCTGGAAGCGACTGTCGAGCATCAACCGCCAGCGCGGCAGGTCGACCGTGAGCCGGGTGGTGCCGACGGCGCCATCGAGCTCGGCCGTGATGTCGTTCGAGGTCAGCACCCCGCGCTTGGCGGTGAGGGTGCCGGCGAAGCGGCGGATCGGGGTCTCGCCGCCGGAAAGCGCGAGCCCCAGGAGGTTGAGGTAGTCGCTCTTGCTCGACAGCTTGCCGATCTGGGCGTTGAGCCGACCGAGGTCGAGCCCGCGGACCACCCCGTCGCGGGCGGCGAAGGTCGCCTTGCCCGAGAGCCCCGATACCAGGTCGCGGACGCTGGCGCCGCGGCTCGCGAAGCGGCCGTCGAGGGTGAGGCGGCCGCCCAGCCGATCGGTCTTGGCGAGGTCGGCGAGCAGGGCCTTGAGATCGGTGCCCTCCAGCGCGATCCTGGCGGCGACGGCGGGCGTCCCGGTGGCGTCCAGCGTTCCGGTGAGGCGCGCCGGCGCCCCGTAGAGCCGACCCGAAAGCTCGTCCACGGTCAGCACGCCGGCGGCGAGGCGGGCCTTCAACGCCACCTTCTCGACCCGGCGGGCACCGATCGCCAGCGTCCCGACGCCGAGCATCGCGGTGCCGTCGAAGGCCTTCAAGGGGCCGAGATCGAGCGGCGCCTTCGACCAGCGCTCGGCCGGTGCGCCCGTGCCCGCCGGCGCCGCGCCGCCGGCCGCCGCCGGTGCCGGTGCTGCAGGTGCGGCCGATGGGGCCGATGGGGCGGCCGATGGGGGGGCTGCGCCACCGCCGAGGGCGGCGAAGATTCGGCTGTCCAGGGTGTCGGCCTGGGCCTCGATCGCGACCGTCGGCCGCGCCCCCGACCAACTCGCCATCGCGGTGCCGGTGATGGTCGAGGGCCCGACCGTCGCCTTCAAGGCATCGATGTGGACGGTGCCCCGGTCGCCGGCGGCATGGAGGGTCGCGGCGAGCGCCTGCACCGCACCCGCGGCCGGAAGCGGCGCCCCGCGGAGATGGGCGACCAAGGCGCGCAGGTCTCGATGGTTGACGGCGAGTGCGAGGTCGTAGGTCGCGGCCCCGGCGAGGTCGCTCAGCGTTCCCTCGAGGCCGATCTCGCCGCCGAGCGCCGAGATGCGGCCGGTGAGCGTGGCCTTGGCGAGGTCGCCCTTGCCCGCGACCGTCGCCGAGAGCGCACCCAGCGGCCGGCCGGCGAGCGCGCTTCCCGGCGCCAGCGCCGCGACCAGGCCCCCGGCGTCGGCATGGGCGACGGTCGCCCTGAGGTCGAAGCGGGGCGCCTCGGCGAGCGCCTGAACGGTGCCCGAAAGCCCCAGCGTGGCGCCGGCGACCACCGCCTTGGTGTCGAGATCGAGCTTCGCGGGCACGCCCTTCACCTTGCCTTCCAGGCTGAAGGCGCCGGCGAGCCCGGCGGGCAGCCCGGTCTCTCCCAGCTTCCCGGCGAAGGCCCGCAGGTCGTCGCCCGACATGGTGAGGGTGAGGTCGACGGCGGGCGCGCTCAACGGCTTGGCCACCGCACCGACGACATGGGCGACGGCGCCGCCGGCGGCGAGCTTGGCATCGACCTCGAGGCGGTCGGCATCGCCAGCGAGGCGGCCGTCGGCGGCGACCGCGCCGAGCCCTTCGAGCCCCGGCGCAAGCGCGAGCTTGGCGACCCGGGCGATCCGGGCGAGGTCGTCGGCACGAACGGTGAAGGTCGCTTCCAGATGCCGCGCCGCGGCCTCGAATTTGCCCGAGATCCGGCCGCGGGCGCCGGCGACGTCCTCGACCGAGAGCCGGCGAAGGGTCAGCGCACCGTCGCGCAGACCGGCGTCGACGACGATCCCGCTGGCGGTGGTCGCGTTGTAGACGAGGCGCCCGATCTCGGCCTTGATCTCACCGTTGACCGCGGCGAGCGCGGCCAAGGGGTCGCCGCCACCGGCCGGCGTGCCCGCCGCTTGGCGCGGCAGATAGGCGTCGAGGTTGATCCGGTCGAGGGCGACGATGGCGTTGAAGGCGGGCCTTCGCGCGAGCGCCACGTTGACGCCCCCGGTCAGGCGCGAGACATCGACGCGGAGGTCGATGTCGGTGATCTTGGCGAGCGCCGGGGTGAGCTCGAGGCGCGAGGAGAAGCTGAGGGTGCGCAGGCGGTCGGCCGGTACCGACGGCGCCGGCACCGCGAGCCAGTTCAGAACCGCCCGCAGGTTGTCGGCCGAAGCCTCGACCTGGCCGGTGAAGTGGGGCTTTCCGTCCGCCGCGTCGAGAACCCCGAAGAGCGTCGCATCCGAGCCCCCGGGAAGGAGTGCCGAGGCCTGCTGCAGGGTCACCACCCCGGAATCGAGCCCGGCCACGAGATGGAGCTGGCGTACCACCTGCTGGCGGAAGACCAGGGCGTCGACGCCGAGATCGACGGTGGCGTCGAACCCGGCGGGAAGGACGAAGGGCCCGCCGCCCTCAGCGGTCCCGCCCTCGCCCGCGGTCAGCCAGCGGTCGAGATCGAGCCGATTGAACGAAAGCGCCAGGTCGAGCCGCGGCCGCTTGCCAAGGACGGCCGAGATCGCGCCCGAGCCCTCGGTCCCGTCGAGGCTGATGGCGACGTCGTTGAGCGCGACCTCGCCGGCGCCGGCGTCGAGCGTCCCGGTCAGGCTGACCGACTGGCCCAGGGCCGCGGCGAGCACGCCCGTCGAGGCGACGTTGGGCGCGATCACGGCATAGACCTTCTCGAGCGGGGTGGCCTCGGCCTTGAGCTTGCCGGTGAGCTTCCCCGAGGCCATCCTGCCGCCGAAGGTGACGCTGGCACCGCCGTTGGCGAGCCCAATGTCGAAGCCGACCGGCACCGGTTCGGCGCCGAGCTTGCCGAGGCTCGCCGTCACGTGCACCACCGTCCCGCCCAAGGAAAGCGTCCCCTTGGCGCGGAACGGGCCGGCGAGCGAGCCCGCCGAGGCCTCGAGGTCGATGCCGCTGAGGCGCTCCTCGCGGGTGCCGTCGCGGTAGACCAGCGTGCCGTCCTCGATGATCAGATGGTCGAGGCTGACCTTGGGCGCGGCCCCGCCGCCGCCCCCGCCGGCCGGGGCGAAGACCCAGTTGCCGCCGCCGTCGGGAAGGCGCTCGAGCACGATCACCGGGCGCACCAGGGTGACGCTCTCGATCCGGATGTCGCCGCGCAACAGCGGCCACAGCGCGAGCCGCGCCCGCGCCGTCTCGAGGCGCACCATCTCGTCGGCGCTGCCGCCGGCGGCGTTGGCGAGCCGAACCCGGGCGACCGAGACGCTGGGGGTGGGCAACAGCCGGATCCGGATATCGCCGTCGATCGCCAGCCGGCGGCCGGTGGCGGCCGCCACCTTGGCCGCGATCTCGCCCTTGTAGGCGTTGACATCGACGATGTAGGGGACGGCGAGCACCGCCCCCACGACGACGGCGACGATGAGGGCGACGGCGACGGCGAGCTTCCTCACCGCGGCGGGTCCCCTCGCTCGGTCGTCGTCTCGGGCACGGTTGCGCGCCCGCACGGTTGCGCTAAGCTACCGATCATCGGTCTCGACATCGGCCATAGGCTCGGAAGGGGTGCCGGGGCGCCACGAAAGATCATGGCAGATGTAATCAATCTCAACCGCCACCGCAAGAAGCGCGCCCGCCAGGCGGCCGAGGGTCGCGCCGCCGCGAATCGTCGCGTCTCGGGCCTGACCCGGGCCCAGCGCGAGCGCGCCCGGATCGAGCGGGCGCGCCGCGAGCGGGCGCTCGAAGGCAAGCGGCTCGGGGGCGAGCGCGGCGACGACCCGGCGGACTAGCGGCAGCGCTCCAGGCGGGCGAAGCCGGCGACGAGGTCGGCCTTGAGGTCGGCGGCGTCCTCGAGCCCGGCGTGCAGGCGCAGCACCGGCCCTTCGCCCCGCCACGGCACGGCGGTGCGCAAGCTCTCGGGCGCGCACGGCACGATCAAGCTCTCGTAGCCGCCCCACGAGGCCCCGATCGAGAACAGCTCGAGCCCGTCCACCATGGCCGCGACCGCCGGTTCCGGGCAGGGCTCGAGGACGATCGAGAACAGCCCCGAGGCGCCGCGGAAGTCGCGCCGCCAGAGCGCGTGCCCCGGGTCGCCGGGAAGCCCGGGGTGGAGGACGCGGGCGACCTCGGGCCGGCCCGCCAGCCACTCGGCCAGGGCGAGGCCGGTCTCCTGATGGCGGGCGAGCCGCACCGCCAGCGTCCGCAGGCCGCGCTGGGCGAGGAAGAGATCATCGGGGCCGGCGCATTGGCCGAGCTCGTGCGAGCGGTCGTAGAGCGTCGGCCACGCCGCCTCGGTCGTCGTCACCGCCCCCAGCATGATGTCGGAGTGGCCGCCGATGTACTTGGTGACCGCCTGAATCGAGACGTCGACGCCGTGCTCGAAGGGGCGGAAGAACACCGGGCTCGCCCAGGTGTTGTCCATCATGACGATCGCCCCGTGGGCGTGCGCGGCCTCGGCGATGGCCGGCACGTCCTGGACCTCGAAGGTCTGGGAGCCCGGCGATTCGACATAGACCACCCGGGTTTCGGGGCGGATCAGGGCGGCGATCCCCGCGCCGATGGTCGGCGGATAGAAGGTGGTCGTGATGCCGTGACGCGCCAGGGTGCCGTCGCAGAGGTGCCGGGTCGGGCCATAGGCTGCGTCGGTCATCAAAAGGTGATCGCCTGCCGAGAGATAGCTCAGCAAGGCGCTCGCGATGGCGGCGAGCCCGGAAGGGTAGGTGAGCGCGTCGTGGCCGCCCTCGAGCGAGGCGAGCGCGCGCTCGAAGGCCACCGCGGTCGGGTTGCCGCGCCGCCCGTACAAGAGCGAGCGCTCGCGCCTGGCGCGGGCGGCGTAATTGCGCTCGCGCTCGGCGAGCGAGGCCGAGATCACGGTCGAGACGTGAAAGACCGGCGGGCTGACGGCGCCCTGATAGGCCTCGGGGTCGCGGCCGGCGGTGACGATGCGGGTGTCGAGCTTCATGCGGGTCCCTGACCGCCCGGGCGACGCCGTTGCCGCCGCCGGCGGCCGTTCCTATACTCGTTGCGGAAATCCGCTCGGCGGCGCGGCTGGGCGGGCTCGAACCTTACGCAGTCCCCACGGCCTCCCACAAGCCCCTCATGACAACGGTCTCGCCCCAGGCCCTTTACGATGCCCTTCGCGATCGCCGCGAGATCGCCCTTCTCGATGTCCGCGAGGTGGCGCCGTTCTCGGGCCGCCACATATTGCGCGCGGTGCCGGCGCCGATGAGCCGGCTCGAGTTGGCGCTCCCCCGCCTGGTGCCGCGGCCGACCACCCGGGTCGTCCTGTGCGACGCCGGCGAGGGCCTGGCCGAGCGCGCCGCCGCCAGGCTCGCCGGCTTCGGCTATGCCGACGTCGCCGTGCTCGTGGGCGGGATCGAGGCCTGGGAGACCGCCGGCTTGGCGCTCTATGCCGGGGTCCACGTCCCCAGCAAGGCCTTCGGCGAGCATGTCGAGCAGGCCTGCAAGACCCCGCGCATCGCCCCCGCCGAGCTCGCCCGCCGGCTCGATCGCGGCGAGAACATCGTCGTCCTCGACGCCCGCCCGGTCGACGAGTACCGGCGGATGAGCATCCCCGGCGGGATCGACGTGCCGGGGGCCGAGCTGGTCTATCGCGTCCACGACATCGCCCCCGACCCGGCGACCCGGGTGGTGGTCAACTGCGCCGGGCGGACGCGCAGCATCATCGGCGCCCAATCGCTGATCGAGGCCGGAATCGCCAACCCGGTGGCGGCGCTCGAGAACGGCACCATGGGCTGGCACCTGGCCGGGCTCGGGCTCGAGCACGGGGCGGGCCGGTCGGCGCCCGCGATCTCAGCCGAAGGCCTCGCCAAGGCACGGGAAGCGGCCGAGAGAGTCGCGGCGCGGTTCGGCGTCACCCCGATCGACGCCGACGGCCTCGCCCGGCTCGCCACCGAGCGCGACCGCACGCTCTACCTGCTCGACGTGCGCAGCCCTGAGGAATACCGAGCCGGCCACCTGGCGGGCGCCCGCTCGGCCCCCGGCGGCCAGCTCGTGCAGGCGACCGATTCCTTCGTCGGAACCTGGAATGCGCGCCTGGTGCTGGTCGA
>Ga0114931_10008975_pt1 | contig 12022 bp, 8 predicted proteins | sample 2SBtaG_FD_89579 | JGI IMG/M metagenome (GOLD analysis project Ga0114931, IMG submission 89579) | Deep subsurface microbial communities from Kolumbo volcano to uncover new lineages of life (NeLLi) - 2SBTROV14_V59a metaG | ecosystem: Environmental > Aquatic > Marine > Volcanic | place: Kolumbo...
AGGAGCACCCGCTCGCCCGCGGCGAGGCCACTGAGGATCACCCTCCGACCATCTTGCCGGGGCGGTCCAAGGGTGACCCAGCGCCGCTCGGGCCGCCCCTTGGCATCCAACGCGGTGGTGAAGGACAGCTGGCCAATCCCGGTGATCGCGCTGGCCGGTACGAGCAGGTGCTTGGTGTTGCCGGCGGGCACCTCCAGCCTGCCGAACATGCCCGCAAAGAGGCGCGGATCCTCCGGCAGGCCCACCTTGACGAGCAGGGTTCGCGCTCCGGGGTCTGCAAAGGGAACGATTTCGTCGATGTGCCCTGTGAAGCGCTCGTCGACGGCATCGATGCGCACGCCCAGGGCCTGGCCGATCCGGAGCTTGACCGCGAGGCTCTCCCGTACGGGCGCTTCCAGGCGCAAGACGCTGGGGTCGTAGATGCGAAGCAGCGGCACGCCGGGCGCAGCCATGTCGCCGGGCTCCGCCAGGCGGTCTACAACGCGGCCGTTGACGGGCGCTTGGATGATCGCGTAGGAGAGCGCGACCCGGGCATCCCGCACGCGTTGGTCCTGGGCACGAAGGTCTGCGCGTGCCACGCGCAGGGCCGAATGCGCCTGGTCGAGGGCTCCCTGAGAGGCGACCTCCGCGGCCTCCAACTTCTCTACGCGCCGCGCCTCCACGCTGGCAAGATCCAGGCGCGCCTGGGCAGCGCGCCGCTGCTGGCCGGCCTCGTCCACCGCGGCCCGCAGCCGGCGATCGTCCAGGTGCACGAGGACGTCGCCAGCCCTCACGACGCTGCCTGCCGTGACCTCGACCGACTCGATCCGTGCCAGGATCCGTGCAGAGACACTGGTCTGCCGCGAGGAGGCGAGTGTGCCGCTGGCTTCTTCCGACGCAGGCTCCTCCACCTGCTGCACCGTTGCTATCCGCGCATCGCTCGGGAGCTTGGATTGCACTCCCGAGGCCTGCGTGCCCGGCTCGATCTTGGGGCCGCAGCCTCCGGCGAGCCACGTCATCGCGCCGGTGAGAAGACTCGCGCCAAGCAACGCTTTGGCCAGCGGGGTGCCCAAGTGGCTCATGCGAGTTCCTCCTCCCGCGCCGCGCGTAGCCCGTGGCCCGGTCGCTTTCGGTACACGAGATCGTAGGTTACGGGTACCACCAGGAGCGTGAAGGCCGTGGAGACCAGCAGGCCAAAGATGAGGCTCCATGCGAGGCCCGAGAAGATCGGGTCGAAGGCGATGGGAATCGCGGCCAGCATGGCGGTACCCGCCGTGAGCAGGATCGGGCGCGTGCGGATCGCACCTGCGCGCAGGAGTGCCTCTCGTAGGGGTGCGCCGTTTGCCAGGGCGACGTGTACGAACTCGATCAGCAGGATGGCATTTCGAACCGCAATGCCCGCGAGGGCAATCATGCCGATCATCGCGGTAGCGGTGAAGAACACCGGATTCGCGTGGCCCGCTACCGCGCCTCCGGAGACCAGGTTCAACAGCCAGAAACCCGGCAGGATGCCGATCAGCGTCAGTGGAATGGAGATCATCAGGATGCCCGGCATGGCGTAGCTCCCGGTCTGGTAGACCAGCAGGAAGTAGATCCCCACGAGGGCGGCTACGAAGGCGATCCCCAGGTCGCGGAAGACATCCAGCGTGATCTTCCACTCGCCCTCGCCTCGCCAGGAGACCCACGTGCCGCGTGGCAGGGTCCAGGGCTCGCCCCCACCGTTGTTCAGGAAGGTGCGCATCGAGAGGGGGCGGGGATGGGGCGCCAGGGAGCTTCCCTCCGGGCGCAGGTCCGCCGACACGTCAGCGATCACCTCCGCCGGCGGGCGCCCGACCGGCTCTGCCGTCACGTAGACCACTGGCTGGAGGTTCTTGTGATAGATGGCGCGTTCTGCTGGAAGCCTTGCGAAGTGGCCGAGCTCGCCGAGCGGAACCAGAGGGATCGGCGCATCCCGGAGCCCCCCGCGCTCCTTCACCCGAACGATGCCGGGACGGCCCTTGACCCGCAGCGCTCGCAGGTACCCGCTGTCAGACCGCTCGGACCTCGGCGTACGCAGGCGTACGGGTAGCGGGGAGACCTCACCCGGGACGTGCAGGCGGGCAGCATCGAGGCCGTCTAGAGCCAGTCCCATGGTGCGCGCCACGTCCTCGCGGCTCACGCCAGAGAGGGCCGCCTTTTCCTGGTCCACCGCGAAGGCCAGACGGTCCCGCTCAGCCTCCACGCTGGAATCCACCTCGGAGACTGCCGGCTCCCGCCGCAGGCGCGCCTCGACGGAGGCCGCGGCCGTGCGCAAGCGCGAGTAGGGAACTCCGGGATCGCCGTAGACCTCTGCGACCAGCGTCGCCAGCACGGGGGGGCCCGGAGGAATTTCAACGAGCTTCACGACAGCTCCCTGCTGCGCTGCGATCGCCTCCATGCGATCGCGCAGACGCAGCAGGATGGCGTGAGACTGCATGCTGCGCCGCCGCTTGTCGACGAGGTTGGCCCGGAGCTCCGCGACGTGATTGCCATGGCGCAGGTAGTCGTGGCGGACCATTCCGTTGAAATCCATCGGGCTGGCCAGACCCGAGAAGACAGTCACGTTCCGGATCTCCGACTCCTCGGTGAGCAGGGTCGCGAGGCGGCGCGCGAGTGCATCCGTGCGCTCCAGGGTCATACCCTCAGGCATGTTGATCACGACCTGGAACTCGTTCTTGTTGTCGAAGGGGAGCATCTTGAGCGGCACAAGGCGCAGGCCGGCGAGGAGCAGAGAGGCCACGAAGAGCAGGCCCATGACCCCTAGCAGCTGCCACGCGCGGCGCCTCGAGTCGAGGAAGGGCCCCAACAGACGCGCATAGAAGCGTTGGAACGGCGAATCTCCGGTTGGCGCAGCCGATGCCGGAACCCCGCCACCCGTGGGATCACCTGGGCCATCGCGCACGGTACGGCGTCGCAGTGCGTGGTAGGCGAGCCAGGGGGTGACGGTGAAGGCGACCCCCATCGACATAGCCATGGCTACCGGCACGTTCAGGGCCATGGGTCGCATGTATGGGCCCATCATGCCCGAAATGAAGAGCATTGGCAGGAAGGAGACGATCACGGCCAGAGTGGCGATCAGGATCGGCGGCCGTACTTCATTGACAGCCGTCCTTACCGCATCCATCGGTCGCTCGCGTCCCATGCGCAGGTGTCGATAGATGTTCTCTACATCCACGACCGGATCATCGACCACGAGCCCCAGAGCGAGGATCAAAGCGAAGAGGGTGACCCGATTGATCGTGTAACCGGCCATCAGGTTCAGAGCGAGGGTGAGCCCAAAGGTGATGGGCACCGCCACGGACACGACGAGCGCCTCGCGCCAACCCAGAGCATAGACGATCAGGCCGATCACAATTACGATCGCGGCGGCCAGGGCCTCGAGAAGCTCCTTGACCTTGTTGTTCGCAGTCTGCCCCTGGTCGCGCGTAATCGTGATGTGGACGCCGGCGGGCAGGTAGCTCTTGGCGAGCTCTGCGAGGCGCTCCTCGACGCGCGCCGCAACTGTCACGGCGTTGGTACCCTTCTGTTTGGCGACGGAGATGTGTACGGCGGGCAGGAAGCGGCTCGTCTCCACCCCTGCGTCCGCTTCTGCAGGACCGAAGCCGATCCAGGTGTAGCCCGTGCGCTCGGTGGGGCCATCGTGAAGCGTGGCCACGTCCTTCAAGAAGACAGGCGCGCCATCCACCACGTTCACCACGAGATCGCCCAATTTGTCGGGCTCCATGAGCAGGTCGCCCGCGTCCACGGGGTAGGAGCGATCGCCGGAGTCGATGGAGCCCGCCCGGGCTCGCACGTCGGAGACGCCCAGGGCCCAAGCCACATCCAGGGCCGCGGTCTGGCGCGCGGCCAGGGCGCCGGGCTGCAACTCCACGCGCACTACGCGCGGACGACCCCCTAGTACGTGGGTCTGGTTGGTTTGCGGCAGCGCCTGGAGCTTGATCTCGATCTCTTCGGCGATCCGCCGCAGGGCATAGTCGTCCACCCGTTTTGGCCGATCGCTCCATAGCGTCGCGACGACAATGGGGACGTCGTCGATCTCGACGGGCTTGACCACCCAGCTCGACACGGCGGCGGGAATCTCATCGATGTTGGAGAGCACCTTGTTGTAGATCTTGACCAGGCTGGATTCGCGGTTCTCCCCAACGTAGAAACGTACCGTTACCACCGAGAGACCCGGAGAAGAGGTGGAGTACACATACTCGACGCCGTCGATCTGGTAGAGCAGCTTCTCGAGACGGGTGGAGATCTGGCGCTCGACTTCTTCCGGAGGCAGGCCCGGCGCGCGTACCAGCACGTCCGCCATGGGGACGACGATCTGGGGCTCTTCTTCGCGGGGCGTGGCCCAGAGCGCCACCACGCCTACCGCCAGAGAGAGTGCAATCAAGAGCGGCGTGAGTCGGCCGCGCAGGAAGAGATCGATGATGCGGACGAGGAGCGTGTGACTCCCATGCGGCGGTTTCGTCATGAGCGAGTCCTAGCTGCGCCTGGCAACTTCCGGGTACCTGTCGGAAAGCATATTGCTTCCTCCCTGCGGAATGTCGAAGCCCAGTCTAGCCGGATTCGTATCGCTGGTGGAGCCCGGACTCTGTCCGAGGCGGGATGGCGCGCGTAATGCGCCCCGCCCTGGTGTTTCCCACCGCGGGAATACCAGCGGAGCAACTCGTGGCCCGGGAGCTTCGAGATCGAAGAGATCCGGGTTGCCCTAGTGGAGCGATGCTCCAGCCATCGTGATCCTGGTCGAGCCGAGTTTCCAGGGGGCCAGGTGTTCCATGGGTCTGGAGCAGCCCGATTGCGTATCCTCGGCGTGGAGGCGCCATGAGAGCCACGCGCATCGTTCGGAGCTTCGCTTATGCATTTTTCTGCATGTGCTTGGCCGCTTCTTCGTGCAGGCAGGCTCCCTCGAATCGCGACCGGCACGGCCCGCGCGACGTCCACAAATACATCGCAATGCTCCAGCGCGCGGAACGTGTCAGGGAATTGGATCCGGAGGGAGTGATCCGCACACTCGCGATTGCGCCTACTGCCGTGGTTGCAGATGTGGGCGCTGGCCCCGGTGTCTTCTCACTTCCTCTTGCCCGGCATCTGTCGGAGGGGCTCGTCTACGCAGTTGACGTGGAGCCGCAACAGCTCGACGCCCTGCGAGAGAATCTGCGGGAGGCAGGGATCGAGAACGTTGTTCCGGTATTGGCCTCTTATTCCGACCCCTATCTACCTCCCCATGGAATCGATTGGATATTCATCGTGGACACCTACCACCACCTTGACGATCGGATCGCCTATTTGCGCCGGTTGAAGTCAGATCTGGCTCCGGACGGACGGCTTGTGATCCTCGAGTACAAGCCGGGGGAACTCGCGGTCGGGCCTCCGGCCGCGAACAAGCTCTCCCACGAGAAGCGCTATGCAGAGCTTCATGAGGCGGGCTTCGAGATGGTCGAACACTTCGATACGCATCGTGTTCACGATTTCGAGGTCTGGCGCGTATCTTCCGCGGCGCCCTGAGACACCATTCTGTGGCATGGACACCGTCTAGAAGGTGCCCTCGACCCAAACGCCCTGCCGCGGGCCTGCCGAAGGGTACAATGCCCGGATTCGCTCAAAGCAGAATCAGAAGGAGCTTCGATGGCAAGGAAGTACAAGGTGGTGCAGTGGGCGACGGGCGTGGTGGGCAGCGCCGCGCTCGAGGCGATCCTGCGGAATCCGAACACCCAGCTGGTCGGGGTGAAGGTCTACAGCGACGAGAAGGCGGGCAGAGACGCGGGCCAGATCATTGGCGGGGGGAAGACCGGAGTGATCGCCACCCAGGATGTGGAGGCGATCCTGGCCCTCGACGCCGACTGCGTGATCTACTGCCCGATGCCGTGGAATGCAGAGGAGATGTGTCGGCTGCTGGAGTCGGGGAAGCACCTGATCACGCCCTGCCCATACTGGTATCCGTTCATCCAGAACCCCGAGGAGACGGCGTTGATCGAGGCGGCCTGCAAACGGGGGAAGGTCAACTTTCATGCCTCGGGTTGCAACCCGGGAGGCATTGCCGAGCGCTTCCCGCTGACCTTCTCCGGCTGGTGCAACCGCATCGATCGGATCACCATGACCGAGTGTGGCGACTGCCGGACCTACAGCTCGCCGGGCGTCGTGCGGGAGCTCATGAATCTCGGGAAGACCCCCGAAGAAGCCAGGAACAATCCCATCGCCCAGATGTTGGCGAAGAGCTGGTACCAGCCGATCGACATGATTGCTGCGGGCCTCGGCACGGAGGTCACAGCCTACGAGGCGCGCCACGCTTTCATCCTTGCCAATCAGGACATCGAAACGGCCGCGGGAACCATCAAGAAAGACACCATCGCCCTCAACCACTATCAGCACATCGGGAAGACCCGGGCGGGTACGGAGATCGTCGAGGAGCAGATCTGGTTCATGGACGACAATGAGCAGACCCGTCTTCAAACGAAGATGGACATCCCGCGGGAATCCGGGTGGCGGATCAAGCTCGAAGGGGACGTCAATCTCTGCATCGACATCGATTTTCCGCCCGGCTTGTCGCAGGACGAGCGTGTGGCGCAAGGCCTCAGCACGACCGGCTTCCACCTCGTCAACGCGGTGCCCCTGGTCTGCGAGGCCGACGAGCCGGGGATCAAGACCTTCCTGGATCTGCCCATGATCACCGGCAGTATGGGGACGCAGGTCGCGAGCCGCTGAGAGGGCATGGCAGGGAGAGCGGCGATTGCGGGCGCCCTCTGCGACACTTCTCCTCCAGCATGGCAGGCATCGGAAAGGTTCTCGCTCGCGTCTTCCTCTGGGCCACAGGCTGGAAGCTGGAGGGCGAGCCGCCGCCGGATCGGCGCTTCGTACTGATCGCGGCGCCCCACACCTCCAACTGGGACGCCGTGTATCTCCTGGCCCTGGCGGCGATCTGCAACCTCCGTTTCTCCTGGATGGCGAAGCACACGCTCTTCCGGCCGCCCTTGGGCTGGCTCTTTCGGGCCTTGGGCGCCCTGCCGGTGCGGCGCGGCGAACGCGGCAAGCTGGTGGAGCAGACGGCGTCCGCCTTCAAGGAGAGCGGTGAACTCGCGATCGTGGTGCCGGCGGAGGGGACCCGCGGGCGTGCGGAACACTGGAAGTCCGGCTTCTACCACATCGCTCGCAAGGCCGAGGTGCCTATCGTGATGGGCTACCTGGACTATGGGCGGCACCGGGGGGGCTTCGGCCCGAGCCTCGTTCCCAGCGGGGATCTGCGCAAGGACATGGACCAGATCCGCGCCTTCTATGCGGACAAGCAGGCCTTGTTTCCCAAGAACTTCGGTCCGGTGCGTCTGCGCGAGGAAGCCAAGGGGAGCCACGCCTGACTCCCGGACGGAGGGTTAACGCAGCTCGGCCAGGGACTTCTCCTCGAAGCAGTGGTAGAGACGCGGCGCCAGCTCGCCCCAGGCCAGGATGTTTGGCGTGGACGTCGGGTCTGCAAGCACGGACGCGAGGGCATCCACATCCGTGGGCTGGACGAAGTCCTCCAAGCCGTGGTGAAGAAAGGCGTCCTCGCGCCCCGGGACGCCCAGGCGCACCAGGTCGCCCAGGGCCTGCATGAGCAGGAGCGTGTAGGGGCCCTCCCAGGTCTCGAGGATCGCTGCATCCCGCCACAGACGGGGCAGGGCGCAGAAGCGCTCCTCGATGCCGTTGCCGCCGAAGACCATCATCGCCTCGTAGACCCGGCCCGGGCTCTCCCGAGTGGCCACGGCCTTGGCCACGCTCACCAGGACGCGGGCCCAGTGCCGCCCAGCCTCATCTTCGGGTCGCGCCAGGGCGGTGGCGAAGGCATCCACCGTGCCGAAGGCCCCGGCCGCTGCCCGGTCCGCGCGCGCTGCGATCCCCTCCAGCGAGGCGCGCAGCAGCGGGTGGTCTGCGAGCTTGCGCCCGAAGGCCTCGCGGAAGTGGGCATAGGCGAGGGCCTCGCGCAGGGCTCGGCGAGTCGCCGCCGCGGCGGCCACGACGTTGTGGACGCGGCTCGTCGAGAGAACGATCGCCACCATGTTGGCAAGGCCACGGTCGAGGGGGCCGACGGGCCAGCCGAGGGCGCCCTCGAAGTCGATCTCGGCCGTCGGCAGCGCCCGCGTGCCGAGCTTGTCCTTGAGCCGGATCACGCGGTAGCCGTTGGGAAGGCCTCCCTGAGTGCGCGGAACGCAGAAGAGGGCGATGCCGCGGCTGCCCACCGGGGCTCCCTCCGGGCGCGCCGTCACGAGCCAGTAGTCCGCCGTCAGGTTCGAGCAGAACCACTTCTGGCCGTGGAGCGCATAGAGCCCGTCGTGGTCCGGAACGGCGCGCAACGTATTGGTGGCGGCGTCGCTCCCGCCCTGGATTTCCGTCACGAACTGGGCTCCATGGACGAAATCCCCTGGCGTGGCGTGCTCCAGCCGCCGGATCACCTCGCGGCTGCGCGTGTCGTCCCCAAGGGCGCGCAGGGCGCGGGCCAGGCCATCGGTGCACGCCGTGCTGCAGGTCACACCGAATTCGCCATTCTCGTTGAGCAGGTAGACCGCGGCGTAGCGCAGGCGTTCGTCCAGGCCGGCCCGCCAGATGCCCGAGCCATGAACCTCGGCCAGGACCTGGCGGGTCTCGGCCGGAATCCAGACCTCCCGACGGCGCCGGTCGTAGGGGTCGGAGGCTTCGAGGCGCGGCAGGTTCTCGCGCCGTTCGACCCTCTCGGCGTTCTCTCGCCAGCGCCCGGCTGCCGCGCGACCGAAGTCCCCGAGCCAGGCGAGCTGGGACTCGTTGGGGGCGGAGCGTGCGACCCAACGCTGCAGGAGCGGGTCGTCCTCCAGCCAGCTCTCGCCCAACGCGTCCAGATAGCCGTCGAAGCGGGTTCCACGTCCTTCGCTCGCTTCCATCGCCAGCACCTCCAAGCCAAGCGTACCGAACCCGCGGCACTTCCGGGGGCAGCGCTGCCGCGGCCAAGCGCAGCTCGGCGATCCGGGATCCCGAGGGGGGCTGTGGGTTGGCTTGCGAGGTGGGCCTTCCGAGCGCCAGTGGGGAGCCTGCCGGACCGCCGATCACGTATCATCGCCCTCTTGCGGATCAGGTGAAAGAGAAGCAAGTGGAGAAGGCAATGACAGCAGCAGAGGTCGATCCGCTCCGGGCGCGCCTCGAGGTCTACATCGGCACGCCGATGGGGCCTCCGGCGGTCGCGCCAGATCCGGTGAACCTGCCCATGATCCGGCACTGGGTGGATGCCCTGGACGACCGCAACCCCGTCTATCTCGACGAAGCGGTGGCTGCCGCGACTCGTTTCGGTGGCATCGTGGCACCCCCCGCAATGCTCCAGACGTGGTCGATGGCGCGTCCCCGGATCGAGGGGATCGCCGAGCGTGGCGGCTCTCCCGTCGAGATGACGCAGGACAACCCCATCCTCGCCCTGGACGAGGCGGGCTATGTCGGCACCCTGGCGACGAACTCCGAGCTCGAGTTCATGCGCTACCTGAGGCTGGGGGATCTTCTCCAGCTGACGACGGAGGTGGAGTCGATCTCGGAATTCAAGACCACTTCCCTTGGGAAGGGATACTTCGTGACCTGGGTGACCACCTACACCTGTGCCGAAGACGAGGTCGTGGGCCGGCAGCGCTTCCGTATCTTCAAGTTCGATCCCTCCACCATCGAAGCCAGCGAATGACGCACGTGCCTGGGGAGAGCCGTCCGGGAGGCGAGATCGGGGTCGGCGACGTCTTGCCGCTCTTCGAGCTGCCCGTCACTCCGACGCGGATCGTCGCCGGAGCGATCGCCTCTCGCGACTTCATGCCCGCGCACCACGACGCCGACTTTGCCAAGGCGCAGGGCGCGCCGGACATCTTCATGAACATCCTCACCACCAACGGCTATGTGGCGCGCTTCATCACGGACTGGGCGGGACCCGAAGCGATGCTTCACAAGCTGGTCATCCGGCTCGGCGTGCCGGCGATCCCCGGCCAGCCCCTGCGCTTTACGGGGCAGGTCACGGAGGCGCGCGAGGAAGGGGAGGAGCGGGTGATCGAGGTGGCCATCCGCGTTGCGAACGGGCTTGGGGACCACGCGACCGGAACGGTCGTCGTCTCCCTGCCCGCTGGTTGAGGGCCACGCCTGCGCCCCTCCATGTCTGCGCCCCCGTGGGACCGACCCAGCAGGGAATCCCTTCCGGTGCTTCGATCCGGCGGCCCCTCTTGTCATAAATAGAATATTGGTTCAATATTCAAGAATGGTCGAGGACGCCCAGCTTCCGCCCTCCGAAGCGTCCTCGTCGCGCACCAGCTACGCGAAATCCCGTGAGACCAGGGCGCGGATCCTGGCCGCGGCGCTGGCAGAGGCCAGCTGCTCCGGCTTCCACAAGACCTCTCTTGCGGGGATTGCCCTGCGGGCGGGTGTCGCCGCGGGCAACGTCAACTACCACTTCGGCTCCAGGCGAGAGCTGCTGCGAGAGCTGATGAATGGGCTCGTGGTCGACCTCATGGCGCGCCTCGATGCGGCGGATTCCGACGCGGGAGCAGACTTCTTCAGCCGCCAACGGGCCGGGCTGCTGGCCTACCTGGGATACCTGCGCGCGAATCCGGCCCATGTCCGCCTGGCCGACGAGATCAAGCTCCACGAGCCCGAGCTCTACCGACGCGCCCTGGCCGGCTGGGTCGAGCGCATCCAGGCGATGATCCGAGCCGGCATCGAGTGCGGGAGCCTGCGCCGGATGCAGGAGGAGGAGGTCTCCGCCCAGGCGCACTTCCTGCTGGGTGCCCGCCATTTCCTCGAAGAGATGATCGAACGCGTCGATGGTCCTGGGGACGAGGCGGTTGTGGATGCCTATCTCTCCCTGGTCGGCGATGGCCTGCGGCGAAGAACAGCAGACCCGAGCAGCAGCAGATGACGGAGGCCCACGAGGAGACGGGCCCGCGGGACTCGCAGGAGCAGCCCGTGGGATTCGATGTCGACGCCCTGCGCGAGAAATATCGCGAGGAGCGGCAGAAGCGCCTACGGCCCGACGCCAACCAGCAGTACCGGGAGGCGGCGGGCGCGCTGGCGCCTCTGCAGGGAGATCCCTGGGTGGAGCCCGGCTTTGCGCGCGATGCGCTGCGCGACGAAGTGGATGTCGTGCTGATCGGAGCGGGCTTCGGAGGCCTCCTCGCCGGCGCGCGGTTGCGGGAGGCCTGCGTGACGGATATCCGCATCATCGAGAAGGGAGGGGATTTCGGAGGCACCTGGTACTGGAACCGCTACCCGGGTGTGGCGTGCGATATCGAGTCGTATGTCTACATGCCGCTCCTCGAGGAGCTGGACTACATCCCCAAGGAGAAGTACAGCCGCGGCTCGGAGATCTTCGCCCACTGCAAGGCCATTGCCCGGAAGTACGGTCTCTACTCGGGCGCCTGCTTCCAGACCGAGGTGACGGAGCTCCGCTGGGACGAGGGTCCCGGCCGGTGGATCGTCAAGACGAATCGTGGTGATGCCATGCGGGCGCGCTTCGTCTGCCTCGCAAACGGCTTCCTCCAGAAGCCCAAGCTCCCCGGGATTCCGGGCATCGAGATTTTTGGCGGTCACTGCTTTCATACGAGCCGCTGGGATTACGCCTACACCGGCGGCAATGCAGAGGGACAGCTGACGGGTCTCCAGGGCAAGCGCGTGGGAATCATCGGCACGGGCGCTACTGCCGTGCAGTGCATTCCCCACCTCGGACGCAGCGCAGGCCACCTCTACGTCTTCCAACGCACGCCGTCGTCCATCGACGTGCGTGCCAATCGGCGCACGGACCCCGTGTGGGCCAGGCAGCTCCAGCCCGGCTGGCAGCAGCAGCGAATGGACAACTTCCAGATCCTCACGGCCGGAGGCTACCAGGAGGAAGATCTGGTGAACGACGGCTGGACGGACATCATCCGCAAGCTGCTTTCGATGATGCTCTCCGAGGAGCAGCCGGACCTCTCTCCGGAGGCGCTGGCCCGGAGCATGGAGATGGCAGACTTCGTGAAGATGGAGGAAATCAGGGCGCGGGTGGATGGCATCGTGAAGGATCCGGCCACCGCGGAGG
>Ga0114931_10008976_pt1 | contig 12022 bp, 11 predicted proteins | sample 2SBtaG_FD_89579 | JGI IMG/M metagenome (GOLD analysis project Ga0114931, IMG submission 89579) | Deep subsurface microbial communities from Kolumbo volcano to uncover new lineages of life (NeLLi) - 2SBTROV14_V59a metaG | ecosystem: Environmental > Aquatic > Marine > Volcanic | place: Kolumbo...
AGGTCTATCTCCTAAAGCTTATTTAAAACTTCACAGCAGCAGGAATATTCCTGCTGCTGTGAAGAGTGATATTTTAAATGTAAATTTGACAAACTAACAGTTCTAATTAAGGGAAGCTTACATAACCACTTTTTTTCTTAAGTTAAATTTTTTGTAATCCGGTGTTACCATTACCACCTTATCAATACCCAAAGCTCTACCATTTTTTTCTAATTTTTTCTGTTTTATTCTCTCTTCTTTATATGTATCTTCTTCACCTTTTGCATTTTTAACATATTCTTTTTCATATTTATTCATTAATTCAGCAAACTCTTCATTCTTAAATAAATCAACAAATGCATATTTTAAATATCCAGCATTATCATCTCTAGCCTTTGCTATTTTATCGTATTTACTGGGCTTTTCTCCATCTTTTACCACTTCATTTCCATCTTTATTTTTAGGATATTTCTTTTTGTAATCTAATTTCCTAGCACCAGATTCTAATAACAATTCTTTAATCGAATGATCAGCAATGTCATCTAAAAACGAATTCTCTTTAATTGTTGTTTTAAGTTCCCATAAATATTTAACAGCCAAAGTACTTAGTGTTTTTTTATCTATTTCATCAAATAAATAATATACACGTTGAGATTCTCCTTGAACATCGTCATAATCAGTTAACACACTGTGTATTTTCCCTGTATTTTTATATTTTGAAAGTGCATAAAGGCAATACGCTATGTTGGTCTTTAAAAATTCAACATCGGGGTATTTTTTAAGTAAAACATAACTATTATAAATCGCCTCCCCATACCTTCTATCTTTTGTATACAAGTATGATAATTCAAATCTAGCTAATACCTGTGCATGATAAAACTCTTTTTCGGGAAGTAAAAAATCAACTCTACCCTCGTTAGACTCGCCTTCCAACTCATCGGCCATTATAGCTCTTCTTTTATTAATGTTAGGGTGTGTATGATTCTCATCATCTTCATCATCTACGGCTTCTATTTCTTTGATTTCTTTTTTGTTAAAGCTTTGAGGTAAAACAAAGAACTCACTATTGAAATATGTACTATCAAAAGCAACATCTTCAATAGGTAGATGAGCATATTGCAACACATTAAAAGCCGAATTAATTTCCTTTAAATTATATTTCGTGTTTAAAAATATTTTTAATCCTTCTACATCAGCTTCTAATTCTAGTTCTTTCGAATATTTATTTTTACTGATTTCTTTATTCCACTTTGTTCTTCTATATTCTCCTCTTCCTTGTTCAATTCTATTATTTTCTACAAACCCAGTTTTAGCGTGATTTTTTTGATAATGGACTATTTCGTGAGATAAAACAAATGCGAGTTGAGCTTCATTCTCTATCTGAGCTAATAAACCAACAGTAATAAATATACTTCCCCTATCTGTTGCAAAGGCATTAACCACTTGAGATTTAAGAATGTAAAATCTTAAATTACTTCTCAATTCCTTATCGTCTTTTAAAATTTCATCTGCTACCTTAGAAACATAAGAACTTAACTCATCATTATAAAGCACTGTTCCACTTCCTAGCATCCCATCAATTAAATAGTTACTCTCCAGTGCAAACAACTCCTCTGCTTTCCGATCAGTTCTTTTCTGATCTTTAGATACAGCTTTTACGTCCTCCTTAACTTTTACTGCTGAAGATTTATTAAACTCATCAGGAACTCCTCCTGTAGCTTTGAGTAGCTTAAAGTTTGACATATCTTGAGCTACAACACTAACGCTTAACATTAAGCATAACAACAATCCTACTTTCATAATTTACAATTTAAAGCGACAATATAGATCAATTAATCACTAAATTCCAAATATTTCTCTAAATTATTATTTAACGGTTCAATTTGAATGATTAACGGTCGTTTTCTGAAGAATTGTATTGATTTACATCCGCATCTGTTAGCTCTCCAATTAAATTTCATCTAAAAATTCCTAAATAATTTTTTGAACACATTTTTTGGATTAAATTTGTAACTCTTCAAAAAAACGAGTAATTCATGTTTGATAGTTTATCTGATAAGTTAGAGAGAGCCTTTAAAGTATTAAAAGGACAAGGACAAGTAACAGAAATTAATGTTGCCGAAACGGTTAAAGAAATTCGGAAAGCATTATTAGATGCAGATGTTAGCTACAAGGTAGCTAAACAATTTACAGATAAAGTAAAAGAAAAGGCTTTAGGAGAAAACGTAATCAACTCCTTATCTCCAAACCAATTAATGGTAAAGATTACCCATGATGAGCTAGCTCAATTAATGGGTGGAGGAATGGTTGACATTAACCTGCAAGGAAATCCGACCGTTATTTTAATTTCTGGATTACAAGGTTCAGGTAAAACTACTTTCTCTGGAAAGTTAGCACTACATCTAAAAACCAAAAAAGGAAAAAATCCATTATTGGTTGCTGGCGATGTTTACCGTCCTGCAGCAATTGATCAATTACATGTGTTGGGTGAACAAATTGGAGTTGATGTATGGTCTGATAAAGAAAATAAGAACCCTGTTGATATCGCTAAAAAAGCAATCGCTGAAGCAAAGAATAAGGGAAATAATGTAGTAATTATTGATACCGCTGGACGATTAGCAGTTGATGAGCAAATGATGAATGAAATTGAGGAGGTAAAAAAAGCCACTTCTCCTCAAGAAACATTATTTGTTGTAGATGCCATGACGGGGCAAGACGCTGTAAATACAGCATAGGCCTTTAATGATCGATTGGATTTTAATGGAGTTGTTTTAACCAAATTAGATGGTGATACTCGAGGTGGTGCTGCATTATCTATTCGATCTGTTGTAGATAAACCCATTAAATTTGTTGGTACAGGAGAAAAAATGGAAGCGTTAGATGTTTTCTATCCTGAACGTATGGCTGACAGAATTTTGGGCATGGGAGATGTAGTGAGTTTAGTGGAACGTGCCCAAGAGCAATATGATGAAGAAAAAGCAAGAAAACTTCAAAAAAGAATAGCCAAAAATCAGTTCGATTTTAATGACTTTATGGATCAAATTGGTCAAATCAAAAAAATGGGGAATGTAAAAGATTTAATGGGTATGATTCCTGGAGTCGGTAAAGCCATGAAAAATATGGATATAGATGATGACGCTTTTAAAGGAATAGAAGCTATCATCCAGTCTATGACTCCCCTTGAACGTTCCCAACCCAAATTAATGAATGGCAGTAGAAGAAAAAGAATTGCAACTGGGAGCGGAACTTCTATTCAAGATGTGAATAAATTGATTAAACAATTCGAACAAACCAGTAAAATGATGCGCATGATGGGTGATAAGAAAAAGATGGCTCAGATGATGAAAAATATGCCTAAACGATAAAAATCAAATACGATGAAAACAATGGAACCAACAATTGTAAGCGGAACGGAAGTTTCAAACAAAATTAAAGAAGAGATTGCAGTAGAAGTAGAAAAAATAAAAGCTAGTGGAGGAAAAACTCCTCATTTAGCTGCTGTTTTAGTTGGTGATGATGGAGCAAGTAGAACTTATGTTAATGCAAAAGTTAAGGCTTGTGAAAAAGTTGGTTTTGGTTCCACATTAGTAAAGTTAGATGCTGATATTAGTGAAGCAGGTTTATTAGCAGAAATAGATAAACTAAATAACAATCCTGAAATTGACGGTTTTATTGTTCAATTACCTCTACCTAAACATGTTGACGAGCAAAAAGTGACAGAAGCTATTGCTCCAGAAAAAGATGTCGATGGGTTTCACCCAGTAAGTTTAGGAAAAATGTTATTAGATTTACCTAGCTTCTTACCTGCTACTCCTTACGGCATTATCCAAATGTTAGAACACTACAAGATACCTACCGAAGGAAAACACTGTGTAGTTATTGGAAGAAGTCATATTGTTGGATCTCCAATGAGTGTTTTGATGGCACGCAACTCTTACCCTGGAAACAGTACTGTAACATTAACACACAGTAGAACTCAAAATCTAAAAGAAATTACTCAATCTGCTGATATCTTAATTGTAGCCATTGGTAAACCAGAGTTTGTTACTGCAGACATGGTTAAAGAAGGTGCAACAGTTATTGATGTTGGAATTCATAGAATTGAAGACGCTTCTAAAAAATCTGGTTTTAGATTACTAGGAGATGTTAAGTTTGATGAAGTAGCTCCTAAATGTGCTTTTATTTCTCCTGTTCCTGGTGGTGTGGGACCAATGACCATTTCCAGTCTATTGAAGAATACTTTGCTGGCTGTAGAGTTGAATAATTAGTGTTTTCTTTTAACTACAGTGCCGTCTTTTTTAATTAGTGGGACACAGTATTGTGAATCATATATTTTACCTATATATTCAGTTATATATGATTTATTGTTTTTAATAAATGGTTGAAATTTAAAATCATCAAATTTTCTAAAACTCCATTCACATTCACAAGTTCTATTCATTACATTAATTAAAATTTTAACTTCTAATATATTCCCATTTACATCTATAAATACAGAGTAAGTCGCATAATTTGGGTCACCGCCATGAGAGGTGGTGATGATATTATGGGGAGTAATAAAAACAAGTCTTTTCATTCTATGAATTTACCCCATCTTATTGAGAATTAAAAAAGTACGTCATTACAGTAATGACGTACCCATAAAAAATGCCTTAACTATCGCTAAGGCATTTTTGTATTCTTAGATTGCGGGTCAAGCCAGCAATGACGTACTCAAATAATTATCTTCTTCTTTCTTTAAAGTTTCGATCTCCTCCACCTCTATTCCCTCCATCACTTCTTCTATTTGAATTTCCACTTCGATTACTTCTCCTATCCCCTCTACCTCTTTCATTTCTTGGTCTATCTTTAGAAAACTCTACTCGAATATCTCTATCTTCAATGTTTTTCCCATTCATGGCATTGATCAATTTCTCACCCACACCATCTTCAACACCTACAAACGTAAAGCTATCAAACAAATCAATCTTACCAACACTACTTCCATCAATTCCAGATTGGTTACATAAGAAACCTAACAACTGACCTTTATTTTCAAAACCATCCATCTTCCCTACATTAATAAATACTCTTTTCGAGTTTTGTGCAGGATCTCTATCCCCTCTTCTATTTCTCCCGCCATCTCTTTCAGATCTATCTCTAGACTTTCCAGGCTCTAAATTAATATCTCCTGCCTTTTCGTAAGTTTTTAAAAATCGATTAAATTCAACAGAAACAAATCGTTCAATAATATCTTCTTTTGAAAAATCTTTTAAATCTTCATGAATTTGTGCTAAAAATGGAGCTATTCCTTTTTCGTTCACTTCTACATCATGAACATTTTTAATCATTTTCATTAATTGCATTCCACAAATATCTTGTCCTGATGGAGCTTTAACCAGTTCTAATGGCTTTCCTATTTGTTTCTCTACCAACTTAATTCTTCGCGATTTCGCTGGGCTAACTAACGCTATAGAAACCCCCGACTTCCCTGCTCTTGCTGTTCTCCCACTTCGGTGAGTATAACTCTCTATCTCATCTGGCAAATCAACATGAAAAACGTGCGTTACATCATCCACATCAATTCCTCGAGCTGCTACATCTGTTGCTACTAAAACTTTTAACGTTCTTTTTCTAAATTTATTCATCACACTATCTCGTTGTGCTTGAGATAAATCTCCATGTAATGCGTCTGCATTACAACCATCAGCCATTAAGCGGTCTGCAATCTCCTTTGTCTCTCTTCTTGTTCTACAAAAAACAATACCAAACATCTCCGGAGAATAATCTATAAACCTTCTTAAAGCATGAAATTGGTCTCTCCCTTTTACCAAACAATATTTATGTTCAATGTTAGCTGCTGAACTATTTTTTGTTCCAACAGTCACCTTAAAAGGATCTTCCATGTAGTTCTTAGCAATACGCTCTACTTCCTTAGGCATTGTTGCAGAAAACAACCATGTTTTTTTAAATGTTGGAGTTCCTTTTAATATTCTATTAATATCTTCTTTAAACCCCATGTTTAACATCTCATCTGCCTCATCCAATACTACTGTAGAAACAGTATCAAACTTCATCACCTTTCTTTCCATTAAATCAATAGTTCTTCCAGGAGTACCTACAATAATGTTCACTCCTTTTTTAATTTGTCTGATTTGATCACTAATTGACGCACCCCCGTAAACGGCAACTACCTTTACTCCTTCTGAATACTTTGAGTAAGATTGCATCTCTTTGGTGATTTGCATGCACAATTCTCTTGTAGGGCAAAGTATTAAACCTTGGATTGCTCTAAAATCTGTATCAATACTTTGTATTAATGGCAGACCAAAAGCGGCTGTTTTTCCTGTTCCTGTTTGTGCTAATCCAACTAAATCTCTTTCTGAAGATAATAAAGTGGGTATTGATTTTTCTTGAATTTCTGATGGATTTTCGAATCCTAATTCTTCTACGGCTCTTAATATATTATCATTAAGACCTAACTCTTTAAATGTCATTACTTGTCGTTTTATACCAGATCGGCATAGAACTAAGTTAGTGGGACATTATCACTAAAGAATTGCTCTGCACCAATATTTTGGTTGTTAATAAAGCGCAAAGCTAAGTTAATTAATTGGATTAGCTAGGATATCAACAAGATATTAACAAAGAAGTAAAAAAATAGTCCCGATTCCGAATGATTCGGTCGGGACTAAAATTTTGCAAATCTATAAGCCAGATTCTGTCTCCCGATAGCTATCGGGATTCTATCATTTATCTAGGAATAAAGTTACCCTTACCCTCTAACAATCTACCCTCCAAGTTCCGATAACTATCGGAAGGGCGAGTAACCCTCAGTTCTTGGTTTATTTGATTTTTCAGCCTCAAAGGTTTACCTAGCTTACAAAATTACTTTTGTAACTGGTGAGCTCTTACCCCACCGTTTCACCCTTATCCCGATAGCTATCGGGACGGTATACTTTCTGTTGCACTATCTGTTATCCTGAAATCACTTTCAAAACACCCTAGCTTTCACTAGGTTGAGTACTCTTTGCTGTCCAGACTTTCCTCTCCGTCCCGATAGTCCCGATAGTTATCGGGATCGGGACGCAGCGATAGAACGATTTGCGCTACAAAAGTAATACTTATTGTTTAATTAAAACTTCCGTTGCTCCAACTCCATATTCTCTATAATCAGCATCTTTAACAACTAGATTAGAGAAATCAGCCAGGTAGTTACGTAATTCTGTTTTTAATACACCTGTACCCACCCCATGTATGAATACAATTTTCCGAATATTTTTTTCTAACGCAGCATTTAAACATGTTTTTACATGCTGCATTTGTGTATGTAGCTTTTGCCAATCTTCTAATTTTTCAGGAAACTCTACCAACTCTTCCAAATGTAAATCAATTTCTAATGTAGCCTCATAGCTATACTTTGTTGATTGCAAATAGGATGATAACACTCCCGTTGATTTAACTTCCTTTCTTTTCGAATCTAATTTTGATGTTATTTTCTTTGCTAGCTCCTTATTATCTACAATATACTTATGCTCATTATCATCACCAACAAGCAAGACTTCATTACTACTTACTTCATAGTCGAAACCATCTGTACATGTAATCACTAAACGATTATTAGAGAGAATTTCTTTTATTACCCCCTCAAAATTTTCATTCAATAACCTTACCTTATTCCCTACTTTAATATCCATTTTTCAAAAGTAATAATTTGAGCTAAGTTCCCCACCATTAACAAGATAACGTTAATAAGTAACATTTAACAGATAACCTTCATGAGCATTCTAACGTATATTTGGTATATGTCAAACTCCGAATTACATGCATTAATCAGTCTTTTAGACGATCCTGACAGCTCTATTTATGATGAGGTAAAACATAAATTAATTTCCTTTGGCGATGATGTTATCCCTCACCTAGAGAACGCATGGGAATCTTCCTTCGATCATTTACTACAAGAAAGAATCGAAGACATTATCCATCATTTACAGTTTGATACCGTTAAGCGAAATTTAGCTGATTGGAAAAAATCGGAAGATCAAGACTTGATTAAAGGAGCTATTATTATTGCCAAACATCAATATCCTGATCTGGATGAAAGCAAGGTGGTTGACTACATTAATCAGCTAGTACAAGATACTTGGCTAGAATTAAACGACAATCTTACAGCTCTAGAACAAGTTAAAGTATTAAACAGAATTATTTTTGATATCCACGAGTTTCATGGGAACAAAAAAAATATTAATTCTCCTAAGAATTCCTACATCAACAATGTGATTGAAAGCAAACGAGGGAATCCTATAACATTAGGAATTATTTATTTGGCTGTTTGCCAGAAGCTTAACATCCCTATTTATGGAGTTAATATTCCTGCTCATTTTATCCTTACTTATGCTGAAGATGGAATAAATAGCCTATTTTATTTAAACATTTTTAACAGAGGTACTGTATTTAATCGAAATGATATTGATTTATTTCTAGAGCAGTTGAAACAAGAACCTAAAGAAGAATACTATATTCCTTGTGATAACTTAACCACCATTAAAAGAGTTGTTCAACATTTAATTTATACTTACGACAACCTTGGCTATATTGATAAAAAAGATGAGCTACTCGAATTATACCATATACTAGAGTAAACTTAACACATCTTCTGCCTTCAAATTATTCCCTTCAAGCACAAACTGGCTTTGATTGTAAAATTGCTCTCTATCAGCTAGTTTATCATCAATAAAGCTCAACAACTCTTCTTTCGATTTATTTTTTATTAAAGGACGTTCTGCTTTCGCATTCATTAAACGAGCAGCTAATATTCCTGAATTGTATTTCAAATAAATTGAAATCCCTGACTGATTAACTACATTCATGTTATCATAAAAACAAGGGGTTCCTCCTCCTAAAGCAACAACAAAATTGTCTTTTTTCTCTGCAATTTTTTGTAAAGCCTTTTGCTCTACTTCTCTAAAATAATCTTCTCCATGTTGATCGAAAATCTCTTGAATGGTCTTATTTTCATGTTCCTCTATAAAATGATCTAAATCTAAAAAACTCATCTCCAACTGGCGTGCGAGTTTTTTACCAAGAGTAGATTTTCCACTCCCCATAAACCCAATCAAATATATTTTCTTTGACTCACTCATTTTATAGGACTATCAGGCTCTTTGGCCATTTTATTAAACACTTGTTTCTCAATAAATTTAGGAAACAATTTACCTAAAAAAACAGCTAACTTTCCTTCTGTTGTTAAAACCAATGTTCTTTTCTTTTTTATAACTCCATTAACTATTTCTTGAGCTACCTCTTCAGCAGTCATCATTTTTTCTTCATCTCTTGGTGTTTCTCCTTGAGCAGAACCATCATTGGTTAACGCTGTATTCCTAATGTTAGAAGCCGTAAAACCTGGGCAAGCAACCATTACATGCAAGCCTGTTTTTAAATTTTCTGTTCTTAAAGCATCTAAAAAACCTTGCATAGCATATTTAGAAGCAGAGTATCCTGTTCGTGCCGGCAATCCTAAATATCCTGCAATAGAAGAAATTCCTACTACAGAACCTTTACTTTTTAAAAGATGCGGTAATGCAAATTTCGTACAACATACAGTTCCCCAAAAATTAATATCCATTACTTTTTTGATTACACTTAATTCTGTGTTGTTAAATAATGCCCTCATAGATATACCAGCATTATTGATAAGCACATCTACTTTATTGAAATTTTTAATCGTTTCATCAATTAGTTTTTTACAATCACTTTCAACAGACACATCACACTGAACCGCCAAACTTTTACTACCTGAATCATTTAATTCCTTAACAATTAATTCTAACTTCTCCTTATTTCTCGCTGCCAAAACAACAGTAGCTCCTCTTTTTGTAAACTCTAAAGCACAAGCCTTCCCTATCCCTGAAGAGGCTCCGGTAATAATGACTACTTTATCTCTCATAAACCAATGTAAATTATTTTATTATATACATCTTTGCCTGCAAATATATGTAAATGAAGATAATTGAAGTCAACTCTCCGAAAAGCATAAAATCTTTTCATCAACTACCATATACTATCTATAAAAACGATAAAAACTGGATACCTCACTTAAAACAAGACATCGAAAAAGTATTTAACCCCAAACAAAACAAGGCACACGCTAAAGGAAGTATTGTAAGATGGATACTGAAAGACGACAAAAAACAAACTATTGGAAGAGTGGCTGCTTTTGTTAGCAACAAAAAAAGCAAAGATAAAAATGCTGGTGTAGGTTTCTTTGAGTGTATTGATGATATCACAGCTTCCAACCTACTTTTTGATACAGCAAAAAAATGGCTAAGCAAACATGACGTAAAACACATGGATGGTCCTATTAATTTTGGTGAAAAAAATATGTTTTGGGGGCTGTTAACTGAAAATTTTACCGACCCAAATAGTTACGGAATGAATTATAATCCTCCTTATTACCAAAATCTTTTTGAATCTTATGGATTTAAGATGTATTACAAACAGTTTATGTATAAAAGAGATATGTCTATTCCTATTCAGGAGGTATTTGTAAAAAAACACGAAAAAGTAATGCAAAACCCTGACTATAGAATTGATAACGTAGAGGGCTTAACACTTAATGAAATAGCGAATAATTTTAGGGAGGTGTATAATTCTGCCTGGGCCGTTCATAGCGGTTTTAAACCTATGAACGAAAGAACAGCCAGGAAAATGATGCAAAATCTAAAACCAATATACGACCCTAAAATAATGGTTTTTGTATATCACCAAAACAAGCCCATTGCATTCTACATCAATATCCCTGAATTAAATGAGATATTTAAATATGTTAACGGCAATTTAAACTGGCTAGGAAAGTTAAAATTTCTATATCACAAATGGAGAAGCACTCCTCAAACTATGGTGGGTATTGTTTTTGGGGTAGATAAAAACTTTCAAGGGAAAGGAGTTGAAGGAGCTATGATTAAATGGAGTGAAGCCAACATTGTGCATAAAACAAAATACAAACAAACTGTTTTAGCTTGGATAGGAGATTTTAACCCTAAGATGCTCCATGTTTGTGAAAGCTTAGGAGCCAACATTTATAGAACTTTTTACACCTATCGTTTTTTATTTGATAAGAATGAGAAATTTGAACGCTTACCCATCATTAAATAATTGATTAACAAATGGCTTAACAATTACTTTTAAAAAAAAAGAAGAAAGTTTTTTGGTATTAAAAAAACACTACTATATTTGCACTCCTTAAAACAAAAGACCTGGTAGCTCAGTTGGTAGAGCATCTCCCTTTTAAGGAGAGGGTCCTGGGTTCGAGCCCCAGCCAGGTCACTAAAAAATCCCCCGAAGTATTTCGGGGGATTTTTATTTATATTTGCATCATACTCGGGTGGCGGAACTGGTAGACGTGCACGCTTGAGGGGCGTGTGTCATTAGACGTGTGGGTTCGAATCCCATCCCGAGTACTTTTCTCTTTCCAATATTCATGTACAAAGTATATGCTTTCTCAAACCTAAACAAAAACTACATCTATGTTGGGGTAACTTCAAACATAAAAAACAGGCTTCTTCGACATAATAAAGGTTATGAAAAAACAACTAAACCATATGATCCCTTCAACCCTTTCTCAACATCTGGAACAATAACAAGTACCATTGCACCATTAATTTTTCTTAAAAAGAGATAAAAAAGGGTGCTTATCTTTTTAAGAAAATTGAAAAAACTAATTTTTAGAACCTACCAATTTTTTTATATGAGCATAAGACTTTTAACTTTTAACACTTTTTAGTATTGGTAAATTTATTGAAGATTCATACGCTTTGATTTAAGTTTGAGAAGAATTTAAATCCTTTTTTCTCCATAAAAGACATTCTTTTTCTTTAAATAAAGACCCATTCTAAATTTATTGCCATACAAAAACTAAAGTTAGTAAAGGTAAAATAAAATTTCATTAGTGTCCGATAAAAATATTTAAAGAAGTTCAAACGATTAGTTTGAATTTCTTATGGTTATTTTGTTTTTGCACAACAAAAACAGCCATGAACAAATCTAAAAAATTTAGCGGTCACCC
>Ga0114931_10008977_pt1 | contig 12021 bp, 6 predicted proteins | sample 2SBtaG_FD_89579 | JGI IMG/M metagenome (GOLD analysis project Ga0114931, IMG submission 89579) | Deep subsurface microbial communities from Kolumbo volcano to uncover new lineages of life (NeLLi) - 2SBTROV14_V59a metaG | ecosystem: Environmental > Aquatic > Marine > Volcanic | place: Kolumbo...
AAGAACAGCCGACGTTCTTCCTCCAGATCCATAGGGTTGTCGCGGGCGCGGGCGTGCGGGAGCAACCCCTCTTCAAGTCCAACAATAGCAGCGGCTTTAAACTCAAGCCCCTTGGCGGCGTGGAGCGTCATGAGCGTGATGGCGCCTTGCGCTGGATCCACCTTGTCGGCGTCGGCCACCAGCGCGATGGTTTCAAGGTACGCCCGAAGCGCCGCGAGTAGTGTGCGTTCACCGTCAACGGGTTTATCCGCAAGAATATCATCGAGAAGTTCAGGTGGAAGATCGCTCGCAGGCGCAGCGTCGTCATCGTTCGCCACTGTGTCGCGCTGGAGTGGTCGCTGGGCGTCAATATCGAACTCGCTGGCTGCTGTGACGAGCTCCGCGAGGTTTTCCAGTTTTTCCTCATCGGGCGCTTCTTCGCCCCTTTTCTTACTGGTGGAATAATGTCTTTCCAGACCGGTCTCACGGACAATTCGCTCGACGAGTTCGCCCAGCGCTTCGCCAACGTGCTCACCTAGGAACGCGTCGCCTTCGCGGAATCCTTCGATCAGATCGACGAAAGCGCCCGCAGCCTTGCGGGCCCGGTCCGTGATCGACGCAGGATCATCGGGACTGCACGCGGTTCGGATCGCGTCGTACAGCGACAGGTCGCGCTGTTGCGCAAGCGCAGCGATCTTCTTGATGGATGTCGCCCCTAAGCCTCGCGCGGGTTTGTTGATGATGCGCCGCAGCGCGGTGTCGTCTGCGGGGTTGGCGACGACGCGCATGTACGAGATCGCGTCGCGCACTTCTTCGCGTTCGTAGAATGCAGTCCCCCGCGCGATGATGTACGGGACGCCAGCGCTGCGGAGCTCTTCTTCGAGCACTCGACTCAGCGCGTTGACACGATAGAAGATCGCGATATCTGACCAGCGCACGCCCTCGCGCCCCTGCAGCTCACTCGCCCATTTGACGACCTCACGGGCTTCGTCGTGTTCATCTTCGCAGAGGCGAAGCGTCGGCGCTTCACCGGATTCGCGCGTGGGGACGAGCGCCTTGTGCTTGCGTCTGGTGTTGCGCTGGATCACCGCGTCCGCAGCTGCGAGTATCTTCGCAGTCGAGCGGAAGTTTTCACCCAGCGTGACGACGCGGGCGCCCGGATATACCTGCTCAAAATCAAGTATATTGCTGATGTCTGCGCCGCGCCAGCCATAGATGGACTGGTCCGGGTCGCCCACGACGCACAGATTGGGCGCCCGAAGCTTGTCGGCGTTGTCCTCTGAATCGTCGGCATGATGTATGGCGCGATTGAGCGACCTGTCCACGCTGGCGCCTGCAAGCAGCGTTGTCAGCAGGAACTGCGCGCGATTGGTGTCCTGGTATTCATCGACAAGCAGGTGCGACCACCGCCGAGTCACTTCGCTGCGCATCGCATCGCTGCGCTCGAGCGCTCTGACGGTGAGCAGGAGCAGGTCGTCAAAGTCGACAGCGTCCGCAGCCCGCAGCGCCCGTTCATACGCAGTAAAAAGCCTGGCGACGGATCGGGCGTAAAAATCAGAGGCTTCTACTGCAAAGGCGCGGGCGTCGAGCAGGCGATTTTTCGCGTCGCTGATGGTGGAAAGCACGCTTGCGGGCTGAAAGTTGCTCGAGCTCATGCCCGAGTCCGCCACGACGCGCTTCATGAGCGCACGCTGATCGGACGCGCTGTATATGGAGTAGCGAGGCGTGAGTCCTGGCGCGTCCGCCTGATCGATGAATCGTCGCAGCAGTCTGGCGCACAGCGCGTGGAAGGTGCTGATGGTGAGGCCTCGCAGGGCGCGCTCGCTTGCGTCTTCGTCGCCTGTGAGGATGCGCGACACTCTGCGGCGCATTTCCGCTGCTGCTTTGTTGGTGAATGTCACGGCGAGGATGCGCCAAGGCGGCGTGCCCGTGTTGATGAGGTGCGCAATCCGTCTTGTGATGACGCGTGTCTTGCCCGAGCCTGGCCCAGCGATGACGAGCATCGGGCCGGCGCCATGTGTGACCGCTCTGCGCTGACTGGGCGTCAATTCCGCCAGTGTGTCCTCAGCGGGCGCGAATCGAGTCGCATGATGCGCAGCCATCTCGTGGCGATGACGCGATTGTGCAGCAGGTTCGCCGGTCGAGAGTGGGGGGGGCAGGGGTGGCAGGTCAGCGGTGGTCATGCACTGGCAGCGTAGCACACCAATGGGCCGATCTGGAGGCCGATCTAGCCGTCTTGCCCAATTTGGACTGGTCGCCGACCAGTGACAAGACACCACATCTTGCGTTTACGACACCAGCCGACAGCCTGTGCACACAAGAGTCAGCCAGATGCTTTCGCCGCTGGCCCACCAGACAGCGCGTAACTCTCGCAATACTGCATACTTGCGCCGATTCGTACCCCAAACGACAGGTTGTGCACACCATCTAGCGGGTGACGTGACCGACTTCACCGATATCTTGTGGTTTTCGCTTGCACGCCGCCCAGTCGACGTGTATACTCCACCATCGCACGCAGTCGTTCGCGTGCTCGCAAGGACGCGAACGGGTTCAGCGACGTGGGGTCTGCTTGAACCGGGGATCTTGGGTGGGCCTCGTGCGGGAGACGAACGCAAGCGTGAAGGACGCAGGCACAACAGTCAGGCGACGTTGAAGCGACGGAGCGTTTCTTTGCTCCGCTTCGATCGACGCGTGCGCCTGCTGATCGATTCGATTGGACGAACGCATAGCGCCCTCGCCCGCTCGTTCGATCCGCCAGCCCTTCACACGCCCAGCGTTTTGTCCCCAGCAATGTAGGAGCGATTGCGATGACCGTCCTGTGCGACACACAGATCCGCGAACTCATAGGCATCGAGCCCTTTGCAGAGGGTGAAAAGCGCCCGGGCGCCATCTCCTTTGGCGTGTCGTCCTATGGCTACGACGTGCGTGTGGGCACGCGCTTCAAGGTCTTCACGCCCACGTCCCCAACGGGCGGCGTGACTGTTGTCGATCCCAAAGTGTTCGATCCCAACCTCTTCATCACCATCGACACCAACGAGACAGGCGCCGACCACATCGTCATCCCGCCCAACTCGTTCGCGCTGGCGGAGACCGTCGAGACTGTCCACGTGCCCCGCGACGTCATGGTCATCTGCGTGGGCAAGAGCACGTACGCCCGTTGCGGCATCATCGTCAACGTGACGCCGCTGGAGCCCGAATGGCGAGGCTGCATCACACTCGAGATCAGCAACACCACGCCGCTGCCCGCCCGTGTGTATGCAGGCGAAGGCCTGGCCCAGCTGGTGTTTCTGAAAGCCGACCGCGTGTGCGCTGTGTCGTACGCTGACAAGCATGGCAAGTACCAGGACCAGGCGGGCTTGACGCTGCCGAAAGTGGATTGAAAGAAAGGCAATAGGCAATAGGCAATAGGCAATAGGTAATAGGTGGTAGGAATTGGGAAAAATTCAGTCATACAAGGACTTATTGGTTTGGCAACGAGCATTTCAACTTGGATTGGCCATCTACGACGCGACGAAGGCGTTTCCCGACGCAGAGCGTTTCGGGCTGACCAGCCAGCTGCGCCGGGGCGGCGTGTCGGTCGTCAGCAATATCGCAGAGGGCTATGGCAGGCAAAGCACACCCGATTATGTGCGCTTCCTGCGCATCGCGCGGGGCGCCCTGTACGAAATCGAAACACAACTGCTGTTCGCGAAGGAGCTCGGATACTTGAACGAAACGAAGTCCGTCAACCTGCAATCGCTGACGGACGAGTGCTTACGGATGCTTGCGGGCCTGCTTCGCAGCTTGGACCGCTCGTAGGAGACCTCATGCCTGTTGCCTATTGCCTAATGCCTTTGGAATCCGCAGCATGAAAATCACACGGAAGTTCACATCACAGGGAAGCAACCCGTTTGACTCGGTCACATGGACCAAGCGGGCCAGCCGCATCGCCAATCCTGACGGCTCGGTCGTCTTCGAGATGACCGACGCGGGGGTTCCGGAGGCCTGGTCGCAGCTGGCGACCGACATCATGGTCTCCAAGTACTTCCGCAAAGCGGGCGTGCCACAGGAGGTGAGGGGGAACGAGGAAGAATCCCTCTCCCCCAGCCCCTCTCCCAAGGGAGAGGGGGGAAGCAGCCCCTCACCCCAGCCCTCTCCCCCAAGGGGCGAGGGAGGAAGCAGCCCCTCACCCCAGCCCTCTCCCCCAAGGGGCGAGGGAGGAAGCAGCCCCTCACCCCAGCCCTCTCCCCCAAGGGGCGAGGGAGGCGAGCGCAGCGATCCCGGAAGCGCCAGTCACGTCACCACCGGGCCCGAGCGCTCCGCGCGCCAGGTGATCCATCGCCTGGCGGGCTGCTGGCGTCACTGGGGGCAGGCCCACAACTACTTCGACACTGAAGACGACGCGCAGGCGTTCTACGACGAAATCGTCCACATGATGGTCCACCAGATGGCGGCTCCCAACAGCCCCCAGTGGTTCAACACCGGCCTCCACTGGGCGTACGGGCTCACCGGCCCCGCCCAGGGGCACTACGTCGCGGACCCCGCCACGGGCGCCATCAGCAGAGCGACCGACGCCTACACCCATCCCCAGCCCCACGCCTGTTTCATCCAATCTATCAAGGATGATCTGGTCAATCCGGGCGGCATCATGGACCTGTGGGTGCGCGAAGCCCGCTTATTCAAGTTTGGCTCGGGCACGGGGACGAACTTCTCGTCGCTTCGCGCAGAGGACGAAACCCTCTCGGGCGGGGGCAAATCCAGCGGCCTGATGTCCTGGCTCAAGATTGGCGATCGGGCTGCGGGCGCCATCAAGAGCGGCGGGACGACGCGGCGCGCCGCCAAGATGGTCTGCCTCGACCTCGACCACCCCGACATCGAGCAGTTCGTGAGCTGGAAGGTGCGCGAAGAAATCAAGGTCGCAGCCCTCGTCGAAGGGCTCAAAGCGCTCAGCAAGACCAACGAGGAAATCCGCGACACCGCAGCCCGCCTGGGGCTCACGCTCGACTACGACTTCAATGGCGAAGCCTACCAGACGGTGAGCGGGCAAAACAGCAACAACTCCATCCGTATTCCAGATAGTTTCTTCCAGGCGCTTGAGGATGGCGGCGACTGGACGCTCACCTTCCGCACCAGCGGCCAGGTCGCTAAGCGCATCAGCGCCCGCGACCTGTGGGACCAGCTGTGCTTCGCAGCCTGGCGCTGCGCCGATCCGGGGGTGCAGTACGATACGACCATCAACGCTTGGCACACGTGTCCACGGGACGGGCGCATCAACGCGTCGAATCCCTGCAGCGAGTACATGTTCCTTGACGACACCGCTTGCAATCTGGCGTCACTCAACCTCCTCAAGTTTTACGACAACGCGACGGGCGCCTTCGATGTCGAGCGCTTCGAGCACGCGGTCGAGCTGTGGACCATCGTGCTCGAGATCAGCGTGCTGATGGCGGCGTTCCCCTCGGAAGAAATCGCCCGCAAGAGCTACGACTACCGCACGCTCGGGCTGGGCTACGCCAACCTTGGCGCGGTGCTCATGCAAGCGGGGATTCCCTACGACAGCGACGAAGCCCGAGCCTTCGCAGCGAGTGTGACAGCGCTGCTCACCGGGGGCGCCTATCGCACCAGCGCCAAACTCGCGCAGGCGCATGGGCCTTTCGCGCGCTTCCATGAAAACCGCAGCGACATGCTCCGCGTGATCCGCAACCACCGCAGAGCCGCCCGGGGTGTCGCTCGCAATGCGACAGGGAATGACGCCTACGAAGCCCTGCCCATCGCGCCTGTGCCCATCGACCACGCGCTGCTTCGTTCTGGAAAAGTGCGCATCGCCAATACCGCGGCGCTGCTCGATCATGCGGTTAAAGCATGGGACGACGCTCTCGACCTTGGCGTCAAGCATGGCTACCGCAATGCGCAGGTCTCGGTCATCGCGCCCACGGGCACCATCGGGCTGCTCATGGACTGCGACACGACGGGCGTCGAGCCCGACTTCGCGCTGGTCAAGTTCAAGAAGCTCGCAGGAGGCGGGTACTTCAAGATCGCCAATCAGTCGCTCCGCCCCGCCCTCGAGTCGCTTGGTTACGACGACAGCCAGATCCGCGACATTCTCACCTATGTGCTGGGCACGCTCACGCTCGACGAGCCCCTTCCGGGCGACCCTTCAGGAAGAACGCTCGGAGCGCTGCTCCGCGAAAAAGGCTTGTCGGAGGGCGCGCTGGCGTCGGTGACCGATGCGCTGCCTGGCGTGTTCGAGCTCTCCTTCGCCCTCAATGCGTGGACGCTGGGAGACGAGGCGCTGACCAGTCTCGGGCTCGATCCCGCGCAAGCCAAGGCTGACAGCGCATTCAACCTCGTACGCAAACTTGGCCTGTCGCGTCAACAGATCGACGCGCTTAACGCCCGCATCTGCGGCGCACAGACAATCGAAGGCGCGCCCCATCTCAAGGCGGAGCATCTGCCTGTCTTTGATTGCGCCAACAAATGTGGAAAGATTGGCCGGCGCTACATCGCGGTCGAGGGGCACATCCGCATGATGGCGGCTGCCCAGCCCTTCATCAGCGGCGCCATCAGCAAGACCATCAATCTGCCAAACGAAGCGGAGGTGCAGGACATAGCGGCTGCCTACCGCCTGTCGTGGGAGCTTGGCCTCAAGGCCAACGCGCTCTACCGCGACGGGTGCAAGCTCAGCCAGCCGCTCTCTTCAAAAAGCGACAGTGAATCATCCGATGATGACGACGCTGCCCAGCCTGAGGATGAGGCTGGACGAAGAATGGCCCAGACCGAGCTGCGAGTGCTGAACGCAGCGGAAGACGAAAACGCAGCGAACGCTGCTCGTGATGAAGTCGCTCACGAAGTCGTCCGGGCCGCTGCGTCGGTCGCGACAGGCGCTACGGAGCACGAAGAGCATGTGCGCATTGTCGAGCGCCCGCTGCGTAAACGCCTGCCCGACACCAGGCAATCGCTCACGCACAAGTTCAACATCGCTGGGCACGAGGGGTATCTCACCGTCGGCCTCTATGTCAATGGCGCCCCGGGCGAGCTCTTTATCACCATGGCCAAGGAAGGTTCGACTATCGGTGGGTTGATGGACTCGCTGGGCACCGCGGTCAGCGTGGCGCTGCAGTATGGCGTGCCTGTCGAAAGCCTGGTCAACAAGTTCGCCCATCAGCGATTCGAGCCCGCGGGGATGACCACTAACGAGGACATCCCCTTCGCCAAGAGCCTGGTCGATTACATCTTCCGCTGGTTGGGCATGCAGTTCGTTCCAGGCTATCACGAAGCCAACGCGCCCCAGCGTGGCCCATCAGGCAATGTTGACGAAGGCGCCGACACGTTCGTCGCGCGGTCGACAGCCAGAACCGCAACAGGCGACGGACCAAGCGGCGCGTCAGCGGCAAGGTCGAACGGCGCGCGAGCAGGTGCGCTGCGCATTGACGCTCGTCGGAGCGCCAAATCAGAAGCAACCGAAGTCGTGGTGCGCATGATCGCTGGCCCCGCAGCGAAGGACACGCTTTCAAGGGCGATGCGCGACTGTCAGGGCGACGCGCCCGCGTGCGACGTGTGTGGCACGATCACCGTTCGCAACGGCACGTGCTATAAGTGTCTTAATTGTGGTCATAGTATGGGGTGTAGTTGAAAAGATCAAAGTGATGAACAAGGCGCATCGGGCGCAAATGAAACGCAAGGCGCAATCACGAACGCCTGGCCAAGAGAAGGAGCACGAACACGATGCAGACATGTCGGCGCGAGCCTGAGCTCCGAACAGGCGACGCTGACATGACGCCGGGGAGGCCAGCCAGAGCCGGTGCGACACTGCTGATCGTCGCGCGACGCTGAATGGACTCCTGGCGCCCGACGGCCGGACCCGCCGGGCGCAGCGCGATGGTCAGTTTCCAGCGCAGAGCGAGCAAGGCTGCACGCTCCGCTGGCTCCGCAACCGGAACGCAATGACGCGGCCTGTCTTGGTCTCCCCGGCTTTTTTCAAAGAAATCAGTCCATGTGCGTCGATTGCAGCGCACAGGCGTCGACAAAGTTGGTGGTCGGGAGTTCTCGCGCAGCGCGCACACACCAAGGCGCGCAGCAAACGCCTCCCGGACAAATTGCGATGCGTCGACGCCAGCGACAACCAAGCCCCCACCAGCAAGGGCAGGCGACCCCCCGCAACGGGGTGACAAACGCCGCCCTTTGCCTCAACGACCCCCGAGCGGACGCCCACCGTCGCTCGGGGGTTTTTTTGCAGCACAAGAGAGCGGTTACGTTGTCGCTTCGCGACCGCCGTCATCGGATATCACAAATCAATGTGGAACAAATACTGCCTTCACTCGATTAGTAGCGTGTCTTTCATACTCATGACTTTAGCTTTGTGCACAAGAATGGCTCCAGTGTGGTCAATACACACCAAGAGCCCTCTCCCCCTGCCCCTCTCCCAGTGGGAGAGGGGGGGAACGCAATCACGCAGGGCGCGCCAGGGCTTGACAACACGGGGGGGGAACGCGGGGGGGGGTATGATTGTGATGATGGAAGGAAAGGAGCAAGACCATGCGCACACCACTTGCAATGCTCACCTTGGGTTTCGCTGTCGCGCTCGCAAGTCCGACACACGCCCAGCAGCTGCTCGTCACGCCTCCCTCTGGCGGGCTGGGGACGACAGTCACAATTCAAGCAACTGGGGGTGGCGGGGGGGGTGGGGTCCGGGCCTTTGACAGTACGACGCGGGCGGTCTGGACAGGCGTCTACGCGCCGCCCGTCGGGGCGCCAACCAGCCAGTTCCAGATGACGTTCAATCCCAGCGATCTCACCGTTGTGAATGCGACAACGTTGCGCCTCGTCATTGGTCTGGGCGATCTTCCCACGGGAATCAACGCCATGAATCTCGATGGGTTTGGCGTGCTCAACGGCTCGCTGCGTGTCGAGACCGTCTGCCCCGAAGATATCGACAGCGACGGCGCCGTTGGGCCAAGTGATCTGCTGGCTATTTTGTCTGCGTTTGGTTCAACGTGTCCGGGTGGTGGGGCGCCCTGCCCAGCGGATATTGACGGCGACGGAACGGTCGACCCAGGAGACATGCTGGCGCTGCTGGCGTCGTTTGGCGCCGTGTGCGTCCTGACCGACACCGTCAACTTTGGCGTCGACACGGGTGGCGCCGTGTTCGAGTCCGTCATCTATCCCGACGGTTTCGGCGGCATCGCGGCGCCTGAACTCGCAGGCGAACTGAACGAACTGCAAATGATTCTGCTGTCACTGCGTCCAGATCCATTTGGTGTCACACCCGAGCAGCTGGCCGCGTCAGCGGGTTGGGCGCATATGGCGATTGTCCTGCGCGTGGACGAGAACCCGGAATCTGTCGCCGCTGCGCCGCTTACGATCAACGCGGACCTTGTCACGCTCGACAGCGCAGGCGTCGAGATGGACCGTCGCACTATCACGCTGGTGCGAGACGACAACGACAGCGACCCCGCCAACATCACTTACCACAACGATCTTTTGACGCCCATCATTACTGTGGATGTTCCTATTGATCCGGCTCAGGTTCCGGGCTTCATTCTGCTCTTTGGCGCCGCCGACGGATCCGCCACGATCGTGCCCGCCACCCCATGAATCGAGTCTTTGCAATGAAAGGAACCGCAATGCGCGCACGTATTCTCGCCATCCTCCTCTTGATTCCGCTTGCCGCCTGTTCGGGAACGGGTCGTCCCATCAACCCGGGAAGCGGAGTCATCAAAATCAAGGCTTGGCGCATTTTGGCCATCAACGACCATCCGGGAGAGATCACAAATCAAGGCTCGCGTCTCACCAATTTGGATATAAGCCAGATCATCAACGCTCTCCAGGCAAATGCGCCCCAGTTGTATGGCCAAAACGTATCGTTTCAGTGGGATGGTATTGTCAGAGATCGTGTTAACACAATGATTCCAATTAACGCGGGAGCAATGAGAGCGGGCTTACTGTGCCGGCTATTTGTGCCCAGCAATAACATATGGACTCAAAACTCTTGGGATACGAAGGCGGTAAACATATACTTCGTTGGGCGCCTTGAGCCTCAAACGCCGCCAAGTCAAGTTCCCAATGATTGCCCTATGCCACCAATGGTTTCGCTAACGATTGGAGCCACGCTCGATCCTGGAACTCCGGTTAATACCGTGTTTGGCACAACATTCCTTGACACATTCACCGATATTCCGCCGTTTATCATGCTGAATGACAGAGGGTGCAACTCGTTTTTCTCACTCTGCGAAGCGCCGGCTCTAACAATAAAAGAGCATGCTCTGGAGCATGAGATGACGCACTACCTTGCGCACTTCAATTCCAGAACATTTGGCCAACCGCCAATGACGCGCATGTACACCAGCGGGGAACACATCACCGACCCCATGGCGAATAATATCCTTCGCCCGTCTGTATCAAAGATGAACCCGCTGCCTTTGGTCATACCAGGCACAGCACAGCCCGCAAGCGAGGAGCTTGGCGAGATATGGAGTCGAATAAACGCTGGGAAATGGAATCTACGATGAAATACCTCAGAATAAAAGTGGCGGCTGGTGTTGTTGTCGCACTCGTTGTATTGACCTCTTTGGCGCACGCGCAGCAGTCAAGTCTGACGCTCGATCAAGCTGTGCAACGGTTGGCCAACTTTCGAGTTGGAGGGGGTCGTGAACCGTTCATTGAGGCGATGGAGACGCTGCGCAACGATCTCCAGACGCAGGGGTCGCCCGAAATATACTGGCGCTTGCTCGAAGCCGCCGTCGATCCCGCGCGACCCTACGAGGTGCGAATGTCCATCGTCGCAGCGTGCATGGACTTCGCCAACGACGCCACCGCGCCAGTTGTGCTGGACTACCTGCTCTTATGGAATAAGAAGGGAACAGATGAACGAACTCTACAGGACCCTTCTCCTTCGATGTCTGGCATGGCGCTAGGCGATGCATTGCGCCGACGCAACACAGACTCAGAGCCCTGGGAGAAGTGGATTGAGCGGGACGCAAGGACGAGCCAGATCGTGCGCTCGTTGGGCATGCTGGATTATCTTGAAACCATCGCCATGCCCGAAGCGGACCGGCGCGCCATCGCCCTTGACTATGTGAAGCGATCTCCGCATGGAGGCGTGGTTAGCCCACAGGTGCGGCGTGTGCTTGACAACCCAGAGGGGCGTAAGGCAATGCTGGAGATTCTGCGCAATTCCGGGACAACACTCATGACCATCAATCACAGCGCAGCGGGCACACTGGCGTATCTCGGCGACCTTGCCGCTCGTGACTACTTGTTGTCTATCCGCGAGCGCTTTGAGAACACGCTTGATGTCGCCTCCGACAATCCTGTCGCGGCCAGACGCGCTGAATTAGCGCAGGGGTGGATGCGGTTGTGGATTGCGAAGGTGAACGTGCAGCAGTCAACCGAGCGCCTCATGGCCACCATTGAAGATCCATCGACAGAAGAGCAAAGCATTCCGTTGCGTCGATTTGCGGTCGAACGCGCCGTTGAGTTGGGCGTGCCGCGTGAGCGTGTGCATGAGGCGCTACTTCGATTTGGCGTCGCTGCGGAGGCGAGCTTGGCACAGCTGCCGAATCCAGACGAGCGTCGCAAACGCGCCTTTCAGTTGCTGAATATAAAGGAATCGGCGAAGCGCCTCGAGCTGCTCAACGATTCTGACTGGGCTTTTCTCGGAAAGTATATCGATTTCGACTGGATGGACCAAATGAGAAAACACGTGACATGGTGACTATGCCGTTTCGCATTGGCGTGATCGCAATGGCGTCATCAAAGCAGCGCTGATGGAGATGGACGCGACCACAGCTTGATTGCTTACCGCTCCACCATCAGCGCCACCGCGTTGCCGCCGCCCAGGCAGAGCGACGCGACGCCTCGCTTTTTGTCCAGACGAATCATCTGGTGAAGGAGCGTCGTCAGCACGCGGGCGCCGCTGGCGCCAAGCGGGTGTCCCAACGCCATGCCGCCGCCACACACGTTGACCTTTTCTAGCGGCAGTTCGAGTTTCTTCACATTCTGCAGCGCCTGGGCTGCGAAGGCTTCGTTGAGCTCGAAGAGATCCACGTCGCTGCATTGCAGGCCAGC
>Ga0114931_10008978_pt1 | contig 12021 bp, 11 predicted proteins | sample 2SBtaG_FD_89579 | JGI IMG/M metagenome (GOLD analysis project Ga0114931, IMG submission 89579) | Deep subsurface microbial communities from Kolumbo volcano to uncover new lineages of life (NeLLi) - 2SBTROV14_V59a metaG | ecosystem: Environmental > Aquatic > Marine > Volcanic | place: Kolumbo...
AGATGTCTTTAGAGACTATTTTAAGATAAAATATGAATTAATAAAAAAAACAGGTCAGGAGTATCCATTCTCAAGGTTTCATCTATACACTCCTTATAACTCAAAGGATATAAAGTATAATTATGAGGAATCAAAAAAATTAGTTTTAGAAACATACAAAAGATTTGATGAACGATTCTACAATGCAGCAAAAGAAATATTTGATAAAAATCATGTTCACTCACATCCAGCACCAAATAAGCGAACAGGGGCATTTTGTTTTTCAGTAGACAACACTACAACTCCATATATAATGCTTAACTTTGCAAATTCCTTAGATGATGTATTCACTATGATGCACGAATTTGGACACGGAATACATGGTGTTTTTGCAAGAAAACAAGTCAATTTGCTATATGATACTTCACTTGCAATGGCTGAAACTGCATCAATATTTGGTGAGATGATACTTGCGGACAGAATGATAAATGAGTCAGAAAAAGAAGCTAAAAAATCAATTCTAATGTATCAACTTGACAGACAATATGCATCAATTGGAAGACAAGCATTCTTTGTATATTTTGAAGAGTATGCTCATGATGCAATAAAAAATGGGGCTTCAAAAGAAGACTTAGAAAAAGAATATCTAAAATTGCTAAAAGAACAATTTGGAGAAATGGAAGTCCCAGATGAATTTAAGAATGAATGGAATTACATACCTCATATTCATAACTCACCATTTTATTGCTATGCTTATGCATGGGGAAATCTAATGGTTTTATCATTATATGCACTTTACAGGGAAAAAGGAAAAGACTTCATAGATAAATATGTCGAGATACTCTCTGCTGGTGGCGGAAAATCCCCAAAAGAATTATTATCAATAGTAGGAATAGATCCTGATGATGAAAACTTTTGGCAAAAAGGATTTGATATCATACGAGAAGAAGTAAAAAGATTAAAAGAATTAAAGTAAAATATAAATTATTTTTTTAACTTAGTCATTATCTACTCTTGGTGCAAGGATAAATGATAATTGAACCTTGTTTAAAACCTTGTATTCAAGTTTTAATGGATAATCACTTCCAAGTTGAAGAACGACTTTATCTGCAAGTTTTGAGCCTTGCATCATCTTCTTTAAGTATTCAATTGAAAATTTTGACTTAACTTTTTCATCACTGATTATCTTTGTGTCATTATCTGGCTTAATTGTAATATTTGCTTTACTTAAGTCGCCTGATGCTGAAATATTCATTACTTGATTTTCAACAACGAAATTTACACTTTCTGCAATTATATCAGCGTCTTCAATAGCTTCATTGATTACCTTAGAATTGGTTGTAATTGTAGCTTTGAATTTTAAGTCAGGGATTTTTTGTTGTTTTTCTTCAATATCTATGATTGGAAGTGAAAAAGTTCTTGTTGTGTTGCTGTTAAATGTTATTTTGAACTTATTATCTTCAATTTCAAGAGTAACTGCGTCATTTGGCTTTGCTCTTCTTAAAACTTGTTTAAAGTCATTTAAATTGATAGATAGTGCTACATCTTCTTTTACGTTGTATTCAACAAATGCGCTGCTTAATAGCTTAAAAATAACCATTGCAACGTTTGCTGGATCCATTGCAATAAGCTCGATAGCATCAGGATTAATCTTAAATGTACCTTCACTAACAAGATCTGAAATGATGCTTATACTATCTTTAAGGAATTTTGGTTCTGAGAGTGTTAATTTCATAAATTAAACAAATACTGAGATATTTATAAAGATTATGCTGTCAATATCAAAAAGAGTATTTATTTAGGTTATTTGTTTAAATCTAGAAAACAGGATACTTTAGTCTAGTCTATATTTACTCTTTGATTATTTTTAAGTAAAATAATTTTATCTTTTGTATAACCTTCTTCTATTGCAAGTGATTTCATAGCTAACATACGTTCATTATCACCATGAACTGGAATAATGATTTCTGGTTTTACTATTCTGAAAACTTCTCTTTGGTCTTCTCTTGATGCATGTCCTGATGCATGAACATCCTTATAGATTTTAACTTGTTTTTGTTTTATTCCAGTCTCAAGTCTTCGTCTGTTTTCATAGTTTATTGGAACAGGTATTATTTGACATGAAAATATGACTATATCGTCTGGTTTGAAGTTAAAAAAGTCGTTAAATACTATTTTTGAGAGGGTTGCTTTTGGTTCTCCTTGGTGGCCTGTTACGACAAATAAATATTTTTCAGGATTATCTATTTTTGATAAGAATTTTTTTACTTTACTAGAATATTTGACTTGGGTTACGTCGTTAAATTTGATTAAATCAGCATTTTCTGCAGATGCAAGATATTTATTTAAAGACCTGCCTAAAAATACAACTTCTCGTCCGATTTTTTGTCCTAATTCTTTTATTGTTTTAAGTCTGGCTATATGACTTGAAAAAGTAGTTACAAATATGCTTTGTTTGCTAATATTATTATCAAGAAGAATTTCAGTTAGTTTTTCTTTTGCTACCATCTCAGAAGGTGTGTGTGCATAATTTGTTGAATAAAGACAATCAACAATGAAAACTTTTGGTTTGAGTTCTTCTAGTCTTTTTGTGTTGGTTTTCTCACCAAATGTAGGGGTTTTATCTAGTTTGTAATCATTTCCATAAAGCACCACCCCATATTTAGTATGTATTGCAATCATAACTGTTTGTGGTGTTGAATGAGTCACATTTATGAATTCAATCTCCAAATTATCTGATACTTTGAATGTGCTGTTTTCAGGTTTAGCTATTAGTTCATTTTTGAAATTAATTTTATCATCATTAATGCTTGTTTTTAGTACTTCAATTGAGAATGGTGTTGCATAAACTGGGCAAGAAAATTCATTTGCTAAAAATGGAATTGCACCAATATGATCTAGGTGAGCGTGAGATGTACAGATTGCTACTGTTTTGTCTTTTAATTCTTTTAAAACATTAATATTTGGCACTGCGTCCATTTTTATTAAACCTCTTGGTGAGAGGTCAACTATGTCATCAGAATCAGTATATTTAATATAATTCTCCATATGAAGACCCATATCAAGAATTACTACTTCATCATCTACTTTTATTGCAGTGCAATTTCTTCCAATTTCACTATATCCACCTATTGGTATTATTTCTATTCCCATATGTTTAAGTTCTTAAGGTTCTTATTTAAAGTTTCTCAAATGTTTTTAATGATAATTTGAGCTAGTTATTGTTTTTTTAGTCTCATCAAAGTCTTGAGACAGTCTCATAAAAGTCTCTTTTTCGTCTCATTTTCTTTTCCATTGGAAATTTATTTCTTTTGAAAATCGTGTGTTTGTCGACGACAAAACAATTTTTTAAGTTTCCACTGGAAATAAGGGGGTGTCTCATTTTGGTCTAATTTTAATCTCATAACAGTATCATTCAGGTCTCATGCTAAGATATTTAAATAAATTAGTTATACTAAATTTCATGGTTGAGGATAAAGACATAAAATTTGGGTTTGGAATTCAGTCAAAACAAAATACTTCTGATTTTTCTGAACTTAAAGAGAACACTATATCAAATTCTGAAAAAATAAGACGTTTAATGGAACAAAATCAGGAATTAAAAGAAATGGTAGCTAATTTATCAGTTCAACTCTCAAAAACCTTAAAATCTGCTTCAAAAGGACCAAAACTTAAGCGATCTGATAGAAAAGATATAATTAAGAAGAGAATACTAGAAATGGCAGAAACCCAAAGATATTCAGTTTCAAATATGAAGGATATAATAGTTGACTTAGAAAGATTATGCTCTAAAGCAACTTTTTATAGACATATAACTGACCTAAAGAATAATTTAGAGGAAATATCAGTTAACGGAAAAGCAGTTGTTATTCTAAATAATTTATGATTTTAAGCAAAGGATTGTCTCTTTTTTACTTCTTATTAGATTTGTTTAATTTATTTTCATCTTATTTTTCTTACTTTTATAGATATACATGAAATAGAACGATTAAATAAATGTGACTTAAGAACAATCATAGATAGTATTTGTGTAACTATTTGAGTTAAAGTTATTTTTTATAAGTGAGGGAGTAGGGGTTCGAACCCTAGTAGGCACTAAGCCAATGGATTGCTCAGATATAGCACGAAATATGTGTGCTTATTCAATTTGAGTCCATCCCGTTTGACCACTCCGGCACTCCCTCATTAAGCTATTTATATTAGAATAAAATATTATTATATAAAATTAATCAAAATTCATTGATTTTAGTCATACTAAGAATTTTTAACCAAGAGTTTTTAATTTACTTTCAATCTCTTCAAGTTTATTTTCAAGTTTAGTAAGCTCTGAAATCTCAACTTTTTTCTCTTCTTTCTTCTTAGCATTTTTTTTCTTATCTTTTGCTTGTTTCTTCTTATCTCCTTCAAGTTCTACGGAAATTTTTTCTGATGGGAAGAATTCTTCTATCTTGTTTATTAGAAGAGTTATTTCTTTGAATAAAACTTTTATTTCTTTTTGTCTCTCAGCTTTTTTTACTCGGATATTATTTATCTTCTGTTGTGTCTTGAGATTTTCAATCACTAGTTTTGAAGATTCTAGTATCTCTCTTCGAAACTTGTTTGGATTCTCTATCCGCTGGAAAAAGTTTTCCTTCATTTGACGTTTCCGAGCTCTTTTTCTATATTTTTTACTTTCTCTTTGACTGTTTCAAGATTCTTATTCCACAGGTTTAACTCTTCATCTTCTTGTTTCTTTAGTTCGCTTATCTTACCAACAGTCTCTTCTGCTTTGCCTATCTTTTCCTTGACTAGATTAACTATTTCAAGGACTTTTTCGTATTCTTCAATTTTTACAAATATTTGATTATCCATAATTTTCACCTCTCAAACAAGGTTTGATCTATCTCCATGAGTTTCTCTTGAATCTGATCAAGATAGTCGTGGTTATTCTTGTATTGTTGTACTAAGTTCTTTTGATTAGCATCACTCTTTTGAAATAACTCTTTTGATGTTTCAAAGATTTCATTTGCAAGTCCTATTTGTTCAAAGGTCTTTTTGCAGTTCATGATAGTCAGATAATATTCCTTGTTACCGCTTGTTTGTTTTTTTGTTTCAGCAGAAGCCAAGTTCATAGTCATGGTAACATCTTCTGTATTAGTATTTTCTTCTTTTTTCTCTCCTGGTTTTTTGTCTTCTGTTTCTTCTTTATTTATCTCACCAAGTTTGAAATCCTCCTCTGAGAAGTCTGGTAAAGAGAAATCAAAATCCTCTTCTTGAACTGGAACTTTTTCATCCGAAACAGCTGGATTGTTCTCTGGTTGTGTCGTCTCTGGTTTGCTTATTTTTGAATCTTTTTTTGCATCTTCAAAATTATCTAGGTTAAAAGAGTTATCAGAAGGTTCTTTTTGAGTTTCTTTTGGTTTATTCAAATCCATGTTGGGTGGTATGTTTCCTGTTCCAAAATCATCATGGACCTGTTTAGAAGGCATATCTGCAGGAGGCAGTATGTTTGGCTGATTATCCTTTACCTTGGGTGGCATAGGTATGTCGTCAGAATCCTCTTTTTTGTCTTTCTTTAAAAATCCTAAAAAACTCATACTCACCACTTTTCCCCTTTTAGTTATAATTTTTTTACATACTATTAAAAACTTTCTTATTATTTTTGAATAGTAACATTATTTTCTCTTCGAGAAAACAAGGTTCTTTTTTAAATAAAGAAAAACTGTTCTTATTTAATAAGAATTACTAAAAAAAACTAAAATTAGTTATTCGAAGTTTTTTCGAATACTCCGTAAAACATCTTTTAAGTTGATTATGAGAATATTCATCTGAAGAATTATGACTAAGCACAATCTCTTTAATTTATTTATGAAGAAAAATACCAAGAAAATAAAAATAACTCTAGTCTCAATTATTTTTTTAATAATAAGTCTCAATTATTTAATTTTAGCACAAGCAATGACACAAACTAAATTTCAAGAAAATAAAACGAATCAAACACAAACAACATCAATAACTATCCCTTTAAGCATAGAAATATTTGAAGAATGTGATGAAACACTCACGATTAACATAAAAAAAACCACTGAAGAAAAAATCACTTACAATCTAATGTTTAATAACAAATATTCAGTTATTTATTGGGTAGAAAATAAAACAGGAGGAATAATGAAATCTAAATTTAAAACAAGTAATTCGAACGAAAAAACATTCACAATACAAAAAAACATAGACCAGTTTATTATTCGTACAAGACTTATTGGGTGCAACCTAACGACAAATCTTAGTTTAATAAAAATTAATGGTGTCTGGACAAAATTCAAAAATAATTCAAATGAAGAAAATAGTCTTATTGTTAATAATAATGCATCAAATTATTTTGGGGAAGAGCAAATAACTTCAAGAGTAATATATGAGTCAAACGCACGAAAAGCAATAAAATATTCTCCATTTGTATTAATTATAATAAGTATTATAGGATATATACTATATAAAAGGGATAAATTTATATAACGTATATTAATAATATCAAGACATGAAAAACAATGAATTAAAACAAAAATTAGAACAAGGATTTATTCATACAAATATTATTTTTGAAGTAGCAGGCACACCAAAAGAATTTGTTGATAATGCTATAACAAAATATCTGAAAAAACTTGAAGAAATAGAAGAAGTAATTATAATCAAAAAAGATATTGATCCAGCGACTCAATCAGAAGACAAAATATGGGTTTCTATTGGTGAAACTGAATTATTAGTTAAAGGTTTGGAAATGTTAAACTGGTTATGTCTAAATTATATGCCTGCATCAATTGAAATATTAGGGCCTGAATCTATGACTTTTAAAGCAAGAGAATTGACAAACTGGTTAAATGATCTCTTAGCAAAAAGTCATGAAATAGCTCATATATCACAACAAGTTGGTCAACAAAACAAAATGATGTTAAAAAACATTAATACACTCCTAAGAAATACTATTTTGATTTGTATTGATAAAGGACTTACTAACTCAAAAGAAATTGCAAAAAAAATAGGTGTAGGTATAGAACAATTAAATCCACTCTTTGAAGCAATGCAAAAAGAAAAAACTATTAAGAAAAATGGAGAAAATTATACCAGATGAATGAAAAAAACGACAATAAAAAGAAGCTTGAAGCGCTCCTTTTTGCAAGCGGAAGAGCAATGTCAACAGAAGATTTATCACAAATTACTGGTATGGATAAAAGAACTGTAAAAAAAAACCTTTTAGAATTAAAAAAAGATTATTTTGAACGAGACACAAGCCTTGCTTTGTTTGAAGAAGGAGATTCTTGGAAGTTAAACATACGAGAGAATTATGTTTCTCTTGTAACAAAGATTGTTGCAGATACAGAATTAAATAAAACTGTTTTAGAAACCCTTGGAGTTATTGCTTGGAAAGCACCTGTTTTACAATCAGAAGTCATAAATGTTCGATCTGGTGCTGCTTATGACCATATAAAAGAATTAGTAGAATTAGGATTTATTAGAAAAGAAAAAGAAGGAAGGTCATATAGATTAAGACTTACAGAAAAATTCTTTGAATACTTTGATGTGCCTGGTGATAAAGGAATAAAAGATGCTTTAAAAGAAGTAAAAATTCCCAAACCTCTTGAGCCAAAAATAACTAAACTTGATGGAATGAAAGTAGTAGACATAAATGATTCTAAGATAAAAGAGGAATCTGATTTAGAAAAAGCAAAAAAAGAATTAGAAGATAATTTTAAAGTGATTGAAGAGGAAGAACATGAAGAACTTCCAGAAGTAGATAATGAATTTTTGTCAAATATCAATAGCAAAATCGAAAATATTAGTCAAAGGAATGATGAACATGATAAGGATGAGTTATTCAAAAGACCAACTCTTGACGATGAAGAATCAGAACAAGATCAAGAAAATCAAGAGTCTGATGAAGAATCAAACGAGTCTGTTGATGAGTCTGTTGATGAATCTGAAAATCAGAATGTTAGTGAAACAAAAAGCAAATCAGAAGAAATATTTGGTTCTGATGAAAAAGCTTCTGATGAAGTTGTAGATGATGATTTAGAAAGTGATGAAGACAAATCAGAGAAAGATCCAATTGAATCAACTGAGAAATTAGATGAATCAAATAAGTTAGAACCAGATAAATCAGATGAATCAGAAGATGAGAATGATTCTAATGATAAAAATTCAAACGATGAAAATAAAAACAAGTTTTAGTAATAATTTTTTTATAATCTTGTCATAAAATATTTTTTAAGTAATAAGTGATAAATATGATATTATTAGTAAAATGCCCGAAATGCGGTAAAAATATGAAAGTTGCACCAAGAATAGATGTAACCAAAGCAACAAAAAGATGTGTTTACTGTGGCAAAAGCTTCAAAATACATACAAGTCCAAAAGATTCAAGAATTGTTAAGAGACTGTAAATAAATCCTACTTCTTTTATTTTTTTCACGAAATAGTGTTAGTTTTTTTATAATTCAATTTTAACGAAAAAGAGATTATTTTTTCACTCATTCTAAGCCAAAAATAAGCCTGAAAAATCGATACACTTATAAACCCTTTCTGGCTTACTTTTATAGAGGAGAAACTTCTGAAAAATGAGTGATGAAAAACCCGATAAAAAAAACAATGAAGTAGAGGAAAATTTGTCTGAGGATAATTCTCAAAATCCAAAGCCAATTACAGATAAAATTATACTTCAAGTAATTGAAGACGAGATGAAAACAGCATATCTAAGCTATGCTATGTCAGTTATCGTTGGAAGAGCTCTTCCAGATGCAAGAGATGGTTTAAAACCTGTTCATAGAAGAATTTTGTATGCTATGAATGATATGGGTATGAAACACAATAGTGCATATAAAAAATGTGCTAGAATTGTAGGAGAGGTACTAGGTAAATATCATCCTCATGGTGATTCAGCTGTTTATGATTCATTAGTAAGAATGGCTCAACCGTTTTCATTAAGATACATGCTAGTTGATGGTCAAGGAAACTTTGGTAGCATAGATGGTGATAATGCTGCAGCAATGAGGTATACGGAAGCCAGAATGGCTAGAATAACCGATGAAGTACTTCAAGACATTGATAAAGATACAGTTGATTATATTGATAATTTTGATGGTTCACTAAAAGAACCAACAGTTCTACCTTCAAAACTTCCAACTTTGCTTGTTAATGGAAGTTCAGGAATTGCGGTAGGAATGGCTACAAATATTCCACCTCATAATATAAAAGAAATATCAAATGCAGTGGTTGCAGTAATAGATAATCCTGATATCACTGTTCCAGAACTAATGGAATTTGTTCAAGGACCAGATTTCCCAACAGGAGGAATAATTGCAGGCAGAAGCGGTATACATTCAGCATATTCAACCGGTCGAGGAAAATTGCTTGTAAGAGGAGTTGTCGAAGAAGAAAAGAAAGGTGAGAGGGATGTTATTGTAATTAAAGAATTACCCTACATGGTAAATAAATCAATGCTAGTAGAAGAAATAGCAAACAATGTACAAGATAAAAGAATAGAGGGAATATCTGACCTTCGAGATGAAAGCGACAAAGATGGAATAAGAGTAGTAATAGAGTTAAAAAGAAATGCTAGTCCTGAAATCATTATTAATCAATTATACAAACATACAAGACTTCAAGTAACTTTTGGAGTTATAATGGTTGCATTAGTAAACAATGAACCAAAAACACTATCTCTAAAAGAAGCATTAAACCAATATTTAGGTCATAGAATAGAAGTTGTTAGAAGAAGAACAGAATTCGATTTAAAGAAATCAGAAAAAAGAGCACATATACTTGAAGGTCTTTTGATTGCACTAAAAAATATTGATGCGGTAATAAAACTAATAAAAGCATCAGATTCAGGAGAAAAAGCAAGAGAAGGATTAATTTCAACATTTAATTTAACAAAACCTCAAGCAAATGCAATTCTAGACTTAAAACTTCAAAAACTAGCTAAACTTGAGAGTGAACAAATAAAAGAAGAACACACAAGACTAATGGCTTTAATACTAGAACTAAAAGCAATTCTTGATAGTAAAGAAAGAATTCTTCAAATAATAAAAGATGAATTAACAGAAATAACTGAAAAATATTCTGATGAAAGAAGAACAAGGATAACTGATCATGAAGAAGATTTAGATATAGAAGATTTAATTGAAGAAGAAGATGTTGTTGTAACTGTAACGCATTCAGGATATGTAAAAAGAATTTCTCTTGAAACCTATAAAGTACAAAATAGGGGTGGTAAAGGAGTTATTGGTGCAGGAACAAAAGAAGAAGACTTTGTAGAAGATTTATACATTGCAAACACACATTCATACTTAATGGTATTTAGTAATAAAGGACAGGTATATTGGTTAAAAACCTATAGAGTTCCTGACTCATCAAGACAATCAAAAGGAAGATCAATAATTAACTTAGTTGAAGTTGGAGAAGGAGAAGAAGTAAAAGCAATAATTCCTGTTAGAGACTTTGATAAAGGAAATTTTATGATTACAGCTACAAAGAATGGAGTTGTAAAAAAGACTTCTTTAGAAGCATATTCAAGACCAAGAAAAGGTGGAATAATAGGTCTAAAGCTTGATGACGGCGATGAAGTTGTAAGTGTAGTATTAACTGATGGAAAGCAAAATTTGTTACTTGCAACAAAAAATGGAAGCGCAGTCAAATTTAATGAAAATGATGTTAGAACTGTTGGAAGAGCAAGCAGAGGTGTAAGAGGAATAACTCTTCGAGAAGGTGACGAAGTCATAGGTATGATAAAAGCAGATGATGAAAGAAACATTTTAACAATAACAGAAAATGGTTATGGAAAGAAAACTCCAATCTCAGATTATAGATTAATAAATAGGGGTGGTAAGGGAGTAATAAACATAAAAACAACTGAGCGAAATGGTGGTGTTGTTGCAGTAAAACAAGTAGATGATGAAGATGGTTTAATCTTTATTAGTAAAAAAGGAATAATTCTTAGAATAAAAGCTAAAGGAATATCAACTATTGGGAGAAATACACAAGGTGTAAGAATAATGAGGCTTTCGAAAGAAGATATGGTTGTATCAGCTGCAAAGATAATTAATGATGATTCAGAAGAAAATGATATAGAAAAAATTGACTCTGAAAAAGAAGGTGGTGATAAAACAATAAGCACTTCTAAAACTATTGATATAGAAGAAACTTCAACTGAATCAACTGAATCAACTGAATCAACTGAATCAACAGAATCTGATGAAGTGGAAGAAGTAGAAGAAGATGAATCTAGCTCAAAAGAAGAGTTAAAATAGTGAATAATTTTAAATACTAGTTTTCTAAAGTAGTTTTTAATGATAACCAGAGATAAGTTAATTGCAAAGGGTTGGTCTAAGGAAGAAATAGATAAAACTATGGACATAATGGATAGAGCAAAAAAACATCCACATCCACATACTCATTACGTTAATTTATCTGTATACTGGATAGCGTTAGTAATTATCTTTATTGGAAACATTGCATTTTCTCTTTTATTACTGCCGTTAATTTTAACTTTGAATGGTATGACCTTATTTTTTATAATATTACTCCTAGGTTTTGTATTTGGAATATTGATGAGTATAATAATAAATGATATAGAAAATCTCGAGAGAAAACATCATCTATTAATATTTTTTTTATTCCCAATATTTGCATTAATTAATTTTATTATTGTAGTTAACATTGCAAATAAGAATATTGTTGCAGAACTTACTGGTCTACATCAAAACCCCTGGATAATTGGATTAATATACATAGTTTCGTTTATGTTGCCATACATCTATCTTGTGTTTAATGAGAAATGGAGTTGAAGATATATGAATTTACAAGAATGGACTATTAACTTTATTAAAAATAAAGATTTAATAGCAAGAAAACTAAAATCCTATAAAGAAGAAAATAAAAAAATAATTTTTACATTCAAAGATAAGGAAGTTGAATATTTTATAGTGCCTGTTCTCGATGAAGAAGTTTTTAGTTTAATATCAAAACCAGAACATAAAGCAGTAGTTTGTTCAGCAGCAAGAACAAATTTAG